>ENA-OWND01000097-OWND01000097.1-metagenome-genome-assembly--contig:-NODE-97-length-56123-cov-15.137850_pt1 | contig 56123 bp, 53 predicted proteins | sample MGYA00245342_ERZ651119 | MGnify/ENA primary metagenome ERZ651119 (study PRJEB26857, sample SAMEA4031756) | metagenome | biome: human; feature: oral; material: saliva | place: Philippines | collected 2014... | reverse complement strand
AGTTAAAGCAGACACTTAAAGACGCTGTGCTTGACAATAAGGTTGAAAACGAGCGTGAACCTCTGATGAAACTGCTGATGGATAAAGCTAAAAGCATGGGGCTGGTGGAGTGATACTTGCAAGAAAAAAGAAAGATTAATTATGAAATTATATAATATGTAATTAAAGCAATCGTTGATGGGAGAAGTACAGAAACTAAACTTGACAATATTTTAACGTTATGAAAAAACAAATAAATAATAATGATAAGGTAAATTACTCCCCAGCAAACTGTGTTAATAAATTCAAAGTCGTTCATTTGCAAACCAAAGATGTAGGTCATGTTGAGGAAGTCTGAGACGGTTTTTATTTTTTCTGTGGTGCAATAGGATAAGATGTTAAACCAAAAAAAATATTGATATATCAACATGGGCATGTATGCTATCCCAATAATCTTTATTAATTCAGCCTTTTCAACGTGTTCTTCAAAGAAGTCATTAAGCAGGATTTCCGTAGTAAAATATAGAAATAAGAAAACCATTAGTGGGATTAATGCTCCTATTGAACTCGATATTTTAAATAATAATCGGTATGAAAATGGAGTTTCAGATAGATTTAAAAGTCCTATTTGCAAAGTATTTGTATACTCTGTTATACCATAAGAACAGAGGGAGCTGAGTATAACAATGCATACAGCAAAGAGGATACTTGTATTATGACATGGATATATAGCTTTCATTAAAGGCTGCAAGTAATATTGTTAAAGTTGCTATTATCAGTATATAAAGTGAATGTTTCCTGCTAATTAGAAGTTTTTTAGAGAAGAGATAGATAGATAAAATATATCCAACATATCCAAATAGTACAATACCGATAAACTCAAATGAATGAGGGAGCGTTGCTCTTACAATAAGTTTCATAGGAATGATTTGAGAACTTTGTCCGAGTATATACCCATGTATAAAGCCATTATAGAATGTATATAACACAGAAAATAATCCAAAACTAAACATACCCAATAGCATGTTTTTCATGGATACTATTATATTGTTCTTGAAGATATATAAAAAACGTTCAAACTTTGATAAATCATATAATGATAGAGTGTTAGAAATGTTGCAATCAGTGGTGCGGTTTTCTACCCCTGCACCACAGATATACCCTATCATGCAACCAATGATGTATCCTAAAAAGAGAACAATTAATATTCCAAACCTCTTTATCATTTAGTTGCTATCTATTGATTATAACCCTACAACTGCACCTGCAATAAATCCTGCAGGCCCGCCGAAAGCCATACCCCATGCAGCTGAATGTATTCCACCTTGAACCACACCGATAACTCCAATAGCGGCTCCAGCCTCAGGTGATGCTCCTTTCTTTGTTGCCAAGTAACCAATTCCTACCCAAGCTTGAGCTTCTCTTGACTGCTTTTCTTTCACAACAAAACCTGTTGTACATGATATAGCACAAATAAGAGCTATAGCCATGATTTTCTTATTAAACTTTTTCATACGTTAATAAATTAAAGTTAGGGCAAAATCGCCAATTATTTTGTTTTCTTAAAAAATAAGTTCTTAAATGTCAGTATTGTGCATATAATAAAGCTAAATATCACAATGGGCAAACAAGATAGAATGGCTTTAATAAAAGTCCAATGAAATTGATAAATGAGAAAATATGATGGGAGGTAAACACTTAAAAGGCCTGCACAAACACAATATATAAAAGGCACTGGTTCTTTGATTAGCTTAACCTCTTTGCCACAATGATTACATGTCGTCGAATGATTTATACCTCGATAAATATATAGGAGACAATGTCTAAGAGATATTTTCTTATGACAAAATGGACATTCTCTGTTTTTCATATTTGATATTACTTTATGAGTTCAACAAATCTTTGTCAACTTTTTAATATTACAAATATATATGATTATTATATTAAGAAACAAATATTTGTTATTAAAAAATATTAATTCAATAAATAATAGCATAAAGTTGTGTGGGAAGAGTAGTTCCAAAGGAAATAAAAATACACTTAAAATCGCTTGTTTTGTAAATTCTATTAATTAAAAACATGTGGTGGTAGTTTAATCTATCGCATGTAACAAATATATGGATTGTAAGGAAAATAATGGTCATCAATGTGGCTAAGAGATGTTAAATCTCTAAAAAACTTCATTCTTTGTCGTCAATCAGTTTTGTTTTTGTAGATTTATTGCAGGTGTTGTTGTTGCAAAATTAGAATAAATCTTTGGCTATTATGGTTTTGTCTCCTATACAAAACGGCACCTTTTAGTTTGCCGTTCCATTTTATCCCGCTACATATTTTCTCTTCGTTTTGTAAATTTTGTCGACCAAAAAACATGTAGTTTTGTTTCTGCAAAATAGAAATTGAAAATCAAGAAAAAGGTTCTTTCTCATCATTTTCTGATGAGTTGCTTTTCAATTTCAGTTGTCTTACGTTGCATTTTGACTCATGTTGCATGGTAATTAGCGTCAGATAGCATTGCTGAATGACTGATATTGCATGCTGAAGTGACTGATTTTATACGTTGATTTCATTCATTTTGCATGCTTTTATCATGTTTTTTGTGCTGAATTTTGTTGCAGATTACCTAACTGTTTGATAGATAATAAGTTGTAAAACAAGCTCAAAACTCGCGTATTTCGAGTCAAAGTCTTTTTCATTTCAAATACGCGAGTTTTACAACGACAATTATAAATATTCTTTACTGCATTCTTCTTGCATTCCTACTCATTTGTAGGTAGCTTGCATTTCATGTGGTTTAGGTATTGTTATGATTGTAGAAAAGGTATATATTTGTAAAGTCTTAACAGATTAATTCATATCTAAAACCACAATTAAAGATGAAAAAGAATTTTTTATTAAGTGTCGTGTTGCTGTGCATGGCAGGTCTAATGGCTATGGCAGGAAGTCCTGTCGGTAAGGCTAAAATGGTGAAGAAGCCAACTCAAAGGCAGATGAAAGTGGAGGGAACTTATGTTGCGTTTTTCTCTGACAACGGTGCAAATGCGTCGAAATGGGACTCACTCTGGCTTGCTGAAGCAGCGAAGTATGTGGGCAAGGAAAAGGCTTCCGAGGCTGTGGCTAAGATGAAAAATAAGTGCAACGGCACCTGTATTGGGAGTGAAGCTGTGAGGAAATTCGGAGCTTTTGCCAATGACAATAAGGATTACAGTGGCACTTTTCAGTTTGATTGTCGCTTCAAACACGGTGTTGATCAATTGACTTTCAAAGGCAGAAGGATTACAGGGATCGATGCAAGTGGCTCACGTGTGTTCTCGCATACCTATTCTTTGGTTGGGAAAGACAAGGCCTTCGGTGCCGAATTCTATAAGAGTGATGATGGCAATCGGGACGAATTCACTTACTTTATGTTGCTTCCCGACACGCCGGCTGACACTTATCACATTGAACTTCGATACGGTTCGAACATTGAAGCACTGAAGAACATGCGCATGGGTAAGTATGCTTACTGGATGATAGGGGCTGTACGTGCGGGCAATGATGCCGATTGTGCAGCTGCAATCAAGCTGTATGTGGAAGAGAATCTGCGTGCAGAGAAACATTAAAACAGGCTTATGTTATCCGTTTGCTGAGCGTAGTCAGCAGGAAAGAAAGGCTTGGACGTCTGTTGAATGACAGCCTTTTGTACGCATGTAACATGCATATGAAGGGCTATCTTTCCTTTTTCGGCTTTTGTTTTATGGGTATCTTATGTGCTTCTTGCTGTAATCTTTGTTAAAAAGTAAAGTCAATTCATGACACTTTCTGATTTTAATTTGTACCTTTGCAGTAACAAAACTATTTGTTGAATTTGAGTTTTCATTAAGCTATTGTGGGTGAACGACTCATTAAAGGATAATGTCAGCCACCAAGAAGTGGAAGAAATCAAGAAAACATTAAACATATATATAGGTATGAAAAGTATTAAATCTTTGTTAGTTGCAGCTGTAAGCGTTTCGCTTGTAGCCTGTGGTGGAGGTGGTGGAATGCCCAACTTTGGGAACAATGAATTCCCAGTTGAGACAATAGGAAGCAATAGTGCATCGCTCCAATCCACTTATCCGGCGACGATAAAAGGTATTCAAGACGTTGAGGTTCGCCCCAAAGTGTCTGGTTTTATCACGAAAGTTTATGTGCACGAAGGGCAGGCAGTGAAGACTGGTCAGTTGCTTTTTACAATAGATAGTGAGACTTATCAGGCAGCCGTTCGACAGGCACAAGCAAGTGTAAACACTGCACGTGCGCAATTGAATACGGCACGTTTGACCTTTGAAAACAACAAAAAGTTGTATGATAAAAAGGTAATCGGCCAATATGAACTATCTACTGCGCAGAATAGTTATGCCACAGCACAAGCTGCTTTGGCTCAAGCGCAGGCAGCTTTAGCGTCAGCCAAGGAGACATTAAGCTGGTGTAGAGTGGTTAGTCCAACGTCAGGTGTGGTAGGTAGTTTGCCTTATAAAGCGGGCGCTTTAGTTAGTGCTTCCTCTCCCGATCCATTGACAACAGTTTCTGATGTCAGTACAGTTGAGGTGTTCTTCTCTATGTCTGAGGGCGACATTCTCAATATGACGAGGACCTCAGGAAGCGTATCTGCCGCGCTAAAAGAACTTCCCTCAGTGAAGCTTCAGCTTGTAAATGGTACGCTATATAACCATCCTGGTAAGGTGGTTAAGATGAGTGGAGTGATCAATCAGTCTACAGGTGCTTATTCATTGATAGCACATTTCGCTAATCCCGAACGCATATTGAAGAGTGGTGGCGCAGGACAGATTATCATTCCTCGTACAAACAACCACGCAATTGTTATCCCACAAGAGGCTACTTCGTCAGTACAAGACAAATTGTTTGTATATAAAGTAGGTAAGGATAATAAGGTTTATTACACAGAAATCAAGGTAAACCCACAGAATGATGGGAATACTTATATCGTCACAAGTGGTCTTTCGGTTGGCGATCGCATTGTTGTTAAGGGCTTAACAAAGCTTTCAGACAAGATGGAAATCAAGCCTGTAACACTTGCTGAGTATCAAAAGAGCATTGATGATGCCGCTAAATTAGGTGCCAAACAAGGCACAGCGAGTGGCTTTGTCAAAGTAATGAAGGGAAAATAATAATAGAAAGTATGACATTTACAGGTTTTATTAAACGTCCGGTACTATCTACTGTAATCTCAATCTTCCTCGTATTGTTGGGTGCTATCGGTCTGGTTTCACTGCCTATTGAGCAGTATCCTGACATCGCTCCCCCTACAATATCGGTGATGACGAGTTATACGGGTGCCGATGCACAGACAGTTTTGAACTCTGTTATTACGCCTTTGGAAGAGAGTATCAATGGAGTTGAGAACATGACTTATATGTCTTCGACCGCAACCAACTCGGGAATGGCGATGATAACAGTATATTTCAAGCAGGGAACGAACGCCGATATGGCGGCTGTTAATGTGCAAAACCGCGTTCAACAGGCTCAGGCGTTGTTGCCAGCCGAGGTTACTCGCGCCGGTGTTACAGTCTCTAAGCGTCAGTCTTCGAATGTAATCATGTATTCGTTGACGACAGATGATGGTCGATATGATGGTCAGTTTCTGACAAACTACAATAATATCAACATCGTTCCACAGCTGAAACGTATCAAAGGTGTAGGCGATGTGCAGACTCCTGGAACTGAAACTTACTCAATGAGAATATGGCTTCAGCCTGACAAAATGAAGCAATATGGTCTCATTCCCTCTGATATTACAAATGTTTTAGCCGAACAAAACATCGAGGCTGCACCTGGTTCATTAGGTGAAAATGGGTCAGTTGCCTATGAGTATGCTTTGAGATACCGAGGTCGTTTGAAGTCAACGACCGAGTTTGAAAACATCATGTTGAAGAGTTCTTTGACTGGAGAGACATTGCGATTAAAGGATGTTGCCAAGGTCGAACTCGGTGCATTGATGTATAATGTGAAGCTGATTAACAACGGACAACCCGCAGTTATGGGTATGGTTAACCAGATTGCAGGTTCTAATGCTACGGATATTGCAGAGGCAGTGAAGTCAGCTTTGGAGGAAGCCAGCAAGAGTTTCCCTCCTGGAATGAAATATACGATTGAGCAAGATACCACAGAGTTCCTCTTCGCTTCTATCGAAGAAGTTATTGTGACGTTGTTTATTACGTTGGCATTAGTGTTTATTGTGGTATATATTTTCCTACAAGATATTCGCTCAACACTAATCCCTATGATTGCCGTTCCTGTGGCTTTGATAGGTACTTTCTTCTTCCTTTGGGTCTTTGGCTTCTCAATTAACCTGCTCGTTTTATCGGCTTTACTTCTTGCTATCGCTATTGTTGTGGACGATGCCATTGTGGTTGTTGAGGCCGTTCACGCCAAATTAGACCAAGGTTACAATAGTGCTATGACGGCATCTATTGATGCTATGAACGAGATTTCAGGCGCTATTATCTCTATTACGCTTGTAATGGCGGCCGTGTTCGTACCAGTTTCCTTCCTCGGGGGTACCTCGGGAACGTTCTATAGAGAGTTCGGTGTGACGATGGCACTATCAATTGTCATCTCAGCTATTAATGCGTTGACGCTCTCTCCGGCGCTATGTGCAATCTTCTTGAAGCCACATGATGAGGAGAAAGATGAGACAAATAAAAACTTTGTGAGTCGTTTCCATAGCAATTTCAACCGAGTTTTCGATAAGACTACAGAGAAATATAAGAACGGAGTCACTCGAGTTATCAACCATAAGCTATGGACTTCGCTTGCTGTTATTATAGGAATTGTCGTCTTAGTAATTTCAATGAAGGTTACAAAGACAGGTCTTGTACCTGATGAAGACACTGGAACTTTGTTCATGATGATATCAGCTAACCCGGGAACGAGTCAGGAACGGACGCATGAAATCCTTGAAGAGGTAGACAAGATGTTGGCAAGTAATCCTGCCATTCAACGCAGAGAAGGTATTGCTGGCTATAACTTCATAGCCGGACAAGGATCAGATCAGGCTACGTTTATTATCAAACTGAAACCTTTTGAAGAGCGTTCGGGCGGTTTCTTTACACGAATCAAGAATGCAATCTCACACGGAGATCCGATGGCTTTGATAGTTAATCCATTGGAAGCAAACTCTGTTCTGGGCATGATCTATAAGCAAACAGCTACTATTAAGGATGCACAGATCTTGGCTTTTGGCCCACCTATGGTGCCAGGATTCTCCGTTCAGAATGGTGTTACCCTAACGCTTCAGGATAAAACTGGTGGAGATTTGAACAAGTTCTTCAACGTAACACAGGACTTTCTCAAAGAGTTGAACCAACGACCAGAGGTGAAGCAGGCTATGACTACCTACAATCCGAACTATCCTCAGTATATGGTTGACGTCGACGTTGCTAAGACAAAGCAAGCTGGAATCTCTCCCGCTGTGGTGTTATCTACATTACAAGGTTACCTCGGTGGTATGTATGCGTCTAACTTTAACGCTTATGGTAAGCTCTTCCGCGTAATGATTCAGGCTGCTCCTACAGACCGTTTGCGCCCAGATCAGCTATCAAACATCTATGTACGCACTGCAAGTGGCCAGATGTCTCCAGTGTCAGAGTATTGTACTTTGAAGCGTGTTTACGGCCCATCTAATATTGCCCGCTTCAACTTATATACTGCAATCAACGTCAGTGTGACGCCAAACTCGAATTATTCTTCAGGACAAGTCATGCAGGCTATAGCCGAAGTGTCTAAGAATACGATGCCACAGGGCTATGGATATGAGTATTCTGGTCTGACAAGATCAGAGGCAGAGAGTAGCAATACCACAGCAATCGTCTTCGCACTCTGCTTGGTTTTCGTCTACTTAATCTTGAGTGCACAGTATGAAAGCTATATCCTTCCACTGTCAGTAATCCTTTCTATCCCGTTCGGTTTGGCCGGAGCATTCCTCTTTACGATGCTCTTTGGACACTCCAATGATATCTATATGCAGATATCGCTTATCATGTTGATTGGTCTGTTGGCTAAGAATGCAATCTTGATTGTACAATTTGCCCTCGAAAGACGACGCACTGGTATGGCCATTAAGTATAGCGCCATCCTTGGAGCTGCCGCTCGTTTGCGTCCAATCTTGATGACTTCGTTGGCTATGGTCATTGGACTCCTGCCATTGATGTTTGCAAGTGGCGTTGGAAAGAATGGCAACCAGACTCTCGGTGCAGCTGCCGTTGGTGGTATGTTAATAGGTACTTTATGCCAGATCTTTGTCGTTCCGGCATTGTTTGTGGCTTTCCAATGGTTGCAAGAGAAGCTTACTCCATTAGTGTTTGAAGACAAATTGAGCGAAGAAACCGCTTCAGAACTTGAGCAATATGCCCATTCTAACAGCGTTGTTACAGTTCAAAACTCTAATCAACAAGATGAAGATGAAAACAAATAAAACATTATTGCTCATGGCCTTTGCAGCCGTCTCATTGACGGGTTGCAAAAGCCTTTACGGCAAATATGAACGCCCAGACGTCAAGACCAGCGGCATCTTCCGCGACGTAACGTCTGATAACGATACGTTGGCAGTAACAGATACGGCCAGCTTTGCAAACATTCCATGGCGCAGTGTGTTTACCGATAGCCACTTACAAGCATTGATTGAGAAGGGATTGGCACACAATCCTAATCTTCTTAACGCAGCTTTGAACGTGAAAATGGCTGAGGCTCAGCTCCAGGCGGCTAAGCTTTCATTTCTTCCTTCGTTTGCTTTCACGCCACAAGGAACCATATCTTCGTGGGACGGGAATAAGGCAAATAAGATTTATAGCTTGCCCATTAACGCCAGTTGGAACGTAGATTTGTTTGGAACATTGCTCTCTTCGAAGCGTGCAACCCAAGTCGCTTTGTTGCAAAGCAAGGATTATCAGGTCTCTGTTCAAACCAAGTTGATTGCCAATATCGCTAACATGTACTATACATTACTAATGCTTGACAAGCAGATGGAACTTGTAAATGACATGGAAAAGCTTACAAAAGACACTTGGGATATCATGACTTTGCAAAAGGATGCCATTGTAGGTGTGCGTTCAACTGCCGTACAACGCGCTGAGGCTAACTACTATTCGGTGCTTACACAGAAAGCCGATATCAAACGACAGATAAGAGAAACCGAGAATGCGCTTTCGCTTTTGGTTGGTCAGCAGGCACAGACTATCAGCCGAGGCAACCTCGACGACCAGCAGTTGCCAGCCAATTTCTCTACCGGAGTGGGGCTACAATTACTGCAAAATCGTGCTGATGTCCACGCAGCTGAAATGGCTTTGGCGCAGTGTTTCTATAATGTGGAGACCGCACGCAGCCGCTTTTATCCTGTGTTGAATATCAATGCGAGTGGCGCTTTCACTAATAGTGGGGGCTTGGGGATAGTGAATCCCGGTAAATGGCTACTCACTGCAGTAGGTTCTTTGACGCAACCTATCTTCCAAAATGGTAAACTTGTTGCCGGACTTAAAGTGGCTAAGGCACAATATGAGCAGGCTTTCAACACATGGCAGAACGCAGTTCTCACTGCAGGAAGCGAGGTTAGTAACGCTCTTGTGCAGTATAATAGTGCAGAAGAAAAGTCAAAAATTCAAGCCAAACAAATTGAAGTACTGAAGAAAAACGTTGAAGATACTAAGGAGTTGATGGCCAGTGCGGGTAGTACTTACCTTGAAGTTATCACCGCACAAAGTAGTCTGCTCAACACCGAACTATCTAAAGTGGCCGATGATTTCAGTAAGATGCAGGCCGTAGTCAACCTCTATAGTGCTTTAGGAGGAGGCAGTAAGTAGTGTGAAATGAATCGTGTGGAATGAGGAAATGAACGGAATGAAAGCATAAGAACAAAGTTCATATTGCACAGACTGATGTTAAAGGCAGAAACTTTACTGTCATTTCAACCACAGATGTCAGTGGCTTGTTCAAGACTTATCATTCAAACATAACGTCAACTCCACATCCTGCACGAATCTTTCAGCATGAAAGCAATTTCACATTCAATATTCAACATTTAACATTAATAGCTATGTCAAGTGATATAAGTCCAAGAGCAGAAGTGTCTCCAAAGGCAAAGATTGGTGACAACTGCAAGATATTTCCGTTTGTCTACATTGAAGACGACGTGGTGATTGGCGACAATTGTGTGCTCTTTCCATTCACAAGTGTGCTCAATGGTACAAAGATGGGCAATAACAATAAGGTGCATCAGGGTTCAGTACTTGCTGCTATACCTCAGGATTTCAACTTCCGTGGGGAGCAAAGTGAACTCATCATTGGCGACGATAACATCATTCGAGAGAATGTAGTCATTAACCGCGCAACGCATTCTGGCTGTAAAACCGTCATCGGTAACGGCAATTTCCTCATGGAAGGAGCCCATATCTCTCATGATACTGTTGTGGGAAACCAATGTGTTTTGGGTTATGGCACAAAGATAGCCGGTGATTGTCACATCGGAGATAACGTCATATTCAGTTCCAGTGTCATAGAGAATGCAAAGACACGCGTTGGTAATATGGCCATGATTCAGGCTGGAACAACGTTCTCAAAAGATGTTCCTCCTTATGTGATTGTAGGCGGAAAGCCTGCTACTTACACGGGACCTAATACGATGATTATGGGCAGTAATGGCGTTGAAGAGAAGGTACAGAGGCACATAGCTAATGCATATCGTCTCGTGTTTCATGGTCAAACCAGTCTGTTTGATGCCATACATCAGATTATTGATCAGGTGCCAGATAGCCCCGAAATCCAGGCTGTTGTTGAATTCCTCAAGGCATCAAAGCTCGGAATTATTAGCAAAATGTAAACATACCTATATGTTTTATATATGTGAAGAGGAGGTTGCCATAAGGCGATTTCCTCTTTTTTATTTTGCGAAGACACTTTTCTTTGGACAATGTAGTAGGCGTTGTGCCTTTTATTCTTTGGGGTTTTGTCACGGCATTACGTATAGAAAACGTATAATACCTACGGCGTTGACCTCCTCACTACACACATAACCTAAGGTAGACTAACACCAACCTTAGGCCATAAAACATACAACGACTTCAGCATTGAACTACAAATGTATTATGATTCGCGTCATTTCATGCGATAATTTGCGTCAAATGATGGAGTGTTTTGCGTCAAATCGTGCGGTGAAGTGAGGCAAATTGTGAGGTCATTTGCCCGATATTAAAAATAGCTTTGAAGCTTATGGACGATGCTCCCTTTGTTTATCAGGCTTCCATAAGAATCAAAGCATAAAGAAAACTGGTGTTTTTTCTGTTGTATGCACTCACATTCCATCTTTTGAAGAGGGTAGAAGTGCACTCTTTTTTCTGTTTAATAAGACGCTGTGCAGGGTATTCCTATCTGGCGAACGCGGTCACAAATGGCGTCGAGTTCAGCCGGAGTAGCCTTTAATAGCTCGTGGTCTGGGGTCTCGCGGTCAATCGTATAGATCATGACTTCTTGGGGATTGACTTGCTTAACGGCTTCAAGCCAAGGACCAATAAAGTGCTCGTGGGTGTTGTCTACATCGATTCCGTCTTCTGTTTTCCCTTTCATGAACATGGTTTGAATAATGACATGGCCATTGAAAAGTTTCAAACCATCAATGATTTTGGCTATATCATACGAAGCTTTCAATGGGCGATCTACAAGACGGATATAGTCCATATCGACCGTATCGACCTTTAAGATGTTGTTATCTACCATCATCAATGCCTCGCGTACACGTTCGTTGAAGATATAAGTGCTGTTACTTAACACGCTAATCTTAGCCTTTGGACAATACCGATTGCGTAAGTTGATGGTGTCTTCAATAATGCCTTTGAAGTCGGGATGCCCTGTTGGTTCGCCATTTCCGGCAAAGGTTAGAACATCGGGAAGTTCATTTCGGTCGTGCATCTCCCTTAGTTTCTCTTCTAAACGCAATGCTACTTGCTCGCGTGTAGGCCTTTTCTGTCTCGGAATGTGTTGGTTGTTAAATCCACATTCACAATAGATGCAGTCGAAAGTACACATCTTTCCATCAGCTGGCATAAGGTTTATGCCTAACGAAATGCCCAATCGTCGGCTGTGAACCGGACCGAAGATTGGTGAAGGATAAATTATTGTGCTCATAAACATGGCAAAGATAGTAAAATATCTCTTAACCCATCATGAGCCGTAAAGATTAGATTTATTTAATAGTTAATGGGAGTTAAACTGTTGTATGTGGGCAAATTAAACATTACCTTTGCATGATATTTGGTGTATTATACGCTGTTGTAGAATGAAAAGAAATCGTAAATCGGCCCGTCCTCGCCATGGATTGCAGGCTGTTACTCTGTGTATCAGCACGGCTATGGTGTTGATTTTGTTAGGAATTGTAGTCTTTTCTGTGCTTACTGCCAGGAATACTTCAACCTATGTAAAGGAGAATCTTCTCGTAACGATGACGCTTCAAGATGATATGACGAATCCAGAAGCGCAGCAACTTTGTAGTCGTTTGAAGCAATATCCATATATAAAGCATGTGGATTTCATTAGTAAAGAGCGTGTATTACAAGAGCAAACGAAGGCTTTAGGCACTGATCCTTCAGAGTTTGTTGGCATGAATCCATATCAAGGTTCGATAGAGATTAGGCTCAAAGGTGACTATGCAAACAATGATTCTTTGAAGTGGATTACCACCGAACTCAAGCGTTATCCCAAGGTGGGAAATATCACTTATCAGAAAGGTTTGATAGAAGATGTCAATACTTTCCTACAGAAAATCAGTATTGTTCTTTTGGTTTTAGCGTGTCTGCTGACGTTTGTGTCGTTCTCACTCATTAATAACACGGTGCGCTTGAGCATTTATGCACGGCGATTCTCCATTCACACGATGAAGCTTGTTGGTGCATCCTGGGGCTTCATTCGTCGTCCGTTTGTGTGGCGAGCTGTAGGGATTGGTTTGATTGCGGCATTGATTGCAGTGATTACTTTGAGTTGTTTTGTATATATGCTTTACACGAAAGAACCTGAGATTTTGACTGTAGTTACGCCACAAGTAATGATTATTACGGCTGCATCGGTATTCTTTTTTGGTATCATTATCACGGCAATTTGTTCGAGTCTTTCAGTCAATAAGTTCTTGAAAATGAAGGCCAGCGAACTCTATAATATTTGAGTTTAGCGTCTGCATAGCGTGTTTTGCTTTTGCAGATAGCTTTGAAGCGAAGAAATAATAAATAAGAAATAATCTATGGATAAAAAGAATTTACCATTTGACAAGGTCAACTTTATCTTGTTGGCTGTAGGAATGGCTGTTGTGATATTAGGCTTTATCCTCATGAGTGGAGGTGGTTCTACAGAGCAAACCTTTAATCCAGAGGTGTTCAGTACAATGAGAATAAAGGTGGCTCCCGTGGTATGTTTCGTGGGTTTTGTGTCAATCATCTATGCCATTATTCGCAAACCAAAAGATAACAACAGCGTAGAAGCATAATGGATTTCATTCAAACACTGATTATTTCGATTGTGGAGGGACTGACAGAGTTCCTTCCTGTGTCGTCAACGGGACACATGATTATCACTCAAAACCTTTTGGGTGTTCCACAAGGTGACCCTTTTGTACACGCCTTTACATTCATTATACAGTTTGGTGCCATTCTTTCGGTGGTGTGTCTTTATTGGAAACACTTCTTTCAAATGCGCACAATGGAGGAATTTCTCAGTAAGATGAAATTCTATGGACTATTGATTGTTGGCGTGATTCCAGCTGTAGTAATTGGTTTGTTGGCAAAGAAAAGCGGTTTGTTAGATAAACTTTTAGACAGTGTAGAGGTCGTTGCTGTGACCTTAGTGATAGGAGGTGTGTTCATGTTATTTTGTGATCGCATTTTCAATCAAGGCAAAGAAGAGAATAAGGTGGATTGGAAGCGGGCATTCAAAATAGGATGTTTCCAATGTCTTTCAGTCATTCCAGGCATGAGTCGCAGTATGTCTACGATAGTAGGAGGTATGCAACAGAAGCTAACGCGTAAGCGTGCAGCTGAGTTTTCGTTCTTTCTTGCAGTGCCAACGATGGCAGGAGCCACGCTACTTGACCTGTTGGATATGTTTAAAGAGGGTACAACTTGGGCCACTCCTGATAACATAAAGATGCTCATTTTGGGCTGTGTTGTGGCCTTTGTTGTGGCAATCTTTGCCATGAAATGGTTTGTAAGTTTCCTTACTAAGTATGGATTTAAGGCCTTTGGATGGTATCGTATTATCGTAGGTACAGTGATTTTGATACTTCTTTTCACGGGACATTCACTCGTAATGGTTAACTAAATGGATTTCAAAGCAGGAGAGATTTTTGCAATAGATAAGCCTTATCGTATATCCAGTTTCGGTGCATTAGCTCATGTTCGCTATGTGCTTTCGCGCACATTAGGCTATAAAGTGAAGATAGGACACGCTGGAACTTTGGACCCATTGGCTACGGGTGTGCTCATTCTTTGTACTGGAAAGGCAACAAAGAGGATAGAGGAGTTCCAGGGACAAACCAAAGAATATACGGCAACGCTACAGCTTGGAGCGACTACAGCAAGTTATGATATGGAGCATGAAGTAAATGCTTCATTTCCAACGGAACATATAACACGCGAACTTATCAATGATACTATGCCACAATTCATTGGCGATATAGAGCAGATTCCACCTACTTATAGTGCTGTTAAGGTGAATGGTGACCGGGCTTATGAGTTGCGTCGTGCAGGTGAAGAGGTGAAGTTAAAGCCGAAGCACATCCACATTGACGAGATAGAAGTTGTTGATTTTGACGTAGAAAAGATGCAATTGAGCCTTCGAGTAGTGTGTGGTAAAGGAACATATATACGTGCTTTGGCGCGTGATTTAGGTCGGGCACTAAACAGTGGGGCCTATCTTACGGCATTACGGCGCACGCGTGTCGGCGACTTTACAATTGATAGATGTCTCGATTACGAACATATTAGGGAGTGGATAGAATAAAAGTAAAACATTAGATAAATAATATATGAAGTTATCACAGTTCAAATTTAATCTGGCTAAGGAGCAAGTTGCCCTTTATCCTCATAGTTTCACGCGTGTATTTGAGAACGAAGATGGTACCAAAGGAAGTTTCCAAGTAACGCGTCGTGACGAATGTCGACTGATGGTTTTACACAAACGGTCGGGTCAGATAGATATGTTCAAGAAAGATGCTGACGGAAATCCTATTGAAGGAGAATATCTTGATTTCCGTAATATCCTTGACTATTTCGATAAAGGTGATACTTTTATTTTCAATGATACAAAGGTTTTTCCGGCTCGTCTCTATGGAACGAAGGAGAAAACGGATGCTAAGATAGAGGTGTTTTTACTGAGAGAACTTAACCAGGAGATGCGACTTTGGGATGTTTTGGTTGAACCTGCACGCAAAATTCGTATTGGTAACAAACTGTTCTTTGATGAAACAGGTTCTATGGTGGCTGAAGTTATCGACAATACTACAAGTCGTGGCCGTACGCTTCGCTTCCTTTATGACTGTGATCACGAAGAGTTTAAGCGTGAACTCTTTGCTTTAGGAGAGGCTCCTTTGCCTCGTTATGTGATTGATAATCGTACAGAACCTCACGCCACTCCAGACGATTTGGTCGACTTTCAAACAGTATTTGCGAAGAAAGAAGGTGCCGTTACAGCCCCTGCAACGGGTCTACATTTCAGCCGAGAACTAATGAAACGTATGGAGATTCGAGGCATTCATGATGCTTATCTTACGTTACATTGCGGCTTAGGTAACTTCAATTCGATAGAGGTTGAAGACTTAACGAAGCACAAGATGGACTCTGAACAGATGGTGATTGATGCTGAAGCCTGCGCCAAAGTGAATCAAGCTAAGCGCGAAGGACACCATGTTTTGGCTGTCGGTGTAAGCGTTGTGAAGGCTACAGAGACTGCCGTTGGCACAGATGGGATGTTAAAAGAGTATGACGGATGGACCAATAAGTTCATCTTTCCGCCTTATGATTTCCACTTAGCTGACTCAATGGTAGCGAACTTCTACCATCCTTATTCAACTCTTTTGATGACAACAGCGGCCTTCGGAGGCTATGATGCTGTTATGGAGTGTTATAATTTAGCATCTGAGAATGGTTATATGTTTGGCTGTTATGGTGATGCTTTATTGATAGTTGATGATTGATCAGGAGATAAATACAGGCTTACATACCATTTATTTGGGCTTAGGCTCAAACATAGGTAACCGGAAACGCAACATGCGTGATGCTATTCAATATCTTGAATCAATAGTAGGAACGTTGGTACGTCAGTCAGATTTGTTTGAAACGGAACCTTGGGGATTTGATTCTCCTAATCTTTTCATTAACATGTGCGTGTGTATGGAGACGCCATTATCACCGAGACAGTTGTTGGAAGCAACGCAATCGATAGAAAAGAAGATGGGAAGAACCTCAAAATCTGAAGCTGGAGAGTATGCGGATAGAATCATAGATATTGATATTTTGATTTATGATGACTTGAAAATCAATGATGGCGACCTTATTATCCCGCATCCTTTAATGCATGAACGCGATTTCGTGATGATTCCGTTACGCCAGATTCTTGAATAAAAAGATTATAGAACGTGTCTTCAAAGAGGGCACGTTCTAATGTTTTATAAAGCTATATATCGTTTTGTTCAGCTATCTTTATCTTTTAATTGTAAACCCATCATCTTGCAGTTACCTTCTCGCAATCTTCTTATTTCTTTTATATGGTATCAAAAAAAGAGTCTGCTTCTCACGAAGCAGACCTTTAATAAAATGTTTATTGTTTAAATAGAGACTTTTGTTTTATATCTAATTACAATTTAAGAGAAGAAATCTTATGAATTACATCAAAACTTTTAGTTCTGCGATTGGACGCTTTTCCATTGTTCCATCCGCATGAGTGATGGTGAAATAGTCATGTAAAGACTTTCCGTTTTTGAACTGAACAACAGCAATTCCGCCTTCACGCATGTGAAGAGTAAAGTAACCTTCGCGCTTGCCTTGCATGTATTTACCATGCCATTTCTCTTTACCATTAGGGTAATATGTTGTTACTTCACCATTAAGAACAGTGTTGGCATCGTTTCCTAAGTCTATAAAGCTGTACTCACCTTCGGCTTTCAACGTTCCATCCATATAGAAATCTTGGAATACATCGCGTTGAGTCACCCCATGATTCTGCTTCATCAATAGTCTGTAATAACTTGCTTGATCATTATTGTTCACGGTAGTTTTGTCTGCAGCATAATAGATAGTATCTGCTACAACGACTGCATTCTCAGCCACATGTTTGCGAGCATAGCTTGTAATAGTCATCATTGCTACTACTGATATCAAAAGGATTCGTTTCATATTTGTATATTTTTAGGTTGTTTATTCTGTTTCTGCTGCAAATATATAGAAAAGAATTGTGATATCAACTAACTTTTAACACTATTTTATACATATTTTTTCGCGCTAAAATAGTCGTAACATTAAGATGCGGTTTTAATTTAAAACTTGATTAAAATCAAGTATTTTACTTTCAGTTTAAAAAGTGATTGTTTTGTAATGCCTATTTAAAGGGGGATTTAGGAAGATGCCTTTGTGTGATGATTTGAATCAGATTGTGTTATCGAACACAACTCCTTACAATCTAAAATCTTGTATTTTGTAATATAAATTCAATTTAATTAAAGTGTAAATGTTAATACCTTGATTTATATCAATTATGATATTAAGGTGCAGATAAAGTTACATAATGAAACTTATTGAAGTCTTACATTTACAGGAATGAAATAGAAGCTTCTCACAACTTTTCCATTTTGCATTGCAGGTGACCATTTAGGCATCTGTCTTAACATAGCAACAATGTTTCTATCTAAGCTTGGTGATACTGCTTTTACAATGGAAATGTGACTCACAGTTCCGTCTTTTTCAATAATCAGTTGTACCAAAGCACGGCCCGAAGTGACCTCTTTATTTATATAAGGTGGCAACAGAAGATTAGATGAAATGTATTGACTGAGTGACTGACCATTTAGAGAGAACGATGCAGGCACATCAGTTTGACGATATACTTTCATACTATCTGCAGCCTCGTTATTATCTTCTTGTGTCATTATTGGTGTGCCAATGACTGGTTTACTATTGAATAGTTTCTTCATCTTCGAAGTCAAAAAGTTCACCCATTGAGCTGTAGTAATCATTGATTGCACAGTTGTTTGATTGTCGCCGCCTACCTCCATGAGGAGCGTTCCATCATTAACGGGCACAGGACCATAGAGCTTTTGTGCATCAAGGGAAATGGCATAATTGCTCAATAAGCCATCTGTCAACGCGTTACTCATATAATAAGATGCGGTGGGATCAGCCAAAATGCTGTTTAGTTTCATAAGTTCTTGTCCTTTCAAAATACGCTGGTTGGGAATGTCATAGACAAATAACTCCAACTGATGTTCCTTGGATTGCGATGAATTTCTTCCCGGTTGAATATTCTTTTCTACACGCATTGAGATATAACGACCTTCATCAAATCCTACATTATGCACGGAATATGATGCATAACAGAACTTACTATCGTCGGGAATCGTATCAAGTTTCGTTGTCAAAGGTTTACCATAGCGTGATAGTATGGCTGGAATTTTCTCGTCAAGTTGTGTGCAACTGTCACCTATAAGCGTGTTGATATATTGTAAAAGCACAGGGTGTGGCACATAACACAATCGTTCCGGCCACTCAAAGTCCAAGTCTACGATATTCATTTCACCTTTATTATTCGTGCAAACAATATGGCGTTTCTCATATCTTATACATGTACTACTCACTGCATTTTGTGCCTTCATACTGCTACTGAGCAGTAAAAGCATCATGAAGAATATTATCTTTTTCATTTTTTCCTTGTATTTCAGTTCACAAAGTTATACAAAAAAAATAAGATCTGTCATCACGACAGACCTTATTTCATTACTTACTAAAACTAAATTAACCACTAAAAAAACTAATATCTTTCCTTTCATCGGCAAATATACGACTTATATTTGGCTTTTTAATTACCTATATTGCCACAAGATTTGCATTTTTTACGGATAATGACTGATTTGGACAATAAGACGAAATTGTTTACCTTTGCAGTGTCATAGATATAGATAGGTGTATAAAATGAATCAACGTTTTCGACAACTAATTTTACAAATAAGCACGGGGCTTTATGAAAGAGAGGCCGAAGTGAGTCTTTCGCTTCTCGCAGCCCTTTCAGGTGAGAGTATTATTCTGCTTGGTCCACCGGGTGTAGCGAAGAGTTTTGTGGCACGAAGATTGGCTTCTGCCTTCCTTCATGCACATACTTTTGAATATCTGATGTCACGTTTTTCTACACCAGATGAAATCTTTGGTCCCGTCTCTATTGCCAAGTTGAAGGCTAACGACACCTATGAGCGCGTCACAACTGGCTATCTTCCCACTGCCGATGTCGTTTTTTTAGATGAGATTTGGAAAGCAGGACCAGCCATACAAAATACTCTTCTAACGGTCATCAATGAGAAACTCTTTCGCAATGGCAATCGAGAACTGCCGCTTCCACTTAAACTTCTCGTTGCGGCAAGCAATGAATTACCGGCTCGTGGCGAGGGACTTGAGGCGTTATGGGACCGCTTTCTCTTGCGTTTGGAATGTCAACCCATCAAACAAGAAGCTCACTTCCTTGACCTGCTTCGAAGCACTTCAAGCGATACCAACTTTCATCTTTCTGACGAAAGCATCGCTATTCGCAATGAAGAATATGCACAATGGTCACGCCAAATCAATGAAATTCCAATCTGCGACACTGCACTTCAATGCCTCGTTGATATCCGCCGTGCCTTACATGCCATAGCCGTTGAGGGCACAGATGAGCGTCGTGACATCTATATTAGCGATAGAAGATGGAAGAAAATCGCCCGACTTGTGCGTACATCTGCCTTTATGCATGATCGTAAAGAGGCTTCTCTTGCAGACTTACTCCCTGTTTATCACTGCCTTTGGCAAGAGCCGGATGAGCGTGATTCCGTGCGACATCTTGTCGTGAAAACAATCTTTATGCAAGACGCTTTGAAACTTGCTACGCTCAAACAACGGCTTGATGAAGATATACGCAACCATAGAATGATTGTCAAACACCGCCGTTCTACAATAGCACAGCGTGCTCGTGATGCAAACAAAAAAGCGTATAACAAATTCTATTATCGTCTTCCGACACACGAAACCGGTCGTAGTTTCGTTGTGCTTTCTGACTTTCAGCAACTCCCAGAGATTGGAACAACCGCTGCATCTGGTGTTCTTTATGCCGACTCCCGTAATGAAGAGGTAACTATTATCCGTTGTAATGATGGCAACCGAGTGCCACTTGGCAGTCGGCCTGTAAGCCTTTCACGCGATTATGACCATTTGTTTATCGATGGTGTTGCCTATGCTCTCGAACTTCGTAAAGTCGAAAAGGAGTTTGAACTACCATTAACGGAGGAGCAAGAGTTACAAGATGACTATGCCACAGCACTTGAAACCCTCGGCGAACACGTTGCCGCTGTTGAGCGCTCTCTGTCGGATAGTCTTTTCATTAGTGAGGATGATCGACGCGAAATCAAGCACTATCTTGCCGATTTCTATAAAGAAATTGCATTCACACGCCAGGATTTAGCGAAGATAGAGGGTTGATTCATTGAGAAAAGAACCGCTCAAGCATTCATTACGCATTAGAACAAGCAAGTAGATAAAAACGGAAAAGCAATGGCTTCACATTCATTCTATCTGAAACTCCTCAATGATTTCTGTCAAAACGGGCAAGAGCCTGTGGTTTCAAAGGGCATAGATGATGATAAGCCATGGCTGAAAAAGGATGATCCTCTGCTTGATTTTCTGTTGTCACTCATGCGTGAGCGCCACTATCAACAGCAGATGTTGCACAGCCGTTTGCGTGCCAAGGTGTTTTATTCAGCAGTCGGTAAGTTTGTAATGGAGTGTGTTCATTATGAAGATTTCCAGCGAAAGCGCGCGTGGTCTGAATATAACCGCATGGAGAAAGTGCTCGATTGGAGTGCTATCCGCAAAGCCGATAGTAAAGCAGTTCATAATCTTCTTGACGACATTTCGGCTCGATATGCTAACTTTGGCTTTGATAAAACCTATTTTGAAAGGCTGATGTCTGATGAAAAACAACAGCAAGAATGTTGGGAAAAGCTTGTAAGCGACTGGCGAAAAGCACTTGAACGCAGTCTTGTTCAAACGTGTCAAGATTACATAGAGCGTCGAAAAGAGGATTTTGAAAAGGGACTTCGTTTGGTGATGGACCAGGTAACCCGTTACATGCGCACTCATGATATCGTCGAACAACAGGCTGTTCAGGCTTGGCAAATGATGGATGGACAATGGACCGAGACTGAGTTTGAACGACAAATGAATGTTGTTCGTGTGCAAGATCGCTATCCTCAAATCAAAGAAATCGCCGAACGCATGGGCCGAACTGCTGATAACAATGGGCGTGATAGGCTTGCAGTAGCTTCTGGAGTAAGGCTAAGAATGGAACATTCTAACGGCAGTGATATCGAAGGAATCACTGTAGGTAATGACTTAAATGCCTTGCTTCCTCACGAACTTGCACAGTATAGTGACGATGAAATGAATGATTTGTTCATGCATAAATACGTGACAAAACATCTCCAAACGTTTCGATATAAGAGCGAAATGGCTAATCCTTCACGCAAACTTAGTTTCACTCATGCGGCTCGTCGCGGTCCAATCATCGCATGTATTGATACCTCTGCCAGCATGTATGGTTTGCCCCAGCGCATCACTTCGTCGCTCCTTGCGCTGTTAGAAGATACTGCAGAGCAACTCAATCGTGACTGTTTTCTCATTGATTTCAGTGTTTCTATTCGCCCGATTGACCTGATGCTGTTACGTCGTCAGCGTCAGTTATCAGTGCCAGGTCTGACTAATCACGAGCAACCGAAGGTCGAAAAGGGACATGTTCCGTTTATCGGTGGCGGCACAAGTGCACGAAAACTGCTTGACGAACTATTTAGATTGCTCGATGATGAGCGTGGAAACTATGTCAATGCAGACGTGATTGTGGTGAGCGATTTCCTCATTCCTATGCCTGAAAACCATTATCTGACGCAGCTAAAACGCTATCGTGATACGGGAACAAAGTGCTATGGACTGAGCATTAAGGCTGCCGATGACAAAGAATATAATGCTTGGCAACCGCTGTTCGACCATATTTGGGAAATTCGTTATCGTCAATTGAAACGCTATTAAAGTGTTGATGAACTTGGTGGTTGAGGCTTATTGTAAGCTGTTTTTTCTCTTTGTTGGTTGTGGTTGTGCTTGTTTTGTAATTTGCTGGTTATTAGATTGTTATGAAAAAGAGGGCAAATGGGAAAATGAAAAGATAGAGATTACCACACGATTTCAGTCATTTTACATTGTCATTCCCGTCATTTTACAGGGTCGTTTCTATCATTTTGTTTAATCGTTTGTATTGAAAGTTGTATGGAAGTCAATAATAGGGTAGTATGAATACCTTTGTTTTGTATTGTTTTTCGTGATTAAACGGATGTTGTTTCTATTGTAAGCATTGATGATAGGCAAGTGTTGTGTGATGTGTTTTCATGCAAAGAAAGAGTGATAAGGATCGAAAAGAGAGTGAAACTTCCTTGTTGTTTGGATGCTGTTAGGAGGGAGTTGCCTTTTGAAAAGAATGTAAGGGTGGGGGAAGATAACAGAAAATCCCGCAACTCTTGCGAGCTACGGGATTACTTATTCTTTCTTTTCGTGATTCGATTTACTTACGTAGACCGAGTGCCTTAACAATAGCACGATAACGATTGATGTCGCGCTTGTAAAGATAATCAAGCAATGCACGGCGCTTACCAACAAGTTGTGTCAGTGAACGAGTAGTTACATTGTCTTTACGATTAGTCTTAACATGCTCTGTTAAGTGCTTAATGCGGTAAGTGAACAATGCGATTTGGCTCTCAGCAGAACCTGTGTCAGTGTTTGACTTGCCGTATTGGCCGAAGATTTCTTCCTTTTTTGCTTTGTCTAAATACATAGCTTAAAATAAATGATTAAATGAGTTTGCATCATTACATCCTTCAAGTGTCGTACTGCCTTAATCACAACAGTGACACGATCGAATGCATCAGATTTTCTGAAAATGCTGTGCAAAGGTAGTAATAAAAGTTTAGATAACAGATGAGGTGAAGCTAACTTTTTTGTGATGTAACGTTTTTTAACACGTAACATAACCTATTCATAATCAATATAGAAGCCTACATCAGTTATTTTTTGTAATTTTGCAGCGAATTAGAAATAAGGAAATTTAAGGTAAAACAAATGCAAGACATTAGAAACATTGCAGTAATTGCACACGTAGACCACGGTAAGACGACGCTGGTTGACAAGATGATGTTGGCCGGAAAGCTATTCCGTGACGGGCAGGATAACAGCGGAGAAGTGCTCGATTCCAATGATTTGGAGCGCGAACGCGGTATAACGATTCTCTCAAAAAACGTTTCTATTAATTGGAAAGGGACTAAGATTAATATATTGGATACGCCGGGTCACTCTGACTTTGGAGGCGAAGTAGAACGTGTTCTCAATATGGCTGACGGCTGCTTGCTGTTGGTTGATGCCTTCGAAGGACCTATGCCACAAACTCGTTTTGTGCTTCAGAAGGCCTTACAACTTGGCTTGAAGCCGATAGTTGTAGTCAACAAGGTCGACAAACCTAACTGTCGTCCAGAAGAAGTGTATGAGATGGTGTTTGACTTGATGTGTGATCTCAACGCCACTGAAGACCAATTAGACTTCCAAGTAGTGTATGGTTCGGCTAAGAATGGATGGATGTCAGGAGATTGGCAGAAGCCAACGGACAACATAGATTACTTGCTTGACAAGATTGTTGAAATCATTCCTGCACCTAAACACCTTGATGGTACGCCGCAGATGCTGATTACTTCACTTGATTATTCAAGCTATACAGGACGTATTGCAGTAGGTCGTGTTCACCGCGGTGTATTGAAGAATGGTCAGAATATTACGATTTGTCATCGTGACGGCAGTCAGGAGAAGACAAAGATAAAGGAACTTCGCACGTTTGAAGGCATGGGAAGTAAACCTGCCGAGACGGTAGAAAGTGGTGATATTTGTGCGGTAGTAGGACTTGAAAAGTTTGAGATTGGCGACACAATTGCTGATTATGAGAACCCCGAAGCCCTTCCTCCAATTGCTGTTGACGAGCCAACGATGAGCATGCTCTTTACAATTAACGACTCACCTTTCTTTGGTCGGGAAGGTAAATTCTGTACTTCTCGCCACATCAATGACCGATTGAACAAGGAGTTGGAAAAGAACTTGGCACTTCGTGTGCGTCCTTTTGAAGACTCAACTGATAAATGGATTGTCAGCGGTCGAGGCGTTTTGCATCTCTCTGTGCTTGTAGAAACAATGCGTCGCGAGGGTTATGAGCTGCAAGTTGGACAGCCACAGGTTATCTATAAAGAGATAGATGGTGTGAAATGTGAACCTATCGAGGAGTTAACCATTAATGTTCCGCAAGACTATTCAAGTAAGATGGTCGACATGGTAACCCGTCGTAAGGGCGAACTTACAGGCATGGATACCGAAGGTGACCGTGTAAACATCACATTTGAGATTCCATCTCGTGGTATCATTGGCTTGAGAACGAATGTGCTTACAGCGTCACAGGGTGAGGCTATCATGGCTCATCGTTATAAAGAATATCAGCCCTATAAGGGCGAAATCACGCGCCGTACAAACGGATCTATGATTGTTATGGAGACGGGTACAGCCTATGCATACTCTATTGATAAGCTTCAGGATCGTGGAAAGTTCTTTATTGATCCGGGCGAAGAAGTCTATGCTGGTCAGGTTGTGGGTGAACACGTGCATGACAATGACCTTGTTATCAATGTGACGAAGGCCAAGCAGTTGACGAATGTGCGTGCCAGTGGCTCTGATGAAAAGGCTCGTGTGATTCCGAAGACAGTCATGTCGCTTGAAGAATGCCTTGAATATATCAAGGAAGATGAATATGTTGAGGTGACACCGAAGAACATGCGAATGCGTAAAATCTTACTCGATCACCTCGAACGTAAGCGTGCTAATAAGGACTAAACCATTAAATCATAACCATTATGACAGGATTATATATTTTTGTTGCATTGATTGTAGTCGCTCTTCTCGGTTGGGGAATTGCGGAATTAAAGAATCGTTCCATCACATTTGAGCATTCAGAAGAGGAGCGAGAAGAGGCAGAACTGCTATATAATGAGCAGAAAGAGCATGGCTTCAAGGAGCAAAATCTAAAAGACCTTTTGGCACATAACAGTACAAAAGGTTATGATGCAATCTAAGAGCTGCGGCTTTTTATCATTATAAAGGCTTAAAATCACAGAATTTTATACAATAAATTCTAACTTAGGGCGTTACATAATAAAAGTTCATTATTATGAAACGCCTCTTTTTTTTATCTTTATTGGCTTTCTTTGTATTGAATGTTTCTGCACAAAAGAAAGTCGGGTCGTTGACAGTTATGCCAAAGGTTGGTCTCTCGCTTGCCAATATTTCTCATGGCAATAAGCTTTTTAATGTAACGGGAACAAGCCTTGATGTGCCTTCAAATTATAGGGCAGGATTCACAGGTGGGGCTGAGTTTGAGTATCAATTTCAGTCACAATGTAGTCTTTCTTTAGGTGCTCTTTATTCCCTTCAAGGCTGCCATTACAAAGATGTTAGTAACGAAGTGCATGGTCAGGCAGGCTCATATTCAGGCTTTTCTAACACCGCTTTGGGGTTACATTACATTCAGATTCCTGTGTTGGTTGGTATCTATTTGGCAGATGGATTGTCTGTAAAGGCTGGAGTACAACCTTCATTTCTATTAGGGGCAAGGGCGAAATATGATGTCACTAACTTTGTTGTTGGTGCAGATGGCGGTGCCGTTTATGATCCCGCCAAGCATGTAAGTAAGAGTATTAAAGGCCTTTTCGCATCGTCAGATGTAGCGATTCCTGTTGGTATCTCGTATGAATATGCCAATGTTGTGATGGAAGCGCGCTACCTGTTTAGCCTATCTAAAGTAGAAAAGACCTTGGATGCAAAAAATCGTAACTTTACCTTTACTGTAGGATATAGATTGAATTTATTAAAATAAAAACCTTATTTACCATGAGAAAAGAAATGTTCTGGGGCATTATTCTTGCCCTTTTGGTGGTCGTATCGGCTTGTGAAAAACCTATTTTAGACGGAGGGCAAACCAAGAAAAAGGGCTTCCGAGTGAGTGTAACTGTTGGAGTTGGCGAGAAAGCCGTTGCAGGTGCTAAGTCAAGGGCACTTTTAGATATTGATGAGGTGTGTTCATGTTTGAATGCAGCTGTATATAAGGACGGAGTAAAACAAAATGTAATTAACCAAAAAAAGGGTGATAAAAACTTTGGAACACTTAACTTTAATCTTCCAGAGGGTGACTATCTGCTGGTTGTTATCGGTCATAGTGGAACTAAAAATGTCTCTTTGGCGCATGCAGATAAAGTGAAATTTGAAGGAGGATTAACAGATACTTTCCTTTATCATGAGAGTTTGCATGTGAATAGTAATATGGAAACGTCGATAACTCTGGAGCGATGTGTAGCCAAAGTAGAGTTTCATGTCGATGACCCTATCCCCGAAAAGATTACTCATCTGCGCTTTACATACACAGGAGGTAGCAGTACTTTAGATGCAACTCAAGGGGTGGGTTGTGTTAATTCGCATCAGACAGAAGTGAGAACCGTTGAGAATGCTGCACATCAAGCAGCCTCGTCATTCTCTATTTACACCTTTCCTAAAGCACAAGAAGGAAAGCTTAAGGTTACCATGACGGCTTTGGGTGCAAATGATATCATACTGGCTGAACATACATTCACGGCATTGAAGATTGTAAAGAATGGCATTAATCATGTTCGTGAGCTAACCTTTAGCAGTGGAGGAAAGCCTACTGCACGCGGAATTAAAGTGAAAGTAGAAGATGCTTGGGCTGTCTCTTTTGATACAGTAGATTGGGATTAAGAACTTTCTCTGGCTCCTATATATAATAAGGTGGAAAGATTTGTGTAATCTTTCCACCTTATTAGATATATAAGAAAATACCCTTAGCACCTCAATTCTTTATCATCCGATGATAGAAAAGCCGTTAGACGAACGACAAACTTCTTTTGAAGAACATTTGCGTGGTGCGTCTTTATTTCTTCTCGGGATAGGTTAGGTTTGCTTCTTTGATACATTCTAAGACCTCATGTAAATACTTTGCAGATTCGAAACGAGCCATAGGGAGGTCGTGAAGCAGATAGTTTCCACAGTCCATAGGGGCAGCTCCAGGGATTTCTCCTTGGTATTCAGCCACGAAACGGAATGTTCGTTTCATGAGATCTACAATGTCTTTGCTCTCTAAGTCGCCACGAAGAATGAGATAATTACCCGTTAGGCAGCCCATTGGTCCCCAATAGATGACGCGATCTTTCCATTCATCATCGTTGCGAAGAAAGGTTGCAGCAAGATGTTCTATCGTATGAATTGCACCATTATGGAGTACAGGTTCGCGGTTAGGCTCTTTCATTCTGATGTCGAAAGTGGTAACAGTCTCGCCCCCAACTGTATCTTTTCTACTTACATAAATACCACGAAGTAGTTGCTCATGATTAATCGTAAAGCTTGGAATCTTATTCATTTTTATTGTTTGTTTGCTGTTTAATTTGTTCTATAAAATGTCGGGTAACCTCAAAACTCCCCTCAGCTAATTTGTCCCAGAAATCGAAATACATTTGTGCTTTGTTATCTTTCAGTGGTACATCACTGATAATTCTAAAGCTGATGAAAGGGGTTTTGAAGATAAAACAGGCTTGAGCGATGCTGCAACTTTCCATGTCTACGGCAGTAGCCTCGGGGAAATGAGTCATAATTTCCTGCATCTTCTCGCGTGAATCTACAAACCATTCGCCACTCACGGTTAGTCCTTCGCGGACTTGGATGCCTTCAACTTGCATGTGTATAGCCTTATCCACTAAATCCTTTGGAGCCATATAGCGGGCTGGCATGCCAAGAATCTGGCCATAGTTACAGTTCTCTCCACAGTAAGCATCATGGTAAACGCAAGCATTTGCTACGACAACATCGCCAACGTTTAAACGTGTATCTGCACCCCCAGCACAGCCAGTTGATATAATCAAATCAGGGTGATGATCGGCAATCATCATTGTAGTTCCGACGGCAGAGTTAACCTTTCCGATACCACATTGTTGCAAAATGATATCCTGATCATTTTGAAATACTTTCTTAAGTTGCTCGAACTCTTTGTCCATTGCAACAATAATACCTATCTTCATGCTTGTTATTTGTTTGTTTGCAAAGGTAATAAAAAACAGAAACACAGCCATACGAACTATTGCTGAATATGCAATCATGTCGTATGCTCACTACGTTTATGCATGATGTCCACCGATTTGATTATTTCGTTCACGTCCTGTTGCTCCTTCATCAAAGTTTAATCCGCGTAGAAGGCTATTCTTTCCGTATCGCCTTTTGATGTCAAGTGTTGCCTCTTGTAGCTTGCGTTCGCGGGCTAATTTATGTTGTTCTTGAAGTGTATTTCGCCTTTTTTCTTCATTGTTTTCAAAGAGATTAAGTTGTATCGGCGTTTCATTCTGGTGTTTAGCAAGCGTTTCATCAATCACATGAGAGGCCACAATCGTTATGCGACGAACCTTTAACAGGGGATTGACAATATCCTCATATAAATTAGAAATAGCATCCATGATGAGTCTTCCTGACGAAGTATATTGTGTTAAGGGATAGCTTCCATGTGCCGTTTTGGGTACAATTCTTCCAAAACGATCCTTGGTTGTCGGTCCCATGTAGCGCTTTTGAACTGTTGGATTGTCAAGTGATGTTCGGTCATATCCCACAGCAAGTGTGATGTGATCAGTCATTTTGCGTTTCTCAACGAGGCTTAATGCAAGCATATCTGCCATCTCTTGCGCTACGACAAGTCCTTGTTTAAAGGTATAAGGATGTTGGAGAACCTGGCCAGAACAGAGTGAATGGTTTCTTGGTCGATAGGCTTTAATGTCTTTCATCAAGCAACTTTCATAGCCCCAAGCGTGATCTATGAGGAATTCGGCATTCACTCCAAACATTTTATAGAGTAGGGGCGAGTGGTGAAGTGAGAATCGTGCCAGCTTACCCATAGTGTCAATGCCAAAGGTTTCCAGTTTTCTTGCAGTACCTCTCCCTATACGCCAGAAATCCGTTAATGGCCGATGATTCCATAATTTGCGTCGATAGGTCATCTCGTTCAGTTCTGCAATGCGCACACCATCAGTATCGGCGTTGGTATGTTTCGCGACAATATCCATTGCAACTTTACAGAGATAGAGATTAGTTCCGATACCAGCTGTTGCTGTAATCCCTGTGTTTTTCAGAACATCTCGAATCATTTTAATTGCCAACTGATGAGCAGTCATGCGGTAACTTTTAAGATAATCCGTCACATCCATAAACACTTCATCAATCGAATAAATGTGAATGTCTTCGGGAGCGATGTATTTTAAGTATATGCCGTATATCTTTGTACTGTATTCAATGTAGCGAGCCATGCGAGGAGGTGCCGCAATGTAGTCAACAGCCCAATTCTTGTGAGCTTCTAATTCGTTGTGGTAGATGCTCTTTCCATGTAGTTGATGGTCTGTTGAATTATATTTTCTATTGTCGTTTAACTCATGAATCCTTTCAACAACCTCAAAGAGACGCGCCCTTCCTGCTATGCCATAAGCTTTCAATGATGGAGAAACTGCTAAACAGATTGTTTTTTCAGTGCGTGTCACATCAGCCACAACAAGATTGGTATTGAGTGGATCTAATCCACGTTCTACGCATTCTACCGATGCGTAAAAAGACTTTAAATCGATTGCTATGTATGTTCTTTCTCGCTGCATTATTACAAAGGTAAGGAAAAAGTGGCACCCTACAAAATCTAAAAGCAGACATGTTTTAAACTGATTAAAATTTGCTTGGTTTCCTTATAATTGCCTTGCATAATTAAAAGATAATGAAACAATTTGTTGTTTGTTATGCTTTTTCTCACTACCTTTGCAGAAAATGTTATTCAAAAAGAATAACCTACAAGAACAAACAGAATTGAACTATGAAGCATCAACTTAGGAGTGCTGTCTGTACGGAAGGCAGAAGAATGGCTGGAGCAAGGGCACTTTGGGTGGCAGCAGGCATGAAACATGAGCAAATGGGTAAACCAATTATCGCTATTGTAAACAGTTTCACGCAGTTTGTGCCTGGACATACCCACTTACATGATGTTGGTCAGTTAGTGAAACAAGAGATAGAGCAACTTGGTTGCTATGCAGCGGAGTTTAATACAATAGCTGTTGATGATGGCATTGCTATGGGACACGATGGCATGCTCTATTCTTTACCCTCACGGGATATCATTGCCGACTCAGTGGAATATATGGTTAATGCCCACAAAGCCGATGCAATGATTTGTATTTCTAATTGTGATAAAGTGACACCGGGCATGCTTATGGCTGCCATGAGGTTAAATATTCCTACTGTTTTTTGTTCAGGTGGCCCCATGGAAGCAGGAAGATGGCGTGGCGAGAATGCCGATTTGGTCACAGCTATGATTAAAGGCGCCGACCCTTCTATCACAGATGAGGAGATGAAAGAACTCGAAAGGAATGCATGCCCAGGCTGTGGAAGTTGTTCAGGGATGTTTACTGCCAACTCAATGAACTCACTTTGCGAGGCAATTGGACTTGGTTTACCGGGTAACGGGACTGTTCTTGCAACGCATAAGAACCGCATTCATCTTTTCAAAGATGCTGCTCGGTTAATTGTGAAGAATGCCTTAGCTTATTATGAAGATGGGGATGAGCGTGTGCTTCCACGTAATATTGCTACACGAGATGCTTTTCTTAACGCCATGACTTTAGACATTGCCATGGGCGGAAGCACGAATACGATATTGCATTTGTTGGCAATTGCGCAAGAGGGAGAAGTTGAATTTACTCTCAACGATATTGATCTTTTGAGTCGGAAAGTACCTTGTCTTTGTATGTTGGCTCCGAATACACAACGTTATAGTGTGCAAGAGTGCAACCGAGCAGGCGGAATCCTTGGTATCATGAACGAACTGAATAAGGGTAATCTTATTCATGGTGATGTGCTTCGCGTAGATGGTTTGACACTTGATGAAGCCATGAAAGAATACGATATCACAAAGACGACGATTACTCCAAATGCTGATCGCATCTATCATAGTGCTCCCGGACGACGCTTTTCGACAGAGATGGGAAGTCAAGATACGCGGTGGGAGAATCTCGATACAGACAGAACAGCAGGGTGTATTCGTGACCTTGCGCATGCTTATACTAAAGATGGCGGACTCGCTGTGCTCTTTGGAAACATTGCTTTGAATGGGTGTGTGGTTAAAACTGCTGGTGTAGACCCTGTGCTATGGAAGTTCTCTGGGCCTGCAGTGGTGTTCGATAGTCAGGAAGATGCTTGCAATGGCATTCTTAGTGGAAAGGTAAAGAAGGGTGATTGTGTCGTTATCACCCATGAAGGTCCTAAAGGTGGTCCTGGAATGCAAGAGATGTTGTATCCTACTTCATATATTAAGAGCATGCATATGGGCAAGGAATGCGCCTTGATTACCGATGGAAGATTCTCTGGAGGCACGTCAGGTTTGAGTATAGGACATATCTCTCCAGAGGCGGCTGCAGGTGGAAATATCGGAAAGATTAAGGATGGTGATATCATCGAAATAGACATTCCAAACCGCAGTATCAATGTAAGGCTGACGGATGAAGAACTTAATGCACGCCCACAACAGCCGTTGAGGCGTCACAGAGTGGTGAGCAAAGCGTTGCGCGCTTATGCACAAAGTGTCACCTCGGCCGACAAAGGAGGCGTCCGTTTGGTAGAATAAGCCACATCATCACCTTATTATATATATAGACAAGAGTATGACTAAAGAAGTTATTACGGGTTCAGAAGCACTGATGCGTGCCTTGCGTGAAGAGGGCGTTGAAACCATTTTTGGATATCCCGGAGGTGCAATCATGCCAGTGTTTGATGCACTCTATGGCTATACGAGAGGAGAAAACAAGGTGTTTGACCATATCTTGGTGCGTCATGAACAAGCCGCCGCGCATGCAGCTGAAGGATATGCCCGTGTGAGTGGACGGGTTGGAGTTTGTTTAGTGACAAGCGGTCCTGGAGCAACGAATACATTAACAGGCATTGCTGATGCTATGATGGACTCCACTCCGATAGTTGTGATTGCAGGACAAGTAAGTATTGGTGCCCTCGGTTCAGATGCTTTTCAAGAAGTTGACTTAGTAGGCGTGGCACAACCAATATGTAAGTGGGCCTATCAAATACGTAGGCCAGAAGATATTTCTTGGGCGGTTAGTCGTGCGTTTTATATTGCAAAATCAGGTCGACCAGGTCCTGTTGTGCTCGACTTACCAAAGAATGCACAGACACATACATGCGAATGGCAGCCTACAAAGACTACAAAGGTGCGCTCTTATCAGCCTTATCCAGAGCTAAATATGCAGGCGATAACTGATGCAGCACGCCTAATCAATGGAGCCAAAAGGCCATTTGCACTCGTAGGGCAAGGTGTTGAACTGGGCAACGCGCATGAAGAATTGTTGCAATTCCTTGAAAAGGCAGATATTCCTGCTGGCAGAACATTGCTTGGTTTGTCGGCGCTTAGTTCACAACATCCATTGAACATGGGTATGTTGGGTATGCATGGAAGTTATGCAACGAATATGAAGACACAGGAATGTGATGTGTTAATAGCCATCGGAATGCGTTTCAGTGACCGCGTAACAGGCCTTCCCGAGACTTATGCAAAGCAGGCAAAGGTAATTCATTTGGATATCGATGCATCTGAATTTGATAAGAATATCAAAACAGATGTCGCTGTTTTGGGAGATTGTAAGCAAAGTCTTCCTGCTATAACTGCTTTGTTGAATAAGGCAGAGCATAAAGAATGGATTGCTTCCTTCAATGAATATGCCGAACAAGAACAACAGCGTGTTATAGAGAAAGATATTCATCCTACCGAAGGTCCTTTGCTGATGGGAGAGGTTACGCACGTTGTTTCCGAGGCAACCCATGGTAAAGCGATTCTTGTAAACGATGTAGGACAGAACCAAATGATATCGAGTCGCTACTTTAAGTTTGAGCAAAAGCGTTCTATTGTGACGAGTGGCGGCTTTGGAACAATGGGTTTTGGTCTCCCTGCTGCTATCGGTGCATGCTATGGTTCGCCCCATCGCACAGTGTGTTGCTTTATGGGAGATGGTGGCATTCAAATGAGCATACAAGAGTTTGGCACGATAATGGAACACCAAATCCCTGTGAAGATGATTCTCTTAAACAACACATTCTTAGGGAATGTGCGTCAGTGGCAAGACTTGATGTTTGGCCATCGCCATTCGTTTACAGAGATGATGAATCCTCGTTATGGCGATATTGCTCGCGGATATGGCATTGCCTATGATTTTGTTACTGATAGAAAAGACCTCAAAGCAAAGGTAGACAAGATGCTTTCTACAGCTGGTCCTTATCTTCTTGAATGTGCTATTAAGCCCGATGAAGACATTGTTCCCATGACACTTCCGGGTAAAAGTGTTAATGAAATGCTACTCGAACTGCATTATTAATAGTAATAAAGCGTAATCAGATGAGTCAAGAAAAGAAACTCTATACACTACTTGTTTATTCCGAAAATGTCGCGGGAATGCTTTCTCAGATATCCGCCGTGTTCACACGAAGGCAAGTTAACATCGAAAGTATCAATGCTTCGGCCAGTACTATCCCTAATGTTCATAAGTATACGATAACAGCTTGGAGTGATGAAGAGCAGATAATAAAAATCACAAAGGCTATAGAGAAGAAGATAGATGTTGTGAAAGCCGACTTCTATACAGATGATCAACTCTTTATTCACGAAGTAGCGCTTTATAAGATTGCTACTCCTGTGCTTATGAAAACCCCTGAAGTGTCGCGCACTATCCGTAAACACAATGCGCGGATGCTGGAAGTTAATCCTACATATACTACTGTGTTGTTGAATGGACTGACCGAAGATATCATCAGTCTTTATGATAGTCTTGATGCTTTTGACTGTATCTTACAATATACTCGTAGTGGGCGCATTGCTGTAACAAGAAGTTATGATGAGCCGATTTCTGTGTTTCTAAATCATCAAGAACAAAACAATCATGGAGAAACTGAGTAAAATCGGCAGTTATGAACTGCTTGCCGAGCCTTTTCATTGTGATTACTCACACCATCTTTTCATGGGAAACCTCGGTAATCATCTATTGAATGCAGCTGACTTCCATTCCAATGAGCGCGGTTATGGTATGCATTATCTCAATACCATTCAGCGCACTTGGGTGTTGTCGCGGCTTACTATAGAGATGAATGAGATGCCAATCGCCTATGAACGCTTTAGGGTTGATACTTGGGTTGATGCCGTAGTGCGTTTCTTTACGAGTCGAAATTTCCGAATTTCTAAAGACAATCGAGTGATAGGTTACGGCAAGAGTATCTGGGCAATGATTGATACAGCCACACGACAACCTGTTGATATCCTTAATATACGCGATGGATTAATCTCGCAATATGTTGATGTTCTAACCCCTTGTCCTATTGAAAAAGGTTCGAGAGTGAAGATATCTGGCGATGCAAAATGTGTGCGTTCAATCGCTACAACCTATAGCGATGTTGACATGAATGGGCATATCAATAGTGTAAAATACATTGAGCACGTGCTTGATTTGTGGTCGCTTGACTGGTATAAACAATATAGTATTAAGCGTTTTGACATTGCTTATGTGGCAGAAAGTCATTGTGGAGACGTGCTAAATTTCTATCTTGAAGAAGAAAAAGAGCATACATACGCAGTACGTATCACAAAAAGTAATGAATTAACGACAAAAGAAATTGAAGTTGTAAGATGTAAGCTTGTTTTTATAAAAAACTGAAATTAAATTTGTTTATATCTTAATAAAGCGTTACCTTTGCACGCAGATATCGAATAGTTTGAACCGCATTTCCCTTTTTCGGAATGCACATTTTATGATGATATGGCAGAAATGAATTTCGGTGGAGTTATAGAAACCGTTGTCACAAGTAAAGAGTTTCCCGTAGAGAAAGCTCGCGAAGTATTGAAAAACGAAACAATTGCTGTTATCGGCTATGGTATTCAAGGACCAGGACAGGCTTGTAACCTACGCGACAATGGCTTTAATGTCATTGTGGGTCAGCGTGAAGGAAAGACCTATGAAAAGGCAAAGGCTGATGGTTGGGTGCCAGGAGAGACGTTGTTCTCTATTGAAGAGGCCGTTCAAAAAGGTACATTTATTTGTATGTTGCTTTCTGATGCCGGGCAAATTGCTGTGTGGCCAAAGATTAAACAATATTTGACTCCCGGTAAAACACTATATTATTCTCATGGCTTTGCAATCAATTGGCAAGACCGAACAGGGGTGGTTCCTCCGAAAGACATCGATGTTGTGATGGTTGCTCCAAAGGGTTCTGGTACATCTTTGCGTACAATGTTCCGTGAAGGACGTGGCATTAATTGTTCGTATGCAGTCTATCAAGACGTTTCTGGTCATGCTGAAGAGAAGACATTGGCAATCGGTATCGGCATAGGTTCAGGTTATTTGTTCAAGACAACCTTCCAGCGTGAGGCGACATCAGACCTTACTGGCGAGCGTGGTTCACTCATGGGAGCGATGGAGGGACTTTTTGAAGCGCAGTATGAGGTGCTTCGTGAACATGGTCATTCACCTTCAGAAGCCTTCAATGAAACGGTAGAAGAGATGACACAAAGTCTCATGCCACTCTTTGGAGAGAAAGGAATGGATTGGATGTATGCCAATTGTTCAACAACAGCTCAACGCGGAGCTTTAGATTGGGCACCACGTTTCCGTGAAGCAATTAAACCTGTAATGGAATGGCTTTACCTTAGTGTGAAGTCTGGAAACGAAGCTCAGATTGCCATAGATAGTAACTCTAAGCCTGACTATCGTGAGAAACTGAATGCTGAGCTTGAAGCAATGCGTAATAAAGAAATGTGGAAAGCAGGTGTTACCGTGCGCACATTAAGACCCGAAAATAATTAATTTTTTCTCGTACATAATGTTGTAAGGGGCGACTTCCGTGAGGGAGTTACCCCTTTTTCTTTTCATAATATGTAATGAGATATTCCATAGCGTATAACTAAATGAATTGTAGATATCCATAGAGCACCTTTGTAAATACATTCATTTCTTTTTTAATTTACTTTTAAAAAGTATACCCTGAGAACTAAAAGGACAATATAATGGATGCTTTGAAAGCAAACTATCATTTGCATTGATTTGGATTTTGTTTCTTTTAATAGCATCTATTCTGATATATATATAGTCTTTTTGTTTATCATTAAATTCAATTGCAGGATAGGCCGTCCCATCTATATCTTCATCGATTTCTGGGTCATAATCTAAATGAGCCTTTGCAATTCCTGATATGCTATCTTGTAGCTCACGCTTCTTATTTTTTACATATATTTTGTAAAGGATTTCACTTTGACTAAGATAGTTAATTCTTATCATCTGCATTAATGTGTCATTCTCCATCAAATAATAACTTACTCCTTTCTTTTGCGAATGTTTAAAAGATAGTGATTGCGCCGCCATTGAAGAATTATTCGTATTATGTGTTTTCCAACATTCACTATCCTTTTGAGCAGAAAAACAATTGATAGTTATAAACAAGATGAAGGATAAAATTAAATATCTCATAACCGTTTTTATTTTGCAAAAATAGATATAATATCGTTACATTGCAAGTAATCTTACACTTTTGTTTGTTTTACTATATAGTTTCTTACTTTCCCTATTGTTTCTCTTTTTAATAGAATAAGAAATATGTGATTCTAAGGTCAAAAAGAGAATAAAACACGCTTCTGCGAGGCTCTTGACGACATGCTTTCCAGCAACATTGCAGGTTTACCAGCTTGTCTTGCCATTGTTTATTAAAGGTTCCACTACTCTTGATACTCAAAGTTTATAACTTTTGCGGGAGCATTAAGGTCAGAGAAGTCTTCAACGAGGTTAGAATAATATATCAATGTAAGTATGTTATTTTTCAATTTTAGTTCTACAGAATACATCATTGGATTATTAAAAGTGAAAATAGACTTCTTTTCTTTTGTGGCAATATTGTATGTGAACAAAGTGTCTGCACTCATGTACAAACAGAACAATCCACTATTGTTAAAACAAACAGCCTCTGAATTTTCGAGATTCTTCTCTATACAATCTGACAATAACTCGTCTGTATTAAAATATTGAATTTCTCCTGTTGTCCAAAAATCATCTACATCTTGATATTTAATAATGGGAATAATAATCCCTGTAGTTTTTGAATTATACAAAATTTTTCCGACAGACAAAATACTATCTATCATATAGACAGTATTTTTGTCTTTGTTTAATTTTAGTCGAATGTAATTAGTCTCTCCCTTATCTGATTTCACAAGCGGCTGTAAAAAACAACTTGTTCTTTTATTGATATGGATTATCGTGTCTCCTTTTAAATCAATATATAAAATACCAAAGGATTTCAGTAGGGTATCCTTTTCCATAGAGTGTAGAACCTTGACAGTGGGATTATTTCGGAACGAGTTACAACACATGCAACATGTCATTGTGATAATAAACAACAAATATTTCACCATTGATAAAACAAACTACTTTTCTTTGTTAGACTTCTTTTTTGTTCATGCTTTTGTTGCTATTCTACAGCATTACTATTTATTTTGCAAAAATAGATATAATATCGTTATATTGCAAGTAATCTTACACTTTTACTTGTTTCTGCGCGACGCAGAAAGGCCAAAAAGAGCAAAAAAACGCTTCTGCACGGCGCAGAAAGGCCAAAAAGAGAAAAAACATGCTTCTGCACGATGCAGAAAGGTCAAAAAGAGAAAAAACACGCTTCTGCACGATGCAGAAAGGTCAAAAAGAGAAAAAACATGCTTCTGCACAGCGCGGAAAGGCCAAAAAGAGAAAATAATCGTTTCTGTCAACGACATAAGCATGAAAAAGAGAAAATAAACGTTTCTGTCAACGACATAAGCATGAAAAAGAGAAAATAATCGTTTCTGTCAACGACATAAGTATGGAAAAAGTAAATTTCTATGCTTCTGAGCGACTCAGAAAGACCAAATGGAGTTTTTTCGTGCTTCTGAGCGACTCAGAAAGGCTAAATGGAGATTTTTCGTGCTTCTGAGCGACTCAGAAAGACCAAATGGAGATTTTTCGTGCTTCTGAGCGACTCAGAAAGACCAAATGGAGTTTATTCGTGTTTCTGAGCGACTCAGAAACACAAAAGAGGAGTTTCTGAATGTCTTTTTCTGTTTTTTTTGCTTTTATACGAAGAAATGCCATGTTAATCACACGGCATTTCTTTCTTTGAAATAAAACTAATTTGTTTCAAATAGGTTTTGAAGTCTTAATCGAAGTCAATTGATAGGGAAGTAGCGGTTAGTCTAAGCTGTATGTATGTACGCTGACTCCTTGGGCCGACGGCAGATAGTTGATGCCCCACCAACACATTTGTAGTAGACAGAAACAGACAATAAGCATGACGAGGGCGGGTTTGGGGCGCATGGGTTTATACTGACGATAGTGAATGTAAACCAAATAAGACAGCCATGTGATGGCAGCCCATGTTTCTTTTGGGTCCCAACTCCAATAGTGTCCCCATGCTTCCTTGGCCCAAAGTGCCCCCATGAGCATGCCCAGCGTGACAAATGACATGCCTACATAAACAAGATTGTCGGTGATGTCGAGCTCTTGGGCTGTTGCTGCCGTTTTCTTGATGAATAGCAGATATACTGCCATTACCATGGCTGCACCGAGCATGGCATAGGCCATCATATAGACGATGACGTGGGGGGCAAACCACGGACTTTGCAGTGCAGGCATGAGTGTCTTGGAGTGAATCTCGGGTTTGAAGAGATTGATGCACACAAAAACTGTGGCCAATAAGGTGCTGAATGATAAAATCCATCTGTAGTGCCAGCGACTGTAGACGATGATACCTGCCAATGGAAGGAAAAAACTATACCAGAGTCGGGTTTCGCCCATCGTGCGAAGGGGTGGACGCTCAAGCGTTATCCACATTAATAATATATAGGAGAAGAAGACTGCAAGACCTAAGCTCGTAAAGACAAAGGTCAGTGTTTTCTTTTCTTTCCATGAAGCAATCGCACCGATAATCCAGCAAACGACAGAAATAATTGCAAATATGATGAAATAATTCCAAGTCATGATTTAGTTTTCTTTTTTCTTACTTGCGGTGAGGAACATTCCTATCGCACCGATGATTAACAAATAGATTCCTACATAAACAACGCTGAGCCATGGGTCGCGCACCAACTCAAACACACTGACATTGCTCCATTTTCCCATTTGCTCATTGTAGCTGAGTTGATAAATCTTCCAGCCATTAACCTTGAAGGGCTTATTAACTTCAATTTCAGTCAGGATGTTTTTTCCGTCTTGTGTATAGATGTTTACTTTTGAAGCAAAACGTTTGGGTTCGCGACTTGCCATGACGAGTGATTTGCCGTCACCAAGCTTCAATGTTTCTAATGGAAATTGATAACTTCCGCAAGTAACCCAGCCTTCTTTGCGGTCTTTTCCTTTTGTGGCAGTTATAGACAATGCACAAGCTGAGCCTGCCATACTGCTTTGGATATATCCTCCAGTTTTGATGGCCATACCAAGTGAGTCCATGCGTAACATGCCTTTCATCTGCATTGGCATATTCTTGATCATACCTGCCAGCTGCTTAGGAATGGCATCTTCTATCTTTTTATTCACGATGATGTGCCAGCCTGCAATATTTCCTTGCTTAAAGTTGTCGTCGATGAGCAATACTTCAGGCTTCTTGTAGGGGATGGGACGCCCCGTTTTGTCAATAACCATCAGCTTCGGAGGGTATTCATCAATGGTGAATTGATTGAGTTGGATGGCAATCGGTAGTTCATGCACATTGTTGAGTGCATCGAGTCCGCGCCATTCAGGTTGTCCCTTTTCGCAATACATTTTTAGTCTTTGCATGTCTGCACAACCGAGTGTGGCGGTGGTTAGAACGATAAACAAGCCCAAATGACTTGTAATCACGGGAAGTCTGCGCCATGAAAAGTGTGCGAGTTGATGAACTGCGGTTTCTCCGACAATCATTGTCATCCAAAAATAAACAAGGATGAAGGGCCAGAAGTTCAACATCTTGCTGAGTCCGATGAAGTCGGCAGCAGGCTGTTCGGCTGGTACTTGGCGCGAAAGTCCCATGATGATTGTTAGCAAAGCAGATGCAGCAATAGCTGGAATCGCCGCTTGCATGGTCATCATGAAACGGAAAAAGTAGACTTTTTTCCTTAGCAAGTAGAATAGAATAAGCGCAATGATAAGTACGATAAGCGTTATTCCGTTTGCTGGCCAAAGAAATAAAACCCAGTCTAATGGGCCAATAGAGAATTGAAGAAATAATCCAACCAGTAATAAACCGGCAACGATGGCTACTCCTTCTTTTAAGTTCCAAGGTTTATTCCACATAATTATATATTAAGAAAGAGGCACCGGAGAGAAATCTCCGATGCTCCCTTGTAGTGTTATTTAAAGTAAGATTTTACATGGGCTGTGTGATGAATCGCTTATTTTTGCGAGCCGATTCAATCCATTTCGGTACAATGGTGTCGAGGAAGTCCTTCTTTTGTGACTTTAACTTCTTCATGTCGAGACCAATATACTTTGCTGCTTTTTCACGAGTTGAAATGTCAGGAAGAGGTATCTGCCCCGTGAATCCATGCTTTGCAGCAACACGTTGTGCTTGTAATTGAGCATCTTTAGCATACATCATCGAATAGCCGAGCAAACGTTCAACTTCTTGTGGTGCGTGGAATGCGGCTCCGTGACTTGCCAACGAATAATCCCAACGCCACTGACTCTTGCGGATATCACTCAAACATTGTTTCATTTCAGCTTCAGTAGCACCCTTGTCCCACGCGAACTTAGCATAGATGTGTGCGTTGGCTAATTCTCTGTTCACCTTCAAAGCGAAGTCATAAACCTTCTTTTGTCGGTCATAAACATTCTGACGGAGTGTTTCTGCAGACTGTCTGTGGCATGTCTGACAAGTACGATCGATGTGTGCAAGCGGACTCATGATGTGGTGATCAGTATATTTTACGCCACCTTCTGAAATGTAAGGCATGTGACAATCTGCGCATGAAAGACCGCGTTGTCCGTGTATACCCTGTTTGAACATCTCATAACCTGGGTGTTGAGCTTTCAGAATCTTAGCACGAGAGAGTGGGTGAACATAATCATAGAAGCCGATGCTGTCATAGTATTCTTCAGCTGCTTCGCATGTAAGTCCCTTCTCTTGTGGGAAGTGAAGATAGTTTCCATTGTCTTTTTCAAAATAGTATTCTGTATGGCATTGTGCACAAACCAGACTTCTCATTTCTTGATGACTGGCTTTCTTGACATCTTTACCTACGCGTGCCCATGCTTCGTAAAGAGCAGGACGAGCCGGTTTAAGTTCCATTGTGCGTGCATCGTGGCAGTCAGAACATCCCACAGTGTTCATGACTTGGTTTCCCCAATCACTCCATTTTGCAGCATAGAAAGCGTTCTTTCCTTTCTCGCGCATGAGGCGTGGTACATCAGGACCTTTACAAGTCCAGCAAGTTCCAGGTTGCATGTCTCCCTGACCATCAACACCTGGTGAACCTGTTCGAAGGATTTTCCTTAAATCTTCGATACAGTGACGATGGCCACGAGGGCTGTTATAGTCTCTTGAGAACGCATAACCATCCCAGATAACAACGATTTCTGGACATTTATCCAAAATACTTTTCTCTTGTGAACCATTGTATTTACTCTCGAAGGTTGTGTCTTCTGTCATGGCCCATGTTTGATATTCGCGTGGAAAATCCTCAGCGAATTTCTCGTTCTGAGCTACGATAGAGTCGGTCATTGGCACGCGACGATTGTTGAAAACGCTAGCAACTTCTGCTCTTCTTTCTAATAATGAAGAACACAGAAGACCCAAAATGAACACAACAACCATTGCTCCTCCAAAGAGTAGCCAACCTTGCCATTTCTTAAGTTGTTTTGCCATAGTTATTGAATTTATTAATTTATTCGAAGACTGTTGTTGATATTATAGATTAATTTCATTATTTGTTTTCGGTTGGTCCCATGTAAGGATCATGTCCTAATAGCTTCTGTAGCCAAGCAGGAACAGGGTCTGGTGGCATCGGTTCAACGAATTCTGCTCCAGGAGTAGATGAAAGCGAGTTCATTCCCATGTGTGGAACGTTACGATGGCAGTCCCAACAAGCCTTGCCTTCGCCTCGTTTTGCTTCCATATAGTCGATTCGTCCGGTCTTAACAAATTCTTGATTGAGTTGTTTATGACAGCGAATGCAGTTGTCCATGATAACTTCTGCTGAAGCATCTTCAGCTTCAATGGCTTGTCGTTCGCTATGCGTAACAAAGTAAGCTACATGCTTCATACCATCTTTTCCTTTGAAAAAATAGTGAGAAAAGATGTTGTTGTTGGGCACATGACAATCATTACAGGTAACATCTCTGCCGTGAGATGAGTGCGACCATGTCGCATAATAAGGCGACATAATATGACAATTGATGCAGGCTGCAGGATCATCTCCAACGATGTAGGTTTGCATTCGAAGAAGATACATGAATAAAACCACTAAGCCAAAAGCGATGCCACATAATGAGGTTAAGATAATCTTTTGTCTATAAGATAGGCTATTGACAAACGATTTCCATCCATTTTTCAAATAGGTATAGGTTAGTCGCTTCATAGAGTAATCATTGATTAATGTCACAAATTTAAGATTTTTGTGTATTAATCAAGTCAAAGATTCGGAAAATTATCCTCATTTATGGGGATAAAATGAAAAAAATCACAAAAAATATGATCTGTAGTTGATTTTTTGTCAACTACAGATTACATTTTGTTATACGCGTTGTTGAATTTGTTTTAATTTCAACATGTCTGATGGAACGGCATTTTGGATAGCGTCAACCAATAGTTTTCGAATCTTATGCCGCACGAAATCTTTGGTATTTATAATGACAATATCGCGCGTTGGTATAGGGATAGCAAAAGGCCGAACAAGTTCTTTCTGGCTGTCAGCCAATTGGAGTATGGCGAGCTCAGGAATGAAAGTCATGCCTTTTCCGTTTTCAACAATGCGCATGAAAGTTTCAATACTGCCCAAAGAATAAGCTTTCTGACTTTGTTTAGCTTCCTTTAATTGACAGAATTTTACAAGTTGATCTCTGAAACAATGGCCTTCATCAAGCATCCAAAGATACTCCCCTTTGAGGTCTGTTGTATGTATCACCTTATTTATATATAGGGGGTCGTCTTTTGCAACATATCCAAAGAACTGCTCAAAGTATAGATGTGTGGTTTCAAAATCTCCCATTCCATCAAGTTCTGCCAATATGCCTACGTCGATATCTCCATGCTCCAATGCTTTCTTTATTTCGTGGGTTTGCATCTCTCGAATACGAATGTCCAACTCAGGATAGTGCTGTAGCAGTTGTGGAAAAAAGCGTGGAATGAGATAAGGTGCAATCGTTGGCAGGATGCCTACGTGGAAAATTCCCCGTAAAGTGTTCTTTTCTTCGTCAACAGATTCCTTTAGAAGTTTTGCATGTTGCAGGATTTCTAAACTCTGATTGATGATATGTTGTCCGATAACTGTGGGCAAGATGGGTTGTCGTTTGCGGTCAAAGATCTTCACACCAAGTTCATCTTCAAGTTTCTGAATCATAGAACTCAGTGTTGGTTGGGTTACTTTGCAGGCCTCTGCAGCCTTAGCGAAATGCTTATGTCGGTATACTGCGATGATATACTCTAATTGTTGAAGAGTCATATTTTTAGGTTTTGGTACACTATTTCATGCAAAGATAATTTATTTTTTCATAATCATCAAACTTTTATTTGCTGTTGTCAATAAAAAAAATCTTTTTCTTTATGCGCTTTATAGACTCTTATAGTGATGCGTTATAAATAAAAACTAATTGAAAGATAGATATTTTCTATTGATTAATTAACTTGATTTCTTGTTTCTTATGAAAATAAGCACTAACTTTGCAAACAGGATAATTGGTAATATTAAACAAAAACATTATGAAAAAAAGATTTGTTTGTAGCGTTTGTGGCTACATTTATGAAGGAACAGAAGCACCAGAAGAGTGCCCAGTATGCCATGCTAAAGGTAAATTCCAGGAGTTTACAACAGCACAATTAAAAGGTACTAAGACCGAACAGAACTTGAAAACTGCTTTCGCAGGTGAAAGTCAAGCTCACACAAAATACCTTTACTATGCTTCTAAAGCAAAGAAAGAAGGTTATGAGCAGATAGGTGGTTTGTTCGAGGAAACAGCTCTCAACGAGCGTGAACACGCAAAAATGTGGTTTAAGTTCTTGCATGAAGGCGGTATTCCTACTACGACAACTAACCTTGCTGACGCTGCTGCTGGTGAAAACTATGAGTGGACTGACATGTATGCTCAAATGGCTAAAGAGGCTATGGAAGAAGGTTTTACAGGTATTGCTGCTAAGTTCCGTGCTGTAGGTCAAGTTGAGAAGCATCATGAAGAGCGTTATCGCAAGTTGTTAAAGAACATCGAAGACGGTGTTGTTTTCTCTCGTGATGGAGATTGTATCTGGCAATGCCGCAACTGTGGCCATATCGTTATCGGTAAGAAAGCACCTGAGATTTGCCCTGTTTGCGATCATCCTCAGAGCTTCTTCCAGATTGAGGCAACAAATTATTAATTTGATTGATTTTAAGTTAAGATAGAGAAGTCGGGCAGCAATGCTCGACTTCTTTTGCTTTTTAGGAGTTAAAAGGTAGATAAAATACAAGGAAGTGTTCTATCTAAGAGTTTCTTGTTGCTTATAAAAGGAATAGATTTTAATTTTCATCTTATTGAGATGGTTTTCAACATGATAACGATTGGGCCAAAGATAAATCATATCTGCATTCATAAGAGAATTATACTCTTTATCTGAAAGCTATCAAATTATACGGCAATCTCTATCATATTATGGTATAAAGTCATTCATATTACCATGTCGTTTGACTCTTTTTATTTCTTAAATTTTATGCTATAATTATCAATTCCATTTTACTTCATTTCACCTATTTATATAAAAGGTATTCTGATTAACCGCTTTTTAGGTTGGCTATTGGTTCTTTTTTAGTTGTTTTTTCTTTTGGATTATTCCCATTTGGCCTTGTAACTTGTGGTGATGTAGATGGGTTTTATTTTCAATATTTTATATATTGATGTTTAGTTTGCATTCATATAATCTTAATTTTGTCACCTCTATATTACATTTTTTGCTAAAAGAGTATGATAAGTCTAATATTATTGTTAACTTTGCAGCGCTTTAAGTGGATTAGCTCTCCACTGTAAATGGAGCAAATAATTAATAACGTTATAAAATTTATGTATTTTACTTTATTCGTTACCGTTTTGATAACGGCTGTGGTTTTGGTAGTGGCAGCTTATGTCATAGCAAAGCTTATCGGTCCGCGTTCATACAATCCGGTAAAGGGTGAGCCTTTCGAATGTGGTATTCCAACGCATGGTAGCTCTTGGCTTCCTATGCATGTGGGATATTATTTGTTTGCCATCCTTTTCTTGGTGTTTGATATTGAGACCGTGTTCCTCTATCCATGGGCTGTGGTTGTTAAGCAATTTGGTTCATTAGCCTTGATAAGCATTGGCTTCTTCTTGGTTGTTTTAGTTTTAGGCCTTGCCTATGCATGGCGGAAAGGAGCATTGGAATGGAAGTAAGAAAACCACACATCAAGAGTATTCCTTATGATGAATTTAAGGACAATGACACTCTTGAGAAGATTACGAAAGAGCTGAATGAAGGTGGTGTCAATGTAATTGTTGGTTCATTAGACCAGGCAATCAACTGGGGACGCAGCAATTCACTTTGGTCTCTGACGTTTGGTACATCATGTTGTGGTATTGAGTTTATGGCCGTTGGTTGTGCTCGATACGACTTTTCTCGTTTCGGTTTCGAGGTAACTCGTAACTCTCCGCGTCAAGCAGACTTGATTATGTGTGCCGGAACGATAACAAACAAGATGGCTCCTGTGTTCAAACGACTTTATGATGAGATTGCTGAGCCGAAGTATGTTGTTGCTGTTGGTGGGTGCACTATTAGTGGTGGACCATTCAAGAAGAGCTATAACGTAGTGCGAGGCATTGATGAACTTGTTCCGGTTGATGTTTACATTCCGGGTTGTCCTCCTCGTCCTGAAGCTATTCTCTATGGAATGATGCAGTTACAACGTAAAGTTAAGATTGAGAAGTTCTTTGGTGGAGCTAATCATAAGATGACAAAAGAAGAGCGAGAGCTTTCGATGTCGAAGGGAGGCTTGCATGGATTGAGTAACGAAGCCATTGTTGCGACAGAGAAACTCGGCAAACCAGCTCCGATTATTGTTACTGATGTACCAGCTGATTTCGATCCAGAAAAAGGTCTAACAGATTAATAAGGTAAAAGAAGATGAAATTAAATAACATAGAACTTCAATTCGATAACTTTGCCGCAGAGATGGCAAAGTTGAAGAACGAAAAGCATTTCGACTATCTTGTTACCATTATTGGTGAAGACTTTGGCGAAGAAGGTTTGGGTTGTATCTATATTCTTGAGAATACAGAAAGCCATGAACGTTGCTCAGTTCGAACGATTGCAAAGCAGATAGGAGAAGAGTATGTGATTCCAACTACAATTAATTTGTGGAATGCGGCTAATCTCCTTGAACGTGAAGTGTTTGACTTTTTGGGCATAAAGTTCCTGGGACACCCCGACATGCGTCGTTTGTTTATGCGTAATGACTTTAAGGGATATCCGCTAAGAAAGGATTTTGATGCGAGCCCTGAAGCCAATCCTTTCCCTACAACCGATGAGCCTGAGAGTGATTTCACAACAGAATGGAATCTTGATAAGAACGGAAACTTAGTTGCTACGCAGCATCGTATGTTTGATGAAGATGACTTCATCGTGAACTTAGGACCTAATCACCCAAGTATGCACGGTGTACTTCGTTTGCAAACTGTTCTTGATGGCGAGGTTGTTAAACACATTTATCCTCATTTAGGCTATATCCATCGTGGTATGGAGAAGATGTGTGAGAGTATGACTTACCCTCAAACTTTAGCCTTTACTGACCGCTTGAATTACCTTTGTGCAATGATGCATCGCCATGCTTTGGTTGGCGTTATAGAAGAAGGTATGGGAATTGAACTCTCAGAGCGTATTCTGTATATCCGCACAATCATGGATGAATTGCAGCGTATTAACAACCACTTGCTGTTCCTTGGTACGTGTGCACAAGACTTAAGTGCATTGACTGCATTCCTATATTGCATGCGTGACCGTGAGCATGTGCTGAATGTTATGGAAGAAACTACGGGTGGTCGCCTGATACAAAACTACTATCGAATTGGTGGTTTGCAGGATGATATCGATCCAAACTTTGTCCAAAACACGAAGACGCTTTGCAAATATCTGCGTCCTATGGTTCAAGAATATTTGGATGTATTTGGAGATAACGTCATCACACATCAGCGTCTTGAAGGTGTAGGACCAATGAATCTTGAGGATTGTATTAATTATGCCGTAACAGGTCCAGCCGGACGTGCTGCTGGTTGGCATAATGATGTGCGCAAGAATCATCCTTATGCAATGTATGGAAAGGTTGATTTTGAAGATATAACCTTAACCGGTGCTGACTCAATGGCACGATATATGGTTCATATTCAAGAGATTTATCAGAGTCTAAACATTATAGAACAGTTGATAGATAATATCCCTGAAGGTGAATTCTATATCAAACAAAAGCCAATAATAAAAGTTCCTGAAGGACAATGGTACTTCTCTGTAGAAGGTGGAGCTGGTGAGTTTGGTGTATATCTTGATTCACGTGGCGACAAGAGTCCGTATCGTTTGAAGATGCGTCCAATGGGACTGACCCTTACAGGCGCTTTCGACAAGATGCTGAAAGGACAGAAATTGGCCGACCTTGTGGCTACAGGTGCAGCAATAGATTTCGTTATACCCGATATTGATAGATAATTATGTTTGATTTTAGTATAGTAACAACTTGGATTGACAGTCTTCTTCGTGAGACTCTTAACTTAGGAGATTTCTGGTCAATTTTAATAGAGTGCATACTGGTAGGTGTCTGTATACTTACTGCCTATGCGCTGATTGCTATCGTGTTGATATTCATGGAACGTAAGGTTTGTGCTTACTTCCAATGTCGTCTCGGCCCGATGCGTGTTGGTCCTTGGGGTATCTTCCAGGTGTTTGCTGATGTTTTGAAGATGCTTATCAAGGAAATTTTTGCAGTAGATAAGGCAGACAAACTGCTTTATTATATTGCACCTTTCCTTGTTATTATTGCTTCTGTAGGAACATTCTCCTTCCTTCCATGGAATAAAGGTGCAGCAGTACTTGATTTTAACGTAGGCGTTTTCTTAATAACTGCTATTTCAAGCATTGGTGTGCTGGGCATTTTCATTGCAGGATGGGGTAGTAATAACAAATATTCTGTTGTAAGTGCGATGCGTGGTGCTGTTCAAATGATTTCCTACGAAATATCTTTGGGATTATGTTTGATTAGTGCTGTTATCCTCACTGGTACGATGCAGGTCAGTGGTATTGTAGAAGCACAGCATGGAGCATGGCTCATTTTCCAGAGTCCTTTTACATGGTTAGCTTTCCTTGTGTTCCTTATTGCGGGTAATGCTGAGGCTAATCGTGGTCCATTTGACTTGGCTGAGGCAGAGAGTGAGCTGACCGCAGGTTATCATACCGAGTATTCGGGTATGGGATTTGGCTTCTATTATTTGGCTGAATATTTGAATCTGTTTGTGATTTCTGGTATTGCAGCTACCGTTTTCTTAGGTGGTTGGATGCCTCTTCACGTTTCAGGACTCGATGGTTTTAATGCCATAATGGATTTTATTCCAGGCATTGTTTGGTTCTTTGCAAAGACATTTGCTATTGTTTGGATTCTAATGTGGATTAGATGGACTTTCCCTCGTCTTCGTGTAGATCAGATTTTGGCTTTGGAATGGAAATATCTCATGCCATTCATGCTTGTTATTCTTACTTTGACAACCATTTGGGTTGCCTTGGTTTAATGCTTTCATGAAATGATTAAAGAATTTAGTTAAAATGGAAAATAACAAATCGTATTTCGGTGAAATTGGTGCTGCACTGAAGACTTTGGGTACAGGCCTGAAGGTGACGATGAAGGAATACTTCACGCCAAAGACCACAGAGCAGTATCCCGAGAACCGTAAGACAACGCTTCATGTCTCAAAGCGTCACCGTGGACGTCTTGTTTTCAAGCGTAATGAGGATGAGAGCTATAAGTGTGTAGCTTGTCTTATGTGTGAGAAGGCTTGTCCTAATGGCACCATTCAGATTACATCACACATGGCTGAAGACCCAGAAACCGGACGTAAGAAACGGCAGCTTGATGACTATCATTATGATCTTGGTGACTGCATGTTTTGTCAGTTGTGTGTCAATGCTTGTAATTTCGATGCCATAAAGTTCGTGAATGATTTCGAGAATTCAGTCTTCGATAAAAACAAGTTGGTGTATCATCTTGACAAAGAGGTATATAAAGGAGGTAGTCTTCCTGGACTTATAGATGGAGGAGCACCTTTAACAATCGGTAAGTTTAACACAAAAACCAAGTAGAAAAGATTATGGCAAATTTAATTATGTTTTGCATTCTTGCTGTAATCATTCTTGGTTCAGCAATCGTGTGCGTTACTACTAAACGTATTATGCGAGCAGCAACTTTCTTGCTTTGCGTATTGTTTGGTGTAGCTGGTATTTATTTTATTCTTGATTATACATTCTTAGGTGCAGCACAGATATCTGTTTATGCTGGAGGTATTACTGTTTTGTATGTCTTTGTCATCCAGCTTGTATCTAAGCGTACGTTACAAGGTCTTGTAGAACGATTTAAGGGAAAACGTGTTTTTAGCGGTGTTCTCTTGTGTGTCGCTGGACTTTTAATGGTTGGTTTAGTTCTTATTAAAAATAATTTTTATAATGCTGCTTTGCAAACTACCGATACAGAAGTGCCAATGGCACAGATTGGTACAGCACTTCTCGGAAGTGATAAATATCAATATGTATTGCCTTTTGAGTTTATCTCAGTATTCTTATTGGCATGTATCATTGGCGGTATTATGATTGCAAGGAAGGAGGACAACAAATGAATATCCCTGTAGAATGTTATCTCGTGCTTAGTACGCTATTGTTCTTTATTGGTGTCTTTGGATTTGTAACGCGTCGTAATCTTGTTGCGATGTTAATTTCCATAGAACTTGTATTGAACGCTGTCGATTTGAATTTTGCAGTATTCAATCGTCTCCTTTTCCCAGGACAGCTTGAAGGCTTTTTCTTCACTTTGTTCTCTATTGGAGTCAGTGCGGCAGAAACGGCAGTAGCACTTGCCATCATTATTAATGTTTACCGTAATTACCATAGTGATCAGGTGAACAGTATCGAAAACATGAAATTCTAAAAGAGATGGAATACAGTTATTCATATTTAATACTTCTCCTTCCTTTCCTAAGTTTTTTGGTTTTAGGACTCTTAGGCATGAAGATGAAGAAGCAGGTAGCTGGCCTTATCGGTACAATTATGCTGGGCAGTCTTTTTGCAATGTCTGTCTATACGGCCTATGAATATTTCTTTGTCATTGGGCGTGATGCAACAACAGGCTTGTATCCGACGGTTACAGTATTCAATTTTACATGGTTGAAGTTTACTGATCTGCTTACTTTTAATATAGGTTTCCGCCTGACTCCTATTAGTGTAATGATGTTAATCGTTATTACAACGGTGAGTTTCATGGTGCATATCTATTCTTTTGGCTACATGGCAGAGCGTGATGAGCATTATAAATTTGAAGAATACGAACATGGTTTCCAGCGTTTCTATGCTTATTTATCACTCTTTACGATGAGTATGTTGGGCTTAGTTGTAGCTACAAACATCTTCCAAATGTATATGTTTTGGGAGCTTGTGGGTGTATGCTCCTACTTGTTAATTGGATTCTATTATCCCAAACATACAGCCGTACATGCCTCAAAGAAAGCTTTCATCGTTACACGTTTTGCAGACTTATTTTTCCTCATCGGTATTTTGTTCTTCAGTTTCTATGTAGGCACATTCAATTATGACCTGCATGCTAATCCAGAACTTGTTGGAAAACTTGCGAGTGTAGCTAAAGAATATGCTTGGGTGTTGCCAACAGCATTGTTCTTGATGTTTATCGGTGGTGCTGGTAAGAGTGCAATGTTCCCACTTCATATCTGGTTGCCTGATGCTATGGAAGGTCCAACGCCTGTTTCTGCACTGATTCATGCCGCAACCATGGTTGTTGCAGGTGTTTATCAGGTGGCAAGTCTGTTCCCAATTTGGGTAAAATATGCTCCTGAACAACTTCATTGGGTTGCTTATATTGCAGCATTTACAGCCTTCTATGCAGCTGCTGTTGCTTGTGCTCAACGTGATATTAAACGCGGCTTGGCATTCTCAACAATCTCACAGATTGCTTATATGCTTGTGGCTTTAGGTGTTTGCTTCGCCATGGATAATCATGAAGGAGGTCTTGGTTATATGGCCAGTATGTTCCATTTGTTTACACATGCTATGTTCAAAGCACTTCTATTCCTTTGTTCAGGTGCAATCATTGTAATTATCGGAAGTAACTTTAAGGAATATATGGGTGGTCTTCACAAATATATGCCTATCACGAACATCTGCTTCCTCATTGGTTGTATTGCTATTAGTGGTGTTTGGCCTTTCGCAGGCTTCTTTTCAAAGGATGAAATTGTATCAGCTTGTTTTGAATATTCTCCATTCTTAGGTTGGTTTATGACGCTCGTATCAGGTATGACAGCGTTCTATATGTTCCGACTCTATTACGTTATTTTCTGGGGACAAAGCTATTATGAACTTGATCCAGAACATCGTAAGCGCCCAGCAGAAGTTCCTTTCGTAATGTGGGGACCTTTAGTATTCCTTGCTATCATTTCAATTTTTGCAGGATGGATTCCTTTTGGTCACTTTGTTTCAGCTACAGGACAGTCTATGGAAATTCATTTGCAACACTTTGAATTCTCAAGTGTTGCTTGGTTCAGTCTTTTGGCTGCAGCAATTGGAATTGGTTTAGCTACTTGGATGTATCTTCCAAAGCATAATCCTGTTCCTGATTTGTTGGCAAAGAGAATGCCTCGTTTGCACAAAGCAGCGCTTAATCGTTTCTATATTGACGACGCATGGCAGTTCTTTACACATCAGATAGTGTTCAATTGCTTCTCTAAACCTATCGCTTGGTTTGACCGTCATGTCATTGATGGAACATTTAACTTCATGGCATGGGGTGCTCAAGAAGCAGGCGAAACGATTCGTCCTTGGCAGAGTGGTGATGTCCGTTCGTACGCATCATGGTTCCTTACAGGTACCATTGCATTGACATTGATCTTGCTTTGTATTTTCAGTTAATGAATCATGAACATGAATAAAGACAAATAAAAAATGAGTATATTAACATTATTTGTAGTAATTCCGGTCCTGATGCTTATCGGTCTTTGGCTTGCAAAGAACGATAATCAGGTTCGTGGCGTGATGGTTGTTGGTGCAAGTGCATTGCTTGGGCTTTCAATATGGCTCACCATCACTTTCATTCAGATGCGTAATGCAGGCAACACCGATTTGATGTTGTTTACCTATAGTGTGCCTTGGTTTGCACCTCTACACATTGCATACAGCGTTGGCGTTGACGGCATCTCTGTAGTGATGATTCTTCTATCTGCGATTATTGTTTTTACAGGTACATTTGCTTCTTGGCAACTCGAACCAATGAAGAAAGAATATTTCTTATGGTTTGTTTTGTTGAGTATAGGTGTATTTGGCTTCTTTATATCGACCGACCTCTTCACGATGTTTATGTTCTACGAAGTTGCATTGATTCCGATGTATCTTCTCATTGGTGTATGGGGAACAGGACCTAAAGAATATGCTGCCATGAAGCTTACCTTGATGTTGATGGGTGGCAGTGCACTCTTGATTATCGGTATACTTGGCATTTACTATTTCAGTGGAGCTACCACAATGAACATCAACGAAATTGCAGCTTTGCATAATATTCCGGTAGCCGTTCAGAAGGTGTTCTATCCGTTCATCTTCATCGGATTTGGTGTTTTGGGTGCGCTTTTCCCATTCCACACATGGTCACCTGATGGTCATGCTTCAGCGCCAACAGCTGTTTCTATGCTCCATGCCGGTGTATTAATGAAACTTGGAGGTTACGGATGTTTCCGCATTGCAATGTATTTGCTTCCTGAAGCTGCAGAGCAACTCTCTTGGATTTTCTTGATTCTCACCACCTGCTCTGTTGTTTATGGTGCACTCTCTGCTTGTGTTCAGACTGATTTGAAGTATATCAATGCTTATTCTTCAGTTTCTCACTGTGGTATGGTGCTCTTTGCTCTTTGCATGTTGACACAAACAGCCATTACAGGTGCAGTGCTTCAGATGCTTTCTCACGGTTTGATGACAGCATTGTTCTTTGCTTGTATTGGTATGATTTATCACCGTGCAGGAACTCGTGACGTGCGTTATCTTGGCGGATTGATGAAGGTTATACCTTTCCTTTCTGTTTCATACGTCGTTGCAGGCCTTGCCAACTTAGGTTTGCCAGGTTTCTCTGGCTTCGTTGCCGAGATGACCATTTTTGTTGGTTCTTTCCAAAATGGCGATATGTTCCATCGTGTTTGCACCATCATTGCATGCTCTTCTATCGTTATCACAGCTGTGTATATCTTGCGTGTTGTGGGTAAAATCTTATTCCAAAAGATTGCTAATCCGAAGTTCCTCGAGCTTCATGATGCCACTTGGGATGAGCGTTTTGCCATCGGCGGATTGATTTTCTGCGTGGCAGGACTTGGTATGTTCCCACTCTGGGTAGACAATGTGATTAGTGGTGCAGTTGGTCCAATCATCCAGCATATTCTTGGAACCACGGTAGCAGCCCTGTAATGTAGAACAAAATGATTAAGAATAAAGATTTATTATGAATATAGATTATAGTCAATTTCTAAGCATGATACCCGAGGTGACGCTTATGGCACTTCTTGTTATCGTCTTCATTGCAGACTTTTCTACCGCACAGCGTTTTGTCATGCCTAATGGTGATAACAAAACTTCGTCACCACGCGCATGGTTTAATCCTTTGGTTTGTCTCTTGATGGCAGCGCATCTTGTCATCAATATCTTCCCTGTCACCGCATCTACAGCTTTTGGAGGCATGTATTACACAACTCCTTCGATTGGTGTTGTGAAAACGATTCTTGCCTTGGGTGCATTGATTGTCTTGATTCAAAGTCGTGAATGGATTTCTCGTCCTGACACACAATTCAAGGAAGGAGAGTTCTATATGCTCGTCATTTCGACCCTTTTGGGTATGAATATGATGGTCAGTGCGAACCATTTCTTAATGTTTTTCCTTGGTCTTGAGATGGCATCTGTGCCAATGGCTTGCCTTGTAGGACTTGACAAATACCGCCATCATTCTGCTGAAGCTGCTGCAAAATTCATTTTGACAGCGACCTTCTCAAGTGGTGTGATGCTCTTTGGTATCTCCTTTATCTATGGTGCAATGGGCACGCTCTACTTTGACGACATTGCAGTGAAGATGCAAGCCACACCACTAACCATTATGGGCATGGTGTTCTTCTTTAGTGGTTTAGGATTTAAGTTATCTTTGGTTCCTTTCCATTTCTGGACAGCCGACACCTATCAGGGTGCTCCAACAACCGTTACCGGCTATCTTTCGGTAGTCAGCAAAGGTGCTGCAGCCTTCGCACTCTGTGCAATTCTCATGAAGGTGTTTGCTCCGATGGTTGAATATTGGCAGTATCTGCTGTTCATTGTTATTGTACTTTCTATCACGATTGCCAACCTCTTTGCATTGCGTCAACGCGACTTAAAGCGCTTTATGGCGTTCAGTTCTATTTCTCAGGCGGGATATATCGTATTAGCAATTGTTGGTAACACGGCAATGAGCTTCACGGCATTAAGTTTCTATGTACTTATCTATGTTGCAGCAAACATGGCAGTCTTCGCTGTCATCAGTAGCGTAGAAGAGCATAATCAGGGTAAGGTGAACATGGACGACTATAATGGTCTCTACAAAACCAACCCTCGTTTGGCATTCTTGATGACGTTGGCCTTATTCTCTTTGGGTGGTATTCCACCATTTGCAGGTATGTTCAGCAAGTTCTTTGTGTTCATGGCTGCGGTAAAGGGAGCCTCAATCAGTACAACCAGTGGCGCACTTGCTTACGCTGTTGTATTCATTGCATTGATCAATACGGTAATCAGTCTTTACTACTATCTGTTGATTGTAAAAGCAATGTACATCAAACACAACGACAGTCCTTTGCCAGCATTCAAGAGTGCTTCAAGCACAAAGCTTGCATTAGCAATTTGCACCACAGGCATTCTGCTCTTTGGCGTGTGCAGCATGGTATACGGATGGATTAATAGTGCAGCCATAGCATCATTGTAAGGCTGTTTATAGAATTATAACTAATTAAGAAAGCATGGCAAACCCTTTGCCATGCTTTTTTTATGCTTATGTCGTTGACAGAAGCGCTTATTTCTCTTTTTGCGGTAGTGTCCTATAAAAGTGTGTATGTTTTACAAAATAGTACTTTCCTTTTCTAATATAACGCTCGTCCTCATATCTGCCAAAGTGATAGATAAACTTCTGTTGAGGTCTATCAGTATATCTAAGTG
>ENA-OWND01000096-OWND01000096.1-metagenome-genome-assembly--contig:-NODE-96-length-57357-cov-6.215577_pt1 | contig 57357 bp, 48 predicted proteins | sample MGYA00245342_ERZ651119 | MGnify/ENA primary metagenome ERZ651119 (study PRJEB26857, sample SAMEA4031756) | metagenome | biome: human; feature: oral; material: saliva | place: Philippines | collected 2014 | study... | reverse complement strand
GGCCCACGTCGCCGTAGCCGATGACGACGACGCTCATCCCCGCCACGGGCGCGCCTCCGCCGCGCGGGTCAATCAGGTCCAGGATCGTCGTCCAGCACGACTGACCCGTCCCGTAGGCGTTGTCAAACAGGGTCTTTGACCGCGCATCGTTCGAGGCCAGAACCGGAATGCGCAGGTCGAAAGAACGCAGGGGGCGCAGCCCCGAAGTGGTCTCCTCCGCCGCGCCGACCAGCGCGTCCAGAACGCCCGGGCAGCGTTCCGTATCGTGCGCCAGGCGGATCAGGTGAGAGCCGTCGTCCAGCAGGAATTCGCTGCGCTGAGCCAGGAAATCGCGCGCGAGCTGCCACTCTCGCTCGCGGGATGCGCTCGAGTCCGCGAACACGGGGATGCCAGCGTCGCGCAGCCTGGCCGCGACGTCCTCGCGGGTTTCCGACGCCCAGCCGAAGACGCTCACGCGCGCCCCGGCCTCGGCGAGCATGAGGGCCAGGGACGCCGTCTTCGGCTCCAGGACGAGAGAAAGCCCCACGCTCCTGCCCGCAACCAGGGGAGCCAGGGTGCGTGCCGCCGCCTCGGTGACGGGCATGTGGGTGCGCGCCCACTCGATGCGCCCCTCGTCGCCGGGACCCGTGATGGTGCGCCCGTCGGGGGCGACGACCGCCCGGAAGGTGCCTCCGGGAGCCAGGACTGTGATCGCCCCGAGCCTGGGGGTCGCGTCCTCCTCGAGCGCGAACACGACCGGGGGCGAGGCCGGGGTTCCCTCGGCGTCCGACAGCGGGCCCACGTGCGCACCGAACGCGCGCAGCAGGGCGGCCAGCGTCGGGTCGTCCGTCGCGAAGGAACGCCCCGCGATGAGCATGTTCGTGGCCCGCGCGTAGGCGCGTAGCAGCAGCTGAGCGGCGAGGGGATCCAGGACGGCAGTCATGCGTCAAACGTAGCAACTGCGGTACCTGCGCGTCCCCGCGAGTATGCGCGAGGACTCCTCGCGGGTATACAAAAGGGACCGGGCCCTGCGGCCCAGCCCCTTTCGTCAGATCACTTGCCGAGCTTGTCCTTGGCCTTGTCGGCAACCTCTTCAGCCTTGCCCTTGGCGGCGTGGGTGGCTTCCTTGGCCTTGTCCTTGGCCTCGCCAGCCAGTTCGGTGAGCTTGTCCTTGGCTTCCTCGGCCTTCTCCTTGGTCGCGTCGACGACCTTCTCGATGTTCTCTTCAGTCTGCTTCTTCAGATCTTCCAGACCCATGGTGCTCTCCTTGGAGTAATGCCGTTCTGACAGTCAGAATGGACAAAACCGATCCTATCGGTCATATGCCCATGTGTCGTGAGGTGTGGGAACAAAATTCCACATGCCGATAAATGATTGACATAGTGCCGTGGGGAGGGGAGATTTCCGCCGTCTCTGTCGACGTGTCGGGGGACTCTCAGGGGGCAACCAGGGCAGCCCCTCATGGAAGTGAGATGTGCCTCGGGAATAACGTGGAGGCATGACTGAGAACAACGCGGGCCTGGTGACCCGAGCACTAACGAAGACATACATGCGCGGAAACACTCCCGTCCACGCGCTGGCGGGTGTCGACCTGACGCTCCCGCAGGGCACGCAGGTCGCGATCATGGGTCCTTCCGGCTCCGGTAAGACGACCCTCCTGCATTGCCTGGCGGGCGTGCTGCGCCCCAGCTCCGGGTCGATCACCCTGGATGGCGAAGAGATGACGACCATGTCGGAACGCGCCTTGTCCACCCTGCGTCTGCGCCGCTTCGGCTTCGTGTTCCAGGACGGCCAGCTCCTGCCTGAGCTGCCCACGCAAGAGAACATCGCGATGCCCCTCATGCTGGCGGGCACACCCAAATCGGAGGCTATCGCTCGGGCTCGCGAGATCCTCGCGAACCTCGGCCTCGACGGTGCCGGCCCCTATCGCCCCGGCCAGCTCTCGGGCGGCCAGGCCCAGCGCGTCGCCATCGGTCGTGCGCTCGCCACCAACCCCTCGGTGATTTTCGCCGACGAACCCACGGGAGCCCTCGACCAGGCGACCGGCGGCGAGGTCATGTCCCTCCTGACCAGCGCCTGCACCTCCACGGGCGCATCCCTCGTCCTCGTCACCCATGACCCGGCGGTCGCCGCGCGCCTGCCGCACACGATCCACGTGCGTGATGGCCGCGTTTCCCTCGAGGGACGAGGCAGTGGCACGCCCAGCCCGGCCCCGGCCTCGTCGGGAACGACCCCGGGTGCCTCCACGGTGGCCGGCGCGGCGGGCCAGGGGGTGGCCCGATGAGCGCGGTGCGCACAGCCGCCGGGGCGCTCCTGCGGTCGCGCGACCGGGCGACGAGTGCCCTGACGGTCGCGGCCTTCGCCCTGCCGCACGCGTTCCTGCTCGCAGTGACGGGCGGCGTCATGGCTTTCGGGGCGCGGGCGGCCGAGGCTGCGGCCTCCGGCACGGGCGACGATCCTTCGACCCTGGATGGGATGGGACCCCTCTACGTGATGCTCGCGTACTTCGCGGCGACCCTGCTCATCGTCCCCATCATTTCGATGGGGGCTGCGGCCGCGCGCCTGGGCATGAGCAGGCGCGAGCGCGACCTGGCGGTCCTGAGGCTCATGGGCCTGGCACCTGGGGCGACGAAGCTCGCCTGCATCCTCGAGACCTGCGTGTTCGCGGTCGTCGGCGTCGTTGTCGGTTCGATCCTCTACGCGGTCACGCTGCCCGCGTGGGGTGCCCTGTCCTTCCAGGGCCGCCCGATGGGGGTAGGCGAGATGTGGGTGGGAGTCATCGCCCTCCTCGCCGAGGGCCTCGCCATGATCCTCTTGGCTTCCCTGTCCTCATGGCTGGCCATGCGTAAGGTTGCCATCACGCCCCTGGGCGTCGCACGGCGCGACCGTGCCGACCGGGTCAGCGCGGTTGGGCCGATCATTGGCCTGGTCCTCCTCGTCGTGTGGCTGACCGTCGGTGCCCTCGCGATGAACCTCGGCACCGCCATCGGCATGGCCGTGTTCATGGGCTTCATGGGCGCGATCTTCCTCATCATCAACCTGGTCGGCGTGTGGTCGATCAGCCTCATGGGCCGACTCATGGCCTCCATGGCGCGCACCCCCCAGATGATGGTGGCGGGGCGTCGCATGGCCGACGATCCGCGCGCCGTGTGGCGCTCCTTCGGGGCGGTTGCCCTCGTTGGGTTCCTCGTCGGCATCATGTATCCGGCCACAAGCGCGATTTCGATGAGCGGGGATGGCATGGACGAGGTCGGGCGCATCGTCATGGGCGACATCAACAGGGGCATGATGCTCACCTTCGCGATCACCCTCGCCCTGGGTGCCGTGTCGACCGCAGTCAACCAGTCGATCCGCGTCCTCGACTCCGCCGACCAGGTGCGGGCCCTGTCCTACATGGGCTCCCCGAACGGCTTCATGGACCGCAGCCGCCGACTCGAGGTCGCGATCCCCGCGTTCGTCATGATCGTCGGCTCGATGCTGCTCGGCATGTTGTTCCTGTCGCCGCTGCTCGCGGCTGACGGAGCCAAGGGGGTCCTCATTGCGCTCGCCTCGGCGATTGTGGGCGTCCTGCTCATCGTCGCTGCCTCCGAGGCGACTGTGCCCCTGCGCCGCCGCATCCTCGCCAGCGTGCGCGAGGGACGCGAGTAGCGCGCTGCGTCCTTGTGTCGAATAACCGGCCACGGCCTCATCCCCCTATCGACGAGGCCGTGGCCGCCCGAGCGACGATCCGCACAATTGCAGTGTCAAACCCCGACGGTGAGCGTCTGGTCGGTCATACCATGGAGCTGTATCGGAACGTACGACCTCAACGCAGGGCGTGCGCTTATTCTGTTGTGTTTCCCCCTCGTCTGATCTTCAGCTCGGCAGCGACAGTCATGCCCGCCGGAATAGCGAAGCGTTCGTAAAGAGCCTTGTCGTAAAACGCCAAAAGGCCTGATGCATCCTGATGAAAACCCATGTTCAGCACAAAGTTGCCGGCGCGATTGCGATCGTCAAGCAACTTCGTAAACACTCCATGTCCATCCATATCGGCCATTCCGTCCCAGAACAAGGACATATGCTCTACTTCCAATTTATCGAGTGTGCCTGTGCATTGTATCACTATATCCACCGGAGTCCGGGGATAACGCACTAACCTGCGTGAGGGTAGTTGGAAATTATCGCCGGCCAAATAGTTTACATCCTCCAATCCGATCGAAGCATCCATAGAGAGATTGATCATGGCTGTCGGATCTTTTTCGAAGATACTCCATGGTAGTCGGACTTCTCCGTTGATATGGCTGTGCCCGGTGGCAAGGGAAAGGTCTGTCAGAAGGAAACCGAAACGATCCATCCTATACCTCCCGGACAACCGCTGTAGTTCGAACCGATCACGCTCCCGTAGGGATCCGTTGACCAACTGAAGCTCCATATCACCGTCGTGAAAACAAATATCTTTGGCTTGGAGGGAAACATCGTTCAGAGCAATGTGGCGATAGTCGAAAGAGGTAGGCGAAGCTTCCCCTTCGTCCGTATCGTAAGACAAAACAGTCCGGTCCAACTGCGCCATGCCGACCTGATAGAGCATGTCTGCAATATCCATTTTGGCCTTCGCTATTGCCGCCTTTCCGACGAATGTCTTGAGGAGTACACTGTCAAGTGGCATCCGGACTTCAGCGGATATATTCTTCAGATCCAGCCTGTCCAACTCGAATTGCCAGTCGAATGGCTCTTTCTGAGTCGTATCGGTTGCCGTCGTATCTGCACTGAAGTATGCGATGTCGGTATCGGATAGTTGCCACCGCCCCAGCACTACTCGTTTGGCTTCGGGATCAATAGCTATGTGAGCTGCTCGGATCGACTTGGCTTTCAGCCTCAGATCCATCAGCCCCAAGCTGTCAGTATAGTGGATGGACGCATCTTGCAGCTTAAGCTCCGGCACTTCCATTTGCCGCCGGAGGAGCGGTAGTACCGAGACGCTGACCCGTAGGGAGCCTATATCTGCCAGTGTGTCGCCCTGCACCTTTACGGCTGTGATGTCCTGCAAGGAGAGATGCAGCGGAAAGCCCAGACGGATGCGTCCGATGCCTATCTGCATACCGGTAGCTTCGGAAGCCTTCTGTGTGGCTATCCCTACAGCCCATTGCTGTATGGGAGGGAGATAAAGCAGTCCTGCCACGAGCAGTACGAGCAACAAGGGCGAGATGAGCACCCAGAAGAGAATACGCTTCCAACGTTGCTTGATACGACCCATGGCAGGACTATCGGTATTATGTCGAATAGTTTTGTTCGGTCAGCTGCGCGAGAAAGAGAATGACTCTCCGGCAACTCTATTCCGAGCAGACTATTCTCTATGTTTTTAGAAATAATAGAGCGTGGTGATAGACTCATGGCTGCAAACACGCTTGATCGCTTCTGCGAACAAGTCGGCCACAGAGAGAATCTTCACCTTCTCGCACTTGTGCGGATAGGGGATCGAATCCGTGAAGATCATTTCCTTCAGAGTGGACTGGTCTACTCGCATTGAAGCAGGATCGCTCATCACGGCATGGCTGGCGATGGCACATACGCTGCGTGCTCCGTTTTCCTTCATCAGGTCAGCAGCCTTGGTTATCGTGCCGGCAGTGTCCACAATATCGTCTACGAGCAGTACGTCCTTGTCCTGCACATCCCCGATGATACGCATCTCGGCGATCTCATTGGCTTTGAGCCTGCTTTTGTGACAGATTACCATCGGCACACCGAGATGTTTGGCATAGCTGTTGGCGCGCTTCGTACCTCCGACATCAGGCGTAGCTACTACGAGGTTCTCTAAAGGCATGTTCTTGCGGATGTATTCCATGAAAACAGTGGAGCCGTAGAGATGATCCACCGGCACATCGAAGAAACCCTGAATCTGATCCGCATGTAGGTCCATCGTGATCAGACGGGTAATGCCTGCCTTGCTTAGCAGGTCGGCGATCAGCTTGGCGCCGATAGATACACGGGGTTTGTCCTTTCTGTCCTGTCTGGCCCATCCGAAGTAGGGGATGACAGCTGTAATGTAGTGTGCGGAAGCTCGTTTGGCTGCATCGATCATCAGGAGTAGCTCCATCAAGTTGTCCGAAGATGGGAATGTGGACTGTACGAGGAAGACATCCCGGCCGCGAATGCTCTCCTCATAGGATACGGCAAATTCACCATCGGCGAAGTGCTCGATATTCATTCGCCCCAGAGGGCAACCCAGACTGTTGCAGATCTTTTCCGCAAGATAACGGGAATTTGTCCCGGAGAAGACAGAAAAGTTGTTTTCGTTGTTCATCTTTGATATGGTGTAGAGTTATCGTTCCATTGCCGGCAAATCGAAGCCGTCAGACCACCTCTGCGGCGACTACTGACGGACATGATGCAAAAGTAATATATATACATTATGTATGGAAGCTCGAAGAAGAAAAGAAGATCGGGATGAAGCAATGGCAGAGGCGTTGCCGTCACGCTCGATTCGGCTCTATCGTCTCTATCTCGTGCCTCCGCGCCTGCGTCCGTTCGAAGCGGTTTTTCCCTGTCTTTTGTTCGTTTCGGATCGACCAGAACGCGCTTCGCCGCTTCGCCCCGAACGGCGGGGACGACGTTTCGCCGGTTCGTAGGCAGGGACTTCGCCAAACTCCGGATCGACAGGCAATTTATAGACCGATTTGCCCAGAAACGTCTCGATCTTATGGAAGTCGCTCTGCTCTTCCTCGGAGACGAAAGTGATAGCCAGACCCTCCCCGTTTGTTCCTCGGGCAGTACGCCCGATACGGTGTACATAGTCCTCGGGATCGTGGGGAATGTCGTAGTTGATGACTACGCGTATGTTGTCGATGTCGATCCCTCGCGCTACGATGTCAGTGGCCACAAGTACATCCACATAGCCGTTTTTGAAGTCGCGCATCACCTGTTCGCGCTGGGACTGCTCCAGATCGGAGTGCATATCGGCCACATTGAAACCCATCTTGCGGAGAGTGGAAGTCAGCTCACGCACTTTGAGCTTGGCCGAGGCGAAAATAATGGTACGCTTCGGAGCCGACTGCTCGAAGAGCTTGCGGAGTATCGGCAGCTTCTGCGCTTCGTGACAAATGTATGCGCTCTGCATGATGCTCTCGGGCGGACGGCTGATGGCGATCTCCACCTCTATCGGATCCCTTAGAATAGATGCTGCCAGCTTGCGGATCTTGGGGGGCATCGTAGCCGAAAACATAACCGTCTGGCACGAACTCGGCAGCTGCTTGTATATCTGCATGATGTCATCGAAGAAACCCATGTCCAGCATGCGGTCGGCCTCATCCAAGACGAAGTAGGAGACGTGGGAGAGGTCGGCCGAACCGAGATTCAGATGCGAGATCAGACGTCCCGGTGTGGCTATCACGATGTCCGCCCCCATAGCCATCCCCCGACGTTGCTGCTCCCATGCCACCCCGTCCGTACCCCCGTATATGGCTACGGCCGATACCGGCATGAAGTAAGAAAACCCTTCCACCTGCTGATCTATCTGCTGCGCCAGTTCGCGAGTGGGAGCCATGATCACGGCATTCACCACATCGGAGGCAAACTCGCCTGCACTCAGGCGATCCAGTATGGGGAGCAGATAGGCTGCCGTCTTGCCGGTGCCGGTCTGGGCACAAGCGATCACGTCGCGACCCTCCAGAATGGGTGGGATGGTTGCAGCCTGCACAGGTGTGGTCTCGATGAAATTCATGGCATCGAGACCATCCAATACTTCATCTCCTAAATTCAATTCATCAAAGCGCATACTCTAAAAACGGACTTGGTTCCGGACAAAAGTACGTCAATTCCTACAGATACATCCCTTGGCTCATATATACCGATGCATCAGCCTCGCTTCGGTGATCCGATCTCCGGCCAACCTCGAGCCAAAAATCTGCCGATTGCGGTCTGTGTTTTCCGAGAAAACGGAACGAGATTTTTTTCGTCGTGGTGCGTAAATTTTTCACTTTCCACGCCAAAACGAAACAGTTTACGCGCCACGTTTTTAGAGGTCACAAACACGAAAATTTTGGAGCGCAAACCGACCTTGAGCTATCCCGATGCCGGAACATCCTGAATGCCGAGCCGGTGCGTTTTGCCACCATTCAAGCCGATAGAAAAAAAGAAAGATCCACGAGAAGGTTTGTCAGGACGACTCTCCCTCTCATGGATCCGGTCACAGTTTATTAGAGACCCTTGTGTATAAGAGGATCTTAAACCCTCCCGCAGATCGGACGGGAGAGTTCGCTGTTCATCGCCTCAAAGCGGGAAAGAAGTCGGGCGATTCTCTTCCGACAAGCATTCCCACTCCAAGACTCAGGTGTCTTTTTCCGTTCTTAGATTTTTCGTGCCGATTTCTTACTCTACAATGATTTTTTCCACGAAATACTCCGTATCCGCTACAACTTTCAGCATGTACGTACCTTTGGACAGATACTGCACATTCAGCTTATATTCTTTCCCTGAAAATGAAACTTTCTCCACGATTCGGCCCTGCATGTCGTATACGACTGCCTCGTGCCCCCCTTCTTTGGGTAGGTTGATCAGAACATATTCTTTGGCAGGATTGGGGTAGAGCTTCATGCTACCCTCCTTCTGCAATACGTCCCCCACGTCCAGAGCATGTACCCACTCCGTATCGGACCATAGGAAATGTTTAATAATTACAGGAGTAGGATGTGGTTTGGTTTCATCATATGGGCTCTTGCGAGTATGCCATACCCAACAAGCCTTTCCATTGGTAGGATTGAGTGCTACTTGCGGACGGCGCCTCTTTTTATCTTTAGCTTCTTTTGCATATACATATGGCCAACTCCAACCATAAAAAGAGTTAATGTCATCGTATTTGATCCATCTGTATCTCATTAGATTGTGATCTTGAAAAGTAGTCAGATAACGATCGCCTTCCTTATCGTATGCCAAAGCCGGAATACCTATACAGTGTTTAAAGACCAGATCTTTCTTTGTCGGTGTATGTCCGGGAGAATAATTGAAAGATTGCTTCGGATATACGTAATGGCCCGGGTAAGTGATCAGGAAGTTATGGGAGCGTTCTCCACCCACGGTATTATCCGAATTGTCATCCAACATCATTTGGATCTCTATACTTAGTGCTCCCAAAGGATTAAAATCAGTCCATCCACAGTCTTCTTCTATTATTATCGGTTCAGACCACGCATAGCGGGGATCATAGTCCACAAAGTTGGAAATGAAACCAATGTCGAAGCCATCAAGGTTCTTATTCATTTCGAATACGACTCCCATTAGTGGCCAAGTATTAAATCCAAGAGAAGGAGATGTACTGCCTAATGAAAGGTCTACTCTATTGATAGTCAGTTTTTGGGGTCTTGTGTAAATACGCTTTTGCTCAAAGTGTACTCCACCATCTAACGAAAAAATATAGTCCAAGAAGCTGTGATCGCTTCCGGAGCCACTAACGGCGACAGCGAGAGCAAAAGGATCGCCCCCCAAACCGTAAGGAGAGGGCGCACGGTAGTTGGAGGCGATGGCTACACCCATCAGTCTATTATTAGGGAAATCCTTCTTGTACACACACTCTGTATTATTGATATCTGCATCATGGCGATGCATCAGCAAAACGCCATTGCCAATAGTACCACCTACATATTCGAATGCTGTCATGACTGTCCAAACATTGATATCATCTTCATCCTTTCCCGTTACAATAAAATCGCAATGCGAGACATCGAAGTCATAAGGCACCAAAGACCCCAAAGACCCTAACTTTTGGTAAGTAGCACCACCGTCTTTGGAACGATACAGCCTGACATCATCAAAATAAATACGAGAGAAATCCAACATCACATAGATCCATCCATTGTCTGCCACAGCCATCTTGTAATAAAAATCCTCTGAATATCCTGATAGGGTGGACATCGTCTCGATCAATACATCGTCTCCACCAATATCCATCTGGGCCTTGGCCAGAGGGCTAAATAAAACTATGGCAAAAGTCGCCAGCAGCAGTCTGAGTGCAATTTTTAATTTCATAATTCTTGGCATTTTTATGAGTGAAACATTTCTTGTTCATATCACCAAAATACTACCTGGCATAAACGAGCGACTCACAATAATCGGCTCGGGAACGGCTACTCCAGCTTCGTGAGCAGCGTACTGCCTACGAGCTTGCCCTTCTTGTCGTAGCTCTCACTCTTGACGCATCCGACATCCTTGGACATCCATTCCACGGCACTCATCTGTACCGTAATCATACTTTCCATGACGATCGAATAGCTGATCTTGTAGCATTCGAAAGTCCCGGCCGGAGTGGTAATCCTCTCGATGCCCTGCACCTTGCGTCCGATGGTTCGCAGAGTAATCGGGGGCAACGGGAAATCGGCCGCTTCGGCCGTAATCGTCACTTCTGCATCGGGCAGGGACTGACCCGCCGACATTCGGGACGGATAGGCGATGTCCACGCCCGTCACTTTGTACTTGATGTCTTTGAACATCTTAAGCGTTTGCTCGTTGAGCAACGATTGGGCATCGACATAGAATCGGTCGCCGTCGCACCACATGTTCGCCACACTCGAAAAGATCTGTTTTCCTTTCTTGTCATACATCTCTTGGGCTGTGGTTATTTTCATTCCTTTGGCCGTATTCGTTACGCTCTGTACCTGCTGCCGGATCGTGCCGCTTACTTTGCCGTTGGCTTCATAGATAGTCATTTCGCGGCGAGTACCCTGCTTCACCGGGAACAGGATCTCACATCCGTTCTTGCCCGTAGCCCTGCCAACGGACTTGCCCGTATTGCCGATGTGGTGCGTTTTCCGATCGGTCTCTTGTTCCAGTTCTTGCAGGGAGATCGTCTTTCGAGCGGTCTTTGGAGCAGGAGCAGTAGTCGCTCTCTTTTGTCCTCGGGTGGCTTCCTCTTCTGCCTTGTCCAAGGTCTTGTCCATGGCTTTGTCCACTTTCTCTTCCACTCGCTTTTCCACTTTCTCTTTGGCTTTCTGTCCTATTTTTCCGACCCAACTTTGGGGCATACAATATCCCTGCATGTCCGCAAAGCAATTTGAGACCGGCATCAGCAAAAAGAAAGAGAGGATAATGCTTCTGTATTTCATAGCGTTGTTTTTTAGAGACAAGAGAGACAGCAGGACAACCCGACGGTCTGCGCCTCCGCCTCTCTTGCCGTTAAGGGGTATCGATGTACTTTTTTTCAGTTCTTTGCCGGATCAGCCTGCCAGTACGGACAGGCTCTCATCCGACAGAGAGACGTCCGGTCATAGCTGCGCCCTTATTCCACGATGAGCTTCTCTACGAAACGCTCCGTATCGGATACGACCTTGAGCATGTACGTACCCTTAGCCAAGTGCTGCACGTTCAGCCTGTATTCATTGCCGGAGAAAGAAGCCTCAGCGACTACTCTGCCCTGCATATCGTAAACAACAGCCTTGCAGTTTGCTGCCGTCGGCAGGCTGATCACAGCATATTCTTGAGCCGGATTCGGGTAGAGCTTCATGCTGCCTTCTTGCATTACGATGTCTTCTACACCGTTGGCATGGGTCCACTGCGTATCAGACCAAACGATCCGTTTGCCCGGCAGATATTCCACCCATGACCAGCACACGAGACCCTTGGTCGGATTGATGTCTACTTGAGGTGTGTAGAGAGCATTGGCAGATGATGTATACGTAAATGTGTCGCTCCACAAATCTTTGTTATGAATCTTGTCATAATTGGCCCAGCGGTATTTCAGCGTGTTCGTACCGTTCTCTTCTTTTTTGGCATATGTAATCAGGTAGTGATTGGCGTTCTTGTCATACCCCAGCCCCGAGTTGGTCTCACTCTGGTACGAAGCTGTAAGGAAAGCTTCCACCAGATCATCCATAGTCGGAGTTTTTCCTTTTTCATACTTGAACGATTTCTTGGGATATACATACCGAATGTCCCAATCCGAATATTCAGAATCATAATCGCTGTACGTAATCATGAAGTTGTGGCAACTCTCCCCATTGATCGTATTGTTATCCTCGTCCAGCAACATTTGGATTTTGGGGCTGAACGACATGTCGTTTTCACTCACTTTTATAGGGCCTGACCACTGAAATTCGGGATCATTGTCGACAAAGTTCGACAAGAAACCGATATCGCTTTTTCCCCCTTGTTTATTCATTTCGAATACCACACCCATTAGCGGCCAGGCATTGTGACCCATGGATTCAGAGGTGCTACCCAATGAGAGATCCACCTTGTCAATTTTCTTCTCTCCATCTTGACTGAAGAGTAAGTTTTTATTGAAATTTTGCCCTCCATTCAGAGAGAACACATAGTCCACAAAACTTATTTTGTGCGTATTGTTGAAGCCGGTGTAAGCGAAAGCCAAAGCAAAAGGGTTGCCACCATTGTTAAGAGAAGAAGGCGAACGATAGTTGGAGGCTATATCCACATCGTACAACTGCACATTGGAGAAGTCTTCCTTATACACGAGTTTCGCATTCTGCGCGTTGGCATCGCGACTGAAGACCGCAACTCTACTCTTATATCCTCCGGGCTTATTCATGAGCTCTACCGACCAAATCTTGATGTCGGATTCATTCTTACCCGTTACCACGATATCGAAGTCTTGAAACTGATAATCATCCGATGGATCCCAATCCCTCAACTTTTGGTATGTGGCACCTTGGTCTTTGGAGCGGAAGATCTTCACATTGCTATTGCCGGTGTCGTATCCACTGTGGGTCATTACATAGATCCATCCGTTGTCCGCCACACTCATCCTCGTTTGTACCAGTTTTTCCTGATTGTACTGGACCACCTTGACATCATCTCCTCCCATCGTCTGCGCTTGGGCGAGAGGACAGAGGGTTGCGACGGCGAAAGCCGCCACCACGAATTTGCGTAAAACTTTTGTCTTCATAGTTTTTGTCTTTTTTTTGAGACTCAATCGGACAGGAGCCCTCCAGTCTCTTGAATTGTTGATTAGCGATTAGTTTGTTATCTTGATTTTCACGAGAGCACGATGGCTCATGATTCTCTCTTCACCGTTTTCGTTCCTTGTTTTTACTTTTTACTGATTGTATTATCGTTCACCCATGGCTAAGAGTGTCCAAAATCGAAATCGGCAATTCGCACAACGCGGAATGCATGTTCGGCCTTCTCTGCCACAAAGGAACGGAGTGGCGAGGAGATATACTTGGACAAATCGCGCATTTTCTTGGACAAATCACGCATTTAGCAATAAGGAAACAACAAAAAACATCTTCGTTTTGGACAAATCGCGCACAAAAAAAGCGTAAAACACTAATAAAGAAGATATTACGAGTACAAGTGCTAAAAAGCTCTTTTCGGATGTCTTTTAGAGCGTGGAGAAGTATCCTTTTGCAAGGAAAAAGAGATCGGCCAATTCGCTATCGGATAGAGATGCGGAATGCTCGGACCAAGGAGGGCGGAAGAAACAAGAAAAGAAAAACAAAAGAGATGTCTTGCGCATGTCAAAAAAACATCTACCTTTGCACCGTCTTAATTAGGGCGACAATGAATGATGTCACTGTAAGACGATGGCGAGATAGCTCAGCTGGTTAGAGCGCATGATTCATAATCATGAGGTCCCCGGTTCAATCCCGGGTCTCGCTACCGGACAAAAAGCGTGCCGAAACCAAGTGTTTCGGCATGCTTTTTATGTTATGCACCTAACATTGGGGGCAATAGAAACTGCATCTGACTCCAACGGGTAAGAAAACAGGTGCATCGTCCCAAACTGAAATGCAGCAGATTATATTATGATTGGAGAGAGTCGGCTCATGTAAACCGAAAGGAAGCCATCAATAAGGTTAACGAAAAACCTAAAAACACTCCAATGGAATTTTGGCTTATATTTGCCGGCACGTTCACCAAAAAACGAACAAATATGAGAATGATGAAACTTACAGCCATGATGCTGGCCCTTTTGTCGGCACTGGCATTCTCGTCTTGCAAGAAAGACGAACCGACAACGCTGGAGAAGACCCAATGGGAAAGAATGCTGACCGGCGCAGAAATCAATAAAATCATCGCATTGATGGATGGAGAGATCGACGCGGACTCTCAACTACCGGAATCGGCAAAACTAAAATTGGAACTTGACTTTTTCTCGCAGACGGATGCGAACCTGAACGTAGATATTATGATTACTCCGGGCATCACGATCAAAATGAAGATGAAGATGCCCTATATGTATAACGCCTCCACTAAGAGTGTTCTGCTCCGTCTGTCCAAGAGCCAAGTCCTTTCCGTAGAGCCGATGTTCCCGGCTTTTGAAGACATCGATTTGTCTGAAGCAGAAGATGTTACAGGTGTAGTCGACTGGAAAAACAAGACTATGAAGCTCACGATGCAGGGAGAGAATCATCCTGTACACATCGAACTGACACAGAAATAATCGATCCTAATTTCCTTTATCCCGAAGCCAAAACCGAAAGTTGCTACTATTATTTCGGTTTTGGCTTTTTCTTTTCTCTACTTCTCAAGAAAAGGGAAACAAGCGCTTTGTTCCAAAGGGGAAAAAGATGTCCGTAATTGAAAAACCTTATATTTGGGGCGGTTATTATTCATAGAAGTCTAACTATAAACAGAAATGAAAATGAAGAAAATGATCTTGATCGCCGCTATGATTTTGGCGGCTGTCGGTGCCCTTTCGGCACAGGGGAGAATCGCCTTCAGGGCAGATGCAGCTGTCGGTTTTAGTACAGGCGACTATAAGGTGGAAAGTATCGGTGACCTTACCGGTAAGTCCATCGTGGGCTATCGTATCTCCGGAGGTCTGGATATACCCATAGGTTATGGTCTTTATGTTAATCCTAGTTTAGCATTCCATTCCAAAGGGATGAAAACGAATCTTGAGGGAGTTGCCTTAGGAACTTTAGGCCTAAACTCTTCTCTAAAGGTGAAGACACACTACATTGAGATACCGGTTCATCTGGGTTATCGTCTGAGTCTGCTCAACTTGGTATCAGTTGCTGTACAGGCAGGACCCTATTTCTCCTATGCTATCAAGGGTGACGGTACCGTTGTCAGAAAGGATGGTCAAGAGACGACCTTCGATATTTATAAAGATGGCTTGAAAGAGATGATCGATGCCAAACGTTTCGATGTCGGTCTCGGTGCTGCTGCCATGGTCGGTTACTCAAACTTCTATCTGCTCATCGGTGCAGACTTCGGTTTGATCAACACCGTAAAAGACATTAAACCCGAGACTAAAAACTTGGAGGCTACGCTGAAGAATACCTCTTTCCACGTAGGCTTAGGTATTCGCTTGTAAGGATTCAAACGATAAAAACAAAAACGACAAAGGCTGCTTTCCTCGACCGGAGAGCAGCCTTTATTCTTATGAAGATCGCTTCGCTTCGGACGCGAGGCGTTACGGTACAGAATCTTCTGTTACATGAAAGCATCCCAGTCTTTCCAAACCGGCTCGTAGCCAAGTCGGCGAAGATCGGCAGCCATTTCGGCCGGACTGCGAGCATCGTTGATGGCGAATTGCTCCAGATCCGCATTCTCTTCGGCATATCCTCCGGGTTCGGTCTTGCTGCCGGCACTGACCGAGGTGATACCGAGCGGCATCACGTGGTCTCGAAACTCACGACTCTCCCGTGTGGACAGGCTGATCTCGACATCCTTATCCAACAGACGGAAGGCAGTAATAAGCTGTACCATACCGACATCATCGATAGGATCTTTAGGCTCCCATCCGCCCGTGGCAGGACGCAGACGAGGCAGCGAGATGGAAAACTTGCTCTTCCAATACGTCTGTTCCAGATATCGCAGGTGCAAAGCAGTGAAAACGGAGTCCACACGCCAATTCTCCAGTCCCAGCAGTGCCCCTATTCCGATCTTTTGCATATTGGCCCGGCCGATTCTGTCGGGAGTCTCCAAGCGATAGCGATAGTCCGCCTTCCGGCCGGCAGGGTGATAGGTGGGGTATGCCTGCTCGTTGTATGTCTCCTGATACACATAGACGGCTCCGATACCGGCTTCATGCAGACGGGCATATTCTTCCGTGGTCAGGGGCTGAACTTCGAGCGAGAGTTGGGAGAAGAGTGGACGCAGTCGCCGCGTCATTTCATCATAGTAGCTTGCCGGAGTGGCTTTCTCGGACTCTCCCGACACGAGAAGGAGGTGTTTGTATCCGAGCCGAAGGATCGCTTCCGCTTCCCGATCCACCTCTTCGGCAGTGAGTCGGCGGCGATGGATTTTGTTCGACCGACTGAATCCGCAGTATACACAGGCATTGCTACAGATATTCGACAGGTAGAGGGGGATATAGAGCTGCATCGTGCGGCCGAATCGCTCTACCGTCAGGGTATGCGCCTGCAGGGCCATCTGCTCCAGATAAGGGATGGCTGCAGGCGAAATAAGCGTGATAAAGTCTTGGATGGTGCGGCGTCGGTGTGCCAACGAACGCTCCACATCGGCAGCCGTAGCATCGGCCAAGAGGTTACCCACTCGCTCCCAAGTATAGGGGGAGGCGTGCAAGTGATCATAGAAAGTCATATTCCGGAAGAATTATTTCAGATTGAGGAAAGAGGTAAACGGCGAGCTGGCTTCGGCTTCGGAGCGGACGCTGCCGAGCTTGGCTTCGAAAGCCATTCGGCCGGCTTCCACGGCAAGGCGGAAAGCCGTCGCCATGCTTACGGGATCTTCCACCACGGCTATGGCCGTATTCACCAGAACGGCATCAGCCCCCATCTCCATGGCTTCTGCCGCTTGGCTGGGCGCACCGATACCTGCATCAATGACGACCGGTACACAGCTCTGTTCGATGATGATACGGATCATCTCACGGGTCTTCAGTCCGCGATTGCTACCGATGGGAGCACCCAGTGGCATCACCGTGGCTGCACCGGCTTCTTCCAGATGCTTGCACAGCACAGGATCGGCCTGAACGTAAGGGAGCACGATAAAGCCACGACGAACCAACTCCTCCGTGGCACGAAGCGTCTCGATAGGGTCAGGGAGCAAATAGCGGGGATCCGGATGTACTTCCAACTTGAGCCAGTTGGTTTGGAGGGCTTCCCGTGCAAGCTCAGCCGCCAGAATGGCTTCTTTGGCAGAGCGGACACCCGAAGTATTGGGCAGGAGAGTGATTTCCGGATGGCGGACGATGCGACTGATCATGTCGTCTTCTTCGACGCGACCGATTTCCACTCGTTTCAGGGCAACGGTCACCATACGGGATTGCGATGCCAAGACCGCAGCCTCCATCAGGTCGGAGGAGGCAAACTTACCTGTGCCGACGAATAGGCGCGATTCAAATGTTTTGCCGGCAATTTGTAACATTTCCATTAGATTTTTTCCTGTTTATCAAAAGATGATCGCTCGATACGGAAGGGAGATCATCCGATTAGTTCTTTTTTATTTTCCTGATAAGGCTGCCACTCACGGCAATACCTCCTATGCCACAGTCGCGAATGAGGGGAATGTCTGCATCCTCTATCCCACCGATGGCAAAGGCCGGCAGCCGGATGCCTTCGGTTTGCATACAGGCGGCGATGGATTTGTAGCCTTCGAGTCCGAGGACGGGAGCTAAACGCTGCTTCGTCTCCGTATAGCGATACGGGCCTATACCCACGTAGTCGGCTCCTTCGCCATATGCTCGGCGCACATCCTCCATCGTATTGCAGGTGCATCCTATGATCTTATTCGAACCGAGGATGCGACGCGCTTCGACTATCTCCATATCCTCTTGGCCCAAGTGTACGCCGTCAGCATCCACCTGACGGGCTATGGCAACACGGTCATTGACGACAAAGAGTGATCCGTAGTGACGACAAACAGCCTTGACGGCACAAGCCGTGTGAAGCATCTCTTCGTCCGAAGCCTCCTTCATCCGAAGCTGTACCCAGCGCACACCCATACGGCAGACGGCCTCCGCTTCTTCGAGTTCGGACAGGTCGGGCTGACGGTGCGTGATGAACTGCAAATCTATTTCGCTCATCAGCCTGACGACCGGATCAACCGGCAGGTCTTTGTGCATAGCGAGCAACCCCGAAGCACGCTCACGTAGTCGGCTGACATATAACTGTGCCATCCCGGCAGCCGTAAAAGGCTCTTGCTCCAAGGCCAAAGCAGCTGCAAAAGCGGTGCTGTGGGCACAACCCGTGCCATGCTTCTCCGTACCGCCGCGTAAGAGTCGGAGAGCTTCGCATCGACCGTCGTAAACGATCCGATCCGTCACGACCGATTCTCCGGCATGCCCCCCCTTGAGGACGAGGCCGACACCGCTCCTTCGATAGAAGTCTAACAGGGTCTCATCGTCCGGTTCGCAGCCCAAAAGGTGGCGAGCTTCGGGAAGATTCGGCGTGATGAAGTCTATCCGGGACAAAGCCGTTATATCTTCAAGATTGAAACGATCCGCTTGTCCCGCGGAGTTGTCGGCCGAAGCTCTGAGTACGGGATCCCATACGATCCGAATCGAGGGGAAAACCTTTTTCAAACAATCCACTACGAGAGAGAGGGTGTCCGAGTCGCGGATCAGGCCGATCTTGGCGACGGCAGGCTCCATCTCGGCCGACAAAGATTCGATCTGCCGGATGATGTCCGCCGAATCCACCCATCGCTCCCCCCGATAGCTGCCACTCCCCTGAAAGGTAATAGCCGTGGCCACGGTATAAGCCCGCACGCCCATGTTTTCGGCCGTCCGCACATCTGCCGTAATGCCGGCTCCGGCCGACGAATCCACTCCTCCGACACAGATGACGGCCGGCGTACACAATTCCTGCCAGCGCATCAACTCCCGGCCTTCAGCCAACCACACATAGCCGAGTGCAGCTGCCGAGGCAAAGCCTGCTCTACGAAGCTGTGGCAGACGATCGGGCGTAATGCCGCCCAGTGCTACCACGGGCAGATGGAGTCGCTGCAGACGATCGCCCAACGAATCAGGGGAAAATCGTCCTGCGTACCCCACCTTGCACAGACTGTCGAACACGGGGCTTAAGAAACAGTAGTCGAGCCGAAAGGGGAAGGACTCTATATCTTCTATCGTGTGGCACGAAGCCGACACCGTATAATCATCAGGGAGCTGTGGCCGATCGGTCATGCCTTTCCAGACCCGTTCGGGCAGATGCAAACCGCACAGCCCGTAGCGGCCGATGAGCCGGGGATGGTCGTGTACCACGATTCTCCGGCGATAGCAGACTGCCACGGCTTCGATAACCTGCGAATACTCCTCTTCGCCGGCACCGGGCAGTCGAAGATGCAGCCGGTGCAAGCCCCGGTCGAAAAAGTGGTCGAGCAGGCCGATTTGCTCGCTCGTGAGCCTTTCGGGAGTGATCAGCCAAGGTTTCATTTGGAGACTGCCTCTTCGTTTAGCAACTTGCGGAAGTTCTTATTGGCACGCATGGAACAGAAGTGTTCGCCGCACATGGAGCAGAAATGCGCCTCTTTGTGGCCTTCGTCCGGCAGCGTGGCATCGTGGAATTGGATCGCTTTCTCAGGATCAAGCGAGAGATGGAACTGATCCTTCCAGCGGAATTCGAACCGCGCCTTGCTCATCATATAGTCGCGCCAGTACGCCGTGGGGTGTCCTTTGGCCAAGTCGGCGGCATGAGCAGCCAGTCTATAGGTTACTACACCTTCACGTACATCTTCGCGGTTGGGCAGACCCAAATGCTCCTTTTGCGTCACATAGCAGAGCATGGCTGTGCCGAACCATCCGATCTGTGCCGCGCCGATAGCCGATGTGATATGGTCGTAGCCGGACGCCACGTCGCTGACCAACGGGCCGAGGGTGTAGAAGGGTGCGCCATGGCAGGCTTCGAGCTGAATCTCCATATTCTCGCGGATCTTGTGCATGGGCACGTGTCCCGGGCCTTCGATAATGGTTTGCACGTTGTACTTCCAAGCGATCTCGGTAAGTTCGCCCAGCGTCTTCAGCTCAGCTATCTGCGCAGCATCGTTGGCATCGTGGATGCAGCCCGGGCGCAAGCCATCGCCGAGGGATATGGCTACGTCGTAGCGTGCGAGGATCCGGCAGATCTCTTCGAAATGCTCGTAGATGAAACTTTCGCGCTTGTGGGTGGTGCACCAGTTGGCGATGATGGAACCACCGCGGGAGACGATCCCCGTGAGACGGCGCAAGGTCAGAGGCACGTGGTGCCAACGCAGACCGGCGTGGATGGTGAAGTAGTCCACACCCTGCTCAGCCTGCTCGATGAGCGTATCGCGGAATATCTCCCAGTTGAGCTTCGTCACATCGCCCTGCACCTTCTCCAGCGTCTGGTAGAGAGGTACGGTGCCGATGGGCACGGGTGAATTGCGGATGATCCACTCGCGCGTCTCATGGATATGATCCCCCGTGGAGAGATCCATGACCGTATCGGCACCCCAGCGTATGGCCCAGACGGCCTTTTCCACCTCCTCCTCGATGGTACTGCTGATGGGCGAATTGCCTATGTTCGCATTGATCTTGACGAGGAAATTGCGCCCGATGATCATCGGCTCACTCTCCGGATGATTGATATTGGCCGGAAGGATAGCCCGTCCGGCGGCAATCTCGTCGCGTACAAATTCGGGTGTGATCTTGCGCGGGATAACAGCTCCGAGCGGCTCACCCTCCTCGGCGCGATAGCGCGTCCTGACCTGATCGATCAACTGATTTTCGCGGATGGCCACGAACTCCATCTCCGGCGTCACGATCCCCTGACGGGCGTAGTAGAGCTGCGTGGCACAGCCGTCCTTGGCGGCACGGGGACGCGTGCATACATGCTCGTAGCGCAGCTTTTCGAGCGAAGCGTCCGACTGCCTTATCCGTCCGTATTCGGAGCTGAGCCCTTCGAGCCGCACCGTATCGCCCCGATCCTCTATCCACTGCTCGCGTATCTTCGGTACGCCTCGGTGCAGATTCACTTCATAGGAGGTATCGGTATAGGGGCCGCTGGTATCGTATACGACTACATCTTCGTTTTTCTCACATTCGCCGTTCTCCAATATGGTGTCGGACATTCGGATGCGCCGCATCGGTACGCGCAGGAAGGGGAAACGCTCTCCTTCGACATAGATTTTCTCACTGCCGGGTAGAGGGCCGGTCGTCACTTTGAATTCTTTCATATCAATGAGGTAATGGGTTTGGGGTTTTAGTATTTTGAGACTATCGCCTTGAAGCTGAAGGCACATCGGTCAGCCTCCGTACGTGGCTTGGATGATCAGGATCTCATCGCCTTCGGACAGACGGAAGTCTCCCCACGAGGCACGAGGTACGACTTCTCCGTTTACGGCTATGGCCGTACGCTCCACTTGGATCCGTTCGGCTTCCAAGAGAGCAGCCAGTCCCATACCTTCGGGGCATGTGGTCGGTTGGTTGTTGATAGTAACTTGCATTTGCGTGCTGATCTGGGATAATATCTGTTCTTTCGCATGTGGCTGACCGTCCACAATGGGGTGCTTCTCCCGAAGCTGCTGGCACGCATAGTGTGTTGATTCTACATCCCTCCGCCGGTATTATCCGGATCAGGTCTATGGGTATTATCTCAGCCTGCCCGTATCGCAATTCTTGTCGGCAAGCACCCCCGTAGCGGTCTGTCGGAGGCAAATGTAGGCATTCTTTCGTACAATCCGGAAAACACACCCGAGAAAAAGAGAAAACTGCAAGAGAAAAACATTTTCCTCCCAACCCGGCTCCGTCAATCATTTAATAATTTAATACCTTCGCTCCCATTTAGAATCGATAACACAAAAAATCACTGAAATGAAAAAAACTACTTTGACAGGATCGATATGTGTAATAATCCTGTTTTTGGGCCTGTCGGCCAATGCCCAATCGAAGTTAAAAATCAAAAGCATTGAGGCTGCTACCACTTTCAGTTCGGCCACGGCCGGAAATGGTTTTGGTGGCAATATCTTCGGCATGGACATGAGCATACGGATGAGGGTACACCACAGCATTCTGCCCGAAGAATTGGATTTTTCGGTAGGAATACATGAGAGAAGAGCACACTGGGAAGAGGCCGGAAGTCCGAAGCTCATGTATACGAATGTTCCAAGTATCATTGGTATTGTTGAAAAGGTAATAGTCTTCGAAGACGCAGAAGACTTTTTTGACAAAAAAGCTCTCGGCCGTTTCCTCATCAGTTTGGGGACGTCCTATACCAAGCATCTGGGAGCGTATTGGGGATGGACCAATGACGCCCATATTCTTTTCTCACCGATACCCAAGAGCAAGGTCCACTACGACACCTACACAAGAGCAGGTAGCGACCTTGTACTTCAGTCCGAAGATGTTGCCACAGTGAGCAATGGCTTTTCACCGGGGATCGGACTCAAAAGTTCTATTTGGTGGAAAATGCCCATCAAGAGCAAATATGATTTTCGCCTCGGTTTCAGCTTGGGCTATGAGTATCTGAACCTACTATATCCGTATCGTAATTTCAGGCTGGATGGAAATAAGCCTCTTTCGGCTCTCTCTCCACGCATGAACCACATCGGCCATGTGGGCTTCAACTTTACCGTGGGTCTTTGAACTAATTGAAATAATCAGAGCCATTTATGACTTTGATTCCAAATTGAACCAAGCGGCTCTGCAAGGGGAAGCGGCACGTATGAGAGATATGTCCGTCCCGAGTAGAGCCGCTTATTCATGTGTGGAGCTTCTCGCATCATGCCTTTGCATCTCCCTCTTATTGCATTTGTGCGAGGGGGAATATGCACCCTGATAAATCTGTATCTTAGCCGTGGTTGATATTAATGAATCCGAATTTGTGAAAATAAATGATTGCAGTATGAAAAACAATTTTTACAGAAGAAGCTTATTGGCAATGAGCGTTTTTTTCCTCGGCGCATGCGTCCTTTTTGGGCAGAAAAACAGCGATAAGCAGGATGATCCGATCTTGCTTTATCCTCTTGGGACTACGTGGTATTACCACACAAGTGAAAAAACGAGTATGGACTCACCTTCGTATTTCGGGTATATCCGCCATCGTGTCGAGAAGAATATCCAAATAGGCGAATACCAAGCTCAAGAGATACAAGTGGTTCATAAAGATTGGACAGGCATTGAGACCCCGATGGAGCCTTTTTACCTATATTGAAAAGGGGGTAAGGCTTATGCTGTAGAGTCGATGGCTTGCGACTGCTCTATGATCTCGCAGCAGAGGTTGGCGACGTCGTACCCTTTCCCGTCAACCAAGATACAGTCGTCGAGGGCTTTTCTCATGGGACGACAACGGTCATTGAAAAATCCACAATCAACGTCGGTGGGCGTGATTTGGTTCGACAAGTTTATCGCCTGAATTATTATTTTGCGGAAGGCCCGTGGCCGGAGCAAGGTAAGCTTGTCGAAGTAATCGAAGATTTGGGCGTTTTAGAGCTCAATGCCCAATATGAAAAACCCCTTCCATATGGAATTATTGTGGACTATATCAATCCCAAACCGCTACTCCGATGCTTTTTCAGTGATGACTTCCAATACAAAGCTCCTTTCTGGGAGGAACGTCCTTACGATGCTTATGGCATTCCGAACAGTTTGACCGCTTTGTCCGGTCAATCAACGCCTTTCAGTGTCAATCCGGAATACATACGCTTTGGCAAAGAACATTCAGACCTTACGTACCAAATTTTGAATGCAAATGGTCTTCAGATGCTGAGGGGTAACCTGAAAGGAGGAGAGACCGAGATCAATATCTCTACCTTACAGCGAGGCCCATACATCATACAGTGGCAAGAGTCTCATACAGGCCTGAGGCACAGTGCCGTCTTCTACAATACATTATGACCGAAACGGATTTCCGAATATATATTGACGAGACCCTGTACTTCTGTGCAGGGTCTTTTTTCATGCCGATAGGGGACGGCCGATTGGCTTTTTGCATGAATCCTTTTCATCCACCGTCCGATTGGCCGTAAGAAACCTGTTTTTCATCTATCCCGATCACAGAACCACCCATTCGGCCGTGGCGACAGCGCACGCAGAGATTTAAGGAATAATTGTAGGCTGTTTCTTACTCCCTGCACGGATGCAAGAGAGTAGAAACACCCGTTTCTGCTCCCATCAACACACTCTCTATCTGACATTTACGGACATTTAACGCAAGAAAAAACGAATGCGTGGAAATCGCGTCTCTCTCCCCACTATTGCTACTCTATGCAACTCCTCGACCGAAGTTGTAGCGTTACTCGGCACAATGCTTTTCGGTACACGTCACTCCAAAATTTTCCCGTTTGACACTCCTAAAAACATGGCGTGCGAACTTTTTGGTTTTGGCGCGGAAAGCAAAAAATTCTCACGCCACAACGAAAAAAATCTCGTTCCATTTTTTCAGAAAATTCAAACCAAAACCTGTGCATTTTTGGTTCGGACCGATGAATCTGTGACGTGTACTGTGGTCAGAAAAATATCATCCATAGAAAGATTCGGGAATTAGCAGAGAGACAGGCTATGGCTAATAGGATCATCGAAGTGAATCATCGTCTCAACAACTACAAAGCGCGAGCTAAGGATCGGCTCAACTCGGAGTAAGGTCTTGTGCACCGCAAGCGACGATGTATTGAACCCGAGGCGATCTTTGGGCAACTTAAGGCGAACATGGGGTATCGACGTTTCAGACATATGGGACCGGAGTGGGTGAAGATGGACTTTGCCTTTCCGGCTATGGCTTTTAATCCGAAAAAACCGGGCGTCAAATTGGCCCAAAAGGCGAAAAACACCTCGGAGAGGCATATCAATCCTCAATCTTAACCTGATTTGCTTCTACGTCTTCGAAAAGCTAAAAAGTAGGGTCTCCAAGATGAAGCCGGTTGCCTAACCGACTGCAAGGAGCAAAAAAAGAGGGCTGTGACAAAACCGAATTTTGTCACAGCCCTCTGTCATTTGGAAAATTCGTCAGTAATTATTCTGCGCTTTCAGCTGCAGGAGCTTCTTCGGCAGCAGCTTCCACGGGAGTTTCTTCCGTTTCGGCAGCTTCTTCGGCAGCGGCAGCAGCCTCTGCTTCAGCCTTAGCTTTGGCCTCTGCGGCTTTTTTCTCTGCCACAGCTTCTGCACGAGCCTTGTTTACGGCCTTCTCTGCTTCGAGCTTAACCTTATCGTCCGCTACAGCGGCTTCTTTCACCTTTGCCTTCATGTTGTTAAGAGCATCTTTTTTGCCCTTCAACCAAGCCTCGAACTTGCTTTCTGCTGCAGCTTGATCGAAAGCACCCTTCTTAACACCACCAAGGAGGTGCTTCATCATGAGCACACCCTCACGGGACAAAATATTACGTGCCGTGTCGGTAGGCTGTGCGCCTACACCGATCCAATACAAAGCGCGCTCGAAATTCAAATCTATTGTAGCAGGATTCGTGTTCGGATTGTATGAACCGATCCTTTCAATAAACTTGCCATCTCGTGGCGCCCTGCTGTCTGCGACAACGATCTTATAAAAGGCATAACCTTTGCGACCATGTCGTTGCAATCTGATTTTTGTTGCCATTCTTTTGAATTTATTATTTGCGTTCGCTATTGTATTAGCGGCTGCAAAGATAGATTATTAAAATGGAACAAACAAAGTGGCTTTCTCTTGGCACATACCACAAAAAACGATCGGGTACAGATAAGCACTCAGCCTGTCTGTACCCGATCGGATGGTGGAGCTGGAGGGAATTGAACCCTCGTCCAAACATGGAATCAATATGCTTTCTACATGTTTAGTTTCAGTTGGAATTTTCGTGAGCGAGCGGAGGCTGAAACGACCCAATGCACGATCCTTATCTTCCGTTCGATCTGACCACAGGCAGGAAGCATCCTGTAGCGGTTCCCGATTTGTTAGCACCGCACCATCGAGCTACTTCGGGAAAAAGCTGCTCGGGCGATGTCTCGTCGCTGCCACTTTGGCGGCGATGAAGCGTCTAATCTACTATTCTTCGATTACGCAGCGAGAGCGTAGTTATTTTCGCCAATTAAACTTTTGATGTCTGAGATTATAGTGCAAGCCACCCACGCACTACATGCTTACATACCGCTTCATCACGCTGTCAAAGCCGGTCAGCCCCATTGTGTGTATCGATAGTGGGAGCAAATGTAGCATTATTTACCGAAGCGATGCATCTTTTTTTTTCGAAAGTTTTTCATTGATCATTTACTGACGTGTACTTGCCGTTTGATTCCCTTCGGAGGAAGGAAGCAATCCTGAGGAGAAAAGAGATGGTTTTCGCCTTTACTCCTTACCTTTGTCCGGATCAGGATGTTTCTGATCGGATATAATGAGGAACAGGACAATGCACAACTTTGCCATCATCGGTGTGGCCGGCTATATTGCTCCGCGCCACCTTCGCGCCATCAAAGATACAGGCAATCGCTTGGTATCGGCTATGGATAAGTTCGACAGTGTGGGTATCATGGACAGTTACTTCCCGAAAGCTGCCTTCTTTACGGAGCAAGAACTGTTCGACCGTCACAACTCCAAGCTACGAGGAACCGATCAGGCTATCGACCATGTGTCCGTTTGTACACCGAACTATCTGCACGATGCTCATTGTCGCTATGGCCTACGACTTGGAGCGGATGTGATATGCGAGAAGCCTTTGGTGCTCAATCCTTGGAATATAGACGCTTTGCAGGAGATCGAGCAAGAGACGGGGCATCGGATCTATAATATTCTTCAACTGCGACTCCATGAGTCTATCGTGGCCCTGAAGAGAAAGATCGAATCCGGACCGGCCGACAAGATCTATGATGTCACGCTGACGTATATTACTTCGCGCGGCAATTGGTACTATACGAGCTGGAAGGGAGACGAGCGTAAGAGCGGTGGCATAGCTACGAACATCGGTGTTCATTTCTACGACATGCTGTCATGGATTTTCGGCAGTGTACGACACAATGTCGTACATGTGTGTGTGCATGACAGGGCTGCCGGCTATTTGGAATTGGAGCGCGCCCGTGTGCGTTACTTCCTTTCGATCAATGAGGAGCTTCTGCCCGAGAATGCCGTACAGGGAGAGAAGCGAACCTTTCGTACGATAGAAATCGACGGCGAATCATTCGAGTTCAGCGAAGGGTTTACGGAGCTGCACACCGAGAGTTATCGGCGGATTTTGGCCGGTGAAGGTTTCGGTTTGGACGAAGCTCGCAACAGCATTCAGATCGTTCATGACATTCGCAATGCTTCTCCCGTAGGACTGAAGGGCGAATACCACCCCCTTGCACGTTTGCCCCTGGCCTCTCATCCTTTCGGATGGAGACGCTGAAAAAGGAATTCCTATAATCTTATCCGTCACCCTTCTCCTGTAACAATCACAGTTATGGGAAGGGTACTTATTTGCCGCAGTATATGAAGTGCGAGAAGGGGGAGTCTCTATAGGTCAGTCCTCTAAAAGAGTATATAGAGATGAGGGGGATGTACGCTTGAGTACGGTGAGTTCCATATCTTTTCCGACACGAATCCCCTCACTGAACAGGCGATATTCGATGGATTTCCAGCACAGGTCGGGGTGGTTGTTGTCCTTGCTCAGGTGGCACAGCCATACGTGTTTCATCCCCGGATGGAACGTTCTGGCAAGGAAGTCGCCCGTTTCTTGATTGCTCAGATGCCCGTTCGGCCCCGATACTCGCTCTTTCAGAAACTCCGGATAGGGTCCGCTTAGCAGCATCTCACAGTCATAGTTGGCTTCCATAACGAGATAATCGGCTTTGGAAGCATAGTGAAAAATGGTGTCGGTGATGTGTCCGACATCGGTGCACAGCGTGAAGCTGAAGCCCGGAGCCGTGATATGGTACCCTACGTTTTCTGTGGCATCGTGAGGGATGGGAAAGGCCGTTATATCGAATCCGGCCAGACGAAATGTTTCTTCCTGAAGGATATTGCGCCGTGAAAGGAGTGGGAGGTGATCCATGTATCTACTGCTGTTGATACCGTTATGTACTCTTTCCGTAGCGAATACGGGCAGGTGGAATTTTTCTCCCAGGCAGCCGATGGTCCGAATGTGGTCGGCATGGTCATGTGTGACCAATACACCTACGACATTGCCTTCGATGGGGAGCTGATGATCTTTGAGGGCTTTGGAAATGCTTCTTAATGGAATGCCTGCATCGATAAGCAGTGCCTGATTGCCATTGGAGAGATAGTAGCAGTTGCCACTACTGCCACTGGCGATACTCATGAATTTGATCATCTTGCTTTCCGTTCTCCTTTGCTCTTTTCCCCGACTGTCCGACTGAAAAAGATCAGCATCGGCATTTGTTGTTTTCGTACCCTTCGCCCACGCTTATTTCTCCTTTTAGAGAGCGTTTCATCTCTGCTTTTACACGCTCGGGTGTATAGCCACGCCCGAACAGATACATGAGCTTGATGATGGCACACTCCGTCGTACTGTCATAACCGCTGATAAGTCCGATGTTTTCGAGTTGATGCCCCGTTTCGTATCGATGCATATCCACATAGCCCGATACGCATTGGGTAACATTGACGATGACGATTCCACGCTGAACGGCCTTCTCCAGAGCATTCAGGAACCACGGCTCCATGGGGGCATTGCCACTACCGTATGTCTCCAAGACTACACCCTTCAGTGAGGGGATACCGAGAATGCTCTCCACTACTTCTCGTGTGATGCCGGGGAATATTTTCAGGATCACAACGTTTCTGTCCATTTCCGTCTGGACACTGAGGGCGGCATCGGCCCCTCGGTCTGCTATCAGAGCATCCTCGTATCGAATGTCGATACCGGCATAGGCCAAGGGTGAAAAGTTGTATGAAGCAAAGGCGTCGAACTGGTCTGCACTGACTTTCGATGTACGATTGCCACGCATCAGATAGTTGTCGAAGAAAATACAAACTTCTGGTACGCGGGCATAGCCGTTTTGCTTGGCTGCAGCAATTTCGATAGCGGTGATGAGGTTTTCTTTGCCATCCGTACGAAGGGTACCGATAGGCAGCTGTGACCCTGTCAAGATTACGGGTTTCTGCAGATCATCCAGCATAAAGCTTAGAGCAGAGGCCGTGTAGGCCATCGTATCAGTGCCGTGTAGGATGACAAAACCGTCGTAGGCCCGGTAATTCTCCCGAATGGTGTCGGCCAGCCTTACCCACAAATCCGGAGAGATAGCGGCCGAGTCGATGGGAGGATCAAACTGGATGGAGTCGATTTTGAAACCGAAATTTTTCAGTTCCGGCACATTGGTTTCCAGATATTTGAAGTCGAAAGCTTCTAATACTTTCGTCTCCGGATTCTCAATCATACCAATTGTCCCCCCCGTATATATGAGGAGAATCGCAGAACGTCCTGAAGCAGATTTAGTTTGCATTATGTGGTGAGCTAAACAAAACGGTGGCGGTTTTTTCTTTCCGGCTTCCAAGATCGCACAGCCATCGGACTATGGCTTTGGATACAGCCGGTGCGCAAAGATAATAAAAGCTCGTTCAGAGCATGCTTTACGGCCAGAGCAATCGCATTTGAAGTGTTAACACACATATAAACCTGATGATACTCCATCCAAAATAAGCTTAGCACGATATTGTCTGAGAGCGTAGAGGGGAAAACGATCAGGAGTAAAAAGTCAAGAGGACAAACTTCTTTGCTCTCTATCCGTGGGCCCGAGACCATGAAGAGACTTTCCGAGAATGACATTAAGCTCAAGGAAAGAAATCTCATCAAGGAATAGCGAACGATCGACGGACGATAAGGCTTGCTTACGAATGTCCGAGAATGGAGTAGCTTTGTGGTGCGAGAAAAATGTTTTTGTGCAAGAAAATCAGCCGTTTGTGGATTATCTTCCTTACTTTTGCAGCAAGGTCATTGGAACGCTGTCTATCGGGAAGAATCTCTGCGGATCCTTTTCGGGGGAAAAACAAAGTATTCCGGACAAAACAATAATGGTTAACATTAAAATATAAGCACTTAGTTATGACGAAAGTAGGTATTAACGGCTTTGGCCGTATCGGCCGCTTGGTATTCCGCGCAGCACAAACACAAAACAGAAGCGACATTGAAATTGTAGCCATCAACGACCTGATCGATGTGGAATATATGGCGTACATGCTCAAGTACGACAGTGTACACGGTCGTTTCAATGGGACAGTCGAAGTCAAAGATGGTCAGCTGATAGTAAACGGGAAAGCCATTCGAGTTACAGCTGAGAAGAACCCTGCCGATCTGAAATGGGATCAAGTCGGAGTGGAATACGTAGTGGAATCCACCGGTCTTTTCCTCACGAAAGAAAAATCCGAAGCACACCTTGCTGCCGGTGCCAAGTATGTAGTTATGTCGGCTCCCTCTAAAGACGACACGCCTATGTTCGTATGCGGAGTGAATACGGATAAGTACGTAAAAGGCACGAAGATCGTTTCCAACGCTTCTTGTACCACCAACTGTCTGGCACCCATTGCCAAGGTACTGAATGACAACTGGGGCATGGTAGGAGGTCTCATGACCACGGTACATGCCACCACAGCTACGCAGAAGACAGTGGACGGCCCCTCTGCAAAAGACTGGCGCGGCGGTAGAGCAGCAGGCGGCAATATCATCCCCTCTTCCACCGGTGCAGCCAAAGCAGTAGGCAAGGTGATCCCCGAACTGAACGGCAAACTGACGGGTATGTCATTCCGTGTGCCGACACTGGACGTATCGGTAGTAGACCTGACATGCCAGTTGGCGAAACCGGCTAAATACGAAGATATTTGTGCTGCCATGAAGAAAGCTTCGGAAGGCGAACTCAAAGGCATTTTGGGCTACACGGACGAAGAAGTGGTTTCCTCCGACTTCATCGGCGAAACCCGTACTTCCGTATTTGATGCCAAGGCCGGTATCGCACTTACGGATACCTTTGTGAAGATCGTTTCATGGTACGACAACGAAATCGGATACTCCAACAAAGTACTCGATCTCATCGCCTACATGGCTAAGGTTAACGCATAAGACTTGTACGAGATCCGATCGGATCTTTCATTACTCCCTCACGGGGCTGTACCGAAGGAACTATCCGGGTACAGCCCCGTGTTCTTTTCCGGATTATCGACTAACCAATTCCCCTCCAATATCATCTGATAGCCGCACATCAACTCTCTTCGGAATGCCTATTTCGGGCTTCCTGACTGCGATATTCGCCCGGACTCATACCGGTGTGTTGCTTGAAATACTTGCCGAAAAACGACTGGGTGGAGAAGTTCAGCTCGTAGCCGATCTCCTGGACCGTCTTATCCGTATAGCGCAGCAAGGACTTGGCCTGCTGGATGATGAAGCTGTTGATGACTTTGGAGGCAGACTGTCCCATGACGGTCTTTATCGTCAGTGCCAAATGTTTGGAGCTGAGGCATAGCCTGTCTGCATAGAACTTGACCGTATGCTGCTCTTTGTGATGCTCGGAGACGAGGAGCAGAAAGTCGCGGCAAATCGTCTCCGACCTGGTGTGCTTGCAGTCCTTCTCGACCTCGTCGGCAATCATATCGTCAAGAAAGAGAAAGAGAGAACTGATCAGATAGATGACAATTTCTTCCTGATGACGCCCCCCGTTTTGCAGGGCGTTGCGGATGAGATCCAACGTTGCCGTCAGAAAATCTTTCTCCATGCGTTCCGGACGGAACGGTTCGTTGCTGTGTAGCTTATTGATGATAGAGATAAAACCGCTGATCCTGATCGCCGATAAAGCAAGAATCTCCTTGTCCAGACATAAATGAAAGGCACGAAAGCAAGAGGATTCTATCACTTCTATCGTCTTGCGAGGCATGACTACCAATAGCTCGCCCTCCTTCACCTCGATCTCCCTCGAATCGATCAAAAGTCGCGCATAGCCACGCGTGCAAACAGAAAAGAGCATGGATTCGAACAGGAACGGCGTAGCCACAGCTGCAGCCGGGAGGGATCGCTTGTCATTGCACAGCAAGACCCGGTCTCCAAGCGTATTCATTTTACCCCCCAAGTATCCTGCAAGCTCATTGATCGAGAATACCTTTAGCGGAATAGTCATAAAAGAGAATTTAGATATAGGAAACTGCATCGAATCCATTTGCCGGTCGCGACGGCAAACATCCGAGACTGTTTAGTACCGATACCGGTAGTAACGTACGAGAGCATGGCTCCGGCTCTTCCCATTCCGGAGCAAAACCCATTCCCTCTTTCAATAGCGTCGTTCGCCGAAGATCGTAGTTCCGATACGAACGATGGTGCTTCCTTCTTCGATGGCCAGCTCGAAATCGCCGCTCATCCCCATCGAAAGCTCACAAAAATCAGCAGAATCGGAGAAGAAGCGCTCTTTCATCTCTCTGAACAGCGATGCCAACCGGCGAAATTCTCTGCGAATCTGCTCCCTGTCGTCCGTGAATGTAGCCATCCCCATCAGACCGGCAATCTTGACTCCGGTATCGGAGCCGCGTGCCAAAACAGCCTCCAAAACTTGTGGCAATTCCTCCGGCGTAAAGCCGCTTTTGGTATCCTCCGATGCGATATGCACTTCCAATAAAATCGGCACGGTACGCCCTACTTTCGACGCCTGACGGCTGATCTCGTCGAACAACTTCAGAGAGGATACGCTCTGGATCATCGAGATGAAAGGGACGATGTACTTCACCTTGTTTGTCTGTAGCGGCCCGATGAAATGCCACTCCACATCATCAGGCATCGCTTCCACTTTGCTCATCAGTTCCTGTACCCGACTCTCGGCGAAAACTCTTTGACCGGCCTCATAAGCCTCCATGAGTTCTTCCACGGGATGGAACTTGGAAACAGCCGCCAGACGCACACCCTGCGGCAATGAGCGGAGAATGGGGACTAACCGTTCGGCAATGAGCGTCATTGTGCCGGCACGTATTGGAAAACATCCATCAGTGCAGTCTCCGCTACTGATGCTATCTCATAGTCGGCCAATCCCTTGCCCATCTGCTTTTCCAGTTCGGCCACCGCATTGGGCAAGCTGTCCGACTTGACGAGCATGAACGCCGGTGTCTTTTTCTCCACCCCGTTCTTCTCATCTATCGCCACGTATAGCACCTTGCAACGATAGTAGCGATCGCATTTGTCGTCCTCGTTCAGGAAGAGTTCGGCATAGTTTACCTTGCGAATATTACTGATATTGAACTCTCCCATACTGACGAAAGGGGTGATCTCCTCTATCATCTTGGCCTCTGCCAATGTGAAAGAATCGGCATCTACCAAGTAGCTTTCCACCACCTTCTTAGGCATTCCATTATCGGCCACCTTCTCATACGTGACCTTGCATTCGAACCATGCAGCCATAATCTATATGAATTAAACTTATTGGATGGCAAAGATAGCAAAAACGTAAGCCGACGATTTTCATCGGAGAAGAAATCTCTCACAAAAAACGCACCGAAAAAGCAGAAATTGCGGTTCCGTTTTTCGGCAAAACACGCGCGACTTTTTTTCTGTTTTGGCGCGAGTTTTTTTTCATTCTCGCGCCAAAACGAAAAACTTCCGGAGCCATGTTTTTTTCGTTTGTCGAGTCACTATTTTCTCGAACCGGAATCATCTCTCGATATCACCTTGTAGAGACAAAAAGGCGAAACTAAAAAAACGAGCAATCCGACATTCACAAAAAACAAGTTTAGTGCGCCCATAAAAATGCCTGCAAAACCCCAAAAATACGCATTAATACGTAGAGAAAATACGTGATTCTCCGTATAAAACTGCGAGTACAGTAGCATAATTTTGCCTTTACAAAAAGAGCAGAAATAGGAGACGAATCCAAGACCGCTGCTTTCTTCTGCATTCACATGGCCACATGTAATGTAAATACTGTAAGAATTTATTACACAAAAAGCATATGAAAAGGAAAACACGATTGCTGATTATCGGGATCATCCTCTTTGCAGGGCTGATCCCCACCCTTCGGGCACAGCAGATCGGACTGAAGACCAATCTGCTTTATTGGGGTACGACGACTCCCAATGCAGGATTGGAGTTTCGCATGGGAAAGAAGTGGACACTCGATGTTTCGGGAGGTTACAACCCTTTTACATTCAGCCACCATCGCAAACTCAAGCATTGGCTCGTGGCTCCGGAGCTTCGCTATTGGACATGCGAAGCTTTCTCCGGCCACTTCTTCGGGCTTCACGGCATCGGAGGTGAGTACAATGTGAATGATATCGACATCCCCATCGGCCGGCTCAAAAAGCTCAACAACTACCGATACGAGGGATACGCCATCGGTGCAGGTCTGACCTATGGCTATCAGTGGCTGCTGGGCAAAAGATGGAACTTGGAGGCATCGATCAGCGGAGGATTCGTCCGCTTCGATTATGACAAATTCGAATGTGCCAAGTGCGGCAAAAAGATCGCGGAAGGCAAGTACGACTACTTCGGTGTGACGAAAGCCACACTTTCGCTCATATACATCATTAAGTAATACCTTATTTATACAGACAAGCTATATGAAACAGAGTCGCTATATCATCCTGTCGTTTCTCTTCGGAATGTCTACGCTTGCCGTGACAGGCCAGACCCATCTCGGGGGCATTAAGGTGAGCGAGAAGCACGTGGTCAAGAAAACGGGACATACCGCCAACGTAAAGATGGACCTTGATCTGACGGCCATACCGGATATGAACAGCAATCTGCTGATGGTGGTTACCCCCATTATTCGTTCCAATACATCGAACGATCAAGTCGCTCTCCGCCCGTTCCTCCTGATGGGGAACAGACGTTATCGCATCATCGACCGTCGTATCGCTCTCGATAAGCACCACATCTACAATCAGCCCGACACCAAGCCTTCTGCGATGGTAAAGCGTCGCAATGGCAAGGAACAGAGCATGGACTATTCTGCCGCTACTCCATATAGGCCATGGATGCGCCACTCCTCAATGATTCTATTGGCCGAGAACTCGGGCTGTGCCGACTGCCCACTCGGATCAGAAGAAACCACACTTACGGACGACGCTTTGGTGCCACTGTATGAAGCGGACTATCAATACGAGATCATTGTACCCGAGGGAGAGCTGCTGAAAAAACGCGAAGAGACTCTCTCCGCTCACTTAGCCTATCAGGTAGGGAAATATGTGGTCTTGCCACAGTTCGACGGCAATCCGGCCGAGTTGGCACGTATCGACAGCAAACTGAAAGAAATCGGAAACGATAGCGATATCATTTTCGAAAAGCTCTCCATGGTAGGCTATGCTTCGCCGGAAGGTGGCGTAGAATACAACGCGAAGCTCTCCAAGGATAGGGCGCATTCATTTGCAAGCTATCTCGTTAACAAGTACCCCATCCTAAAAAGTCGATTCGAATACGATTGGAAAGGGCAGGATTGGGCAGGTCTGCGTACGGCTGTAACCAAGAGCGAGCTCTCGCAAAAGGATGCCATACTGGAGATCATCGACCAAAAGCCGGTCGGTGAGCGTACAGCCGCGCTGCGAGCTATCGATGGCGGGTCTCTCTATGCCACATTGCTCTCGGACTATTACCCCCCGCTTCGCCGAAGCGAGCTTACATTCCATATCGTGGTCAAAGGATTTGAGTTGGACAAAGCACGTGAAATTATCAAGACACACCCCTCTCGTCTGAGTCTGGCAGAGGTTTACGCCGTAGCGCAGAGCTATCCGGAAGGGAGCCACGAACGCTACGAAACGTGGACGATAGCAGAGAAAACTTTCCCGAAAGCGATAGAGCCGACAGCCAATGCGGCTATAATAGACCTTCGTGCCGGCAGGTATCCACAGGCTCTGGCTCGACTCGAAGCACGCAAGAGCGAACCCAAACTATGGATGCTGTTGGGCTTGGCATATGCCTACAGCGAAAAATGGGCTGAAGCCGAGAGCTATCTTACTCGCGCTGCGCAGCAAGGCCAGTCCGGAGCACAACACAATCTGAACGAACTACGACGCTATATGCAAGACAATCTCTAAATGAAAAAAGATTCTTAGAAAACAATATTCACTTTTAAAACAAAAACGAGATGAAAAAAACAAAGTTTTTCTTGTTGGGACTTGCTGCCCTTGCTATGACAGCTTGTAACAAAGACAACGAGGCAGAACCCGTTACAGAAGGTAATGCCACCATCAGCGTGGTATTGAAGACCAGCAATCCGAATCGTGCTTTTGGAAATGCGGAAGACGAATCAAAGGTGGCTAAGTTGACCGTAATGGTTTATAATGGAGAACAGCAGGAAGCCATCGAATCAGTCGAAAATGCGACTAAGGTTGAAAACATCAAATGTAGTGCAGGCCAACGTACGCTGGTCGTAATGGCCAATACGGGTGAAATGAAATTGGCTGGCAAGACTCTTGCAGAGGTAAAAGCATTGACAACTGAACTGACTGCAGAAAACCAAGAGGCTGCAGGGTTGATCATGACAGCAGAGCCAAAAACAATCGTTTTGAAGGCAGGCAAGAACTACATTGGATACAGTGGAACCGGAGAGGGTAATCACATTGAGAATGATGCTCTTAAGATCAAGCGTGTACATGCTCGCATGGCTTTCACCGAAATTAAAGTGCAGATGAGTCCGTCTTATGTTAACAAATACAATTTTGCCCCCGAAAACATCTATGCACTTGTGGCTAAAAAGGAGTCTAATCTATTCGGTGCTTCATTGGCAAATAGTGATGATGCTTATTTGACTGGTTCTTTGACGAATTTCAACGGTGCTTATTCCCCTGCAAACTATACTCATGTTGACTGGTTGGGAAGAGACTACACAGAGCCTTCCAATAATGCTCCACAAGGTTTCTATGTTTTGGAGAGCACATACGCTCAGAATGCAGGTCTACGTCCTACTATTCTATGTGTAAAAGGCAAGCTGACAAAGCATGATGGTACTCCTTTGAGTTCTGAGGAAATGACGGCTGCATTCAATGCCGGCTGGATTGTTGCAGACAATAATCCTACGACCTATTACCCTGTATTGGTAAACTTCAACAGCAACAACTATACTTATGACAATGGTTATACGCCTAAGAATAAAATTGAGCGTAACCATAAGTATGATATTAAGTTGACAATTACAGGCCCCGGAACGAATAACCCAGAGAATCCTATCACAGAGTCTGCTCACTTGAATGTACAGTGCACTGTAGCTGAGTGGGTTCTCGTTGGTCAGAATGCTACTTGGTAATCGACCCGTCAAACGACTAAAAAACTTTCATAGTTTGTCTATATCGGAATACAGGGAGCGGGGTTCGCTCCACTCCCTGTATTCATTCTCTCCAAATCAAATAGGGAAATCACAATCACCAATCAAAGAATTATTGTTATGAACGACGCTAAGAAATATATCGTATCGGTGCTGATCTTACTCGTGGCCGGAATGTTTGGCGGATGTATCAAAGAGGACTATTCCGATTGTCCCCGTCCGTTTCGCCTGACCGTCAGGGCTTGGGATGCCGATATGCAAGATATTACCGAAACCGGAGCCGTGCAGCGCGTCGTTATTTTCGTTTTCGACGAAACCGGCCGCCGCATCGACCGACTGATGATGGACGCCGCACAAGTGGCTGCACGCAAACCGATACCATTGGAATACGACGGCCCCACTACGGTGTCTTTCGTGGCATGGGCCAACCCCGACGATCACATGCTGGAAGAAACAGCCAATGTGCAAAACGTCAAAGACTTATTCTTCAGGCTTTCCTCTACCGACGGTATAGCCCAATCGCCCGAAGACCTTTTTTCCGGTGTACTGACCTGCCCAATAGAGTACGGCTCTATCGAACAGGGTACAGACCAAACTGTCGATATCTACCGCCGTACGGCACAGGTACATATCATCATACGCGGCTATCAAGAGTGGCTGGATGCTAATGGCCCCAGACAACTGCCAGACTATGCCGACATCCTTTTGGGAGAAACTCCCGACACTTATACCGGCCTGGCCGAGCTCATCGGCAATGCCGTCCAATACCGTCCCGACGGACAGATACAAAACGGGGATTTCATTTCTCCCATCTTCAGAGTTTATCCCACACTTGATACTACTCCTCTGCATCTCAAACTCTATGCATACGGACAAGAATTGCTGAATATCAGCACAGGTTCGGATGGAGTACCATTCATACCCGTCATAGGCAAAATGCTCAATATTTACATAGACCTGCGTGGAGCAAACCTGAATGTACTCGTATCCGTCACCCCTTGGGACGTAGTGCAACAATATGCAGAATACTAATCCGACAGCTATTATGAAAATGAAATATTTCCATCATCCTTCGGGACTACTTCCACGCCTTCTCCTGTTATTGCTTTTAACGATGGGGGCGGTAGCATGTACCAAGGAAGATAATCCCGATCAGCCCACCTCGGACGAAGTGGCAACAGTAAAGATGTCGCTTGACGATGTCGAAATGCGAGGCGGAGACCTCTACAGTGGAGAAGATCTGATCAAGAAAGTGCGCATATTCGTCTTTCGTGAAGGGCTAAACGGTCTTTGGGTTCTCGACAGGCAAAAACTATTTGCTTCGGGGCAGTCCGATTTCCAAAATCCTTTCACGATCAGTGCTCACGCCGGTCCTCGCCAGATATACGTGATCGCCAATGAACCCGATGCCCTCACGACAAAACTGGATAAAATCCTTTTCAAGAAAGAACTTGAGGATATGCAAGCTCCTGATGTGAACGGGCCGATAGCCCAACCTTTTACCATGACGGGAATGGCTACGGCGACTCTTAATCCGCAAGGCACTGTGCAAGCAAACATCAGCCTCAATCGTATTGCCGCCAAGATCACACTGGACATCAAGCAAGTTACTCCGGGCAGCGATGTAATCAAGATTACTAAGGTGCAGATCCTTCGCAACGCCAAGAACTCGCGCCTGCTCGAAGGTAGCACGAGCAATCCTACGGGATATTGGAATTGGGCGAATGCCTGCGATCTTCCATTGACGAACGACGGCAGCACCCAGAGCATCATTCAGGCATCCGCTCCTCTCTACGTATATGAGAACATAGGATCAGACTCTTCCGGACGCGCAACGCAGCTTGTGGTGGAAGCTCTCTACAATGGCATCAAGACACGCTACTATGCCTACGTGAACGATAAGACCACTACGGCCAATCATCACTACTCCATTCACCGCAACCATCATTACAAACTGGACGGGACGATCACAAAAATGGGCGAATTCAGCAGCTTGCTCCTCACGACCACCGTCCTTCCGTGGACAGTAGAGAATTTGGATTACGGCTTCCTTGTACCCTATGTGGCAGAAATAAATCCGCATGCAGTCATTACGCAAGACAACGTAGTTACTTTCGAAAACTCTTTGTCGTTTACGGTCAGAATCAAAGGTCGAGATGGTAGCCGTTGGAAAGCGACTTTAGATAATGGATTGGAATTCGGTTTTGATTCCGGCAGTGCTATTGAAGGAGATGCCGATGGGACTTCCGTCTACACTATCAAAGTCAAAGCATTGAAACCTAACGGTATCGGTATACAACGAAGAGCGAATCTCTTTTTCACGGTAGACGGCAAAAAAGTGATTCTTGACAAGAATATCAACCCCCAACCTACCGATATTAAGATCATACAACAAGGACTTTAAGCGGATTATTCATTATGAGAACAAATAGAATTCTAAATATCATTTGCCCTCCGATACTCTTCCTGCTTGTCGGTTTTCTATTCGGATGCGTGCGTGAAGACATAGAGTCCGATATGAACGAAACGTCTTCTCTATTTCTGCAAGTACAGCCCTATAACCAGCGAAGCGAAGAGGGAGGTGTTGCGGCATACGATGAGAATACCATAGAGCGGCTGACCCTTGTTTTTTACAAAAACGGAACTAAGGTATGGCAGGCAGAGCCGGTAGAAACAAGCCCATCCTCAAACAGCTACTACGTTCCGGTACCGGAGTCTATGTACGGACAGTTCAATGGCAATAATTCGTTCAAGATCTATTTGGTAGCCAATGTCAACTTCTCAGGCTCTTTTGAGCCGAATGCGAGCGAAACTTCTTTCCTCAAAACGCTTGTTCCGAACAGCATCCTATTGCAAAACGATGGGAAACCGGAAGATAAATTTGCCATGATCGGATCTGTGGAAAAACAAATCAATATGGCAACATCCGAGGGAAAACAATTAGGCTCTATCGGGCTCAAGCGAGTCGCGGCCAAATTGCGCCTCAAAAAACCCGTTTTAAATATTTCGGACTATGAACTGGTGGGCGATCCCAAAGCCAAATTTCGGAACTGTATGCCCAAGGGTTTCCTCGGTGTAGAAGAAAAACCCGAAGGTGTCGGATACGAAGCTATTGACTACCGGCCTATGACAGAAGCGAACTCATCCGTACATTTCTACTCCTACTATAATGAATGGGCTCTGAACAATGAAGGCAGACCCGAATTCGTTATGATGCTCAAGCTCAAAAAAACGGGCACGGACGACAATACGGCTAAACCTTACTACTACCGTATACCGGTGGATGGTTCGGACAAAAAAATCAGAAGCAACCACCTGTACGATATGGCTGTGACAATAGAAGTACTCGGCTCCCTCAACGAAGAGGATCCTGTAACGATAAACGGCTCTTTCTCTGTGATAGAATGGACGTCTCATTCGGACGATCAGACGCTCCCTGATGTACAGTATTTAGAGGTCATTCCACAGGAGACAGTAATGAACATGACGACAGAGATAGAACTCGATTATTTCAGCTCGCACAGCCTCCTTCCTCCGGCGGATGTGAAAGCCACATGTACTTACGTGAACTCGAATGGGCAACAGATAACAGACACATATACGGGAGCCAATGTTCCAACAGTCACGATCGATGCGAACACAAAAAAGATAAAGGTTCGCTCCATACTGCCGATCAACAACATCCCCAAGGACATCTCATTCACGATCAAAAACTCCATAGGGTTTGAAAAAAAGATAAAGATCAGGCAGAATCCATCGCAATTCATCATCAATACTTTTGGGACAAAGTCATCTTGGAACCCCAGTGGGGTCTTGCCTAACCATCTTAACAACAAAGCCATTTACCAAATCGTAGTACTCTCTCCTCCTGCTGATGGCAATATGATTATCGGATTCCCGCCAACGAAAAAAGTCGGCTTTTACAACTCGAGCTATACATTACAAAAAGAGGATTACATCACAGAGCAGGATGAACAGACGGCTAATATGGTTTCTCCTTCTTTCGAATTGGCATCACAGTTTGGGGCAACTCTGACACAACCCTATTGGGAGTATTACACATTGAATCCGCTTAGGCTTAAATACTATTCTAATCAAGAGAATAAATATGCCCTTATGACTTGTGCCTTCTATTGGGAGGAAAGGAAGAAAGCAGATGGATCGACAGAGATTTTGGATGATTGGCGTCTTCCTACAAGGGCAGAGATCCAATTGGTAGACAAACTGCAACGAGAGCAAGCGGGTGTCGTAAGAGACATTATGACGGGCAGGTATTATTGGAGCGGACTACCTGATAAGGCAATAAAAATTTTGTTGCCAACAGCATCCGGAAATGCTACAGAACAAAAAGCTCACGTCCGCTGTGTCCGAGATGTCAAGAATGATAGATTTGTTAAATCTGCAAAAAGACTGAAGAAATGAAAAGTAAAAGCATAATCGCACAATTACTGTATGTGCTCATAGCATTCATGGCTGTATCTTGTGTGGCTGACAAGTCGGAACCCTGTCCATCGGGAGAGCCTACTCGGGTAAGCGGTAGCATTGTTTCATTAGAACATCATGGTTTACGAGGTGCTTCAGCGGACAAAGAGAACAGCGTAGAAAGGCTCGAGCTTTGGGTTTTCGATGAAGATGGGCACTTTCTGGAAAGAGCTGTAGCCGATCTGTCTGGATCTACATTTACAGCCAAAATCATTCCTTCGGAGGTCGAACGCAGAATTCATTTTATTGCAAACTATGAATTGGCAGACCCTTCTGTTTGGGTCGGTCGTTCCGAACGGGAAATGCTGCCATCAATCTCTGTGGCCGATGATTTGGAAACGATCCGTATGTGGGCGCGTATTTCTTATCCGTCCATAGCCCCTAATCAGAATCTCGGTCAGATTCAATTGCTACGCAACATGGCTAAGTTCTCTCTTTCTGTGACACCTCCTGCAGAAAGCAAGCTCTACGACGCCAGCTATGCTCTGTACAATTCCTGGAACAAAGGGACCTTAGCTCCATTTGACCCGAATACAGGCCTCTTTACTCAGGGACAGATCACCGAGCCGGCAGGCGTGGTGTTTGCAAACCCGACATCGGAAGCAGCCTTTAAGGAGGCAGACGGTGCCCATTTTTTCTATGGATTCGAACGTGACCAATCCAATATAGGAACAGGGGCAGGAATCACATGTCTGATTCTAAAAGCACGATACAATCTTCCCAATGCGGACTATACCTATTATAAGCTTGACTTTGTAGATGCAAACAAGGTGCGTTATAATATTACGCGCAACCACTTCTACAAAATGATTCTTAAGAAAGCCAAGGCTCCGGGAAGACCTACGCTACAGGAAGCATTGGACGGAGCCGCCGCAAACAATATATTTCTCTCGGCAGAAGTACAAGCTTTACCTGCTTTTTCCGATGGGTCCGGTATGCTGACTGTGGATCATACCTATATGGTTTTTGTCCAAGGAGAGCCATCCGGCACTTTTCAAGCCACATACATTCCTCAGGGACAGAACAATCCGGATTATTCCAAACTGACCGTATCAGTCTCCACCCCTACAGGCCAACAGGCGGCTGTTACTTCAGCTCAACACGAAGGCAACGGCAAGATCAAGCTCACATTGGCTCAGCAGGAAAACCTTACCAAGAGGTCCGATGTAGTCATCGGTGTACAAGGCAATCCTGACCTCAAACGTTCGGTTACGGTATTGGTACGCGAGAAATATCAGTATGTTTTTTTCAAAGCCAATACATCTTCGGCAGAGAACAACCAAGTAACCACTCAAATTTCGGCCGGACAAGGAAATGAGCTCCTCATTAGTGCCAAACTGCCGGACGTACTTAATGTGGCCCTTCTGCCTATCACGTTTAAAGTATATACCGAACACTTCTATCCGAAGACCGGCGGGATGATATTAGGGATAGAAGGAGGAAAGACTTTGTACAAATACGTATTGACGACAATGCCTCAGAACAAGGAGCTGCAATTTCGCTTTAAGTCGAATAAAGTGAACTCGGCTGAAAACATTGCAGTCAAGATGGATTACTTTCATGACCAAACGATTCACGTGACGAATTAGATCATATTTCATTCTCTCCTTATCAATAATCGGGGTGCGGGGTGGCAAGGATACGCCACTCCGTACCCCGGTTGCTTTTGGAGAAGTACTTGGAAGATATTCTGCTCAGCCGGAGCAGGGGGTGAAAATCACGAGCGTGAAAAGGAGAAAAAGCGGAACCGCTTTTCTGCAAAATACGCGCGACTTTTTTTTCGTTGTGGCGCGAGATTTTTTTCATTCTCGCGCCAAAAGAAAAATTTTCTCGCGCCACGCTTTCAGGCTTGGGAAACCAAAAAGAAATCGGCTGTAAATCAACACAAAGTCAAAACCTTATAAGACCTTGTCGCCGAACGCGCTGTACCCTCTCTCACTCGCGACGAGAGCAAAGAGGCAGACTTCCTCCATAAGATCGAATAAGGGGATCCCCCGATTTTACGGTCGATCGAATGCTTTCGGGAAAACGACTCGAAGGCAGACGGGACAAAAGACATGAAACTGTTTGTAATGTCATCGTAAAGCGTTACTTTTGCAAAGTTTTTCATCTTACACGAAATGGCATCATCCGGAAGATACGTACTGAATCTCAAGTCGCTGCCACAAGGCAAGCACCGATTCGATTACGAATTGGATGATTCCTTTTTTGAGCAGTCCGGAAGTTACGATATTTTAGGAGGGACATTGGCTGCAAAGGTCGAAGTGGAACGCAATGGCGATGTCTTTAATTTTTGCATTGCGCTTGACGGAACAGTCAAGACTGCTTGCGACCGATGTCTCGATGAGGTGGAAATACCGGTAAAAGAGGAAAATAAATTGGTGGTTCGTTTCGGCGATTCTTATCAAGAATTGAGCGACGATCTGCTTGTTGTCCCTCTGTCGGAAGGCACATTGGACCTAAGTTCGCTCCTTTATGAGTATTCCGAATTGGCTATCCCGATGCAGCGTATGCATTCGGATGGAGAGTGCGACCCCGAGATGATGAATCGAATGTCCGATCTGCTGGCGATAGATGCCGATGAAGCAACAGAAGAATCCGGTATGACCGCTCACGATTCGAGGTGGGATTCTCTTGGAAAACTATTGGAACAAAAAGAACAATTTAAATAAATAAAAATGGCACATCCTAAAAGAAGACAGTCCAAAACGAGAACCGCCAAGCGGAGAACTCATGACAAAGCCGCTATGCCGACTTTGGCCAAGTGTCCTAATTGTGGAGCATGGCACATCTATCACACAGTATGTGGTGATTGTGGCTACTACCGCGGTAAGTTGGCAATCGAAAAAGAAGTGGCAGTGTAAAAATTGCTTGCCCTCGGTCGATGCCGGTCGTCGCTTAGGCGGCAAGAACGAGCAAAAGAGTCCCTTAGACCTGTTCTTTGGGACTTTTTTTTTATTTTAGCGGCCACAAATAATCTTTTCCGGCGGGATATGGTCTTTAAAAAAGGCCGGTGCCCGTCCATTATGCAACAAATTCGATTATGAATAAAATAAACGCGGCTATAACAGCCGTTGGGGCCTATCTCCCTGAAGATGTTATTACCAATGACGATCTGGAAAAAATGGTTGATACCAATGACGAATGGATCATGACTCGTGTGGGGATCAAAGAGCGTCGGATCCTTCGAGACAAGAATAAAGGAGCTTCCTATTTGGCCATCCGCGCGGCACAAGACCTCTTCGATCGTCATGGTATCGACCCCAAGAGTATCGACGGCTTGATCCTTGCAACCAACTCGAGCGACTATCATTTCCCTTCCACGGCCAGCATCGTTGCTCATGAAATCGGTTGTGGCGACATCTTTTCTTTCGATATGCAGGCAGCCTGCCCCACGTTTATTTATGCCCTTGAAGTAGGAGCCAATTTTATCCGTTCGGGGCGTTATTCCAAGATCCTTGTGATTGCTACGGAGAAGATGACAGCTTTTACGGATTATACCGACCGAGCCACTTGTCCGCTATTCGGGGATGGCGCCGGTTGTGTTTTGCTCGAGGCTACCGAAGAAGAAGTAGGCGTTATGGATGCTGTGCTGCACTCCAATGGCATCGGCAAAGATCATTTGATCATGAAGGCCGGTGGATCGGCATGTCCTGCTACGCACGAAACGGTGGATAATCGTTGGCATTATGTGTATCAGGAAGGGCAGGTAGTCTTCAAACATGCTGTCGTAGATATGTGCAACAGCTGTGTGGAGATCATGGAGCGCAACAATCTTTCGCACGATGATATTACTTGGGTAGTACCTCATCAGGCCAACCTCCGAATCATCGATGCCGTTGCCCGACGTATGGGAGTCCCATATGAGAAAGTGATGGTCAATATCGAGCGTTATGGCAATACCAGTTCGGCTACAATCCCCATTTGTCTGTGGGAGTGGGAGCATAAATTGAAGAAAGGCGACGTTCTCGTCATGACGTCATTTGGTGCCGGCTTTACGTGGGGAGCTGTCTATGTCAAGTGGGCATACGATGGCAGCACGGTTCGTTGATCATACACAATAGAAACAGGGGGCTGCTTCGCCGCGAGGCAAACAGCCCCTTATTCGTACATATAACAAAGCTTCGAAATGCAAGTAGAGGAGTCCGGTCACCGTTCGGGATTTGTCAATATCGTTGGAAACCCCAACGTTGGGAAGAGTACACTGATGAATCTGCTTGTCGGTGAGCGGATTTCTATCATTACCTCCAAGGCGCAGACTACCAGACATAGAATCATGGGGATTGTGAATACGCCGGAGATGCAAATCGTTTATTCCGATACACCGGGAGTACTTCGTCCCAATTACAAACTCCAACAGGAAATGCGGGAGTTCTCCGAATCTGCTCTCGGGGATGCCGATGTGCTGGTTTATGTGACGGACGTGGTGGAGAAGGCTGATAAGAATGCTGATTTTCTCGCTCGCGTATCACGAATGGAATGCCCTGTACTTCTGGTCATCAACAAGATCGACCTGAGCAATCAGGAAGCATTGGAACAACTTGTGGAGGAGTGGCGCAATATATTGCCCAAAGCAGAAATTCACCCTCTTTCGGCCACGAACAACTTTAACGTCGGATTGCTGCAGAAGCGTATCGAAAGCCTCATTCCCCCATCTCCTCCTTACTTTGAAAAAGATGCACTCACGGACAAGCCGGCACGTTTTTTCGTTACGGAGATCATTCGTGAGAAGATACTGCTGTATTATCAAAAAGAAATTCCCTATGCGGCAGAAGTGGTCGTGGAGGAATTCAAGGAGGAGAAGACCATTATCCGTATCAAGTCGCTGATCATCGTGGAGCGTAATTCTCAAAAAGGAATAATCATCGGCCCGAAAGGGGCGGCCATCAAACGTGTAGGGTCAATGGCCCGGCGTGATTTGGAGCGTTTCTTCGGAAAGAAAATTTTCTTGGAAATCTTTGTGAAGGTCGAAAAAGACTGGCGTAATAGGGATAATCTGCTTCGTGCCTTCGGCTATCAGTTGGATTAGTCCTTCGTCGGTCGTAGCCTGACAAGCAACAATCAGAACGAAATCATAGAGTAGAAATAGATATGGGAGCATTAGTCGCCATCGTAGGCCGTCCGAATGTGGGCAAGAGCACATTGTTCAACCGCCTTACCCAAAGCCGGCAAGCCATCGTAGCCGAAGAGGCCGGTACTACGCGCGATAGGCAGTACGGCCGGGTGCATTGGAACGGTCGGGAGTTTTCCATCGTCGATACCGGAGGTTGGGTGGTCAATTCGGAAGATGTTTTCGAGGAAGAAATCAATAAGCAAGTGTATATTGCTGTCGAGGAAGCAGATGTAGTCCTCTTCGTCGCAGACAACCAGACCGGAGTGACTTCTCTTGACGAACAAGTCGCCGAGATACTGCGCCGAAGCAAAAAACCGGTTATTGTCGTAGCCAATAAGGTGGACAATACCGAAGATCATTATTCCGCTTCCGAATTCTATTCCTTTGGCTTGGGCGATCCTTACTGCATTGCAGCTGTCAGCGGTTCGGGAACAGGCGATTTGCTCGACAGGGTGATGGAGCTATTGCCGGCAGAGAACGGACAATCGGATTTGGACGAAACACTCCCTCGAATAGCCATCGTAGGCCGCCCCAATGCAGGGAAAAGCTCCTTGCTGAATGCCTTCATCGGAGAGGACAGGCATATCGTGACGGATATTGCAGGCACGACAAGGGACTCTATATACACTAAGTACAATAAGTTCGGACTCAATTTTTACCTTGTCGACACAGCCGGTATTCGCAAAAGGGGTAAAGTGAATGAAGACTTGGAATACTACTCCGTTATTCGATCCATTCGTGCCATCGAAAACTCCGACGTATGTGTGCTGATGCTGGATGCCACACGAGGTGTGGAGTCGCAGGATCTGAATATCTTTCAGATTATCCAGCGCAATAGCAAGGGACTGGTTGTATGTATCAACAAGTGGGACTTGGTGGAAGATAAAAGTCAAGCCGTCATCAAGACGTTTGAGAATGCCATCCGGCAGCGTTTTGCTCCATTTACGGATTTCCCTCTTCTCTTCATATCGGCTATGACCAAACAAAGGATTTTCAAAGTGTTGGAGATGGTCAATCAGGTCTATGCACACCGCTCGACTCGTATTCCCACACACAAGCTGAATGAAGTGATGCTACCCATTATCGAGGCTACGCCACCACCTGCTACCAAAGGTAAATACATCAAGATAAAATATGTGATGCAGCTTCCGACGGCAGTGCCTTCATTTGCCTTTTTTGCCAATCTGCCTCAGTGGGTGAAAGAGCCTTATAAGCGTTTTTTGGAGAATCAGATTCGTGCCCACTGGGATTTTTGTGGTACTCCCATCAACATTTTTATCCGCGAGAAGTAGGGTTTGCCCCTGCTCAATACGTTTAAGTCATCATAGAAGAATACAATGATATGGAATGGAAACGTTTTAGATTTCTGAACAATGTCGTCGGTTGGGGCGTTTTTGCAGTTGCAGCTATCGTCTATCTGATGACAATCGAGCCTACAGCCAGCCTGTGGGACTGTGCCGAGTTCATAGTCTGCGTAAACAAGTTGGAGATCGGTCATCCGCCCGGAGCACCCTTCTTCATGCTCGTCTATAATATCATATCGCATTTCACGAGCGATCCGTCACAGGTGGCATGGCTTGCCAATGCTACCAGTGCACTGGCCAGTGCCTTTACCATCCTGTTTTTGTTTTGGACGATTACCCACCTTGTCCGCCGCGTACTTGTACCGACAGTACGCAATGTATCCGGATTGGAAGAGCCGTCAAGGAAAATATCCGTTCCACGAGTAATCACGATACTCGGCAGTGGAGTCGTTGGAGCCTTGGTTTATACGTTCAGCGATACGTTCTGGTTCAGTGCCGTCGAGGCCGAGGTATATGCATTGAGTTCTTTCTTCACGGCTGCCGTTTTCTGGCTGATGCTTAAGTGGGAGGAGCGTGCCGACAATGTACGCAGTGACCGCTGGCTCGTTTTGATCGCTTATCTTATGGGCCTCAGCATCGGAGTGCACCTGCTCAATCTCCTTTGCATCCCAGCCATGGCTTTGGTGTATTACTATCGCCGTGCTGTTAAACCCACAGGCAGGGGAGCTTTGTTGGCACTTTTGGCTTCCTTCGCCCTTATCGGGGTGATGATGTTCGGTGTGATACAGGGTATCCCTAAAGTTGCCGGCGTATTCGATGTCTTCGCTGTCAACACCCTTGGTTTAAGCTTCAATAGCGGTTTGTATTTCTATTTCTTCCTGCTGGCTGCCATATTGATTTGGTCTGTGAGGGAGACTTATTCCGTACAGACCGATGGTGATAAGAAGGGTACAACCAAATCGATGCGCATGCGCTTTGCCGTGTTGCTGAGTGTTGTTCTGATGGGCATTCCTTTTATCGGCAACGGCATCCTTCTCGGCATAGTCCTTACACTGGCCGTAGCCTATTGGCTGTTTGCATCCAAGCGGTTGAATGTACGATTCTTGCATACGGCCTTGATGAGTATGCTGGTTATCCTCGTCGGCTTCTCCTCTTACGGTGTTATCCTCGTTCGTGCCGTTGCCAATCCGCCGATGAATGAGAATGCTCCGTCCAATGCCTTTTCGCTTCGTAGCTACCTTGCTCGCGAACAATACGGAAGTACCCCGTTGATCTACGGGCCTTCCTTTGCATCCCAACCTGTCGGTTTGAAGGATGGACAGGAAGTAACAGGGCCTTCGCCCAAGGTAAATCCTACAGATAAGGATCGCTACGAAACGCTCTATATACAACGCGAATACGATTATGGAGATGGTTCCATGATGCTTTTCCCACGTGTCTATTCCACTACCGATGGACATCCGCAAAGCTATAATATCTGGATGGGGCGATCCGAAACGGATACCAGTATGCCTACATTCGGAGAGAACCTGAAATTCTTCTTCAATTATCAGGTCAATTATATGTACTGGCGTTATTTCCTTTGGAATTTTTCCGGCCGTCAGAATGACCTGCAAGGCGACGGAGGACTATTGCGTGGCAATGCCGTGACGGGTATTCCCTTCATTGACAAGATTCTTATCGGTCCTACGGATGACATGCCGGACTTTATGACCAAGAATCGCGGACACAATGTGTACTACATGCTTCCGTTGCTTTTGGGGCTGATCGGTATTTCTTTCCAGCTGATGCGCAAGGAGAAAGGTGCACAGAGCTTCTGGATCACTTTCTTCCTCTTCTTTATGACCGGTTTGGCCATCGTATTGTATCTCAATCAGACGCCCGGCCAACCGCGTGAGCGAGACTATGCCTATGCGGGATCCTTCTATGCTTTCTGTATCTGGATCGGTTTCGGTGTGGCAGGATTGGTCGATTTCTTGCGTCGAGCCAAACTCAGCCATACCACTGCAGCTATCGTCGCTACGGCTGCAGCTGTACTTGTCCCTATCCAGATGGCCGGCCAGAACTGGGATGATCACGATCGCTCGGAACGCTATGTGGGACGCGATTTCGGTGTCAATTACTTGGAGAGCTGCGACCCCAATGCCGTTATTTTCACCTATGGCGATAACGATACCTTCCCCCTCTGGTATGCTCAGGAGGTAGAAGGCGTTCGTACCGATGTCCGTGTGAGCAATCTCAGTTACTTGGGAGCAGACTGGTATGTGCGCCAGATGAAGCAGCAAGCCTATCAGTCCGATCCGCTACCATTGAAGAATATGAATGAAGCCTTCATCAGCCGGAATGCCTTTGTTCGTGTCGATCCCAATTACTCTGCCAGAGATCCGGAGCTGAACCTCCATTCACTCCCGGGTAGCGGACTCACGGCCGATGGCAAGCCCATCATGATGCTGTCCGAAGCCATGAAAATAGCCGCTCGTCCGGTTCCTTATGGCAATGGTGTGATGCCGTCTGAGAACCTGTATCTGCCCGTAGATTCGCAAGCATTGGGGCAGGCGTTTGGCGATTCGGCTAAGGTGCATGTCCGTCGAACCATCGATCTGTCTTTGGCCGGTAAGGGCATCCTCTCATTGGCCGACCTGAGCGTTCTCGATCTGATAGCCAATAACGAATGGAAGCGTCCTATCTATTGGGCTATTACGTCTCCGAGCAATTCCTTCTCCAACCTGCCGGACTACTTGCGTCAGACCGGTATGGCCAATCAGTTTGTGCCTTTCAAGGCGCGCCGCGTAGGCGATAACATCGATGTGGAAAAGACCTATACCAATGTGATGACCAAGTTCCGCTTCGGAGGAGCCAACAATCCCAAGGTGTACTTCGATGCAGATATTCGCAATTCCACCAATACCTATCGCGTAGCTGTGTTTTCTCCGTTGGCAAAGGCTCTGCTCGAAAGAGGCGATACCGTTCGTGCCCGTAAGGTGCTCACCAAATGCCTCCAAGAGATCAATCCTGAAGCCGTACCCTATGATTATCGCTCGCTGGTATTGGCACAAACCCTGTACGATGCAGATATGGTGGCCGACGCAGACCGGATAGTCAAGGCCGTGGCAGGCTCTTCGATGCGTACGCTTAACTGGTTCTTCCGCCTGTCGGAATCCAAATTCATGCAAATGCTTTCCGAAGGAGAGATCGACAGGGAGATGAATACGGTTGCTACGGCTCTTCGGCTGAGTACTGCTTATAATAGCAAGGTACTGGATGAATATCTGCCCGTGTTCCAGAACTATTATAAGATGCTCTACACTGATGAGCAGGGTAATAGCAAACCGCAATAAATGCAGCTCAGACTCGTAGAACGACTTATCTGCCGTGTGCCCATGTGGTACCGGGCTTTGTTCCCCGGTGCCACGTGGCGCATTCCTGCCAAAGAAGGAAAAAGCATCTATCTGACTTTCGATGACGGTCCCATACCGGAGATAACACCCTGGGTATTGGATACGCTCGATGAACTCGGGGTGAAGGCCACGTTCTTCTGTGTGGCGGATAATGTGCGTCGCTATCCCGATCTTTTTGCCGAGATACAGCGCCGTGGTCATCAGGTCGGCAATCACACTTTCCACCATCTGCAAGGGCTGAAAGTCCGTACACGTACCTATCTGAAAGATGTGGAAGAGGCTGACCGACTTATCAATTCTCGCTTCTTTCGACCGCCGCATGGCCATCTTCGCTTCATGCAGACCCTCCTGCTTAGCAATCACTACGACATTATTATGTGGGATGTGATCACGCGCGATTATAATGCTCGTCTTTCACCCGATACCGTCTTTGGTTCGGTGGTTCGCTATGCGCGCAACGGCTCCATTATTACCTTCCACGACTCCCTCAAAGCGGCTCCCAATATGCAGCAGGCCATGCCTCGCGCTGTGCGCTGGCTATTGGATGAGGGCTATACCTTCAAATGTCTGGGCGACCCGGCCGACTAAGCCGTTTGCCTGTTTTTTCTGTCCGATGATTGTCCTTACGGAAGACGGATCTCCCACTATCCTTTCGCCTCATTACGGCGAATACTACCACTCCATACACGGTGCGTGTCGTGAGAGCGAACATGTATTCGTTCATACGGGACTGTTGCACCGTTTGGAATCTTTCGATCCTTCCGGTACTTTGTATCTCTTTGAAGTCGGATTCGGAACGGCTCTCAATGCGCTACTGACTCTCCGCGAACAACGATGTCGGGGTCTCTCCATCCATTACTCTGCCATTGAGAAATTTCCTCTCGAAAGGGATGTATATGAGCATCTTCGCTTTTCTGTGGGAATGGCCGATGAAGACAAACTCCTGCAAAATCTCCACCATGCACCGTGGGGAATAGATTGTGAAATATGTCCCGGCTTCACGTTGCACAAGATAGCATCCGATCTGACCGATTTTACATTCCGCAAGCCTATCGATCTCATCTATTTCGATGCTTTCTCTCCCGAAGCTCAGCCGGAGTTGTGGAGTGAAGAGATCTTCACCCGAATGGTGGCCGCATGTCGATCCGGAGCCGTATTGGCCACCTACTGCGCCAAAGGCGAGATCCGCCGTCGGCTCATACGTGCCGGATTCCATATGGAACGCCTGCCCGGACCTCCCGGTAAACGCGAAATCCTGCGTGGCACTTATTATCTTGAGGACGGAGGAGACAGTCTCTAAACTGCCGCTCGGCCATATCTGTAGCACGTACTCGGATTCTTGCATTATAGAGACCTTCTCTTTTTTCAAAGGGCTCAATATGCCTTCCGAATGAGAAACGAAAAGTGGCACGTCTTTATATTCGGAGAAAAGGGAAGGAAAAAGCAACATCCCGCCCACTGAGCCAGCGGACGGGATGTGTATTGGAATGGTGTATGGTTAGTCTTCGTTTTCGTCTGCAATAGTTATGCAGCAGTTGTCAAGGCTTCGGATGATCGCGAGCGACTCCACTCTTATACCTCTTTCCTGTAGAGCCTCTCTCCCGTTCTGAAAGGCTTTCTCTATGATAAAGCCCATACCGACGATCTTAGCACTTGCCTGTTCGGCCAAGTCGATGATTCCTTGGGCAGCATTGCCATAAGCGAGGAAGTCGTCGATAAACAAAATACGATCGTCATCCGTCAGAAAGTCGTGGCTGATACAAACAGTGTAGTCTCGGCTTTTGGTAAAGGAATGCACTGTCGTAGTCAGCATATTATCCATCGTCTTGGGCTGTTTTTTCTTGACGAAGACAACAGGCAGATTCATGATGTAACCCACCATGATGGCGGGGGCTATGCCACTGGCTTCGATCGTGACGATCTTATTGACTCCGCTGTCGGCAAAGAGACGAGCAAATTCTTCGGCTACATGGTACATCAGCTTCGAATCCATCTGGTGATTGATGAAGCTATCGACTTTCAATATACCGCCGGGATAGCACTTGCCATCTTGCAAGATCCTCTGTTTGAGCAATTCCATAAGACAAAGATTGGGTTTTCTACTTGTCCGCCGGTTCTATTTGCCACGGATAAGCATATTAGAGATTATGGCAGCAAGACCGCCGGTCGTAATTCCCGAAGAGAAGATGCCTCTCAGGTCAAGAGATATGTTGCGCAAGATGTCCGGCATCAACTCGACACCCAAGCCCAGTGACAGACTGATGGCCAAAATCATCGTAGCCTTCCGGTCTATATCCTGAGCTGCAATGATGCGTATACCGGCTGCGGCTACAGTTCCGAACATCAGCAGCGTAGCTCCTCCTAATACGGGATCGGGCATCAGAGAAAAGATGAGGCCGATACCCGGGAACAAGCCAAGCACAATGAGCATAGCCGCAATATAGTAGCCCACTCGACGACTGGCCACACCCGTGAGCTGGATCAACCCGTTGTTTTGGGCGAAGATAGAATTGGGGAACGAATTGAACACGCCGGCGAGGAGCGAATTGAAGCCATCGGCCAATACTCCGCCCGATACACGCTTGATGTATTTATCACCCTCCACCGGTTCGCCCGAAATCATCGAATTGGCCGTAATATCCCCCGTTGCTTCGATGGCTGTAATAAGATAGATCAACCCTATGGCGATAAAGGAAGACAGATTCAGGCTAAGGCCGTATTTGAATGGAACAGGGATATTCAGCAGTGCGATCTTCGTCGTCTCCATACCGGAGAGATCCACTCGACCGAGGATGTAAGCCAAAACATAACCGACGAGCAGACCGAGTACGATGGAGCTCATACGAATGTATTTGTTTTTGCTCTTATTGAAGAAGAGGACGCTTACCAAGACGAGAGCAGCAATGCTGAGATTCTGCCAGTTGCCGAAAGTCCCGTCGCTCATCGCCGCATTGCCTCCTCCGCATGAGATAATCCCCACTTTGATCAGACTCAGACCAATCAGCAAGACCACGATTCCCGAAACGAGAGGCGTAATGATCTGCTTGAGATAACGGAAGGTACGGCTGACGATCATCTCTACCGGAGCTGCCGCTATCGTACAACCGAATATAAGCGGCAGGCCGCCGGCCAGGCCCGCGCTGATAATCGGGCCGATGAAAGAAAAACTTGTGCCCTGCACACATAGCAGCCCGGCACCCAAAGGCCCTACTCTTCTACATTGGATAAAGGTGGATACCCCCGAAGCGAAAAGAGCCATGGAGACGAGGAAAGAAGTAGTCTCCAGATCCAGATCAAGTGCTCCTGCAATGATAAGTGGGGGCGTAATGATAGCCACAAAGATGGCAAGGAGGTGTTGGAAAGCAGCAAAGACAGCATCTTTGAAAGAAGGCTTGTCTTCGATTTTGTAGATCAGATCTACCTGTGGGGTAGCTTCATTCGGTGCGATGGCCATAATAAAGTCAGTGTTAGTCGGATAATCCTTATTCCTCGTTGGGAGCAAGAAAGGCACAAAAATAATAATGAAAATGCACCTGACTACGCTATTGCAGGAATAATTTTCCACGGTAGCACAGAGCTACATCATTGGGGGGGGGGGTACCCCAAAAGACAACAAACTTAAAGGCCGAAGAGATAGTTGAGCTTGACGCCGAGAGTCAGGTTCGAGGATCTGCCGTGAGGGTCTTGCTGCCGGTTGTTGAGGAGATCATGGAAGCCATAGTATAGCCGTCCCTCCAATTCGAAGGCTCCCAGTCGGCCGGCATCGAATCCGAATCCGGGACCTCCGGCCAACCCCCACTCGAAGCGTCCGTGCAGACCTTGGGCATAGCGTCGCTGCTGCAGTTCGGTGAAGTCCGAGCCTTGCTTGACGGTTTTCTCTGCAATGATGAATCCGAACTGAGGCCCCAAATTGAGAAAAGCATAGAGACCTCTTTGCCGGATTTTAATGTGTGTGAGCAGAGGTATCGTCACACAATCGAATGTGCGACGATAGGCATTGTCCGGCTTTTCGTCAAATTTCTCCTCCCATCCTAAGCGAATGTAGCTCACTTCGGCTTGAAGGCCCACTTTCAAGGTGCCCGTACTCTCCTCATTTACCCGTACAATGAGACCGCTCGAAGGAGCCAACAAGAGCTTTTGGTCCACAGCGGGATTGAAGAGCACCTTATTGGCCGAAACGCCTCCGGCTACCCCGACCTGTACACGTAGCGACTGCTTGGACGTTTGGGCTGTGGCCGAGTTTATCAGACATAGGAAAACAAAAAGGCTGATACCTATTCTACGAATCATGTTTCTCTTTGGATGAGCCGGTATGGACAGGGAAAGTATGGAGCAGTGCATAGCAGGAGTTATCGAGATACGGGCACACGATCCACCCCTCCGTCGGAGCGTAGCGTGACGAGGAAGAGATTCAGATTGACAAAACCACTATCTCCCCTTATCTCGCGGAATTGGAAGTCCGTCTGCAACCCCGTAGAGGGAAGCATGGGGAGGTTGTTCCTGAGAGAACGGCCATATGAGGCCAAGCCCCCGATGAAGTAGTTGGTAATGTCATAGCCGAGGACACTATACTTGGGGAAGCCTCCTGACACCTTGTGGTTGTACCAGGCGTAGTATTGAGAAAGGAATTGTTCGCTTTCGGGCTGTGCCGGATTGAAGAAGAAAGAAGAGTAGAACGAAGAGCCGTATTTCCTCATTCGTCCTTGCAGGTCTCTGTCGAAGGACTGCCATTCGGGATAGCCGAAGAAAGTAACCAACTCTGCCTTGCCATTGCCATCGGCCAGAGAAAGCATACGGCGGAGGATGCTCTCGCCTGTCATGCAGGGCATGATGACGATACGCGTGTCGGATCGGAGCAGCTTGACCAATTCCCCTTGCTCCCTATCGGAAGAGATTTTCGTATAGGGTCTGCCTGCTTTGTCCATCTCCGACATGATGAAGGCGGCACAAGGCTCGGTCTCTCCGGCACCGGTGATGAACACAGCTGTCCGATCGGCATATCGTTGCATAAAGAGCTTCGCAACCTGCGGATAGAGGTACTCTTGAGGAGGATTGATTTGGAAGAGGTTGGCCGAAGCCTTTCCTGCTATTTTGCCGGAGCTGAACGGTACCACATAGTTGATACCTCGTCGATCTGCATAGCGTGATATAGCCGCTATCTGGTCATTGGAGGCTCCTCCGATAATAAGGTGACAGTCATTGAGCTCACCACTGTGGATCACATCCTCTGCATCAGACGTATTGGACACATCGTAAACGCGCAAAGTCACCGACACTCCTCTCTTCTTCAGACGATTCAGCCCCATCAGCATACCCTCGTAGAATTCCACATATCGCTGGGTATTGCCCGATAGAGGGAGCATCAGTCCGACCTCTATAGCCTCCGACTGCGATGTCGTAGGGGAGGAAGCCATAGCCGTGGAATCGCTGCCGGGGATGCGTAGTTTGTGGCCTGCAGGGAAGTTGGTAGCAGATATACCCGGATTGGCTTTCATCAGTTCCTCTTCGCTCAATCCATATTTTCTGCTGATGGAGTAGAGCGTTTCCTGTGGCCGGATAATGTGTTCGCTCGGATGACGAGCGGCGGATATTTTGCTATTGGCCCGGACCGGTTTGGACGGAATGAGCAGAGTCTGCCCTTCCTTGATCCCTTGTCTGGCCGAAGGGTTGAGCGTATAAATATCATCCTCCGACAGACCGTATTGGCGCGCCAGTCCATAAACGGTCTCTTTGGCTTGCACTACGTGTACTTTTGTCCTGCTACGCGTCTGACCGGATGCCGATACTACGGACATCAGCACACACGTAATCAGCAGGATATAAAGACCTTTTATCCGGAATACATGATCTGTCATGGTTTCCCCCTTTCTTTTTTAGTCCTATTTATTATTAGGTGAGATGGGGCAAAGGTAACAATAACGACTCTGCAGGCAAATGTGTTATCCTCTTTGCAATCTCCATATAAGAGAACTACGTGGGGTTAATGTCTTCGTTATAAATCAAGCCATTTCAATATCGAAAGACATGGTTGCTTAACGTCAGTTCGATCTAAGCACAAATAGGAAAGTTAGGGTTTCTGATGATTTCAATATTGAGTTCAGGCTTTTTAGG
>ENA-OWND01000092-OWND01000092.1-metagenome-genome-assembly--contig:-NODE-92-length-57749-cov-8.158075_pt1 | contig 57749 bp, 40 predicted proteins | sample MGYA00245342_ERZ651119 | MGnify/ENA primary metagenome ERZ651119 (study PRJEB26857, sample SAMEA4031756) | metagenome | biome: human; feature: oral; material: saliva | place: Philippines | collected 2014 | study... | reverse complement strand
CCAATGCACCGTGTCCGCCCATTGAATGCCCCATAATGGAACGTTTGCCGTTGGTCGGGAAATTTGCTTCAATTAAAGTAGGCAATTCGTTCAAGATATAATCATACATTTGATAATTCGTCGCCCAAGGCTGCTCGGTCGCATTAACATAAAAGCCCGCACTTGCCCTAAATCGTAAGCCGCATCGTTCGGCACTTGTTCTCCGCGAGGGCTAGTATCAGGCACAACCACAATCACTTGATGTTCAGCTGCATAACGCTGAAAGCCTGATTTAGTAATGAAATTTTGTTCCGTACAAGTCAAGCCAGAAAGCCTATAAATCACACCAAACGGTCGATTTTCTGGATTATTTGAAAGCCAAACAGAAAATGTGAAATGCCAAATTACCGAATTAAAACGCTATTTAGCATTACTGGAATATAAGTTAGCATTTTACCAAAAAGCCAAAGCATTAGGCTCGGTCGAAGCCGTGAATTTGCCACAGATTCCTGAAACAGTCTAAAAGGGAACAAGTGGTCAAATCACGGTCTTGGAAGGAATTTTGAAAGAGACATTTGCAAAATCTAGCTAAAAATAAACCGCTATTTCGAGCGGTTTTTAGGGCTAAACATAGCGTTTTGCCGTTGAAGAAAAGGTAATTTTATCTGGGCGATAACTAATACTGCCGTATTGGAATGGGCGACCATCGGCTAAATAAGTGGTGCTGATTACGCTGACTACCATCTCATATTCGCCTAAATCCATTTTCTCTTTTTCTTCGTCGTTAGCATAACGGAAACTAATTTCCCTCTGAGAATAGCTAATTTTCAAGCCGAGTTCATTTTCTAAATAGCGGTAGATAGATTGTTCAGCAATTTCACGGCTAATAAAAGGCACAATGCGTCTGTCAAAATAAGAGATCTCATATTCCACAGCTTCACCATCTATTTCACGATGGCGACTTATACGGTAAAAGTCTATTTGATCATTTACATTAAAGATCCGCATAAGTGTCTCTTCGCCTTGCACAATATATAAGCTAGAAAGAAGCGTTTTCACTTGATGGGTAAATTTATGGTTTAGCTCACTCATCGTTTTAAGTTCAGAGAGCGGTTGTAATTTTAATAAATCACGCTCTAAAACAATGGAATTTCTGCCCTGCTGTTTCTGAATATAACCATCCATTTCAAGCAAAGATAATGCCTTACGAATTGTATCTTTAGAAAAACCATAGCTTTGCATCAGCTCATTTTCGCTCGGTAATTCTTGATTAGGTGCTAAAAGTCCTTGGCTAATCTGGGTTTTAATTTCACTATAAACTTGCTTATATTTACTCATTTTTACCCTTTCTTTTATGCTTACTCTATTCGTTATTCCTTTATATGTTTTATAGCATACCATAAAACCAGATAAGTTATACGTAAAAACGTGATCCACATCACAATTTCATATAAAAAAACTAACTTTTACGTAAAAGCAATTGATTGAGAATCAGTTTAGAGTAAAATGCACCACAATTCTTAATTTTAAAAGGAGCATTACAATGACTCAATTTAGTACTTTCGTACAAACTGCCACTCATAAAACATTAGAACAACTTAGTGATCATGAAATTTACGTTCAGTTATTAAATTATGTGAAAAGCCTCTCTGCCGACAAAACCAAAAACACCGCCAAACGTAAGGTATACTACATTTCAGCGGAGTTTTTAATCGGTAAATTATTATCAAATAACTTAATTAACCTTGGAATTTATCAAGAGATCAAAGCCGAATTAGCTGAAGCGGGGAAATCCTTAAGCCATATTGAAGATATTGAGCCAGAGCCGTCTTTAGGGAACGGTGGTTTAGGGCGTTTAGCCTCTTGCTTTATTGATTCGATGTCCACTTTAGGCTTGAATGCGGAAGGCGTGGGCTTAAATTATCACTGCGGTTTATTTAAACAAGTATTTAAAAAGAATGAACAGCACGCAGAGCCAAATAATTGGATTGAAGAGAATTCTTGGTTAATTCCAACAGAAATCAGCTATGAAGTGCCGTTCAAACACTTTACTTTAACCTCTAAATTAGATCGTGTAGATATTTTAGGCTATAAAAAAGAGAGCAAAAACTATCTGAATTTATTCGATATTCAAGCCTTAAATTATAATCTTATTGAAACTGGCATTGAATTTGATAAAACCAAAATTAAAGAAAATCTGACGTTATTCCTTTACCCAGATGATTCTGATAAAAATGGCGAGTTATTACGCATTTATCAGCAATACTTTATGGTATCGAATGCAGCACAATTGTTAATTGATGAAGCGATTGAACGTGGCAGTAATTTACACGATTTAGCAGATTATGCTTATGTGCAAATTAATGATACGCACCCTTCAATGGTGATTCCTGAATTAATTCGTTTATTAACCAAAAAACATCATTTGAAATTTGATGAAGCGGTAGAAATTGTCCGTAATATGGTGGGTTATACCAACCACACAATTCTTGCAGAAGCCTTAGAAAAATGGCCGTTAGCTTATTTAAATGAAGTGGTTCCGCACCTTGTGGTAATTATTAAAAAATTAGATCAATTAGTTCGCAAAACCTATAAAGACCCTGCGGTGCAAATTATTGATGAACACAAACGCGTGCATATGGCACATATGGATATTCACTTCTCTAATTCGGTGAATGGCGTAGCAGCATTGCATACAGAAATTTTAAAAAATTCAGAATTAAAAGCGTTCTATGTAATTTATCCTGAAAAATTCAATAATAAAACCAATGGGATTACGTTCCGTCGTTGGTTAGAATTTTCAAACCAAGAATTAGCTACTTATATTAAAACATTAATTGGAGAAGGTTATTTACACGATGCTACAGAGTTAGAAAAATTATTAGCATTTAAAAATGATAAAGCAGTGCATCAAAAATTAGCGGAAATTAAATTTAATAATAAACTCGCATTGAAAAAATATCTGAAAGAAAATAAAGGCATTGAATTAGACGAACATTCTATTATTGATACGCAAATTAAACGCTTCCACGAATATAAACGTCAGCAAATGAATGCACTTTATGTGATTCATAAATATCTTGAAATTAAAGCGGGTAAATTACCCAAACGTAAAATCACAGTGATTTTTGGCGGTAAAGCAGCGCCTGCCTATATTATTGCCCAAGATATTATTCACTTAATTCTTTGCTTATCAGAATTGATTAATAACGATCCTGAGGTAAATCAATATTTAAACGTATTCTTAGTGGAAAACTATAACGTGAGCGTGGCAGAAAAATTAATTCCTGCAACCGATATCTCAGAGCAAATTTCCCTTGCCTCAAAAGAAGCCTCTGGTACGGGCAATATGAAATTTATGCTAAACGGTGCATTAACCCTTGGTACAATGGACGGTGCGAACGTGGAAATTGCGGAATTAGCGGGGGCGGAAAACATTTACACCTTCGGTAAAGATTCAGAAAGCATCATCAAGCTTTATGAAACTGCAGGCTATGTGTCAAAAGATTACTACGAAGCAGACAAAAATATCAAAAGAGCGGTTGATTTTATTCTGAATCCTGCAATTGTGAAATTAGGCAACGAAACGCGCTTAACTCGTCTTTACAATGAATTGTTGAATAAAGACTGGTTTATGACCTTAATCGACTTCGATGCTTATATAAAAGCGAAAGAGCAAATTCTTGCCGATTATGAAGACCAAGATAGATGGAACGAAAAAGTAGTACAAAACATTGCCAAAGCAGGTTTCTTCTCATCCGACCGAACCATTGCGCAATACAACGCTGACATCTGGCACTGTGAGGGCTAAGAGGAAGGTATGAAATTACTGACCCTCAACGTACACGCTTGGTTAGAAGATAACCAAGCAGAAAAAATCGACATTCTTGCCGACACCATTGTGGAAAAAGGCTACGATGTAATTGCATTGCAGGAGGTAAATCAATTGATGGCATCTCCTGCCATTTCTCGGGAATTGAAAGCGGATAACTACGGTGTCATTTTACTCAATAAAATCAACCAAAGTGCAGAGCAAAAATACTCACTTTTTTGGAGCAACTCGCACATCGGTTACGACAAATATGACGAAGGCATCGCCTTTTTAACCCGCTTACCTGTGTGCGAAGTTGATCCGTTTTATTGCAGCCAGCATCAACGCCTTGATTCCATCCTTTCCCGCAAAATTCTCGGCTTAACCGTGGAATATCAAGGCAAGCGGATTGATTGCTACTCTTGCCACATCAATTTGCCGAACTGCGAAGGCGAAAATCAACTCGACAACATTCGTAACATTGTTGAGCGTAGCCAAAGCGATAATCTTAAAATTTTGATGGGTGATTTCAACACCGATGCCATTGGTGATTTGCAATCTTACCAACAAATTCAATCGCTTGGTTTGCTTGATACCTTTGAACTTGCCGAGCAAAAAGACCGCGGCGTGACAGTAGAAAAAGCGATTGACGGCTGGCAAGGACATAGCCAAGAGAAACGATTAGATTATATTTTTTTAAATCAAGCCCAAAGGGTTTTATCCAGTCAGGTGATTTTTAATAACAAAAATAAACCGATTGTATCCGACCATTTTGGTGTAGAAGTCGAGCTTTTATTGTAGGAGATATAAATGAAAAAACTGCTCAGTTTTGAATTTTGGCAAAAATTCGGCAAGTGCCTAATGGTGGTGATTGCCGTTATGCCTGCCGCAGGTTTAATGGTCAGTATCGGTAACTCATTGCCGTTAATTAGCGATGCCCATTGGCTCGCGATGGTGGGAAACATTATTGCCCAAATTGGTTGGGGGATTATTGGTAACCTTCACTTGCTCTTTGCGTTAGCCATTGGTGGTAGCTGGGCGAATGAACGAGCAGGCGGTGCTTTTGCGGCTGGCTTAGCGTTTATCTTGATTAACTTAATCACGGGTAATTTCTTTGGTGTGAAATTGGAAATGTTAAGCGATCCAACTGCACACGTTAGCACCATATTCGCAGGCGAGATTCCAGTTGCACACTACTTCGTGAATATTCTCGGACAACCAGCCTTAAATATGGGCGTGTTCGTCGGGATTATTGCGGGTTTTGTGGGCGCAACCACGTTCAACAGCTACTACAACTTCCGTAAATTGCCTGAAGTGCTTACTTTCTTCAACGGTAAACGTTTCGTGCCTTTCGTGGTAATTTTCCGCTCTGTGATTGTAGCGATTTTCTTAGCCTTATTCTGGCCAATTGTACAAACAGGAATCAATCATTTCGGTGAATGGATTGCCAATTCACAAAGCTCGGCACCAATTCTTGCACCATTTGTGTATGGTACCTTAGAGCGTCTCTTATTGCCATTCGGCTTGCACCATATGCTTACCATTCCGATGAACTACACTTCATTAGGTGGCACTTATGAGTTCTTAACTGGTGCACAAGCGGGCAAACAAGTATTCGGTCAAGACCCATTATGGCTCGCATGGATTTCTGATCTCATTAACTTAAAAGATTCAGGCGATATTGTACAATACAACGAATTACTTAATAATGTGACCCCTGCTCGCTTTAAAGTAGGTCAAATGATCGGCTCAAGCGGTATCTTAATGGGCTTAACCCTTGCGATGTACATCAACGTGGATGCTGACAAGAAAAAAGTTTACAAAGGGATCTTCCTTTCTTCTGCCCTTGCGGTGTTCTTAACTGGTGTAACCGAGCCAATCGAATATATGTTTATGTTTGTGGCACTTCCGCTTTACCTTGTGTATGCCGTAATACAAGGTACAGCGTTTGCGATGGCAGATATTGTGGACTTACGCGTGCATTCATTCGGTAACATCGAGTTCTTAACCCGTACGCCAATGGCAATTAAAGCTGGTATCGGAATGGATTTAGTGAACTTCATCTGGGTCTCAATCCTATTCGCCGTGGTGATGTTCTTTATCGCCAATTTTATGATTAAGAAATTTAACCTTGCTACTGCAGGTCGTAACGGTAACTATGATGCAAAAAACTCAGACGAAGCGCCAGCAGACGAGAAAAAAGTAGCAAACGGCAGTGAACAAGTGGTGAAAATCATCAACTTACTGGGTGGCAAAGATAACATCTCGAATGTCGATGCTTGTATGACCCGTTTACGTATCACCGTTCATAACCCAGAATTAGTGGGCAAAGAAGCGGAATGGAAACAAGTAGGAGCAATGGGCTTTATTGCCAAAGGCACAGGCATCCAAGCGATTTACGGACCAAAAGCCGATGTATTGAAATCGGATATTCAAGATTTGCTTTCATCAGGAGCGGAAATTCCTAAACTGTAAGAGAAGTTTCTTAAAGAAATCTCCATTGATATGTTAATTCAATGGAGATTTTTATTTTTAAATATTCATAATCTCTAAGAGCCGTTGATAATTCATGTCATTTTTTATAATTAGAGAATTTCCTCTTTTTATGATAGATTATGCAAATTTTTTGAATAATTAACGAAATAAATAAAAGGACATTTTATGTCAAAAAGCAAAATCGGGTTAGTATCACTTACTGCACTAGTGCTGAGTTCAATGATTGGTTCGGGTATTTTTAGCCTACCACAAAATATGGCTGCAGTTGCAAGTGCGGAAGCTTTGCTCACAGGTTGGGCAATCACAGGTTTGGGGATTCTTTTCCTTGGACTCTCTTTTTTCTTTCTCTCCCGATTACGCCCTGATTTAGATGGAGGCATTTATACCTATGCCCGAGAAGGCTTTGGCGATTTTATCAGCGGACTTGCAGCATGGGGCTACTGGCTCTGTACTTCTATTGGTAGCGTGAGTTATCTTGTGGTGGCATTTAGTGGCTTTGGTCTCTTCTTTGATAGTGAACAAGTCGCCATCTTTGGCGATGGTACTTCGCTGATGTCGATTTTATCTGCCTCTTTGGTGGTGTGGTTGATCCATATTTTGATTGCAAAGGGCGTAAAAGAGGCCGCCTATGTGAACTTAATTGCAACGATCGTTAAAGTACTTCCGTTAATTGTTTTTATTGTATTAGCCATAATCTTTTTCTCGCCTACTCAATTTATGCAAGATTTCCACGGAGAAAGTTTGCAAATGTCGCTATTAGATCAGATCAAAAGCACTATGCTCATTACCCTTTGGGTTTTTGTGGGCGTGGAAGGTGCAACGGTTCTTTCCGCTCACGCGAAAAAGAAAAATGATGTGGGCATTGCGACTATCCTCGGCATTTTAATCGCCCTGGTTCTTTATGTAGCAATTACTGCACTTTCGCTCGGTATTTTGCCACGTGAAGTGATTGCTGCTATGCCAAATCCTTCAATGACGGGCATTATGGAGCATATGATCGGCACAAGCGGTAAAATTTTGATTACTTTTTGCTTAATTGTATCTGTACTTGCATCTTATATGAGCTGGACAATGTTTTCAGCAGAAGTAATGTATCAAGCTTCTAAAACACAAGTATTCCCACATTTTTTGAATAAAAAGAATGAAAACGACACACCAATTAGCTCGCTCTGGTTTACTAACATCGTTATTCAAATTATCTTGGTGCTCGTTTTTTTTACCAGCAAAGGGTATGATGTACTCATTCAGTTAACAACCACAATGATTCTAGTGCCTTATTTTCTAGTCGGTACTTATTTACTTCGTCTCGCATTTAAAATTGGGGCTGTTTGGTATATCAAGCTAACAGGAATTATTGCAACTCTTTACGGTTTCTGGTTAGTTTACGCTGCTGGAATGGAATATTTGCTCTTTTCGGTGATTTTATACACACCTGGGGCAATTCTCTTTTTCTACACACGTTATCAGAAAACGGGTAAATTTGATTTTTCACGTAATGAAACAGTTGCTCTTGGCTGTACCATTCTTTTATCCATTGGCTCTATTTATGCCTTTTTGTAGTAGGCTTTTATCAGATGAAATATCTCGCCCTAATCTTTAATTTCTTGGTTTCGATTTCTCAAAATACTCGACACTACTTTAAAAGTGGCTCTTTTGCGATAGCGGTTTATCCCTATTTAATGCATCCTTGCTTTAAGAAAATGGCGATGATTTTAACCGTTATGTTCGGTGGATTAATGGCTTATGCGGGGGTATTTTATCTTTTTGGTGAACACGTTGCGATTCTATTTAGTGAACGTTCCATCACCACTTATTTTCATCATTCAACATTAGAACTTTTTTTCCCGATTGGAAGCGTGATTGATGGTAAAGAAAGCTCGCTTTCCAACTTACCGCATATTATGCGAGCATTGTTTAGCTACCAAAGCTACATCGTCGTGCCGTTCTATTTTATTTGCCTTTATCCAATTTCACACAAACGCCTCTGGCTGGTTGAGCTTGTGCTCGCACTGCTTTTTGCTATCGGTACGGCATTAGTATCCGAGATTACGAGCGGTCGCTATTCAGAGGGTAATTTGCAAAATTTCGGCTTAAGCCTCACCATTATTATCGGTAATTTAATGTTGCTTTTTATAGGGCTAGATTTAGACAAAACCCTTACACCACGCCTTAAAAAATCAAGTCTCTGGCTTGGCTTTATTGGATTGATTTGCGTAAGTATTACAATGGTTTATCCAACGTTATTTTCACCAATATTAGAGCGTATCAGCCTTTATACCATAATGATTTGGGAAATAATTGCGGGTTTTGCCGTCATAAGAAATATCATAAGCCATCGTCAACAAGAGGAAGAAGATGATGAAATTTATTGATCGCTATTCACAACTGATTGCCATCCCGACTATTTCAAGCCTTGAAGCATTTGAAGATCAGTCGAACAAACCGCTGATTGAATTATTGGCAAACTGGCTCAATGATTTAGGCTTTCACACCGAGATTTTAGCGGTTGAAAATAGCCGAGATAAATACAATTTATTGGCAACTTATGGCGAAGGTGAAGGCGGCTTATTGCTGGCGGGACACACCGACACAGTTCCTTTTGATGAGGGAAAATGGACGTTTAATCCATTTAATGTTACTGAAAAAGGAGGGAAATTTTACGGCTTAGGTACGGCAGATATGAAAGGCTTTTTTGCTTTCATTGTGGATGTAGTAAGCCAACTTGACTTAAGTCAAGTAAAAAAACCGCTCCGCATTTTAGCCACAGCCGATGAAGAAACGACAATGGTTGGCGCGAGAACCTTTGCACAACACAGCCATATTCGCCCAGATTGTGCCATTATCGGCGAGCCAACTTCACTTAAACCTATTCGAGCACACAAAGGGCATATGGGCGAGGCGATCCGTATTACAGGTAGAAGTGGGCACTCAAGCGATCCCGATCGCGGTATTAACGCAATTGAGCTAATGCACGAAGCTACAAGCCACTTAATTGCGATGCGTAATGAGCTCAAAACCAAATTCCTCAACGATTTCTTCAAAGTGCCTTATCCAACAATGAATTTTGGCAACATTCACGGAGGCGATGCAATTAACCGCATTTGTGCTTGCTGTGAGTTGCAATTGGATATGCGCCCGTTGCCAGGTTTAGCGGTGGAAGATTTACATCATTTGATGCTAGAAAATCTTGCTCCAATGCTGGAAAAATATGGCGATTTAATCGAAATTCGCCAGTTACACGGCGGTATCCCAGGTTATGAATGCGAACATTCCGCTCAAATCGTGCAAGTGGTAGAAAAATTATTGGGCGAAAAATGTGAGTCAGCAAACTATTGCACCGAAGCACCTTATATCCAGCAACTCTGCCCAACGCTAGTGCTTGGTCCTGGTTCGATTGAACAAGCTCATCAGCCTGATGAGTTTTTAGAAACGAAGTTTATTGAGCCAACAAGAGAACTATTGACGAAGTTAATTCAGCATTTTTGTTTTTAAATTATGAAACAACTCTTCTTTTTACTTTCTTTGCTCTTTTTCTGGCAAATTTCACCGCTTGTAATAGCGAAAACAGAGCGAACCATTGATTGCAAAGTTGTGGGTATCAGCGATGGCGATACCCTCACTTGCTTACAAAAGCGCACAGAACTTAAAGTGCGATTGCTTTATATCGATGCCCCCGAGTCATCTCAACCCTTTGGTAATAAAGCGAAGCAAGCCTTATCTAACTTAGCGTTTAAAAAGCAAGTGATGTTGCAAAGCACAGGGTATGATAAATATGGGCGAGTGTTAGCGGTGGTTTATGACCATAACACAAACGTCAATTTAAAACTGGTTGAGCAAGGAATGGCGTGGGCATATCGCCAAACACAGCCAATTTATGAGCAAGCTCAAGAGCAGGCTCGCAGTAGAAAAATCGGTTTGTGGAACGATCTTCGCCCTGTTGAACCAACCGAATGGCGTAAATTAAAAGGCATTAGGTATCAACATTCAAATAATGGTGGGATGGTGCAAATTCGCTCAGCCGAACTCTCTGGCTCGATAGGAGGAGTGGATTGTTCTCAAAGATTAACCTGCAAAGATTTTACCAATTACTCCGATGCCGAGCGTTATTATCGCCAATGTAACGCCAAACGAATGGATGGTGATAGTGACAATATTCCGTGCAATAGCCTCTATAACAAAATGAGAAAACATCGATAAGGAAAATTCCGATGAGCCAAATTAACCAGAAATTTCGCCAACATTTTCCGTTTTTCCGTCAATCTCCTGATTGGGCGTATTTAGACAGTGCTGCGACCACGCTAAAACCGCAAGTGTTGATTGACGCGACGCAGCATTTTTACAGTTCGGCTGGCTCGGTACATCGTAGCCAATATGATTTGTCTCAAACTCAACAATATGAACAAGCTCGTAGTTTAGTCGCTGAACGTTTTAACGCAAAGCGAGAAGAGGTCATTTGGACCAGTGGTACAACTCACAGTCTAAATTTAGTCGCTTACGGGCTAGAAGATCAAATCCAAGCCGGCGATGAGATTGTGATTTCTGTTGCTGAACATCACGCCAATTTTATTCCGTGGCAGCAACTAGCCAAACGTAAACAGGCAAAATTGATTGTGCTGCCGTTAAATGTGGATTACCAAATCGATCAGCAGGCTTTAACGCAAGCGTTATCAGCAAAAACTAAAATTGTGACATTTAATTTAGTCTCGAATGTAACAGGCGTTCGCCAACCAGCGGAACAGATTATCTCCATTATTCGTGAACATTCTTCTGCTCAAATTGTGGTGGATATGGCACAAGCAGTCTGTTCTGAGCAAGTGGATGTACAAAAAATCGGAGCGGATTTCTATGCCTTCTCTGCACATAAAATGTATGGGCCAAATGGCGTTGGCGTTTTGATTGGGAAATTCGACCGCTTGCAAGTCTTAAAACCGCTCTTTTATGGCGGGAAGATGTTACAAAATGTCACTGAAACCGCACTTACGTTAGCAGAGCTGCCTTATCGTTTAGAAGCGGGTACGCCAAATATTGCTGGCATTATTGGTTTTGGCGAAGTGTTACAATGGCTAAAAGAATGGAATTTTAAAGCATTAAATCAATCCCTTTATCAGCTTGCGGAAAATACTCGTAAGCGGTTAAAAAACTATAAAAATTTGCATATTCTAGGCAGTCAAAATAGCCCAACAATGAGCTTTGTAATTGAAGGTATTCACCACGCTGATTTGGCGTCTTTTTTCACAGAAAGCAAAGTAGCTATTCGCAGTGGAGAGCATTGTGCGAAACCTTATCTTCTCTATTTAAATCAAGCGGGAACGGTGCGCCTTTCGCTGGCGCATTACAATACTGATGCGGATGTAGAGCAATTTTTCACAGCCCTTGATAAGGCGTTAGCAATTTTATTGGATTAGATCAAAAAATAACGATTTTATGGTAGAATTCGCCCGCAAAAAGGCGTAATCTCTCGCTCAATTGAATTTTTTAATTTTTAAATAAGGTGTCAAAATGGCTAAAGAAATCAAACGTATTGCCGTATTAACAAGCGGTGGCGATGCACCAGGTATGAACGCCGCTATCCGCGGTGTGGTGCGTGCAGCATTAAGCGAAGGTTTAGAAATCTATGGCGTTCGCGATGGTTACTACGGTTTATACCACGATAAATTAGTAAAATTAGAGCGTCACTCTGTATCAGATGTGATTAACCGTGGCGGTACCTTCTTAGGTTCAGCGCGTTTCCCTGAATTTAAAGATCCCGCCGTACGAGCAAAATGCGTGGAAGTGCTTAAAAAATATGAGATCGATGGCTTAGTGGTAATCGGTGGCGATGGTTCTTATATGGGGGCAAAATTATTAACCGAAGAGCACGGTATTAACTGTATTGGCTTGCCAGGCACTATCGACAACGATGTAGCAGGTACGGATTACACTATCGGCTACCAAACAGCACTTGAAACTGCATTAGAAGCTATCGACCGTTTACGTGATACTTCAAGCTCGCACCAACGTATCTCTATCGTAGAAATTATGGGGCGTCACTGCGGCGATTTAACCATCAGTGCCGCATTAGCAGGCGGTTGTGAATACATCGTGGTACCAGAAAAAGGCTTAGATAAAGAATCCCTTATGCGTAATATTGAAAGTGGTTTACGCAAAGGTAAACGCCACGCAATTATCGCTATTACAGAGTTAATGACTGATGTACATCAATTAGCACGTGAAATTGAAGATAAATTTGGTCACGAAACCCGTGCAACCGTATTAGGTCACACGCAACGTGGTGGCGTACCTTGTGCTTTCGACCGTATTTTAGGCTCGCGTATGGGCGTTTATGCGGTAGAATTATTACTTCAAGGCTTTGGTGGTCGCTGTGTGGGCATCCAAAACGAAAAATTGGTTCACCACGACATTATTGATGCGATCAATAATATGCGTCGCCCATTTAAAGAAGAATTATTTGAAACATCAAGAAAATTATTCTAATTTAATGTTATTATTCAAAAAGTAAATATATAAGGGGCGTGCTGAGCACGCCCTTTGCTATGATTAAAGGAAAAAGAATGTTTGAATTAAACCCGATCCGAACCCAACTTGCTGATCTCGCTGAACGCACCAATGTGCTTCGGAGGTATCTTTGACTTTGATGCTAAAGTCGAACGATTAGAAGAAGTGAATGCTGAATTAGAGCAGCCAGAAATCTGGAATACGCCTGAAAAAGCACAAGCCTTAGGCAAAGAACGTTCTGCTCTTGAAATGGTGGTAAATACCATCAAAGCCCTTGACCAAGGTATTGAAGATCTCGAGGGCTTAATTGAACTTGCCGTTGAAGCAGAAGATGAAGACACTTTCAACGAAGCACAAGCAGAAGCGGTCGAGTTAGAAGCAAAACTTGCAAAATTAGAGTTTCAACGAATGTTCAGTGGTCAACACGATGCGTCTGATTGCTATGTGGATTTACAGGCAGGTTCGGGCGGTACGGAAGCACAAGACTGGACGGAAATGCTCCTACGTATGTATTTACGCTGGGCAGAAAGCAAAGGATTCAAGGCAGAGTTGATCGAGGTTTCAGACGGTGATGTTGCTGGATTAAAATCGGCAACAATTCGCGTGTCGGGTGAATATGCTTTCGGTTGGCTACGTACTGAAACAGGCATTCACCGATTAGTGCGTAAAAGTCCATTTGACTCCAATAACCGCCGCCACACCTCATTTGCTGCAGCTTTTGTTTATCCTGAAATTGATGATGATATTGATATTGAAATTAATCCAGCAGATCTTCGCATCGATGTTTACCGAGCATCGGGAGCGGGTGGTCAGCACGTGAATAAAACCGAATCAGCAGTACGAATTACTCATATGCCATCGGGGATTGTGGTGCAATGTCAGAACGGTCGTTCACAACATCAAAATAAAGATCAGGCGATGAAACAGCTTAAAGCAAAATTGTTTGAGATGGAAATGATGAAGAAAAATGCCGAAAAACAGGCGATGGAAGATAACAAATCCGATATCGGTTGGGGTAGCCAGATCCGCTCTTATGTGTTAGATGATAGCCGTATCAAAGATTTACGTACTGGTGTGGAAAACCGAAATACTCAAGCTGTGCTCGATGGTGATTTAGACAAGTTTATTGAAGCTAGTCTTAAAGCTGGGTTGTAAGTTTGCTAAATAGACTTATTTCTTCGTTTACTAATATTGCCAAATCTCCTTACCTCTCTTTACTAAAGAGTAGGAGAGATTTGGCAGAAGAGAAAACGAAGAAATTATTAGATTAAAACATAAGATAAAACATCTCACAAGGTTCCTATGCTCCCTCGTTTCGTTCATCTCAAAGTTCACAGCGATTTCTCAATGATCAACGGTTTAGCTAAAGTCAAACCGCTGGTAAAAAATGCTGTGGCAGGCAATATGGTTGCGATGGCTCTTACCGATTTTAGCAACTTTTGTGGCTTGGTAAAATTCTATGGTGAAGCCCTCAGTTCGGGGTTAAAACCGATCATTGGGGCAGATATTCTCGTACGTGCCATACCAGAAACTGAAGATCTGGACGAGCTCACTTTACTTGCCAAAAATAACACAGGCTATCACAACATCACGATGCTCCTTTCTAAAGCCTACCAGCAGGGCTATGTCGACCTGCCCGTAGTGGAAAAAGAGTGGCTAACCGAATACAATGAGGGCGTGATTGTCATTTCTGGTGGGCGTTTGGGTGATGTAGGCAAGGCTTTACTCAAAGAAAATGCAAAAGAAGCGGAAAATCTGACAGCTTTCTATCAGCAATATTTCCCCGATCATTTTTACTTTTCACTTTGTCGCACGGGGCGAGCGGATGAAGAGAACTACATTAAAGCGGTTGTGCCTTTTGCCTCTCAGCATAACATCCCGCTAGTTGCGGTGAATGATGTGGTGTTCCTAAAACCTGAGGATTTTGAAGCGCACGAAATCCGCGTTGCGATTCACGATAGCTACACGCTAGACGACCCAAAACGTCCGAAAAAATATTCCGCACAGCAATATTTCCGCACGGAAGAAGAGATGTGTCGCCTATTTGCGGATATTCCAAGTGCTTTGGCAAACACGGTAGAAATTGCAAAACGTTGTTCAGTAACGGTACGTTTGGGCGAATATTTCCTACCAAATTTCCCGACTGGTGAACTTTCCACCGAAGATTATTTAGTGCAAAAATCCCGAGAAGGCTTGGAAGAACGACTTGAATTTTTATTCCCAGATGAAGAAGAGCGTAAAAACAAGCGGTCGGTTTATGATAAACGTTTGCAAGTTGAACTAGATGTAATTAACCAAATGGGCTTCCCTGGTTATTTCTTGATCGTGATGGAGTTTATTCAATGGTCGAAAGAAAATGGTATTCCTGTAGGTCCTGGGCGTGGCTCGGGGGCGGGCTCGCTTGTGGCGTATGCGTTGAAAATTACCGACCTTGATCCGCTTGAATTTGATTTGCTCTTTGAGCGTTTTTTAAACCCTGAACGTGTTTCGATGCCAGACTTCGACGTGGATTTTTGTATGGATGGGCGTGATCGCGTGATTGACCATGTGGCAGACACTTACGGTCGCCAAGCGGTATCGCAGATCATCACGTTCGGTACAATGGCGGCAAAAGCGGTAATCCGCGATGTGGGGCGTGTGCTTGGGCATCCGTATAGCTTTGTAGATCGTATTTCAAAATTGATTCCTCTAGATCCAGGAATGACGCTCGAAAAAGCCTTTGCTGCCGAGCCAAAATTACCCGAGCTTTACGACAGCGATGAAGAGGTAAAAGTGCTGATCGATATGGCGCGTAAACTGGAAGGAGTGACCCGAAATGCAGGCAAACACGCAGGGGGCGTAGTGATTGCGCCAACGGCAATTACCGATTTTTCACCGCTTTATTGCGACTCGGAAGGGATGCATCCTGTAACCCACTTTGACAAAAACGATGTGGAATATGCGGGATTGGTCAAATTCGACTTCTTGGGTTTACGTACGCTCACTATCATTAAATGGGCGTTGGAGATGATCAATGCTCGAATGGCTGCTGAAGGCAAAGAGCCTGTGCGGATTGAAAGCATTCCGCTGGATGATAAAAAATCGTTCGATTTACTGCTGCAATCAAAAACCACGGCGGTGTTCCAGCTAGAGTCTCGCGGGATGAAAGATCTGATTTCTCGCCTCAAGCCCGACTGTTTCGAAGATATTATCGCGTTGGTGGCATTGTTCCGCCCAGGTCCGCTAGAATCGGGGATGGTGCAGAACTTTATCGACCGTAAACACGGCAAAGAGGAAGTTTCCTACCCTGATGCGCAATATCAGCACGAATGCCTCAAACCGATTTTAGAGCCGACCTATGGCGTTATTGTTTACCAAGAGCAAGTTATGCAGATTGCTCAAGAGTTGGCGGGCTATACGCTCGGTGGGGCGGACTTGTTGCGTCGTGCGATGGGTAAGAAAAAGCCTGAAGAGATGGCAGCACAGCGTGAAATTTTCGAGAAAGGGGCAATCAATAAAGGCATTGATGGTAATCTTGCGATGAAAATCTTCGACCTTGTGGAAAAATTCGCAGGGTACGGCTTCAATAAATCGCACTCGGCAGCCTATGCCTTGGTTTCTTACCAAACACTCTGGCTTAAAGCGCACTTCCCCGCTGAATTTATGGCGGCAGTAATGTCTTCCGAGATGGACAACACCGATAAAATCGTAGGCTTGTACGATGAATGTATGAATATGGGCTTAACCGTTGTGCCGCCTGATATTAATAGCGGTAAGCACCGTTTTTCTGTCAATGAAAAAGGCGAGATTGTCTACGGCTTAGGCGCAATTAAAGGCGTGGGCGAAGGCCCGATTGATGCGATTTTATCTGCTCGCCAACAAGATGGCATTTTCAAAGATCTGTTTGACTTAACTGCTCGTGTCGATTTGAAAAAAATCAACCGCCGCACCTTTGATGCGCTGATTATGTCGGGAAGTTTGGATAAACTCGGTCCGCATCGTGCAGCCTTAATGAAAAACTTAGAAGATGCGCTTAAAGCCTCCGATCAGCATTCAAAAATGGAAGCGCTTGGGCAGAGTGATATGTTTGGTGTGCTGACTGAAACGCCAGAAGAGGTACAAAATGCCTATGCAAATACGCCAAAATGGAGTGAGCAAACCATTTTAGATGGTGAGAGGGCAACATTAGGCTTGTATTTGAGCGGACACCCAATCGGGCGTTTCCTTAAAGAGCTGACTCACTATGCACCTGTTCGCTTAAACGAATTACAACCGACTTTTCGTGGGCAAAATGCAACCGTGGCGGGTATGGTGGTGGGCTATCGTGTAGCCGTCACTAAACGAGGTAGTCGCATTGGCATTGCGACCATTGAAGATCGTTCAGGCAAGCTAGATATTACGCTTTTCTCTGAAGCTTTAGAGACTTACGGAGATTTAATTGAGAAAGATGGCATTATTATCGCTACAGGTTCGATACAATTTGATGATTTTAGCGGAGGATTAAAAATGTCCGCCCGCGAAATTATGACGCTTGATGATGCACGTACTCGTAATGCTAAAAGCCTTGCTCTTGCAATCAATCAAGAACAATTAGATGCAAAATTTGTGAAAGAATTGACCGCTTGCATTACACCTTACAAAGAAGGAACCTTGCCTCTGCATTTCTACTACCAAAACGAACAAGGCAGAGCCTTATTAAAAGGTGGTGTAGAATGGCGAGTGACACCAAGCGAAAAAATGCTCGTTGGGCTTCGAGCCTTGCTAGGGGAAAGTTCGGTAGAATTGGAATTTGAGTAAAAGATAAAGGCATAGCAGAGAATTCTATGCCTTATGTTCTTGTTTTCTTGCTCGAAAATATAGAAATTTATCCGCTTTTAAACATCCAACTCTGCTTCATCCCCACGATTTTGTAGCCATTGTTTGCGATCTTCTGCTCGTTTTTTCGCAAGTAGCATATCCATTGCTTCCATGGTGCGCTGTAGAGAGGCTGCTTCGTCTTCATTACTATCCGCTAACGTAAGCTGGATTAAACGGCGCGTGCTTGGATCCATTGTGGTTTCTCGCAGTTGGCTTGGGTTCATTTCACCTAATCCTTTAAAACGTTGTACATTTGGTTTGCCTTTTTTCTTCGCAAGGCGGGCTAAAATCGCCTCTTTTTCGGCTTCATCTAAGGCATAATGAACCTCATCTTTACCAATATCAATGCGGTAAAGCGGTGGCATTGCAACATAAACGTGTCCATTTTTCACCAAACTTGGGAAGTGGCGCAGGAACAAGGCACAAAGTAAAGTTGCAATATGTAAGCCATCCGAGTCCGCATCAGCAAGAATACAAATTTTGCCGTAACGTAGCTCTTCTAAATTATCACTATCTGGATCCATCCCGATGGCAATTGCAATATTGTGCACTTCTTGCGAAGCCAATACTTGATCAGATGAAACCTCCCACGTATTCAAAATTTTCCCACGCAACGGCAAAATCGCTTGGTAATCTTTATCGCGAGCCGATTTCGCAGAACCACCCGCTGAGTCCCCTTCCACAAGGAAAAGTTCGGTTTGGCTTAAATCTTGAGAGATACAATCCGCCAATTTTCCTGGTAAAGCAGGTCCATTAACCAATTTTTTACGTACCACTTTTTTCGCCGCACGCAAACGTGCCTGAGCTGAGCTAATTGCCATTTCAGCAATCTGTTTCCCCACTTGCACGTTTTGATTTAACCATAAACTAAAGGCATCTTTAAGCGTGCTTTCAACATAGCTTGAGGCTTGGCGAGAAGAGAGGCGCTCTTTGGTTTGCCCCGCAAATTGTGGCTCTTGGATTTTGAGCGAAAGTACGTAAGCACAACGGTTCCAAACATCGTCTGCGGTTAATTTCACGCTTTTCGGCAATAAATTATGAATTTCGCAAAATTCCGTCATCGCTTTTAATAAGCCGTTACGCAAACCGTTTACGTGTGTGCCGCCTTGTGACGTTGGGATTAAGTTCACGTAACTTTCCGCCAACAATTCGCCCTCTGGTAGCCAAGTTAATGCCCAGCTTACCGCTTCGGTTTCATCCACCACATCGCCAATAAACGGCGGATTTGGCAAACATTCATAACCTTCTAACGCTTCGTTTAAATAGTCTGAAAGCCCATCTTCATAATACCAAGTCTCTTCGGTTTTATTGATATGGTCTTTAAAGTTGATGGTCAATTTCGGGCAAAGCACTGCTTTGGCTTTAAGTAAATGGCGTAAACGGCTGACCGAAAAATTCGGCGAATCAAAATATTTTAGATTTGGGTAAAAACGAACGGTTGTTCCCGTTTGGCGTTTCGGGCAACTGCCAACTACTTTCAAATCTTCGACTTTCACGCCATTTTCAAACGCAATTGTGTACACTTCGCCATTACGTTTAATCGCAATTTCCACACGTTGTGAAAGGGCGTTCACCACTGAAATACCCACCCCGTGCAGACCGCCGGAGAAAGTGTAATTCTTATTCGAAAACTTACCGCCTGCGTGTAGCTTGGTTAAAATTAACTCCACGCCAGAAATTTTTTCGGTTGAGTGAATATCCACTGGCATACCACGCCCGTTATCAATTACCTCAAGCGAATTATCTTTGTGCAAAATAACATCGATTTGAGAAGCATAGCCCGCCAACGCTTCGTCCACGCTGTTATCAATCACCTCTTGTCCTAAGTGGTTAGGGCGAGTAGTATCGGTATACATTCCAGGACGCATCTGGACAGGTTCAAGATCCTTTAATACCGTAATTTCATCTGCGTCATAACGCTTCTCTGCCATACTTCTCTTCTCTATTTTTTCTGCTATAAATGGAAATAAAGCCAGTATTTTACACGGAAATAGCTGGCTTTTCTATTGCAAATTTTTCTTAAAATTTAACCGCTTGTTTTCTCGTTGCTTTCTACATTCCAAGGGGCAACCTTAAACAACATCAACATTCCTGGGATAGCGACAAAAAAGCAGATCCAGAAAAAGTGATAGTAGCCAAAAGCTTCCACCAAATGCCCTGTATAAGCCCCTAAGAATTTACTCGGTAAGGCGGCAAGGCTAGTGAAAATAGCCAATTGCATTGCGGTATAAAGCGGGTTGGTTTCACGTGCCATAAAGGCAACAAAAGCGGCAGTGCCTAAGCCTACGCCTAAGTATTCGCCCGCCATCACAAGCCCCAATTTTAAAAGTTCATTTGTGCCGATAGAAGCGGTCTCAAAATGCCCAAAACTTGCAAGGTAAGCAAAGCCCAAGATGGTGACCAATTGCACACTACCAAATAGCCACAAAGCACGGTTTACGCCAAGTTTAAGCATAGCGATGCCGCCCACAATGCCGCCTCCAATACTGCACCAAAGTGAGGTCGTTTTTACCACAGCGGCAATATGTGATTTGGTAAAGCCCATATCCAAAATAAATTTGGTTTGTAGCGAAGTAGCGAGTGAGTCGCCCAGCTTATAAAGAAAAATAAAAAGGATTAACCCCAAAGCGCCCATCACGCCTTTACGCGTGAAAAACTCAACAAAAGGATCCACAAAAGCGGTGTAAAACGGTTTGCTTTTATCCACAGGCGAATGTTGCGGTTCTTTGGCAATCAGGGTAATCAACAAACAAGGCAACATAAAACTTGCGGTGATGATAAACACCGTTTGCCAAGGGTAATGATCTGCTAAAAATAGCGATAATCCACCAGGAATGATCCCCGCAATGCGATAAGCATTTACGTGAATGGAGTTACCCAAACCGAGTTCGTTGTCGCTTAAAATTTCGCGACGAAACGCATCAATCACAATATCTTGTGTCGCTGAGAGAAATGCCAACACAACCGAGAGAAGTGTGATGACGCCAATATCTTGCACGGGATCAAAAAAGCCGTAGCTGATTAAAATCAAAAATAGCCCGATTTGTGAGAGAAAAATCCAACTACGACGGCGCCCTAAAAAAGGAGGGAAATAGCGATCTAATAAGGCAGCCCAAAGGAATTTCCAGGTGTAAGGCAGTGAAGTTAATGTGAAAGCGGCGATGGTTTTGATATCCAAATTCATTGAAGTAAACCACGCGGGCAGAAGTTGGATTAACACAAACAGCGGCAAGCCAGAACAGAAGCCTGTATAAAGGCAAAGCAACATATTCTTCGTAAAAATTTGTTGCCAGATGGAAGGTTGAGAAGATGGAGAAGCGGTCATTTTTTTCTTATATTCAAAAGAGAAATTATGGAAGGAAATATCAATGATGTTGCTTGTCGTAGGGACGGGGTTTATCCCCGTCCGATAAATTGAATAAGATTTTGTGTGGAGATAAACTCCATCCCTACGATAATTACATTAGGACTAAACTAGCCCTTATATCCATTCGGGTTATTTTTTTGCCAATTCCACGTATCACGCATCATTTCATCTAAGCCGTGTTGTGTTTTCCAACCAAGCTCTTCCCACGCTTTTTGCGGATTTGAATAGCAGGTTGCAATATCCCCAGGACGGCGATCGACTAATTTGTATGGCACTTCAATATTGTTTGCTTTTTCGAATGCTTTGACCATATCTAACACAGAGTAGCCCACGCCTGTGCCAAGGTTATAGATGTGGCAGCCTGCATCATCTTGGTGTTTTTCTAACGCTTTTAAGTGACCTAACGCCAAATCTACCACGTGGATATAGTCACGCACACCAGTGCCATCATGGGTGTCGTAGTCGCTACCGAATACAGAAAGCTCTTTCAATTTACCAACTGCCACTTGGCTGATGTACGGCAATAAGTTGTTTGGAATGCCGTTTGGATCTTCACCAATTAAACCGCTTGAGTGAGCGCCTACTGGGTTGAAGTAGCGCAAGATAACGGCACTTAATTGTGGGAAGGCTTTGACCGTATCTTCTAAAATACGTTCCACCATATATTTTGATGTGCCATATGGGTTGGTTGTGCCGCCAACTGGGCAAGATTCCACAATTGGGATAATTTGCGGATCGCCATACACCGTTGCCGATGAGCTGAATACAATCGTATTCACGCCTGCTTTGAGCATCTCTTCAACTAATACAATAGAGCCTGTGACATTATTTTGATAGTAACGCAATGGCTCACGCACGCTTTCACCCACGGCTTTTAAGCCCGCGAAATGAATCACCGACTCAATTTTATTTTCTGCAAAAATTTTGCGTAAAATGTCGCGGTCTAACACATCACCTTTGTAAAAAGGCACTTTTTTGCCCGTGATTTTTTCAACACGTTCAATCGAAATTTCAGATGAATTGCTTAAATTATCTAACACCACCACTTCGCGGTTTGTATTTAATAATTCAACAATGGTATGCGAGCCAATATAACCTGCACCGCCAGTCACTAGAATTGCCATAATAAACTCCTTGTATGAATAATTTGGCTTATTTTAACCCGATTTTATTAAATAATCTTTGATTTTGTGCTAATTTAGTCACTCATTTTTTTACTCTGAGATTCCTATGTTAAAGCTACTCAAAGCACTCTACCGAGTGTTCCGTTGTATTCGTGAAGGCGTGGTAACACTCTTCTTCCTACTGTTCGTAATGATCAGCTTTGCTTTTGTGTCATTGCTCAGTTCATTTAACGGTAAGGCTGAAAGTGAAACCATGTCAACCTTTGACTACGGTGCGTTAGTGCTCAATTTAAACGGCTATTTGGCAGATAATCGCGAGGAATACCCCGATTTCTACCGCTTGTTAGAAGCTGAAATGGGCAACGAGCAACCGCAAAAATACTCGACTTTTGACGTCGCGAATGCTATTCGTCAAGCGAAAGTTGATGAAAAAATTACAGGACTGGTATTAGATTTAGCTAAATTCGAAGGTGGGGATTATCCTTCGCTTGATTATCTTGGCAAGCTGATCGAAGATTTCCAAGCATCAGGCAAACCCGTGATTGCAATTGGTCACAGCTTCAGCCAAAAACAATATTATTTGGCAAGCTTTGCCGATCAAATTTACCTTAACAGTGCAGGCTCTGTGGAGTTAGAAGGCTTGAAATATAGCACACTCTATTTCAAATCGTTATTCGACAAAATTGAAGCAACACCATATATTTTCCGTGTGGGCACTTATAAATCTGCAGTTGAACCACTTATTCGCGATGATATGTCTGCAGAAGCCAAGCAAAATACGACTGCTTGGTTGTATCCAATGTGGCAAAATGTAAAAGAGAAATTGGCAGAAAATCGAAAAATTTCTGCCGAAAATATCGTACCGCCATTAGATAAACTGGTTGAGATGCGAAAACAAACCCAAGGCAATGAAGCTGATTTTGCGTTAAAGCAACAATTCGTGACCCATATCAACAGTCAAGCGGAAATTCGCCAAGCACTAGCGAATAAATTCGGAGCAGACGACGAAAAAGGATTCAAATCCATTGATTACCAAGATTACGCAAGCGGTCTGATTGATCGTTTTAATCGCAAAGGTGAAAACAAAATCGCTGTAGTCAATATTGAGGGCGAAATCACAATGGGTGAAAGCCTAGAAAACACAGCGGGGGCAGACACCATCATTGCTCAACTGCAAAAAGTGAAACAAGATAAAAGCGTACGAGGATTAGTGCTCCGTATCAACAGCCCTGGTGGCAGTGCCTTAGCTTCGGAACTGATTCGCCAAGAAGTGGAAGCGATTCAAAAATCAGGCATTCCTGTTGTTACATCAATGGGTGGAATGGCGGCTTCAGGTGGTTATTGGATTGCCGCAACTAGCGATAAAATTTTAGCTGATAAAAACACGCTCACAGGCTCAATTGGCATCTTCGGCGTGATGTTCAATTTAGAAAAAACAGCGAAAAATTTAGGCATACGAGAAGATGGTATCACCACCTCGCCATTAGCGGAAATCAGTAGTTTAAAGCCGTTATCTGAAGAGCAGAAAATGCTGATTCAAATGAGCGTAGAGCAAGGCTACCGCGAGTTTTTAGATTTAGTCAGCCGTGGGCGTAACATTGCCAAAGCAGATGTAGATAAAATCGCTCAAGGGCAAGTTTGGTTAGGTACTGTTGCCAAAGAGAAAGGATTAGTAGACCAACTTGGCGATTTTGATGATGCATTATATGCAATGAGCGAGTTACTGAAACAACAACGCTCAGAAAACAAACCAGCTTACGAAAAATTGGTGCCACAATGGTTTGGCGACCGTGATGAGTCTCTTTTTGCCGAACTTTCACGCAGTTTAAACAGCAAAATGCAAGTCAGCTTTGCCAAATGGTTAAACCTTCCGATCGCCAAACAAGCGGACGATTTTGCTCAAACTTTTGCAAAATTTAATGATCCACAATATCGTTATTTGTATTGTTTGCAGTGTGGGAAAATCCATTAATAAATACTAAAAAGTAATTCTAAAAAGAGCAGATCATGATGATCTGCTCTTTGTATTTATTCTACTTTTATTCTCTTTAGCGATTAATAATCCAGCCCCATTGCAACATTAAATCGGTCATTTCAGGGAGGAGAAACTCAAGTGATAGGAATCCAACCACTGAAAGTACAATGGTGTATGGTAATGCCATCCACACCATTTTACCGTATGAAAGTCGAATAAGCGGTGCAAATGCTGAGGTTAAGAGGAATAAGAACGCTGCTTGACCATTTGGTGTTGCAACCGATGGCAAGTTTGTCCCTGTATTGATTGCCACTGCAATCATATCGAATTGTTCACGACCAATGATACCAGAGGTTAAGGCGTGTTTCGCTTCATTGATGTAAACCGTACCCACGAAAACGTTATCTGAAATCATTGAAAGTAAACCGTTGAAAATATAGAACAACGAGAGTTGTGAATGTGGTTCAGCCGCTAGTACAAAGTGGATAATTGGTTCGAAAAGTTTGAGATCGATAATAACCGCAACCACTGAGAAGAACACGATTAACAAGGCACAAAATGGCATTGATTCTTGGAAAGAGCGGCCAAGAGAGTGTTCATCTGTGACACCACAAAATGCGGTGGTGAGGATAATCACGGTTAAACCAATAATGCCTACATCAGCAAGATGAAGTGCTAAACCACAAATAAGCCATATGCCTGCAACTGCTTGAATCGCCATTTTAAAGCGATCTTGCTTTGTCATTCGTTTTTCCTTGGTTTGATTATAGCGAGCAAGGATGACCCATACACGAAGTGGTAACTTTGCTCCATAGCCAAAGAGTTTAAAACGCTCAACGACCAAACAAGTAATAATCCCTGAAATTAATACTGGAATGCTCACAGACCCTACTCGAATTAAAAATTCTACAAACGACCATTCTGCTTGCCCTGCGATAATTAAGTTTTGTGGTTCTCCTACCATTGTCATTACGCCACCTAATGCAGAACCAACACCTGCATGCATGAGTAAGCTACGTAAGAATGCACGAAATTCTTCTAAAATATATTTATGATTAGTAATTTTGTCATCGTTACTCACATCTAATTGCTCTTCAATAGACGTATTACCTGAGGCAACTTGATGATATACTGAATAAAAACCTGTTCCAACACTCATAATAACGGCAATAACAGTTAAAGCATCAAGGAAGGCAGAAAGGAATGCGGCACTGAGACAGAATGTTAAAGCAAGAGCCTTTTTAGAACGAATAGAGAGAAGTAGTTTAGTAAAGACATAGAGCAGAAGCTGTTTCATAAAGTAGATGCCAGCCACCATAAACATAAGAAGCAAAATGACATCAAAGTTTGCCATAACTTCTTGCTTAATATGATGCGGACTAGTCATCCCTATTACAACCGCTTCTATCGCCAATAAACCACCTGGTTGAAGTGGATAACACTTCAACGCCATGGCTAGCGTGAAAATAAATTCAGCCACAAGCAACCAGCCTGCAACAAAGGGCGAAACAAAGAAATAAATGATTGGGTTAATGATAAGAAAACTGACGATTGCCAATTTGTACCAATTTGGACTTTTTCCTAAAAAAGTTTTGAAAAATACGTTTGCTCCTTTCATCAGGAACTCCCTGTACAATGAAGATAAGATAAAGAATAAAAGCCTAATGTGAGTTTGCAATATAATAGAAATTAAGCGACAATACAATTCAATATCGTTGCTTATTTATGCGGTTTTTCTTAGAAAATTTGATAATAATAAAAAAAACGATACATTTTATTTAGTTTTGCCATTGGGGGCATTTTGGATAACTCAACTATTTTAACTGCACAAAGCCCTGCTGCTTTAGCAGAAGAATATATTGTAAAAAGTATTTGGAATAATCACTTCCCTGCAGGTTCTGACCTACCAGCCGAGCGAGAACTCGCCGAACGCATTGGCGTTACGCGCACTACCTTACGTGAAGTATTGCAACGCTTAGCCCGTGATGGTTGGTTACAAATTCAACACGGCAAAGCAACGCGGGTGAATAACATTTGGGAAACAGGTGGTCCAAACATTATCAAAACAATCATCAAATTAGACCGCTCTTATCTACCTATTATTATCTCTAATGTGGTTTCACTACGTACCCGAATGGTTGAATATTATGTGCGTGAAGCAGTAAAAATAGATGCAAAAGCCTCTGCAAATTTATTCTCTGAATTAGATAATTTAGAAAATACCGCTTTTGCTTATGCCTCTTTTGACTACACCCTCTTCCGTCAATTTACTTTTATTGCGAACAAACCTGTTTATGGCTTAATTTTAAACAGCTTTAAAGAGATGTATATTCAAGTTGCAAGCCTATTTTTCCGTGAAGAAATTGCTCGCCTTAGCACATTTGAGTTTTATAAAACGCTAAAAATACTTTGCGAACAAGGAGATGACGAAGCCGTACAACAATGTATCGCAAAAAATCGCCAACAAAGTGGCATTTATTGGACTGAAATTTTACAAGACTTGCCTGAAGATTTTGGAAAACAAGTTACTAGCTAAAATCAAGCTAAAAAGGAACGATTTTGAACGAAATTATCTTTACTCTTTCTCCTGCCGATAACGCCCGCTTGCAATCGCTTTGCGGTGCATTTGATGAACATTTAACCTTGATAGAAAAGAGCTTTAATCTCAGTATTGCACGTCAAGGTTTTGTGTTTACCATTATGGCTGCGGAGGAAACGCACCACTCCGCTACATTGTTGTCACAAGCAGCTAAACTTATTCAACAGCTCTATATTGAAACTGCCCCAATTAAAGGAAAAATAAAAGAGCTCGATTTAGAAGATGTACATCTTGCCATTCAAGAAAGCCGAATGTTGCTACAAAATCATTGGCAATCATCTAACCACGGTGAAATTTCAATCAAAACCAAACGAGGCGTGATTAAACCGCGAGGTGAGCATCAACAAGCTTATTTACGTAATATTTTAACGCACGACATCAGCTTCGGGATTGGTCCAGCAGGGACGGGAAAAACCTTTTTAGCTGTAGCAGCAGCCGTAGAATCTCTTGAGCGCCAAGAAATTCGCCGTATTTTACTTACTCGCCCAGCGGTTGAAGCAGGCGAAAAATTAGGCTTTTTACCAGGGGATTTAGGGCAAAAAATTGAGCCTTATTTACGCCCGCTTTATGATGCCCTATTTGAAATGCTCGGCTTTGAACGCGCACAAAAATTGATGGAACGAAGTGTGATCGAAATTGCACCGCTTGCCTATATGCGTGGTCGTACACTAAACGATGCCTTCATCATTTTAGATGAAAGTCAAAACACGACGACCGAACAAATGAAAATGTTTTTAACCCGTATTGGTTTTAATTCTAAAGCAGTCATTACAGGTGATGTTACTCAGGTTGATCTTCCTCGTAACCAAAAATCTGGCTTAAAACACGCTATGGAAGTGCTAAAAGATGTGCCAGAATTAAGTTTCAACTTCTTCGACAGTAAAGATATTGTTCGCCATCCTGTAGTCGCCAAAATTGTTCAAGCCTATGATATTTGGGAAGCGGAAGATGAAATTCGCCAACAGGCATTAAAAGAAGAACGTAAAACTCAACGAGAATTAGCCAAATTGGAAGCAGAACAGCAAAAGATTTGGGAAGAAGCAAAAGAACTATAAATAGGCGGCTTACCGCCTACTTAAAATAATGAAAAATTAACGAATATTTGCAATTTCTTTTAATATACTGATATTTTTATCTAAATAATTTCTCATTTTCAAATATTCTTGTAATTCCACCATTTTATATTGCTTAAACTCAGAAAATTCGCTCACAAAAATTTGATAAATTTCTTCATCTGGATAAAGGCGTAAATAATCGGCTAATTGCTGTTCCAGAGTATAATTTTTCTCTTTTTGGAGTGCTTGTAAAATTTCTTGTTTAAAACGCTCAGGCCTACCAACAATATAACCGCGTTGTGCTTTGCTTAAACTACTTAACCACATTCCATCTAATTTTGGCATTTGCTCAATAAGCTGAAAAATATCCGCTAATGTTCCTATTTTTAATTCAAATTCAAGCTCACAAATTTTTTCTGAACCAAATGGATTTTCTACTTCGCCTTGATCAAGCACCACTTCAATTTGTGATTGGTTTATTTCAATTAGCCATTGATGGCGTATAAAATCTGTGCTAAAGGTAGGTATGAGTGCTTCAGCAATCTGGTCTGATCCCCCAATTTGCAAATTAAAGTGCGAAACTAACCGCTTAAAATCAGGCTTTTCATTCTCTAATGGCAGATTATATTCAGGGCGAATATGCAGGCCTCCAACAATTTCACCTTTAGTTTTGAGCGTCATTTCATAATGCTGATTTTTCGATCGCACACGAAAACCCATTTGATTAAGAGCGAAATATTGTTCTGGCGTATCAAAATAAGTGTTGCCTAATGCCGTTTCACCTTCATCTAGAACCCGTTGCATTGCAAGCCATTGGGTAAGTGGCACAATGTTTTGTGCCTCAAGCATAATCTTTAATTCAATCTCATTTTCCATTTTTTGTTCTGCCTATTTTTGATATGATCGGAAGATTATTTTATCAGAAAACCTATTATGTTTAATCGAATTAAAAATGAACTCCAAACCTTAGTTCGACGTGGTTTAGACAATCACTTACGCTTAGCGGTAACGGGGTTAAGCCGAAGCGGAAAAACAGCGTTTATTACTAGCCTTGTCGATCAACTTTTACATTATCAAACAGCAAACTTACCTCTGTTTCAGGTAGTAAAATCGGGGCAAATTGTCTCGGTCAAACGTATTGAACAAGGTAATTTAACCATTCCACGTTTTGAATATGATAAAAATCGTCAATGTTTAGAAGATACGCCTGCACGTTGGTGCGATTCCACGCGTGGTATCAGTGAAATTCGCTTAGTCATTCGCTATAAACGTAAGGGCATTTCTCGCCATTTAGCGGAAGAAAATACGCTCTATCTGGATATTTTTGACTACCCAGGTGAATGGCTGCTGGATTTACCAATTTTACATCAATCTTTTAAAGAATGGTGCGAAGCACAGCAATTAGTACACACTGGAAAACGTGCAGAGTTAGCGAAAGAATGGTTACAAGCGGTCGAAAATTTGGATCTTTTTACAAAAGCCGATGAAAACCAACTTGCAAATTTAAGTGAAAAATACACCGCTTATTTATTAGAATGCAAAGCAAACGGAATGCAATATATTCAACCTGGGCGATTTGTACTGCCTGATCAAAATATGCAAGGTGCACCTGTTCTACAATTCTTTCCATTATTAAATTTAACGGAAACGGATTGGAGAAAATTAGAAAAAGCAGATAAAAATAGCACCTATAAAATGTTGGAAAAACGCTATTACCATTACCAGCAAAAAATAGTAAAACCGTTTTATGATCATTATTTTTCTCGTTTTGATCGTCAAGTAATTTTGGCAGATTGTTTAACGCCATTAAATCACGGTTATCATGAATTTATGGAGATGAAAATCGGCTTGCAGCAATTATTTAAACATTTTCATTATGGCACGAGAAATTTATTTTCTCGCCTTTTTTCCGCACATATTGATAAATTGCTATTTTTAGCGACCAAAGCCGATCATATTACACCAGAACAAATTCCGAATTTAGAAAGTTTAATGCGTCAATTAGTATTAGAAGGCGGAAATCATACCGCTTTCGATGGCATAAAAGGGCTAGGCTACTATGCGATTTCGAGTATTAAAACGACTGATGTGGTAAATGTCACTAAAGGAGGGCAATCTTTCAAAGCGGTAAAAGGCGTGCGTTCCAATAATCCATCACAAGTGTCGGTCACTTATCCAGGTAGCGTACCGAGCCGTTTGCCGAATGCAAGTTATTGGCAATATAACCAGTTCGATTTTGACCAGTTTGAACCAAAACATATTGAATATGATGAGCCTATTCCACATTTACGGATGGATGCAGTGCTACAGTTTTTATTGGCTGATATGTTAGATTAGGGTAAAATCGGTTTTATTTTTAACAAGAATTGAATTATGGCAAAGAAACCAAAAGTAGCTTCGAATACTATCGCACTAAATAAGCGTGCTCGTCACGAATATTTTATCGAAGAAGAAATTGAAGCAGGCTTAGAATTACAAGGCTGGGAAGTAAAATCCTTGCGTGCAGGAAAGGCAAATATTGGCGATAGCTATGTTACTTTCCGCAGTGGCGAAGCCTTTTTATTTGGGGCGACCATCACCCCATTAAACGTGGCGTCCACCCATATTGTAGCAGACCCAACTCGCACCCGTAAATTGTTGCTCAACAAACGTGAACTAGACTCTCTCTTTGGTAAAGTAAACCGTGATGGGATGACGGTTGTCGCACTTTCTGTTTACTGGAAAGCAGCTTGGGCAAAAGTGAAAATCGGTGTGGCGAAAGGTAAAAAACTGCACGATAAACGTGAAGATATTAAAGATCGCGAGTGGCAAGTTGCAAAACAACGCATTATGAAAAACGCTGCTCGTGGCTAATTTTTAACAAAAGGAATATAAGATGATAGACCAAAACTTACTGCGTACTAACTTAGATGAAGTAGCAAACGCACTTAAAATCAAACGTAATTTTATTTTAGATGTTGAGCAAGTCAAAGCGTTAGAAGAAAAACGCAAAGTATTGCAAGTAAAAACAGAAACATTGCAAGCAGAACGTAATGCTCGTTCTAAAAATATCGGTGCAGCAAAAGCGCGTGGTGAAGATATTTCTGCATTATTGGCGGAAGTAGACAATATGGGCAATGAGCTTAATGAAGCGAAAAAAGCTCTTGATGAAGTGCAAGTGCAAATTAAAGAGTTGCTTTTAAACGTACCAAATTTACCTGCGGAAGAAGTGCCATTAGGTAAAGACGATAGCGAAAACTTAGAAGTCACTCGTTGGGGCAAACCACGTCAATTTGATTTTGAAATTAAAGATCACGTAACCCTAGGCGAAAACTTAGGCGGATTAGATTTTGGTGCTGGTGCAAAATTAACCGCAAGCCGTTTTGTGGTAATGAAAGGTAAATTAGCCCGCTTACACCGTGCGTTATCGCAATTTATGCTGGATTTACACACCGAACAACACGGTTATGTAGAAACAAACGTACCATTCTTAGTAAACCACGACAGCTTATTCGGCACAGGTCAATTGCCAAAATTTGGGGAAGATTTATTCCACACTCAACCATTAACGGGTCAAGATCCTAACGAAGTTCAACGCTCATTTAGCTTAATTCCAACCGCTGAAGTACCAGTGACGAACTTAGTACGCGATGAAATTATTGAAGAAGAAAAACTTCCGTTAAAATTGACCGCTCACACCCCTTGTTTCCGTTCAGAAGCAGGCTCTTACGGTCGCGATACTCGCGGTTTAATCCGTATGCACCAGTTCGAAAAAGTGGAAATGGTACAAATCGTTGCACCTGAAAAATCAATGGAAGCGTTAGAAGAATTAACGGGACATGCTGAAAAAGTATTACAACTTTTAGGCTTACCGTACCGCAAAGTATTACTCTGCACGGGCGATATGGGCTTCGGTTCTTGCAAAACTTACGATTTAGAAGTATGGTTACCTGCTCAAGATACTTACCGTGAAATTTCTTCTTGCTCAAATATGTGGGATTTCCAAGCTCGCCGTATGGCAGCTCGTTGCAAAGCGAAAAATGATAAGAAAACCCGTTTGGTTCACACCTTAAACGGTTCTGGTTTAGCGGTTGGTCGTACCCTTGTTGCAGTGTTAGAAAACTACCAAAATGCTGACGGTTCAATTACTGTGCCTGAAGTGTTACGCCCATATATGGGTGGGGTAGAAGTGATTACCGCTTAAGCCTTCTTAAACAAAACGCAGAAATTATGAAAATTTCTGCGTTTTTATCTACTTTTCATTACACTGAAAATGGATACTGAATACTCTGGTGGTATTCATAGCCTTCTACTTTGAAATCATCGAGCGTAACCCAAGTTTCTAAATCTTCGAGTGATTTAATATCTGGGTTGATAATTAGTTTCGGTGCAGATAGTGGTTCTCGTTTGAGCTGCACATCACGCATAAGCTCAAGTTGATCTTCATAAATATGTGCATTCACAATTTTATGGAATGCTTGCCCTGCTGTGTGTCCTGTGATTTGAGCCATTAACGCAAGGAAAGTGTAACATTGAATCATATTCCAGTTTAATCCAAGCGGCACATCGGCGGAACGTTGTGTACTGTTTAAGTAGAGTTTGCCATCTAAAAGTGAGAAGTGATGGCTATGTAGGCAAGGACGTAGGCAACCTAAATCAAACGCACCAGGATGATAGAAGGTATAAATTTCACCACGATTATCAATACCGCGTTTTAAATCATCGACAATTTGACGAAGCAGATCGACAGAACCGCCATTAGGTTTTGGGAAGTTACGCCCAATTGCTCCATAAACTAACCCCATATCATCTTCGCCTTTTCGATACGGGTTATTAAGCCAAGCTGTATTTTCGTTAGCATTAGCATCCCAAGATTTTGTGCCTAAGGCTCGGAAATCAGCAGCATTACTGTAACCACGAATATAGCCTAATAGCTCAGCAATAGCCGCTTTCCAGAAGCTACGGCGAGTAGTGACAAGAGGAAATTCGCCATTTTCAACATTGTAGGTTAAATCAGCGTTAATTACTGTTAAACAACGCTTACCAGTACGTTCATTGGCTACCCATTTGCCTTCATTCACGATACGATTACACAAATCAAGATACTGTTTCATTCAATCCTCAAGCAAAAATATTTTATTTCGGGTAGAATTGTATCAGTTTTAATATTTCCAAAAAAGAAATCAGGAGTAAAAATGAAAAACCTTGTAAAAATCTTTTTAATTTGCACGGTGGGGGTTCTTGCCGCTTGTTCCAATCAAAATACGACATTACCACGCTTAAGCGAAACTGAACTAGACCAAAAATCTTATGCCATTGCTTATAGCGTAACAGGACAAACCTATAAAGATCGTGTTACCAAAGATTACGATATTGCTCAATTTACTCAAGGTGTGACAAATTGGTATTACAACCGTGTACCAATGCCAATCGAGCAAATTCAAGCCTTAACCATCAACCGTTTAGTCGATCACAAAGAATATGCCTATAATAGCGGCGTAATTTTTGCTGATGCTTTCCAACAAAAGGTGAATTATCTTGATCCAAGTTGTTGGGGCTTGCTGCATAAGCCAAGTATGATCCAAGGGATTGATGATGCAATGCACGACTTGCAAAAAAACAACCAAGTACGTGATGATGAATATATCCGCAATGGTTCAGATCAAATTATTCAATTATGTGTAAAAACCATTGTTTATGATGAAAAACAGCCAAAAGAGAATATTAAAAAACAACAAAATAGATAAAAGTTTGAAGGCAGAATGTGAATTCTGCCTTTTTCTTAGTTATATCCCATCATCTTCAATAAACTTTTCGTATACTCAATCGCCTCAATCCTATTTTCAACACCAATCTTTTGGTATAGGTTGCGTATGTGCGTTTTGATTGTGGTTATTGCAACGACTAATTCTTGAGAAATTTGTTCATTGCTATAACCTGCATAAATTAGCCCAAGCACTTGCCATTCGCGGGAAGTGAGCGGACTTATTTTGAGCAGTTCAGGCAGCTGTGGATTTTTCAGTAAATGACTTACAAACTCTTCATCAAAATGGGCGAATTTATGACGATGATGCTGGTTAATACTACGCAAAATAAATTTCGCTTTATGCGTTGATAAATCATCTAACACATTAATTTGCAGTAATTGGCGGATTTGTTCAGCCATCAATTCACCTTCAATCACGAACGCACTAATAAAATTAGTTTGTTGGCTGAGATTTAAGGCTTGGATTAAATCGCGTTGAGCTAAATCGTGCTGACCTTGTTGATAATAAATGCGATTGCGTAAAATCAACGCTCGTTGTGTGTCGCTAATTAAATTAAAGATTGCCGTGGTTTTTAATAAGCGGTTTACGATCTCCAATGCTTTATCAAACTGTGCTTGCAACAAATAACAGCGGGCAATATTTCGCCATTGGCGTTGCAAGAAATGATTATGATCTTGAGTCGGGAACGTGGTTTGTGCCAACCACCCTTCAAGCGGTGCTTTTTCTTCTCTAATTTGCCAATAATAGAGCTGAACTTCATCAAAAGTCGTTAGCCAATCGCGATGAACAGAATGGCTAGCAAGCAGGTTTTTACCTTGTTCAATTAAGCGGGAAGCATTCGTTAAATTCCCTTTAGTAAGAGAAATTTTTGCGATCAATGCCAAGCAATGTGCTTGTTCACTCTCTTTTTCAAGCACTTCTATCCCCGCATTTGCCATCTCTTCAGCTTCATCTAAGTGATGCCATTCCCACAAAATTTGTCCGCGTAAACGGAATAAAAATTCGTGCATCGGAATTTTGTGTAAAAGTTGAGCCTGTTGCGTCGTATCTTTCAGTAAATCATAAGCAGATTGTAGAAAACCTTGAGCGGAAAGCATTTCAGCTTGCTGTAATTTTGACCAGAGCCATTGATGATAAGCAGAGTGCTCTAACGCCATCTTTTCTACTTTTTGCATTCGCTGCAAACCTTCTTTGAGGTAACCTTGGCAATGTTGTGCTTCGCCAATAATAGAATTAGCGACAATTTGAGCATAGCCAACTTTAGAAGAAAAATGTACTAAAGCACGGTTCGCAAGCTGGTAAGCTAAATCCTCATTGCCTTCATTAATCGCAACTTGAGCTTGCAAGGCTTCAAAATGAGCCTGTAAATCCTCTTCAAGAGGTTGATTTGGTTTAAAATTTTGCAAGATTCCCGAGACTTCTTGATAACGATGCTGGCTTTGTGATAACCACGCTTTCAACAACACTAAATTCGAATCCTGCCAAATCTGCTCAGCAGGCATTAAATTTAAACACTCTTCGAGTAATTTTAATTGTCCTTGATGGAATAATTTCCAACCATATTCTTGCAATACTTGATAAAGTAATGCTGGCTCTTCTAAAATTTGAGCGTGATATAAGGCTTCTGTGCCATTACCTAGCTTTAGCCATTCCGTTATAGCAAGGTGATGTAATGTTCGCCAAGTTTGAGGGTGTTCCATTCTGCAACGCTGGCGTAAAAAATCAGATAAAATCGGGTGAAATTGCCACCACGTTTCGCCATTCTCGTAAATATTACGTTGTACAAATAAGCCTTGTTTTTCTAATTCTGCAAGTTGATAAATCCCATTTTCTGCTTGCGTTAAAGCGAATACGAGGCGTTCATTCATCTTATGTAGCAGAGCACAACATTGCATAAAATATTGCGTTTGTGATGGAATGAAATGGAAGACTTCCTCGCTCAAATAATCTTCTATATATTGCTGACTCAGGCTAGCAAATAATTTCTCTGGTGTATTAAGCCATTCTGGGGAAGTTTTTAAACTAAAGCAAAGTAGTTGTAGTGCACTAATCCAACCTTGCGTGTGCTCATAGAGGAGATGAAGTGCTGTTTCACTTAGGGTAATATTCGTTGCTTGTTCAATCAATTGACGACATTGTTCAAGATCGAAGGCTAAATCATTTACGCCTATTTCAAGCAATTTCTCACGCAATCGTAATTGTGTGATGCTGATGGGAGGAAGCGTACGAGAAAGCAAAATGAGATGCATCGTTTCAGGCTGATGCTTTAGCCAAAATCGAATTGCTTCGTGAATTTCTGCATTTTCGATCAGATGATAATCATCCAATATAAGATAAAAAGGGGAACGAATGCTTTGTAATTCAAGCAAGAGTTCATGAAAATAGCGGGTAAGATCATCTTGAAAGAGGCAATGACTAAAAGAGAGATGCGTTGCGTCCCGTAATGCTTGTGTAAAATAGCGAGCAAATTCGACCGCTTGATTATCACTTTTATCTAAACTTAGCCAGCTAACTCGCTGATGTTTTGCAGTTTGAATAGCTTGCCATTCAGCCATTAAGGTCGTTTTGCCATAACCTGCTGGAGCAGCAAGTAGAGTAAGGGGATAATTTTTTGTTTTTTCTAATTTTGCCAATAATGCAGGACGTTCAATCTTATTTTCTTTTTTCGAAAAATGAGCAATAAATTTACTCGACATTAAACCCGAAATTAGAGATGGCATCCTTTCTTTTCCTCTTTTTATGATGTATGGCAGTTTGATTTTAGCAATTTTTTACAGAAAATGGGGGAGAAATTTTTGGTAACCAGAATGTAAAAAAGCCATCACGGTGTTGCAGCAGTGATGGCAAAAGGATCATTATGATAAAAAGATAGGATTATTTAGATGAAACTTGCTGTAAGAAAATTTTACGAGGTTGAGTTAAGCCTAATTTTTCTGCTTCATTGACCAAGTTCATTGCTTTATTAATGTCATGATTTTTCAGCGCACTTTTCACCGCTTGGTTGAAATATTGCTCAGTAGTTTGTTCTACAGGCTGAGCAAGCGGTTCATTTTTAACGCTTTTTTGCATTTTGCTCGCTGTTGGTTTTTCCTCTCCCACACTTTGCGTAGGTGCAGTTTGAGCTTTACTTTCAAAGATCGCACCGCCTTTAGCAATATTACCTAAACCGACAAATTGCGTTGATTGTATGCCATCCACCTCTAACTCAATTTTACCCGAATTGGTATGTTTGACCATAATATCGGCAATTGCTGGCGGTTGGTTGCCTTTTGCCTTTTCATAGAGTTTAGCAGGGTGAGTGAATTGGGTTTGCCCATTCAGATCTTGTTCAGTGGTGTAGAGAAGCACATAAACAAAATCTTGCCCTGAAACAGGCGTTAGGCTTAATTCAGCTTGTAATTGGTTACCTTCTAATCCTCGCTCTTCCGCTTTTTTAAATTGGGAGGCTGGATATTTGAGAGAGACATTGTAATTGCTATCAAGCACTAATACATTCGGTACAAAAATGTGGTTGTTATCTACGACCAAACTTTTAATTTTGATATTTAATGTGCCTTGATTGGCAGGAATTTTGTAACCAATAACGGCACTGTCTGTGCCTGCAAGATTTTTAGCGAAAGCAACAATTTTTGCCTCGTTCACATCGCTGGTAATTTTTTGCGATAAATCGACCGCTTGCCAATTGAAATTGGCGAGTTCAGTTTTAGATGGTTCGTTTGCAAAAATAGCACTTGAAAGGGCAAGAGCGGAAAATAAAAGGGAGAGTTTGAATTTCATAAATTATCCCCTGAAATATTCATTGTAATAAATTGTAGGGGCAGGGTTTATCCCCGTCCGATAATATGAAAAGGACAGGGATAACCCCTGTCCCTGCGATAATTTCAAGCGGTCGATTTTTGCAAATGATTTACCCATTTTGACCGCTTTATAAGCTACTACCACCAAGCCTCAAATTGTACGCCACCGATAAATTCGCCATCTTTCGCTTTGTAACCTTGGTTAGTGCGAGCTGCGGTATTGAATTTATCATTCCAGTGTGCGTAAGTACCGAATATACGGATGGCAGGACGTGCCCAAATGCTGTTACCTGCTTGCCATTGTTGTGCAACAGTGTATTTCATTAAATCATTTTTCTTGCCAGTAGCTTGATCTTTAATGCGGTCGTAGCCCACTTCTAATAAAGTGCTCATCGTGTCTGTCCATTTATACATTGGACGGATGCCGGCAGAGTACCACGTTTTGCCTTGTTTGTTATCTAAATCATTTTTTTGATAGATTAAGGCATACATGACTTCTACTTTATCACTTGCTTGGAATGTACCTTGGTTGATTAAGCGAAGCATATTGCCGCGTTTATCTGCAGAACTGCCACTAGCATGCCCCGCACCATCCACCATTGAGTCTTTTGCATATTGTACGGTAAATTTATTGAAGCCACCGAAGAAGTTACCTTGGGTGTATTCTGCTGTACCCATATAACCTTTTTTCACTGCGTTATCGTTAACGAAACGTGCATCATCTTTGGTGTGAGCTTTAGCATAATCGAAACCTAATTCTAATGAACCATCTTTCCATAATTCAATATTCGCTAAACGCACATCAAATACATCGTTATAAACCGATTTTTTCTGAGTACGATTGCTCTTATATGTTTTTGTTGCGTGGTCATAATAGTAAGAGAATGCACCATCACGCTCAGTATTACGGGTTGCTGCTACAGATAATTTACCAAAGCCTAAATCAATGTTCTCAACCCCTGCACCAGGACCAGAAATATCCCAGTAGTAGAAGTCGTTCATATGCACATCATGGCGTTGGTAGAAGCGTTTACCTGCCCATAATGTTGCACCTGGTAACACATCTGCAAAGTTTTTAAATTGTGCGTTTAATTCGCGTAATGCTGGGCTAGTATCTGTCCAGTCGTTATCATTTAACGTACCACCATAAGCAACGTTAGAATCAAAGTAGATAGATTTCTCGCCTGATTTGAATAGTTCTTGACCTAATTTAAATTCTGCATAGGTATCAGATTCATTACCTAAACGGTATTTAGAACCACCACCATTTACCGAGAATGCAGATTGTTCACCACCGCCTGATGTCCAGCCGATGCCTGAACGAGCATAACCATGAAAATCAACAGCAAATGCTGTGCTAGAAAGTAATGCACCAGATACGATTGTTGCTAATACTGTTTTATTAAGGCTCATAATAAGCTCCTTTAGTTTTGTCATTATGTAAAAACAGGTTAAACACCCAACTCTTTATATAAACGTCTGCACGCTGTACCATCTTCGCGGAACAGGTGACATCGATTCGGATTGATACCGATTGCCATTTCATCGCCCTCTTTGACTAACACGATGTCATTTTGGCGATAAACAATATTTTGTTTAATTGCAGGTAATTCGAGATAAACTTGCGTTTCGTGCCCTAATTGTTCCACCACTTTTACCGTGCCTTTAATACAAATTTCGCTGTGTTCGCAAGGGAGTAAATGCTCTGGACGAATACCTAATGAAACGTTATCGCCCACATTTAAGCCCCTGCCTTCCACAGGAATCCAGAAACTCACGTGATCGGCATCAAGCATTTCAATTTTAACTGCATCCTCTTTCACCTCTAACACACGCACAGGTAAAAAGTTCATTTTTGGTGAACCGATAAATCCCGCGACAAAACGGTTAGCAGGATAGTGATAAAGCTCTAATGGGCGACCAACCTGTGCCACGTTGCTCTCAATGTTGTCGCTGTTCGCTTGTAACACCACGATCTTATCAGCGAGGGTCATTGCTTCGACTTGATCGTGGGTTACATAAATCATTGTGCGGTTAAGTTTTTTGTGGAGTTTAGAAATTTCTACCCTCATTTGCACACGTAATGCCGCATCAAGGTTAGAAAGGGGTTCATCAAGCAAAAAGACTTCTGGTTGCGAAACTAACGTACGTCCAATTGCGACACGCTGACGCTGACCGCCTGAAAGCTCTTTAGGTTTGCGGGTTAAAAGGTGAGCTAGTTGTAGAATTTCTGCTACTTGATTGACCCGTTGCTCAATTTCCTCTTTTTTTGCCCCTGCTAATTTCAAGCCGAACGACATATTTTCCGCAATGGTTAAGTGTGGATAGAGTGCATAAGATTGGAATACCATCCCGATATTGCGGTTTGCTGGTGGCACATCATTCATTCGCTTATCGCCAATAAATAAATCACCAGAGGTAATTTCGTCTAAACCTGCGATCATTCGAAGTAAGGTCGATTTACCGCAGCCTGAAGGACCAACGAAAACAACAAATTCACCATCTTTAATATCTAAACTGACGTTTTTAGAAATATGTACGTTGCCATAAGATTTGCAAACATTGACTAATCGAACATCGGTCATTTGGGAATCCTCACAAAGCGGTGGAATTTTTAGCTTAATTCGCACCTAACTGAACTTGTCGATAATTTAAGGATTTTTTAGGAGGAGTACATCATACTTTTGTCATTTTTTTGCATAGTGAAATAGAACTTTTTTACGCCATTTTTTGTGAACTAGATCACAGAATTTTACCTAAAAAATGTGACCCAGATCACAAAATGAGATGCAAGCGGTCAATTTTGTGAAGTAAATCAAGATTTTAGTCAGGGGGGCGTAGAGGGGGGGATGAGGAAAAGCCAATGTATTTTTTGCATTATGCAAGGCATAAAACCAAGTCAGATGGAATAAAAATGGCTTGGCAATTGATATAAACCTAAACGAGGACATTCCTATGAAAAAATTCACCAAAACCGCATTAGCATTATGTGTTGGATTCTTGACTGCCCAAGGCGTGCAAGCAAAAATTGTAGAAGGACAACTCAACATCTGGATCAGTGCCGATAAAGGCTACAACGGCTTAGCTGAAGTCGGTAAAAAATTTGAAAATGAAGCGGGCGTAAAAGTGACCGTTGAACACCCAGGAAAATTAGAAGAACTTTTCCCACAAGTGGCTTCAACTGGGGATGGTCCAGACATCATCATTTTTGCTCACGACCGCTTTGGTGGCTACGCACAAGCAGGTTTAATTGCAGAGGTGCAACCAAGTGCAGAATTTAAAGCGAAAATTTCTGACATCGGTTGGAATGCAAATAAATATAACGGTAAACAAATTGCTTACCCTATTGCAATTGAATCACTCTCTTTAATCTATAACAAAGACTTAGTGCCGAACCCACCAAAAACGTGGGAAGAGATCGAAGGCTTAGACAAAGAACTTCGTGCGAAAGGCAAAAATGCGATTATGTGGAACTTACAAGAACCGTACTTCACCTGGCCTGTGTCTTCTTCACAAGGGGCTTACGCCTTTAAAGTTACCCAAAATGGCTATGACGTGAAAAATGTAGGTGTGAACAACGAAGCTGCCCAAAAAGGCTTACAATTCGTGGTCGATCTTGTGAAGAAAAAAGTAATCAATGCTGATGCTGATTACTCTGTTTCTGAAGCTTCATTCAATAAAGGAAATACGGCTTTAACTATCAATGGCCCGTGGTCTTGGGCGAATATTGAAAAAAGCGGCATCAACTATGGTGTAGCGGTGCTTCCAACATTAAACGGTAAAGCATCTAAACCATTCGTTGGCGTATTAAGTGCGGCAGTAAATGCGTCTAGTCCGAATCAAGACTTAGCAAAAGAGTTCTTAGAAAACTATCTATTAACCGATGAAGGTTTAGATACAATGAATAAAGATGCACCATTAGGTGCGGTAGCATTAAAATCTTACCAAGCGAAATTAGCCTCAGATCCACGCATCGCAGCAACAATGAAAAATGCAGAAAATGGAGAGATAATGCCAAATATCCCTCAAATGAGTCGTTTCTGGTATTCAGAAAAAGCAGCCATTGTGAATGCAACTTCTGGTCGTCAATCTGTAAAAGCTGCGCTTGATGAAGCACAAGCGAAGATTGAAAAAGAGTAGTTATTATATCGTCGAAGTAAGTGTAGGGGCGTGTTACACGTGCCCCTACACTAAAGCAACACTATTGCTACAAAAAAATCATTTCTTTTCTATGAATGTTACATTTTCATAGACTTTTGCGAAAGCGGTTATTTTTCTAAATTCTTGCATTTTCTCAAACATTTGGGGATCTTTATGCTAAATACCAAACCACTCACTCCTTCTCAACTTTGGGTTAAACGCATCTTTTCAGGCTTGCTTTATCTCATTGCGTTTTATCTTGTTTTTACCATCTATCTACAAGGTGAAATTCTTTTCGCACTGCTCGTGTTAGTTGTGGTCACTTCAGGAATTTACATCTTTAGTAATCAAGCTACATATCGCTGGCGTTATGTTTATCCAGGCGTTGCTGCAATGGGAATTTTCGTGCTGTTTCCACTGCTTTGTACGGTGGTAATTGCTTTTACAAACTACAGTGGCTCTAACCAGCTGAGCTATGAGCAGGTATTAAAACAGCTCCAAAGCCAAACCTATGCCGCAGGTGATCGTTTAGATTTTAAATTATTGGAAAATGGCGAGAACCAATACCAAATTGCCCTCACTAACAAAACTTCGCAAAAAAATTATCTTTCTGAACCGCTTGTATTAGACAACAATGAAGGTGAAGTTGCGGTAAAAGAAGTGGAACAGCTGCCAGAAACCCAAGCCGCACCACTGAAAGTAATTACTCAAAATCGTCAAGTATTACAAAGCATTCAGGTAGTATTGCCGACGGAAGAACGATTAAGTATGAGTTCTTTACGCCAGTTTGCCGAGCAAAAACCGCGTTATCGCTATGAAGACAGCCTACAAGACTTAACTAACGTAGAAACAGGCAAAGTTTATCGTGCGAATGATGCGATTGGTTTCTTTCAAGAAATCGATAATCAAGGCAATTTTGTTGGCGAGCGTCTAGAACCTGGTTATACCGTGGGTGTGGGCTGGAAAAACTTTGTGAAAATTTTAACCGATGAAGGCGTACAAGAACCTTTCCTTAAAATTTTCGTGTGGACGGTAGTTTTTGCCCTCTTAACTGTAGTATTCACTACTATCATTGGTATGGTATTTGCCTCACTTGTTCAATGGGAAGCATTACGCGGCAAATCGGTTTATCGCTTACTGCTTATTTTGCCGTATGCTGTGCCAGGATTCATTTCAATTTTGATTTTTAAAGGGCTATTTAATCAAAGTTTCGGAGAAATCAACTTAATTCTGAATAATCTATTCGGTATTCGTCCAGAGTGGTTTAACAATCCATTCTTAGCCAAAACGATGTTGTTAATCGTAAATACTTGGCTAGGCTATCCATACATTATGATCGTGTGTATGGGCTTATTAAAAGCAATACCACAAGACTTATATGAGGCTTCAGCAATTGATGGGGCAAGCGTATGGCAAAACTTTACCCGCATTACGATGCCGTTGTTGGTAAAACCATTAATGCCACTTTTGATTGCAAGTTTTGCCTTTAACTTCAACAACTTTGTGTTAATTCAATTATTAACCAACGGCGGACCAAATATGGTGGGAACAACAACACCAGCAGGTCACACAGATTTGTTAGTAAGCTATACATATCGCATCGCTTTTGAAGGCAGCGGTACACAAGACTTTGGGTTAGCGGCTGCGATTGCTGTAATTATCTTCTTACTCGTGAGCGGATTAGCGTTGTTCCAAATTAGAATGACAAAACTTTCTCAGGATTAATGCTTTTACTCTCGTAGGGACAGGGTTTATCCCTGTCCCAAATCGCCAAGGACAGGCATAAAGCCTGTCCCTACAAAGGTTCTAAGGGAAATACAAAAGGATACAACCTATGGCTATTGTTCAACCTAAATCAATGAAACTGCGTTTATTTTCAACGCATCTGTTTTTAATCGGCTTTTGTGCTTTAATTTTATTCCCGATGTTTATGATCATCGGCATCTCACTTCGCCCAGGAAACTTGGCTTTAGGTGAGCTGATCCCGAGTGAAATTTCTCTCGAACACTGGAAATTAGCACTTGGTTTTAGTGTAACTCACGCTGATGGTACGGTAACACCACCACCATTCCCAGTATTACTTTGGCTTTGGAACTCTGTGAAAGTCGCAGGCATTACTGCAATTATTACACTCATGCTTTCTACTACTGCAGCGTATGCCTTTGCACGCTTACGCTTTGCGGGAAAAAGCCTACTTTTGAAATCAATGCTGATTTTTCAAATGTTCCCTGCGGTGCTTTCGCTTGTGGCATTGTATGCTTTATTTGATCGCTTGAGCGACTACATTCCATTTTTAGGCTTGAATACCCACGGCGGCGTGATTTTTGCTTACCTTGGCGGGATCGCAATGCATGTTTGGACAATCAAAGGCTACTTTGAAACCATCGATAAATCATTGGAAGAAGCCGCAGCTCTTGATGGTGCAACCCCGTGGCAAACTTTCCGCTTGATTTTGTTACCACTTTCGGTACCAATTTTAGCGGTAGTATTTATTCTCGCATTTATTTCCTCTATCATTGAAGTCCCTGTTGCCTCACTCTTATTACGTGATGTAGATAACTACACTTTAGCAGTGGGAATGCAACAATATCTTCACCCACAAAATTACCTCTGGGGCGACTTCGCGGCAGCGGCAATTCTTTCAGCGATTCCAATTACCCTTGTGTTTATTTTGGCACAACGTTGGTTGGTTGGCGGTCTCACAGCTGGTGGGGTAAAAGGATAGAAAACGTAGGGTGTGTGGATTTAAAAAAATCCACGCACGCTTTGTCAATTCTTATGAAGAATAAACCGCTTGCGTGCGTGAAGCTTCATTTCACACACCCTACGGTACGATATATTTATATTTAGGAAAAGCAAATGAAACAAACTCACCCTTATTTAAACACTTATTTCTTCGATGAATATGGTCGCCGTCGTTATGCAAGCTCGGACGTTTACCAAAAAATCGCGAAACGCCTTGGCTCGCCAAAAAGTCGTCAAATTCTACCGCTTGTTAAAGTAGTAAAGGCAGGACAAGCGGTCTATATTCCACTGCATATTGCAAACAGCAATCAAGACTTGCAGGCACACTGGCAACTTACGCTTGAAAATAACGAAATGCTGACAGGCAAAGTAAAACGCAATGCGATCAACTTGCCGAGTAATTTACCTCTAGGCTATCACGAGCTTTCTCTTCACACCGCAAAAGCAGCGTATCATTGCCGTGTGATTGTAACACCAGAAACAGCATTCCAGCCAAAAGCATTGCAAGCTCATCAGAAATTATGGGGAGCAATTTTACAGCTTTACACCTTACGTTCAGAGCAAAACTGGGGAATTGGCGATTTCAGTGATCTCAAAGCATTCTTAACCAAAGTAGCTGAAAAGGGTGGCGATTTTGTCGGTCTTAATCCAATTCACGCACTTTTCCCAGCGAATGCAGAAGGGGCAAGTCCTTACAGCCCATCTTCACGTTTATGGATGAATATCATCTATATTGATGTAAATGCGATTGAAGCCTTCCAGCAATCTCAAGAGGCACAAGCGTGGTTTAATGACGCTGAAACACAACGCCAATTAACCGAACAGCGTGCGAAAGATTATGTCGATTACACGCAAGTAATGAACTTGAAATTGCACGGTTTACGTTTAGCCTATTCTGCATTTTGTAGTCAAGATCAGACCGCTTTCGAGCAATTTATCGCTCAAAATGGCGAAGCGTTAAAAATCCAAGGTACGTTTGATGCATTACATAGTTGGCTCTCTGCACAATTTAGCGAACAATGGGGCTGGAATTTCTGGGCAGAACAATATCACGATTACCATTCACCAGCAGTGGCACAATTCCAAGCAGAACAAAGCGATTTAGTACGTTTTTATATGTGGTTGCAATTTGTTGCACAACAGCAATTACAACAATGCAACTTATTGGCGAAAGAGCTTGGAATGCCTGTGGGCTTTTACCGCGATTTAGCCGTAGGCGTAGCAGATAACGGTGCGGAAACCTGGGCAGATAAAGAGTTGTTTGTATTGGATGCTTCTGTGGGTGCTCCTCCAGATATTATGGCACCAAACGGACAAAACTGGGGCTTATCGCCAATGCATCCAGAAGTGTTACAAACACGAGGTTATCAACCATTTATCGACTTATTACGTGCCAATATGAAAGATTGTGGTGCATTGCGGATTGATCATATTTTAGGTTTGGCACGTATGTGGTGGGTGGCGAAAGGAGACTCTGCCAAAAACGGGGCTTATGTGCGTTATCCATTAGATGATTTACTTGCAATTCTAGCTCTTGAAAGCCAACGCCACCAATGTTTAATCATTGCTGAAGCGTTAGGCACAGTGCCGAAAGGTATGCTCGAAAAATTGGAAGAAAAAGGTATTTTAGCTTATAACATCTTTTATTTTGAAATGGATGCAAATGGAAGTAAACCGCTAGAGAACTATCCATACCAAGCAATGACCACGTTGAGTACACACGACTTACCAACGGTGCAAGGCTATTGGAAAGGTTACGACTTTGATTTAGGCGAGCAATTCGGGGTTTATCCGAGTAAAAAAGTGCTGAATATTCTCAAACAAGGACGCAAAGAGGCAAAAGAGAAAATTCGACAAGCGGTTGAAAATGTGCAAGAACTTGCGAATACTGATACCAACGTAAGCAAAGAGTTCACACATCAATTGCAAGCCTATGTGGCAGACACAAATAGTGCGTTATTCGGTTCACAGCCTGAAGATTGGTTGAATATGCTTGATCCTGTGAATATTCCCGGCACAAGTATGGAGTATCCAAACTGGCGACGTAAACTCAGCCACACTATTGAAGAGATTTTTGCAAATACGGAAATCAATCAGTTGCTAGAAACGATTGAGAAGAAACGAAATAAGTAACACTTTATATTGAAAAAAACCACGCTTTTGCGTGGTTTTTTTAGTTAAAAAATACCAAGATGAAAAAGCGTAGGGATATTTACATAAATTTACAAATTAGATTAATTTTTCTTCATTACTTTTTTGTATAATACTTCGCCCGTTAACATATATGCGGATTGTGAAAGAAATGATGACCTTGGTTTTAACAAGATTCATGGTTGTTAATTTCTTTGTGGAAGTATTTATAGAATACATACCGTCTATTCTTTGTATTAATTAAATTTATGGATATCGTTAAGTATGAACAAAATATTTAAAGTTATTTGGAATAAAACGACTCAGAGGCTAGAAGTCGTATCAGAGCTAGCAAAAGGAGCTGTAAAATCTTCTTCCAATAATGTAGTAAATCTAGCTAAAGATTTATCTAAACCTGTTTTAAAACTTTCTCTACTCTCAATTTGCTTGGGATATCCAACCTGGGCAATGGCAGCGACAGGTGCTGAAAATGGAGCTGTTAAGTATGGTGATTATGGGATTGCTATTGGTGGTTATAATGGTGGTGCACAAGTTGGTCCTAAGCCAAAAGAGGGAAATAGAGTTGCAGCGGTTGGTAATAGACAAATTTCTATTGGACACGATAAATTAGTTGCCTCTGGTAATAATAGTATCGTTATTGGCTCTGATTATGGGCATGCTAACGCTTGGGGATTAACTTATAGACAAGGTGGTACTCAAGGTTTTAATACAGTTGGAATTGGTGCTGGAGCACAATCTATCGGGCTTAATGCATTAGCGTTAGGGGCTGCATCAGGTAGTGGAGTGGGATACCAAGGGTATGATGACGCTGTCTATCTTGGTTCATTCTCTCGTATTGCACCAAAAGGTTTAGGACAAAACTATACTGATGCTGAGATTAATAATTTAAATAACACCTACGTTACAGCGGTTGAGGCATTCAATCAAAACCAAAATGCAGACACTTTAAATGCGGTTAAAGAAGCAGGAAGAAAGATAAACAATGCCGCATTAAATAAAGTAGAAGGGATGACTATCAAATCTAATGTTGTTCATCCAACTCAAACGGGTAAATTTACGACACAAGATCAACAAGTTTCTCAAATTAATGGTTCTGCTGGCACTACAACCGTTTCTATTCTTTCTGTTGGCGGTAAAGATGGTAATAATACGATGTATCGCCAAATTCAAAACGTGGCAGCAGGTCGTATTGCCTCTGACAGTAATGATGCAGTAAACGGTTCTCAACTTTACTACGTGAGAAATTATACGGGTTGGAATATTGGGCATTATGATGATGTAACAAGAGCTAACACGACAACAGGACGTGTTAATAATGATCATACGGTTATTTTTAAACCTGGTAATTACACAGATGTATGGACAAGTTTAGATTCAACCAATCGAAGCACAGTAAATATCGAAGTTAAAACAGCTAACCTAGGTACAGAAGTAGCAAATGGTAAGATTTCAAAGATTACTGTAACAGATCCTATTAGCACAGATGCAAATAACACCGTTGCAAGAACTGCAGGTGTAAAATCCGTATTAGATAAATTTAATGAAATTAAAGCGGATAAAGTTGATATCATGGGGTATTCGCATGTTAATGAAACTGATGCGAATAATGTTACAGAAAATCGTATTATTACAGCTAAAAATTGGGAAAATCAGTTTGACAATAACAACGGCACATATCATGAATCAGCTGGAGCAAAAGGAAACAGGGCTATTACCTCAGGCGTAAGAGCTAATGCATTAGCAAAAGATTCTATTGCTATTGGTTCACTTGCTAATGTAAATAATAACTGGGGATCGCAATTGGTTGCAGCTGAACGTTCGATTGCAATTGGTCGTGAGGCAACAGTAAATGCTGGACAAGATTCTATTGCTATGGGGTCAGGAGCACAAATTTTACATAACGACCAAACAACACTTAATGCAAATAATGCAATTGCAATTGGTAAATTAGCTAAAGTAGATCAAGCAAGTAATGCGATTGCATTAGGTAATAATGCTAGTATAGGGGGGAATTATGCTTCTAATGGTGTATGGAAGGCTTCAGATAATAGTATTGCGATAGGTAATAATACAACAGTTTCACGTGAAAACTCTGTTGGTATTGGTACAAACGTAAGCGTCGCACGTGAAAATTCTGTAGTTATTGGCCAAGAAGCAAAAGCAACTCGAGAAAGGGTTGTAGCAATTGGTGCTTACGCAACCGCAAATGGCGATAGAACAGTTGTAATTGGTCCAGAAGCAACAGCTAATGGCTCAAAATCTATTGTGATTGGTGGATTAGGTGATAATAAGACAGATAATCAAGCAAAATCAGAAACTGGTGCGGATCAAGCTATTGTAATTGGTAACGGTGCACAAGCGAAAACAGCTGCAAGTTATTCTATTACTTTAGGTAACAGCGCCAAAACAGAAGCTGCGACAGGGATTAGCATTGGTGATCGTGCTAATGTTGCTTCTGGTGCAAATAATGGTATTGCCTTGGGTCAAGCCGCAGTTGCTAATAATTCAGGTGATATTGCTATTGGTCAATCTTCAAGTACATCAACTAAACATACAGTAAATGGTCTCAAAATTGGTGACGCAACCTTATCTACAGGCGTTGCTGCAACCGATAATGGCACTGTAAGTTTTGGTAAAGATAATGTTAAACGCCAGATCCAAAATGTAGGAGCTGGTGAGATCTCTGCTACATCAAGTGATGTAATTACTGGTTCACAACTTTACCATGTAATCAAAGCCGCTGATGAAATTGCTAAAACGGAATATAACTTCCAAGTAAATGGCAAGAATATTAAAACCATGCGTAACAATGGCACATCAGCAGCTAATAATGCTCATAATACGCTTGATTTCAAAGCTGGCGATGGGTTAGATGTTACATATGAAAATAATGCAGTAACTTACAAACTAAATGACGATTCCAAACAAGCTATTACTGATGCTAAAACAGCAGCACAAACAGTAACAACGAAACTGAATCAGATCGACCAATCAGTTCAACGTGCAGAAACAGCTGCAACATCTGCTACAACTGCCGCAACTAACGCAGCAAGCTCTGCCACAGTAGCAAGTACGGCTGCAAAAGTAGCTATATCTTCAGCATCAGCAGCAAACAGCTCAGCAACCGCAGCAAGCACATCTGCATCAGCAGCAAATAGCTCTGCAACCGCAGCAAGCACATCTGCATCAGCAGCGAACAGCTCTGCAACCGCAGCAAGTTCATCAGCTTCAGCAGCAAACAGCTCTGCAACCGCAGCATCAAGTTCTGCTTCAGCAGCGAACAGTTCAGCGACCGCAGCAAGTTCATCTGCTTCAGCAGCGAATAGCTCTGCAACCGCAGCAAGCTCTTCAGCATCTGCAGCGAACAGTTCAGCAACTGCGGCAAGTTCAGCTGCTTCAGCAGCACAAAGCTCTGCTCAACGTATCGAAGATTCTGGCTTAATCAGCAAAGATGGTAAAACAGCCTTTGCGGCGGATAACACCAGCAATCGTGATAGTGCTAAAGCAAAAGGCAAAGATGCGACCGCTGCAGGTTATGGCTCAAATGCAAGTGGTAAAAATGCGACAGCAATTGGTAACAATGCAACTGCATCAGGTAGAAACAGCACAGCATTAGGTCAAAATGCAACTGCAACTGCAGAAAATTCTGTGGCAATTGGTCAAGATTCTGTAGCGAACGAACGCAATACGGTATCTGTGGGTAGAGTAGGCAATGAACGCCGTATTACTAACGTTGCAGATCCTGTAAACAACACAGATGCTGCGAATAAACGCTATGTTGATAATGCTGTAGGCTCTGTACGTAACGATCTCAGAAAAACAGAGAAAAAACTTCGTGGAGGGGTAGCTGGTGCGACTGCAATGGCAAATATTCCGCAAGTTACTCAACCTGGTAAACTGATGGTTGGAGCAGGCATTGGTAACTATAAAGGTCAAAGTGCTGTGGCGGTTGGTTTATCTAAATCAAGTGATAATAACCGAGTCATTTTCAAAATGAGCGGTTCTGCAACAACGCAAGGCGATTATAATATTGGTGCTGGTATTGGTTACCAATGGTAATTTATACTAGATAATTAAAAATCACTCGGGGAAACCCGAGTGGTTTTATTATATAAATACTCTTAGCTCGCAAAAAAACAGCATAAATTTAACCGCTTGTTGAGAGCAGTTATGTAATAAATCCTAATTAAGAGAAATTTATGAAAAAATATAAAATTGGCATTACCTTTAATTTAGAATCTCAGGTAACAGATATTTGGGCTAATGGGGCAAATCAAAACGTTATTCATCTTTATCATTTATTTCAACACTCAGATCTTATTAAAGATGTTGTATTAGTTTCTTGGGGACCTGAGAAACGTACAACGCCACCTGAAGGCTTTATGTTGGAAGGTATGAATCTTAAATTTGCCTATGTTGAGGATATTATTGATGAATTAGATGTGCTTATTGAAGGAACTCTAGTCATAGAGCCTTCTCAAGTAACAAGAATGCACGATCACGGTGGTAAAGTCGTTTGCTATAAGATGGGGAATGACTTTATTATGGATATGGAAAATTTCCTATTTGATAAAAAAGCAGGACGCGTATTTAATGGTACAACGTTTGATGCGGTATGGATGATCCCTCAGCATGAAAATACGTGTAAATCGTATTTTTCAATTATGTATCATTGCCCTTCTTATGTTGTGCCTGCTATCTGGTCGCCTATCTTTTGTGATCAAGTTATTAAACGTATTAAAGAGGAACACAATTTAGATTTTGGATATAAACCAAGTTTAGATCAAAAAGCTAAACGCATTGCCTCATTTGAAGCAAATATCAACGTAGTGAAAACATGTTTTACGCCTATCTTAATTTGTGAACAGGCTTATCGCCAACATCCAGAAAAAATTAAAAATGTATATCTATGTAATACCTACGATAAAAAGGATAACCCAACATTCTTTAATTTTATTGGTCGAACGGATTTGGTCAAAGATGGGGTGATGACAGTGGAAGGACGTTATCAGATGCCAGATTTTTTAACCCGCTATGTTGATATTGTGTTAAGCCATCAATGGGAAAACGGACTAAATTACGCCTATAATGATGCGTTATATGGCGGTTATCCGTTTATTCATAACTCAAAATTAATTCCAAAAGGGATCGGATATTATTATGAACAATTCGATGCTTTTGAAGGTGCAAAAGTATTACTTGATATAATTGATAATCATGATAAGCATCACGAAGAATATGTAAAACGTGCAAATGAATATTTGGATTCTCAGTTACCAACAAATCCTGTTAATATTTATATGTATGAGAAAGAGATCAAGCGGTTGTTTTCTTAATTAGATTAGCAAAATCCCTTTAGTAATAGTTACCAAAGGGATTTTTCTTTAAGATTTATTTAATAGATCTGTACATTTTATTTCAATGCTTTTTAAGCAATTATTAATATTTAATAATTTAAATAATTGCATACGAATAAATTCAATCATCGTACAAATTGCATAAATAGCGAGTGAGCTTAATAAAATCGCACCGACCATTTTTAATGTTGAATAAGTTGCAAATTCTTGAGCATAACCGCTAATAAAATTATCGCGAACTAATGGTTGCTCATGAATTAAATAGACTCCTAATGTAGCATTAGATAACAACAATACTATCTTTTTAAGAATGGGATGAGTAATATGAATTTGTTTGAACAGCAATAATAAGAATACAGCCGCAAGTACAATTGCTGGTGCACAATATTGCATAATTTTCAGTGAATTAATACCTGCTTGAGTATAAGTATTAAAATAAGTAATAACCATCTGATACCCCCATGTTAATAAGATCATTAACAGAAAGTAAGAAAAGCATTTTAATTTAGATAAATTCTTGCCAATCTCGCATTTTGCAATAATTCCACCTGTAATATACATCATAATCAGCCAGAAAGTATTATAGCCTTGATGAAATAAGAATGGATCGCCATTTTGGCTAAAAAAGAAAGGTAGTACCGACATGATAATAAAAAGAATAGCAAGATGTAATATCAGCGATCGATTAGGTGTATGTTGAACATAAGCATTTAAAATTGGCATAAAAAGAAATACACCAACATAAGCCGTCATATACCAATATTGATAGGTCATTATTGGAAATAAAGCATTAAACCAAAGAGTAGTATTTATTGTTGCAGTAATAATACTATAAATTAAGGTGGCTAAAACCATATAAAAGACAATCTGTAGCCAAAACACCACGAGTTTATAATATTGAACTTTTTTATTCCAATAAAAATATCCTGTAATTAAGGCATAGCAGTTTACTGCACAATAGGCAAGGTATTCAATTAGCCAAACAATAGAATAATTGGAATAAAAGAAATTTTCTTGGGTATAAGTCAGAGAAGGCGAAAATAATATCCCTCCATGTCCATTAGTGTGTAATATCACGACCATAAAAATAGCCGTTATTTTTAGCAAATCAATGCCAAAATTTCTTTTTATCATAGAATCCTCATATTATAGATTATCTAATAATACTTCTAATTTATTTCCAATTGTTTGGAAATTAAACCGCTTAATAGCTTCAGGCAATAAACGGATGTAGTGTTGTCGCTTATTTTCATCGGTTAATAAATCATAAGTTGCTTGAACAAATAGTTCTTTATCATGTAATGGAATGAGTTCTCCATATTTACCATCTGCTAAAATTTCTTTAGGTCCAAATGGACAATCATAAGCAACTACCGGTGTACCGCATGCCATGCTTTCAATCAGTACTGTAGGTAAGCCTTCTATTTTTGAAGTATGAATGAAAAGTTTTGCTTGTTGCATAAATGGAAAAGGATTTTCAATTTTACCTAATAACAAACAATCATTTTCTAATTCTAATTCTTTTATTTTATCTTCTAATTCATTTCTTGCTTCACCTTCACCAATAAGATAGAGTTTTTCTTTAACACCTTTTTGTTTAAGTTGATAAAAAATCTCAATCATTTCTAAGTGATTCTTGATAGGATCCAATCTTGCTACTTGTAAAATAAAAGGCTCATTGATTAATTTTTTATAATACTCAGGAATAAGAAGTATATTAGCTTGCAATCTTATATTCTCAATATTAATTGGGTTATATAGTGTAATAACGCTACTATTTTTTATACCTAAATTATTTAATGCATGACTACAACTTTTATTCATACTCTCATTAATAGCAATAAAATGGGTATATTTAGATAAAACATATGAATAATAGCTAGGATTATTTTCCCAAATATTTATAATATATTTACCATGAATCCAATATAACACAGGAATAGATTTATTGATATCGTAATGATTTATAAAGTCTTCAAAATTAGCTAAATGTTTATGAAAATCAATAATAACATCGTACCCTCCTTGATTTATAACATCAAGAATTCTACTATTTATCCTCTCTTTTATGCCATTAAACCATGAGTTAAAATATTCAGATTGTTTTTCAATATAACTCAAAATAAAGAATTCAGACTCAATATCACTTAATATATATTTAACTTTAATCTCTTGGTTAATTTTATCAATATTATGATTTTCTTTATTTTTTATTAGCATTAGTTCAATTTCATACTTTCCTTTTTGTGAAAGTAGATTGAGGTAATTGATAAGTACTCTTTCTGTACCACCAAATACTAAAGCAGGATGAATAAACAGGAGCTTTTTCTTTTTCATAAATAACGACTCTTATATTAATCTTATATTTTCAAATACCCATCTTGTTCTTGTTCTTTCAATATCAAGAGAATCAGTATAGAAATATAACTTTTCACTCGGCTTTAAGACTACACTATAGTATTTATTTTCTTTCGTTAGAAATGGCGTTAAACCTTCTTTTTTCACATAAGTAACATTACATAAATCAAAATTAGGTATATCATGATAGGAATAAATAAGGTTTATTTCATAAGAATGTGGATTACTTAAGCAAATTTTTGAGTATCCTGTCACATCAATACATAATGCATTTAATGTTTGAGAAACATCTGTATTATTTAACGTTTTTATTGCGATATAATTCGCATTAGCATATTCTAATTTTAGTGTCGTATAACGCTCTTCAATAGCATAAGAAGTTAGGCTTTCTCTTAGAATATGATAAATAGGATAATCTTTCAAACGATATGTTTTACCTAATTTTATTAATTTCTCAGCATCTAATTTAGCTAAGCTATATTTCCCTTCTAATCTAAAATCTCCAGGTGTATGCATTGCTTCAACTGTTTCTTCTTCTATTGAAAAAGAACGAAATTTTCCATTTTGGTATAGAAAACTAATTTCCCAGTTAGGAATACAATTATATTTTTTATGTAGCGGTTTTACTTTATCTATTTCAGCAGAATAAAGATTTAATAATGTAGTATCAACACCATAATCCATGCTAAATTCTGGATGCTGGCAGAGCTTAATAAGATATTCTTTATAGTTTAGCCATGCTTTGGCACAACCAGCAACTAAACCTAGTTGCCAAATATACTGATATTTATCTAAAATTTGCCTTAATTTTTGTCCAATATAAAGATGAGAGTATTGAGCCTGCGGAGAATCTTTTACACATTCATAAATAAAACCACTCACTTGATTATCTGGGCAAGCATAAAGATATTCTTTATCTTTGATATTTTCAAATAAAGTGAATTGATGAGAAGGAAACCAAATATCCGCATCAAATAAAACTAATTCATCATAATGATATGTTTGAGCAATACAAGCAGTTGAAAAATGACGATCTAATGCTAAATTAGAAACGCAATTCTCAGGAGCAAAAACCAATACATTATTTTTAGCTAAAACATCTTTAGCCTCAGAAGTAATTCCATAATCAATTATACCAATATCTCCTTCATAGTCTGTTTTCTTTAGGGTTGAAATAAAGGGAATAAATTGTTCATACCATAATTTTTCATTATTATTTAATGCTGTTAAAATAATTCTTTTATTCATTATTTAATTCTTTCCATTTTTGCAAATGTGTTTCTTTTACTTCTCTCAACTTTTCTTTTTCATTGTCTGAAAGTAGATCGTAGCACTGCATAGTATATTGATGATTTTTACTAATATATTCTAAAGCGGATATTTTTAGTTCAGGTAGATTAACCGAAATATATTTAAAGTCTTCAATAAGGCTATCAAAATTAGCAAATAAATGCACCGTTCCTTCGCTAGTAACAATTTGAGTAATAGCACCTTCTCTTCCACGTCTATACATATAAAAACTACTTTTATAGATAGAATAACTTTTTATATGTTTAAGTAGCGAGAAACTCCAAGGAACATCTTCAAATAGTCTTCCTTTAATAAAGAATAGGTTATTATCTAATATAAGAGATCTCTTAACTATTTTAGTAAAAACAAAACCAATATAAATATCCGATTGATACAATATAGGGAAATTTTTTACAAAATCACCGGTTTCTTCTGAAATATCAATATAATGATGGATAATATGATCTGGATAGACGCTACTCATATAATTAAAAATAACATCAGGATTATCGTGAAAAATAATCTTTTGTAAATCAGAAAGAATATGCGAACCTTGCCAGAAATCATCACTATCTAAAAAAATGATATATTCACCACGTGCAATTTTAATACCCATATTTCTGGCATCAGATAATCCACCATTGCTTTTATGAATAAATCTAATATTTTTATATTTCTTAGCATATTTCACACAAATATCAATTGAATTATCTGGCGAGCCATCATCAACTAAGATTAATTCATAATTATGATAATCTTGAGCAAGTACTGATTTAATACTCTGTTCTAAATAACGCTCAACATTATAAATTGGTACAATAATACTAAATAAAGGGCTTTCTACTTTATCTTGTAATTTTTCTTTGGGGATTTCGCCTAATAAATAATGAGCTTGAGCAATATTTGATGGTTCATGAAATTCAGTAAATTGCTCTGCTAACCAATGAGGTTTAGATTCATTTAAAGATAAGCTCAGTTTTTTAGCTATATCTTTTCGGATAAGGTATAAAGAACAGCCATTATTATACTTGTTTATATCGCCATAAATTATTGCATCAGGTTCATCGCCTTCTTGAAATAAGCGTTTATTTGAGTAATATTCACCATTCTTTTGTAATTTTATGATGCCATAAGAGGGGTATTTATTAGCATAGCTTTGAACTAAATTTTCAAAATTGTTGACAAGTTGAATATTACTTTCGGCAATTAAAGCAAAATCTTCATCGCTTAATTCGTTATTTTCTGCGATTTCTCTCCAGCATTTAATATGAGAGAGTGTGTGAGCGATTTCTTCATTGGTAATCTGACGATTGAGTTTTTCAAATGCTTTCGTTTTGTTAAAAAAAAGGGAGGCATCAATAGAATCTATCTGAGAAGGATTGATGGCTAGAACAGGAATAAAAGAGAATTTGTCTCTGAATTGAGATATTTGTTGTTCTGAATAAAGTACGTAATAAGCTATTTTTTTCATTTTATATATTTACAACAATATATTATTGTGTATATTTTATACAATTCACTTAATTAAATTAAATAAATTTTCAAAAGTGTTATATTTACCCTGTAAACTAGATTTTTCTTCTCCTTTAAGGAGTTTAAAAGAATCTATAATATATTGCCCTTCATAAAGGAAGTATTGTTTTAAGCCTTTATATAGAAAAATATTTTTCATATCGTTAAGTTTTATTAATTTTTCTATGCCAATATCAAGTAAATCATTAACATTTTCGGCCTTTATCCCAGTAGTAATGGAACCAAACCTTTTTGTTCTATAAATATAGAATGGAGAATTATAGATTTTATAAGAATTTATTTTTCTTGCAAGCTCAAAACTCCAATCTAGATCTTCGTGTGCAATTCCAACTTTAAAAAATAACTCATTTTTTATTAAGATAGATCTTTTTACTATTTTTGTCCAAGCAGATGGCCGGAAAACAGTATTCTGAGTAAGTAGAAGGAAATCTTCCCGATAATTACCTGTAAGATTATTTTTATTAGTAATATAAGGCTTCAATTTATTTTCGATTTCATTATAAAATGTCATATCATGAAAGATGACATCTGGATATTCAGGTTGGATGAGTTGACTAATTTCAGTTAAAATTTTTGTGCCATCCCAATAATCATCACTGTCTAAAAAGATAAGATATTCACCTTGAGCTACTTTTATACCTGCATTTCTGGCATCTGATAGCCCACCATTAATTTTATGAATAACTATGATATTCTTATATTTTTTTGCATATTTTATACAAATATCTATAGAATTATCTGGAGAGCCATCATCAACTAAAATTAGTTCATAATTTTGATAATCCTGAGCGATAACAGATTCAATACATTGTTCCAAATAACGTTCAACATTATAAATAGGTACAATAATACTAAATAAAGGGCTTTCTACTTTATCTTGTAATTTTTCTTTGG
>ENA-OWND01000090-OWND01000090.1-metagenome-genome-assembly--contig:-NODE-90-length-57913-cov-8.799405_pt1 | contig 57913 bp, 49 predicted proteins | sample MGYA00245342_ERZ651119 | MGnify/ENA primary metagenome ERZ651119 (study PRJEB26857, sample SAMEA4031756) | metagenome | biome: human; feature: oral; material: saliva | place: Philippines | collected 2014 | study... | reverse complement strand
TAGGAAAGCTCTTGTTCTTTGATAATAAAACGACACCGCGGTCTATTGACCGATTCGGGTTAAACCCAAATTCTTATGACCGAGCTGTCTCGCATACTTCTGTTTCTGTGCGGAAAATGGTATGGAATATATGCCATGTGAAAAAAGAAAAAAAATTATAGTATCAACATAACAACATATAATTCGAGTAAATACTTTATGAAGACAATAGTATTTCTTACAGGTGCGGGCATGTCTGTTGAAAGTGGTTTCAAGACATTCCGTGGTGCCGACGGCTTATGGGAGGACTTTCCTGTCTCACAGGTGGCTACCCATGAGGCTTGGCTCGCCGACCCGGAACTGGTAACAAACTTCTATAATACGCTACGCCGCAAGCTATATGCCGCACAACCCTGCGAGGGTCACCGGCTGATTGCCCGCATGGAGAATGAATACGAGGTGCTAGTCGTCACACAAAATGTTGACAATCTGCATGAGAGAGGAGGCTCCACCCATGTGTGTCATCTGCACGGCGAATTAGCAAAGGTTTGCTCTTCCGACAACCCTTACGACCCTCGTTATATCCGCGAACTGACCGAGGACGACTGCGAGGTAGTGCCGGGCACTAAGGCAGGCGACGGTTCATTGCTCCGTCCGTTCATAGTGTTCTTCAATGAAAGTGTGCCGATGATAGAGCAGGCAGCTGATTGGGTACAACAGGCTGACGTGTTTGTCATCATCGGCACGTCGCTCAACGTCTATCCCGCCGCCGGACTGTCACGCCATGTGCGCCCCGGCACACCGATATACCTTATCGACCCGAACGATGTCGCTTTCAACAGTTCACAGAACATCATGCACATAAGGGAGGGAGCGTCACAGGGAGTGAAAAAACTCATTGAAATACTTTCAGAAAAATAATGACACAACACAGATACATCACTAAGCCACGCTACGACATTCTCGACGGTCTGCGCGGAGTGGCAGCATTGTGTGTGCTTGTCTCTCACCTCTTTGAGGCTATAGCATTCGCCAATGGCGATGCCGAACAGAATTGCTTTCATGGATTTCTGGCTGTCGATTTCTTCTTCATTCTCTCCGGTTTTGTCATGAGCTATGCCTACGACGACCGATAGCGAGGCAAGACATACGTCTCTCCCGAAGGCAATACCGCCAGTCAACTGACAGTATGAGAGTTCTGTAAACGTCGTTTGATACGTCTGCACCCGATGGTGGTGTTCGGTGTCCTCTTTGGTGTCATGGCTTTCTGCCTGCAAGACTTCACGAAGTGGGACGGCACCTCCGTACCTGTCTCCATGCTTCTGGTCGGCACTTTGCTATCTATGTTTATGATTCCTACGCCTGCAAGCCTCGATGTCAGGGGCAACACGGAGATTTTCCCACTCAACGGACCTCATTGGTCGCTGTTCTTCGAATATCTCGGAAGCATTCTCTATGCCGTCCTGATCGTGCGTGTGTCGACGAAGAACCTGCAGCGCTGGGTATCAATTGCCGCCCTCGCATTGACGTCGTATGCCTTGTTCTGTGCCGACGGACATATAGGCGTGGGGTGGTCGTCAGAGCCGAAGAATCTCCTTGGCGGTGCACTACGTCTGCTCTTCGCCTACTCTATAGGCATGCTCCTGGAGCGTAAGTTCCGCGAAGAACGTCCGCGACAGATTCGTAAGCCCATATTCCTGCTCTCAGGCATAGCGCTCACCCTGCTGTTGACAGTGCCGAGCTTCTCGTGGTTGACAGCATGGAAGAACGCCAACGTGTGGTATCAGATCATCTGCATCACGATGATTTTCCCCGTACTTATATATGTTGGAGCACGCGGCGCGGTGGGCGGAAAAGAGAAAGCCGTAGCCGACTACCTCGGGCGTTTGTCATATCCACTCTATGCCGTCCATTATCCGCTCATCTATCTATACATACATTGGCTCAACACCGACAGCCATCCTTTCGGACCTTACACATGGTCTACGCCGGTGGCGCTGTTCGTCATTGCCGGCGTTCTTGCCACAGTATGCTACAAGTTCTACGACGAACCGCTGCGGTGCATACTAACACGTTGGTTTACAACCATATCTCGCTAATAAAGGTTAAGGGGTGCCGGCTTTCTTAGAATATAAGTTAACACATTTGCAGGCTTCGGGCGAATGTCTTATTTTTGCCTTTGAATATGAAATTGTGTGTGCTTACTATTCTTGCATTTCTGTCGCTTCCCGTTATGGCGCAGAAGCAGGTATCTGTCATCGACGACGACTCTCGTCAGCCGGTGGCTAATGCCATTATCGCCGATTCCATTGAAGAGATAGCACAGACAAGCACGCAGGGTATAACGGTTGTGCCACGCCGAAAGGGGAAAATTATCTTCGTGCATAAGAACTACGACCGGCTGACGCTCGACTACGACTCCATACCTGCCGTGGTGAAGATGCACCGACGTGAGTATATGCTCGACGAGGTGGAGGTATTGGCAAAGAAGGGCATGACCATACACTTCGACCTTGGTCTCAACAAGGTCGACATGGCTGATGCAAAGTACAAGGCGTCAGGCGGAAATCCGATGTCGGGACTGAGCGATTTGCTTTTCAATCGTAAGGAACGGAAGCGAAGGAAACACCGCGAGAAACTGAAAAAGATTCTCGACCGGCTGTAAACAAGCACCTGACACTGTTCAGACAGAATAACACGAGACACCGTTTCCTAAACAGGAAACAATCATACAACGAACGACAATGAAAAAAATACTATTTGTATGCCACGGCAATATCTGTCGCAGTCCGATGGCGGAATATATAATGAAAGACCTTGTGCGACGCGCCGGCAGGGAGAATGAGTTTTACATTTCCTCCGCTGCCACAAGTACGGAGGAGATTGGCAACCCCGTTTATCCACCTGCACAACGTAAACTTGCGGAGCACGGCATCCGTTGCTACGGTCATGCCGCACGACAGATAACACGCCGTGACTACGACTGCTACGACCTTATTGTCGGTATGGACGGCAATAACCTCCGCAATATGCGCCGCATCTTCGGCGACGACATAGAGGGAAAGATACATCTGCTCATGGAGTTTCCTGAGAGAAACAACCGGGAAAAGGCTTACGGCGAAGTTCCTGATGTTGCTGACCCTTGGTATACCGGCAACTTCGACGCCACTTGGCGCGACTGTGAAGAGGGTTGCCGAGCATTGCTGGAAACGCTCTGATAACCCCCAAAACAGGTATTTTGCGGCATCGAAGGATAACGTGCCGGAGAATATCGGCTGTATGTGCGGTCAGAACAACCTTTGTGTTAACTTTATTTGTGTATATCGTAGGGGCATGATTTATCACGTTCCGCCTTTGCAATCACGTCGCAACGTCTGTCGGATTGTTTTTGGTGGATTTCGGAACGTGATAAATCACGCCCCTACGGCTGACGCATGCCGGCTGTTTTATGCAATGCTTAAACCCAATGCCGACAGCCAATATCTCTTTGTCGCAACGGGGGCAGAAACAACTCGTTCTGGCTTATTGCGGAAGAATCACGTTATTCTCTTTTCTGGCGTGTTCCCATGCGCGCCTCAACAACGTTGACGATGTAGTCGCCGAGCTTCTCACACTCATTGATAATATCCATATACATCGTACCAATGGCATACGTGTAGACGTGATTATTTACGTCGTTGATGTTTTGATTCTTCAGTTGGTTACGATAGTTGTTGATTTCCAACTCGATATTGAACGAGTGGTTGACATTGAGTGCCGCCTTTTTCCCGTTCAGCATCACGTTCATCTCTGTCAGCGCATCGTTGGCGAGATTGAACATCTGGTGTATGTGTCCCATCTGCTTCTCGTTGAATCCGTCGCGACTGCCGTGCAGGCGGTTGAGGGTGCGTGCGAGATTGTAGCATGAGTCGCCTATCGACTCTATCTCACTGATTTCGCGGAGCATGGCACGTATCGACGCCTTGGTCTCGTCAGAGAGGTGGTTGTCGCTCACCTCGTCGAGATATTTGGCAATCTCTATTTCCATACTGTCGGATATTCCCTCATATTTCTCTATCCGTGTGAAAATCTTCACGAACTTATTATCGTTCTGTTCGTGTATAAGATCGATCACCATGCCGAACATCCTCTGTATGCGCTCGCCGAAGAGTTGTATTTCCTTACGTGCCTCGAGCACTGAGAGCTCAGGTGTGGCAAGTATGCCGGCGGTGATGAAATGCAGTTTTCCGTCTTCTTCTTCATCCTTGTATCGCGCATCCTTATGACCCGAGATTACAGTGCATGCAATACGCTCGATGGCAGGAATGAACCATATCAGAATGAGTGTGCCTATGACATTGAATGCAGTATGGAAGGTGGCGAGTATCAGCGGCAGCAGTATGACATTCTCTGCGAGCGCTTTGTCTGTCGCATCGGCACCTGTGGGATAGCCCCACATCGCGCACACCAAGTTGACAAAGGGCTTGAACACAAATAGCATCAGCACTACTCCGAAACAGTTGAAGAAGCAATGTGCGAATGCGGCGCGTCGTGCTTGGATATTGGCTTTGAGCGCAGCGATGTTCGATGCTATCGTCGTACCGATATTCTCTCCCATGACGAGCGCGATGCCGAGGTAGACCGGCAGCATGCCCATGACGCTGAGCGTCATTGTGATAGCCATGATGGCTGCCGAGCTCTGCACGCACGAGGTGAGCACAGCACCGATGAGCAGGAAGATAATGTAAGAAAGATAGTTGTCGCCGAAGCCATGAAGGAAGCTCACCAAGGCAGGATACTGCTCGAAATCTATGGCAAAGCCGGTGGCTTTCAGGGTACCTAATCCGAGGAAAAGCAAGGCGATACCGAAGAGGAAGTCGCCGATAAACTTACGTTTCTTTGAGTATATGAGAATAATTCCGATGATGAATGTCAGCCACACGAACTCGTCGATGTCGAAATAGAATCCTGCCGACATGATCCAGGCGGTGATTGTCGTACCGATGTTGGCACCCATGATGATGGCAATAGCCTGGGCAAGGGTCAGTAGACCGGCGTTGACAAACGAGACGGTCATCACCGTCGTAGCAGTGGAGCTCTGCACTGACGCCGTGACCAACATTCCTGCTATCGTTCCAAAGAAACGGTTCTTCGTCATCGACTGCAGCACGTGACGCAACTGCGGACCAGCCATTTTCTGAAGACTCTCACTCATCGACTTCATTCCGTACATCAGAAGAGCCAGCGAACCGACGAGTTTCAAAATTGTCCAAATCGTAAATTGATTATCCATACTTATTGATTAAATATTAATTTCTCTGATTGCAAAATTAATAAAAAAAACACTAAATCGTTAAGAATCACGCTATTTCTTTTTATAAACCGGTTGTCCAGACCTATAATTGCATTCAGCCTTATCCAGCAGACGTGGATAAGGCTGAATGCAAAATGAAAACATCATGCTGCATGATGCCCTGTTTTGGGTTATGTGACATCGAATGTAGAGCCACCGATAAACTCACGCAGCAATGAGTTATTTGGAATAAAATCGGGATTGATAGGGCAGAAACACTCAAGGAAGCTAAGCAGTCGGTCGGCAATCTCGTACTCCGGCGAGTCCTTAGGCACTTTCTTCAGTGCTTTCTCTGCCTTTGGTCTCAATGCAGCAAGCTCGTAGAGCATAGAAGTATCGAAGACCACATCAGCCTCATCCTTAAACGGGAGAATCCATTTCTCCTCTCCCCTTACGACCGAACGCCAGCCGGCTATGGTTTCCTGAGCCGTCTTGCCACGGGTCTGAAAGTCGCGGCTGATGCGACGAAGGAGCCTATTGGCTGTTGTCGGAATCCATTGCTCGCCGTCAAGAGAGATTGGACTCATAGGAGCGGCAAAGATCTTGAACTTCTCTGTGGCAGGGATATTCTCCGAGATAAGAGGGTTAAGCGCATGAATGCCTTCGATAACGAGTATCATATCCTTTTCCAACGTGAGACGCTCGCCGTTATACTCGCGCTTACCCTTGGTGAAATTGAAGGTTGGCAGAGCCACGTCCTTACCTTGGATAAGGTTGTCGAGGTCGCTATGAAACTGCTTGAGATCCATAGAATGAATACTTTCGAAATCAGGTTTTCCTTCTGCGTCGAGCACAGTATATTCCCTATCGACGAACCAGTTGTCCATCGACAGTGCCACGGGGTGTTTTCTGCATGCCATCAATTGTATGCAGAGCCGCTTACTGGTGGACGTCTTACCGCTCGACGACGGTCCGGCAAGCAAGACAATACGTATCTCCTCGCGACTGGCAATGGTCTCGGCAATCTTTACCAGGTGCTTCTCCTGAATAGCCTCCGTGACGAGGATCATATCACTCTGACGCCCTTCCCGTATCACCTTATTAATAAACGACATGGTGTGCATCTGCTTTTCCTCTATTGTCGGGTAGTCGTGGATGGTATAGAAATCAAACATCTGTTTGTATTTATAAATCTTTTATTCGTATTTTCGCTGTCATACTTTGTCGCCGTAGCATAAGTCGCCGGCATCGCCAAGACCTGGAACGATATATTTATGCTCGTTTAGTATAGGGTCGATGGCAGCGGTGTAGAGCACCACATCGTCGGAAGGAAACAGTTCCTGCAGATAATCCACACCCGACTGTGCCGCAATGATGCTTGCCATGATGAGCTTCTTTGGCTGTCCCTTCGTAGTGAATGCCCTGTAAGCCAGTTCCATGCTTCCGCCTGTAGCGAGCATAGGGTCAACCAGTATCAGCGTGGTGTTGTCGAGCTGAGGGGTCGCGAGATACTCAACCTTAATGCCTACTTTGCTGCATTCCTTGTCTTCATAATAACGAAAAGCCGACACGAAAGCATTACGCGCTTTGTCAAATATATTCAGAAAGCCCTGATGTAGCGGCAGGCCGGCACGGAATACCGTTGCAAGGACGATATTATCATCCGGAGTACTCACTTCTGCCACGTCGAGCGGAGTGTTTACCTGTTTTACAGAATAGTCGAGCATCTTACTGATTTCATAAGCCATCAGCTCTCCGATACGTTCGATATTGTTACGGAAAAGTAAACGATTCTTCTGATAATCCACGTCGCGGATTTCTGCCATGTACTGATTGATGATTGTGTTCTGCTCACTGAAATTTATAACCTTCATTACGTAGTGTTTTATATACATTTATTTGTTTTGCGGTGCAAAGTTAGAAAAAACTCTCTATTATTTGCTAAGTCAAAGTTGCAAATATACTGCACAAGTATACATTTTTACTTTCTTTAACCTAAAAAGACTTATAGAACGGGAAAAACAAAATCAAAATGTTGCATGCTACTCTGCTTTTTTGTATTTTTGCATTCGTTGAATGAAAAAAGGTAATTATAATCACTTAATAAAATAACAAAAAAATGGCAAATTTGGATTTGACAAAGTATGGTATCACTGGCTCAACAGTGCTATACTACAACCCAAGCTACGAGCAGTTGTTCGCAGAAGAGACAAAGGCAGGACTCGAAGGTTTTGAGAAGGGTCAAGTGACAGAGCTCGGCGCAGTAAACGTAATGACCGGTATCTACACAGGTCGTTCTCCTAAGGACAAATTCATCGTTGACGATGAAAATTCACACGACACTGTATGGTGGACATCTGAAGAATATAAGAATGACAACAAGAAAGCTACCAAAGAAGCATGGAATGTTGTCAGTGCACTCGCCAAGAAAGAACTTTCCAACAAGAAACTTTATGTTGTAGACGGTTTCTGTGGTGCCAATAAAGACACACGTATGAAGATCCGCTTCATCATGGAAGTTGCATGGCAGGCACACTTCGTTACCAACATGTTCATCAAGCCTGTAAGCCAGGAAGAAATCGATCAGGAGCCTGACTTCGTTGTTTACAACGCATCTAAGGCAAAGGTTGAGAACTACAAGGAGCTCGGCCTTAACTCTGAGACTGCTGTAGTATTCAACGTAACTACCAAGGAGCAGGTTATCCTCAACACATGGTACGGTGGTGAGATGAAGAAGGGTATGTTCTCAATGATGAACTACTACCTCCCACTCAAGGGCATCGCTTCTATGCACTGCTCTGCAAACACCGACCTCAACGGCGAGAACACAGCGATATTCTTCGGTCTCTCCGGTACAGGTAAGACAACTCTGTCAACCGATCCGAAGCGTCTTCTCATCGGTGACGATGAGCACGGATGGGACGACAACGGCGTATTCAACTTCGAGGGTGGCTGCTACGCAAAGGTCATCAACCTTGACAAAGAGTCAGAGCCGGACATTTACAACGCTATCCGCCGCGACGCTCTTCTCGAGAACGTAACGGTTGCAGCTGATGGTAAGATAGATTTCACTGACGGCAGCACGACAGAGAACACACGTGTGTCATACCCTATCAACCACATCACAAACATCGTTAAGCCAATCTCTGCAGGTCCAGCAGCAAAGCAGGTAATCTTCCTTTCTGCTGACGCCTTCGGTGTTCTTCCTCCAGTATCAATCCTTACACCTGAGCAGACACAGTATTACTTCCTCTCAGGCTTCACTGCTAAGCTTGCAGGAACAGAGCGCGGTATCACAGAACCAACACCAACATTCTCTGCATGCTTCGGTCAGGCATTCCTCGAACTGCACCCGACAAAGTATGCTCAGGAGCTTGTTAAGAAGATGGAGAAGTCAGGTGCTAAGGCATACCTTGTGAACACAGGTTGGAACGGTACAGGCAAGCGTATCTCTATCAAGGATACACGTGGCATCATCGATGCAATTCTGTCAGGTGCTATCAACGAGGCTCCTACAAAGAAGATTCCTTTCTTCGATTTCGAAGTACCGACAGCTCTGCCTGGCGTAGACCCTGCAATCCTCGACCCACGCGACACTTATGCTGACGCTGCACAGTGGGAGGAGAAAGCAAAGGACCTTGCTGCACGTTTCATCAAGAACTTCGGCAAGTATACCACTAACGAGGCAGGTAAGGCTCTCGTAGCTGCAGGTCCTCAGCTCTAAAGCAGTTAAATGCAATAGAAATTATCGGAAGCACTTTCCGGTTACATATTAGCGACATCCTTTCGAGGGTGTCGCTTTTTGTTATAACCCAAATCACGCACCGGAGGATAACTTTACATCTAACATAAGCGGAACGTGATGAATCACGCCCCTACAGCTTGCGCCATTGATAAACACGGAAATCATATCTCGGTAAATGTAAATGACCCGCCATGCGCCAGCGTAGGAGCGTGATAAATTACATCATCAATGCGGAACATGATAAATCACGCCCTTACGGCTACGCTATTTCCCGATAGGCGCAAAGAACATCTTTCGAGAAACAACTTATCCCGAAATGGCATAGAAATTACACATCTTAATTTTATACACTTTGCGCGCTTCTAATAATCTCATAATCAGCCGTTTGGAAAACACCCTATTTTGGTCTACCAAAATACCCTATATTGCAACACCAAAACACCCTGTATTGCACGACCAATATAGGGTGTATTGCTTTCGAGTTCCGCAGCATCTTGTTTTTGATGCTTATTTAACCTAAATCTATCATCATGTGACATGATGTTTTTTTCGTTCATTTTCTGTCTTTTCAACCATACATCGAGAAGATTGAATTTAATGACCGATTCGGATTAAAATATTACAACAAGCGAGCGATTCAATACTTGCTTATTTTATGTTTACAAGACGGCTGATTGCACAAAAAATGGTTAAAAAAGAACGCTACAATCTCGAAATTATCTAATAAAGCAGTAAAAACACACGTATTTCGAATAATTATAAGTATCTTTGTACGCTATTTATTAAAGAAATTCAGACAATGAGAAAACTTATCATATCAACCGTACTCTCTGTAATGGCTATTGCCACACTTTCTTCGTGTCTCGGCGATGACAAAGAAACCACTGTTTACGATGACGCTGCCATAACCGGTTTCAGCCTCGGAACACTCAATCTCTATTACACGGGGAAGCGTGCCAACGGCACTGACAGCATCTACAAACGCACAAAGAATTACTCAAAACTGAAATTCTATATCGACCATGCCAAAGGCGAGATTTGGAATCCCGACTCATTGCCTGTGGAGGTTAATGCGAAGAAGATTATCTGCACCATTTCAAGCAAGAATTTCGGAACCGTAGCACTGAAGAGCATCACGAGCGACTCACTGCGCGTTCACGACAACAGAGACTCCGTAGACTTCTCCCAGCCACGCGAGTTCCACGTCTACAGCCAGTCTGCCAAAGGTCATCGCAAATATACCGTGCGTGTGAATGTGCACAAGGAGCAGCCTGATTCATGCGTATGGACGAACATCAGCAATGCGCAGACAAGCATCGCCGCACTGAATGGCATGAAGGCACTGAGCCTTGAAAACAATATCTTCGTCTTCGGCAATGCCGCAGGTGTGGCAAAGATTTACACATCGGCTATCAACGACGGAAAGAACTGGACAGAGCTGACACCAAACATCGCTCTCTCTGCCGACGCATACAAGAACGTACTGTTGAAGAGCGGCGCGTTCTACTGCATCTCCGACGGCAATGTTCTTAGTTCTGCAGATGCCATGAACTGGCAGGTGGTGACTGCTACCGACGCTAAGCAGCTCATTGCAGCTACGTCAGGTCATCTATACGCTCTATCCGCTGACGGCGGCATCGTCTCTTCTGCCGACAACGGCAAGACATGGGAGAAGGAGCAGCTCGACGACGACGCGTCACTTCTTCCTTCAGAAAGCATCGCTTACGCATGCCATAACCTGCAGACCAATGCCAATGCCGACAAGATCATACTCATAGGAAACCGCTCGCTGACAGACTACCCTGACGACATGCACGCAGTGGTATGGACAAAGATCGACGAGTATTCTGCAGGTTCGCGCAGCCATGCATGGACATACTTGACACCGTCACCGACAAACAAACACTTAGCTCCACGTGCGGAAAACTGGCAGATTGTCAGCTATGATTTCCCTAACATCAAGGCTATCAGCGGTAAGGGCGTCGGCAAGAACACCACCAAGGCGCTCAGCCAGATATATCAAAGTGGCGACGAAGGCATCACCTGGCTCAACGACAGCATCATGAAGATGCCTGCAGGTCTTTCAGCCACATCAGAATCGTTCGCCATGACCACGGATAAAGAGAAGTCCGTATGGGTGATATGCGGTGGCACCGGTCAGGTATGGAAGGCACGCATCAACCGTTTAGTGTGGAAGAAAGAAAACGACTATTTCACGGAATAATGAGACAGTTCGCCGCCATATTTGCTTTCTGTCTCGTGTCGATGCTCTCCTTCGCGCAGTCGGAGCCAGAGTATGTGATGGAGATTGGAGCCGGTGTGGGGATGATGTCCTACGAGGGCGACTTCAACGGCAGCGTTCTGAAGAACATGCAACCTTCGGCAGCGCTCGTCCTTCGACGTCTTCTAAATCCACGTCAGGGCTTCAAGGCACAATTAGGCTACGGGAAGATGAAAGGCTCATCGGCAGGAGTAAAGACAGCATACCCTGGCATAACGACAGGACAGCATAATCCTGACGGCAGCAATGTGTACGATTTCAACAACACCCTCGTCGATTTAAATGCCGTATACGAATACAACTTCTGGCCATATGGCACAGGACGTGAGTACAGAGGCGCCAAGCGCCTCACGCCATTTATCTTCGGCGGCATAGGCATGACATACATTGCCGGCAACGGCAACAACGTCTTCACAGCCAACCTGCCTGTAGGCGTGGGCGTGAAATATAAATTAGGTGAACGCATGAACCTGAATATCGACTGGACAATGCACTTCACGATGAGCGATAAACTCGACGGAGCTGTTGACCCTTACAACATTAAGTCGTCGGGAATATTCAAGAACAACGACTGCTACTCGGTGCTTCAGGTATCGATAACCTACAGTTTCAAGGAGAAATGTCGCGTTTGCCATAATCAAGACGAATAACAAGAAAATAATGATAGAACTGGATAAAGAACGCATACCCAGGCATATCGCCATCATCATGGACGGTAACGGACGCTGGGCTATAAAGCGCGGAAAGGAAAGAAGCTACGGCCATCAGGCAGGAGTGGAGACAGTCAGGCGCATCACGGCGGAGTGTACGCGCCTTGGAGTGAAATATCTCACACTCTATACCTTCTCTACCGAGAACTGGAACCGCCCCGACGACGAGGTGGCAGCATTGATGGGATTAGTGCTTTCGTCGCTCGAAGACGAGATATTCATGAAGAATAACGTCCGGTTCCGCGTCATTGGCGACATCGAACGGCTGCCCGACAGCGTAAGGCAGAAGCTCCGTGATACAGAGGAGCACACAGCGCAGAACAACGCCATGACGATGGTTGTGGCTCTGAGCTACTCCTCACGGTGGGAGATAACAAACGCTGTCAAGGAGATAGCGCATGACCTCATGCTGAACAGAACAGCCACTGGCACGACAGACAATGGTGAGAATCACTTCGAAGAGAATATCACCGAAGAACTTATCAGCAGGCACATGCAGACATCGTTCATGCCCGACCCCGACCTACTGATCCGTACAGGCGGCGAATTGCGCATAAGCAACTATCTGTTGTGGCAGATAGCCTACTCGGAACTGTATTTCTGCGACACCTACTGGCCTGATTTCATGGAAGAAGACCTGCACAGGGCTATCCTCAGTTATCAGCAGCGCCAGCGTCGCTACGGCAAGACCGAGGCACAGGTAGAGGCTGATACAACAGCATAAAAAATAGAACCTATCAAGAGAAAAGACAACTCGTTTCAAGAAAAATATCAAGAGATGAATCATATAAAGAAAATATTCTGTATTCTTGCCGTAAGCCTCGTTTCAGGCGTGCAGCTCCTTGCGCAGGATAAAATTGTCAATCCGGATATATCGTACGCCGCAAATCCACGTACATGCACCATTGCCGGAATAACCGTCACAGGCATCGAAGGCTATGAGGACTACATGCTCACGAGCATCTCCAACCTCGCCATAGGACAGGAAATAACTATCCCCGGATCGGAAATCACCGATGCGGTGAAGCGATTCTGGAAGCATGGACTGTTTTCAAACGTCTCTATCTCTGCCGACTCCATCGTCGGTCGCGATATCTATCTGCATTTTCATCTTACATCGCTGCTGCGAGTATCGAAAATCAACTACTACGGACTGAAGAAATCAGAGCGCGATGATATGCAGGCAAAGCTCGGCATGCTTGAGGAAAACAAGATTACTCCAAGCATGATAGACCGTGCGAAACTGCTGGCGAAGAAGTATTTTCAGGATAAAGGTTTCAGCGATGTTGACGTGACAATAACTCAGCGCGACGACCTTTCGCGCAAAAACTTCGTCATTCTCTACGTCGATGTCGACAAACACCAGAAGAAGCGCGTCAAGACAATCATCATTGACGGCAATAAAGAACTCTCCGACTCGAAGTTGAAGGGTCGTCTGTTCAAGAAAGGAGCATTCGCCAAGACCCATGAGGTGAACAAACTGTCGTCGTTCCTGAAGTCAAAGAAATACACTCCGGAGCGCTGGGCAACAGACAAGAAGAACCTTATCGACAAATACAACGAATACGGTTATCGCGATGCACGCATCCTCGAAGACAGCGTGTGGAGCGTCGACGACAAGCACGTAAACATATATGTGAAGATTGACGAGGGCAAAAAATATTTCCTCCGCAATATCAGTTGGGTAGGAAACACCGTTTATCCTACTTCAACACTGGAGAATATTCTCGGAATGAAGACCGGCGACGTCTATAACCAGAAGCTCATGGACAAGCGCCTCACGCAGGACGAGGATGCTGTAGGCAACGCTTACTGGAACAACGGTTACATATTCTACAACCTTGAGCCGGTGGATGTAAACATCGTAGGCGACTCTATCGATGTTGAGATGCGTATTCAGGAAGGTCCGCAAGCGCGCATCAACCGCGTGAGAATAGCAGGTAACGACCGTCTCTACGAGAACGTAGTACGTCGTGAGCTGCACACTAAGCCGGGCGATCTCTTCTCGAAGGAAGCCCTGCAACGTACAGTACGTGAGCTTGCTTCTATGGGACATTTCAACGCGGAAAACATCGACCCGAAGGTAGTTCCTGACGGCGAGAACGGTACGGTGGACATCAATTACATGCTCGAACAGAAGTCAAACGACCAGATAGAGTTCTCTCTCGGTTGGGGACAGAACGGTGTCATCGGTAAGGTCGGCTTGAAGCTTAACAACTTCTCTATTGCAAACCTGTTCCGTAAGAACGCCGAACATCGCGGTATCATGCCTATCGGCGACGGCGAGACGATGTCAATAAGCGCACAGACCAACGGTTCATACTATCAGGCGTATAACGTCGGCTACTCAACGGGGTGGTTTGGCGGCAAGCGACCGGTGCAGTTCTCTGTAGGACTCTTCTATTCAAAGCAGACAGCCCTGTCAAATACATTCTATAACAGTGGTTATATGAACAACTATCGTAATTATATGTACGGCTACGGCAACTCGTACTACAACAACTACGAGAACTATTATGACCCTGACAAGTACATCCAGCTCTTCGGAGTATCACTCGGATGGGGTAAGCGTCTGCGCTGGCCTGACGATTATTTCGTGCTTTCCACACAGTTGGGCTTCACCCGCTACATGCTGAAAAACTGGTCGTACTTCCTTATGACCAACGGTTCGGCAAACAATCTCAATGCAAGTATCTCTATCAGCCGTACGTCAACTGACAACCAGCTCTTCCCCCGTCGCGGTTCAGAGTTCATGGCGTCAGTCACACTCACTCCGCCGTGGTCGCTGTGGGACGGCAAGGACTACAAGAACCTGGCTAACAATCCACGTTCGGCAACATACAGCCAAGAGCAGCAGGAGAAGTTCCGTTGGATAGAATACCACAAATGGAAGTTCAAGTCAAAGACCTACACCTCGCTGACATCGGGTCAGAAGTGCTTCGTGCTGATGACCCGTGTGGAGCTCGGACTGCTGGGCAGCTACAATAAATACAAGAAATCTCCGTTCGAGACCTTCTACGTTGGTGGTGACGGAATGTCGGGTTACTCCACTTCTTACGCAGAGGAGATCGTCGGACTTCGCGGTTACGAGAACGGCTCTCTCACGCCTTACGGCTTTGAAGGCTATGCCTACAGCCGTCTGTCACTCGAGTTGCGCTATCCATTCCTTCTGGGCAACACCACAATCTATGGTCTTACCTTCCTCGAAGGCGGTAACGCATGGGACACAGTGAAGAGATTCAACCCATTCGACATGAAGCGTTCTGCCGGTGTCGGAGTGCGTGTCTTCCTCCCAATGGTAGGTTTGATGGGTATCGACTGGGCTTACGGCTTCGATAAAGTCTTCGGCAAGCGCGGCGGCGGACAGTTCCACTTCGTGCTCGGACAGGAGTTCTAACCCGTTCCTTGCACTTAAGACAACAGAGCGCATGGCATCAGGAATAGGGATTCCGGACACAATATTAGGGGAAAGCCTATGGTGCCAACGAAGAAGAAATTATATTTTTGCCAACGATAAAATAAGTTGAACGTTTAAAACAATACCTATTATGAAGAAAATCCTGTTGATAATGGCATGTGCGATGCTAAGCATCTTCACTGCCGGTGCTCAGAAGTTTGCTCTCCTCGACATGGAATATATATTAAAGAATGTACCCGCGTACGAGCGCGCGAATGAGCAACTTAACCAGGTAAGCAAAAAATGGCAGGCAGAGGTAGAGGCTCTCAATACCGAGGCAGGCACAATGTATAAGAACTACCAGAACGAGGTAGTGTTCCTCTCCGAGGAGCAGAAAAAGAGCCGTCAGGAGGCTATCATGCAGAAAGAGAAGGAAGCATCCGACCTGAAGCGTAAGTATTTTGGTCCCGAGGGTGAACTTTTCAAGAAACGCGAGAGCCTTATCTCGCCTATTCAGGAGGAGATATACAATGTAGTAAAGGAGATTTCTGAACTCCGCGGCTACAGCCTTGTTGTCGACCGCGCATCAGACTCGGGCATCATATACGGCTCGCCGAAGGTCGACATCAGCAACGAGGTGCTTGCAAAACTCGGCTATTCAAATTAAAGGCGTTAAGGAAAAAAGATAAAGTTTACTGTGTTTGACGTCTGCAATTCGGTAAAAAACATTACCTTTGCAGTCGGTCATATCACGCAACGCCACAATTATGCAAGAAAATAATAACAAATAAATAAAACAAGGAAATGAAAAAGTTTATCTTAATGGCGCTTCTCTGCGCACCAATGACAATGTTCGCTCAGAAGTTCGGTCACATCAATTCGCAGGAGATCATGACTTCAATGCCGGAGTTCAGCATCGCTCAGGGCGAGATTCAGGCTAAGGCTAAGGAGTTCGAAAACGAGATGTCAGAGATGCAGCAGGAGTTTCAGCGCAAAGCAGAGGAGTTTGACAAGGTTAGACAAACACTCCCACAGACCAAGCAGCAGGAGACAGAGACAGAGCTTCAGGGTCTCTACACAAAGCTTCAGCAGGCTAATCAGGACTATCAGCAGCAGCTTCAGAAGCTCCAGCAGGAGAAGCTCCAGCCTATACAGACAAAGTTGATGAATGCCATCACCGCCGTCGGAAAGACAGGCAACTATGTATATATCATGGACCTCTCTATGGGCATACCATACATCAACGATGCTATCAGTGAGGATGTTACCGCAAAGGTAAAGGCAGAGTTGAAGAAATAATAACGTCATTATCACTAATGGGTGTCATGCGAAAGTGGTGTAATCCACCTTGCAGACACCCATTATGCTTTTCAATAGACCAAACCTCATTCGCACTATGAAGAAAGTTATCCTATTCCTATTTGCCTTCGTGGCTGTTCTTTCAGCATCGGCTCAGGAGACCGTGCCTTTCCGCTATGGCTGTGTCAGTTACGACACACTGCTGAAGTCGATGCCGGAATATGCAAAGATAGAGGCTGACATGGCTGAGCTGAAGTCAAAGTATGACACGGAGATGGCTTCCTCAGAGGCAGAGTTCAACGATAAATACGAGAACTTCCTCCGCGAGCAAGCCAACTATGCACCGTCGATAAAGCGCAAGCGCCAGTCGGAGTTGGAGGATATGATGCGTCGCAACGAGCAGTTCCGTCAGGAGTCACTTCGACTGCTTGACAATGCACGTAAGGAAATGATCAATACGGCAAAGAAGAAACTCGACGCTGTCATCCGACGTGTGGCAGAAGAATACCAGCTGGCATTCGTTCTCAACACCGACTCCGATGCAGTGCCATATCTCAATGCTTCCATGGCATTCAATATCACCACAGCCGTCGGCGACGCCATAAAATAAAACGAGACCATGTTTTCAGAGAATCCCGGACCAATAGGCGTCTTCGACTCCGGCTATGGCGGACTGACCATACTGCATGAGATACGCCAACTGCTGCCACAATACGACTATATGTATCTTGGCGACAATGCCCGTGCACCCTACGGCAGCCGCTCTTTTGAAGTTGTCTACAAGTTTACGAGGCAGGCAGTGCTCAACCTCTTCGAGCAGGGATGTCATCTGGTCATACTCGGTTGCAACACCGCCTCGGCAAAGGCACTTCGTTCAATACAACATCGCGTGCTGCCAGAACTCTGTCCTGACCGCCGTGTGCTCGGTATCATACGCCCTACAGCCGAAAGCATCTCCGAGCTAACCACTACGCGTCATATCGGCGTTCTCGCCACAGAGGGCACCATACGCAGTCGCAGCTATGAGCTTGAAATAGAAAAACAGGCACCCGATGTGAAGGTATCCGGACAAGCCTGTCCGCTCTGGGCAGCCATAGTCGAGGCGAACGAGGCTGATTCACCCGGTGCCGACTACTTCGTAAAGAAACGCATCGACCAGCTGATGCTTCAAGATCCCGACATCGATGCCATAGTGCTCGGCTGTACGCATTATCCACTCTTGATGCGCAGCATCGTACGCAACTGTCCTCCGGGAGTGCGTATCGTCCCTCAGGGAGCCTACGTGGCCAACTCGCTGAAGGATTATCTCGCACGCCATCCCGATATGGAAGCCAAGTGTACCAAGCACGGCACATGCCGATACCTGACAACCGAAAGCGAGGAGCGTTTTAAGGAATGTGCACAGATATTTCTCAACGAGAAGGTAGATGCCGAGAATGTGACGCTCGAATAAATAGAGGGAATAAGCGTCGGAAGATAAAGAAAATGAAACGAGCGTAAACGATTTCATTGCAAATTATTGGTGTATTAATTCCCATTGCGGGTTACTCCTATAGAGAGTATGCTTATTCTTACGTCGGGGGCTGTCATAAGTTCCTTAGCGCATGATACCATCGTGGCTCCTGTTGTGATGATATCGTCAACGATGAGCACGTGCCGTCCGCTTACTCTCTCCGGATGGATGAGGTGAAAGGCGTTCTCCACGTTGTCGAAACGCTCGGAGACATTCAGCTGTGTCTGGCTGTGAATGAAGTGCTTTCGCTTGACGATATGCTTGTCTGTGGGTATTCCTGTCACATCGTGCAGACCTTTGGCAATCATTTCCGACTGGTTGTAGCCACGCTGCCGGCGTCGCCGACGGGTTATGGGAATAGGTATAATGAGGTCTATATCGTCGAAGAAATGATGCTTACTGACGTTAGTTGCTACTTCGTCATTGTCAGGTTCTTCAATTACTGTCTGTTGTGCGTCGAGGGCTACCTGCCTGCCGAGGTAGACTCCAAGATGAGGCTGCGAGTGATATTTCAGGTCGTAGATTAGTTTGCTTGCCTCGTCGTGGGGCTGGTAAAAGATGTAGGCTACAGCTTTTTCTATTGGAATGCGCCCCCAGAAGAGGCGGGCGAGGTTGTTGTCATAGGCGTATTGCATGTATCCGGTCAGCGGAAGATGCCATTGGCAGACGCCACAAACCTCTTCTTCATTTACTGCCAGGCGACATCCACAGATATGGCACGCACGTGGCGACAGCATATCTAAAAGCCTTCTTAACATTCTTCTATCTCGTCCATGTCGCCGGAGAGGCATTGCTTTATTATGTCGAAGGTGAAACCGCGGCTCATGGCATACTTTATCAGTTTCATGTTCTTCTCATACTCGCTCTTCGCCTTCACCGTGCGTGCCTTCGATTTCAGCAGAGGCTTGAGCACCGCGAGGTATTCGTCGTCGGGCACTTCGTAGAGTATGGGTCGTGAGATGTCAGTCGGTATGTGCTTCTGATATAGCGCCTGCTCCACCTTTCGGTGTCCCCATTTGTTGAATCTAATCTTGTCGCGCACAAAGAAGCGGCAGTACCGCTCGTCGTCGACATACCGCTCACGGGTCAGATATGCCATGACACGCGCCTGAGTCTCGTCGTCGACATCCCATTTCCGCATCTTCTCTGTCATCTCATACGAACAGTGTTCGCTGCCGGCACAGAGGGCGGTGAGTTTAAAAAGTATCTGTTGTTCGGTCATCACACTACGAGAGTTTATTGTACTATCAATGCTCCGTGCGGTCCTGTGGTACTTGCTCTGAACCGCGTCAGTTTGTTGCCAGCCTCGCCTTTTACTACTATGCCGCGGTTGTTCATGTCATATTCTCTCTTGCATATGTCGCAGATAGCTCGTCCGATGTTATTCATTCTAAGCGGTTTGCTCTTTATTGGAATGGCGTCGGGGTCGAAACAGTTAGGACATTCGCGGTCGTAGGCGAAGAAGGTCTGGTCTAATGAGCCGTGACCTACTATTATTCCGTTGTTCAATCCCATTATCGGATTGCGCCGCTTGTCGAGTTCTGTCCATGGAATATCCGACGTCAGTCCTTGGTTCGACGTGCAGTGGTAGTGGGCTGCGCCGCCTTTATGAGTCATTTCTATCATGCAGAACACCCCCGACATCATAGGGTTTAATGCCGAGCCGAGAGTGGGGTCGTTGATGTTTTCTATAATGACACGGCATGGACGGCGACTGAACTCGCCAGTCACATCGCCACAACTGCCAAGAGCCATGAGGCAAAGCAGGGAAAGGATGTTATGAAAGAAGTTTCTTTTCTGCATCTTTAGCCTTATCAAAATTAAACTCGCTTAATATTCTGTCCATCATTTCTGATATCTTGTCGTTGCAGAGATTGCCGATAGCGCCTTCGTGAGTATGGTTGATGTCTTTCTCCGGAGTGAATTGTCCTCGCTCGATGTCGAGCCCTACCTTTTTATATGCGTCGCGGAAAGGAACGCCTTCAAGAGTCAGTCGGTTCACGGTCTCGACAGAGAAAATAGGGTCATACATCGGATTATCGAGGATATCGGTTTTCACTTCCATCCTTTTTATTATATAGGTGGTCATTCGCAGACAGTCCTTCAGTTCGTCGAAAGCAGGCAAGAACACCTCTTTTATTATCTGCATATCGCGGAAATAGCCTACGGGGAGGTTATTCATTATCAGCATCAGTTGCTGAGGAAGTGCCTGCAGTTTGTTTGACTTTGCGCGAATCAGTTCGAATATATCAGGGTTTTTCTTATGTGGCATTATCGACGAGCCTGTAGTACACTCCTTAGGAAGGGCAATGAAACTGAAGTTCTGCGAGCTGAACATACAGGCATCGAACGCCATCTTTGCAACCGTTCCTGCCAACGATGCAAGTGCGAATGCCACATTGCGTTCCGTCTTTCCGCGTCCCATCTGTGCGTAGACTACGTTATAGTCCATTGTGTCGAATCCTAACAAGTCGGTTGTCAGCTGGCGGTTCAGTGGGAATGAGCTGCCATATCCGGCAGCAGAGCCTAACGGATTGCGGTTTGTCATGCGGTAGGCAGCCTGAAGAAAGAGCATATCGTCGGTGAGACTCTCTGCGTAAGCGCCGAACCACAAACCGAAACTCGACGGCATGGCAATCTGCAGATGTGTGTATCCGGGCATCAACACGTCGCGGTTTTGGTCGCTTTTATTTATGAGTTCGTCGAAGAGTTCCTTTGTGCAGTCCACTATCTCGCGCAGGGATGAACGGATAAAGAGTTTCATGTCGACCAATACCTGATCATTGCGTGAGCGTCCGGAATGAATCTTCTTACCAATATCTCCGAGCTTACGGGTTAGCATCAGTTCCACTTGCGAGTGAACATCCTCCACACCGTTCTCTATCACGAATTCTCCACGCTCGCATACAGCATAGATACGCTTTAGCTCGTTGAGAATCACAGGCAGTTCGTCACTGCCAATAAGTCCGATGCTTTCGAGCATGGTGACGTGTGCTATGCTTCCCAAGACATCGTATTTAGCAAGATAAAGGTCCGTCTCGCGGTCTCTGCCCACGGTGAAACGCTCTATCTCCGAATTGATATCAAAGCCCTTCGACCACAATTTATCCCCGACAATCTCTCCCATAGCACTCTTCTCTAATAATTAATCATCGCCAGTGCGTCGGCAATTTTCTCCACGCCGTCTTTCAGTTTGCCTCCCACCATTGCCTTCAGCATGAAAGGAATGTCGGCATCGATTGTCAGTTTCATCTTCGACTGGTCGCTGCTGACCGGCAGAGTCTGAATCCAAAGATTTGCCTTTACCGGCGACTGCCGGGTCTCAAACTTTATGCACTTGCCCTCTTCGCGCTCTATGATGCACATGCTGATAGTGCCGAACATCGGTGTCGGAATGGCGATGCTGTCAGCAGTAATCTCTATATCCTTCAGTTGCTCGAGAGCATTTTCCTGCTCAGCCTGGCGCATTTTCTCACGTAGTCCTTCGTCGTTCTGTGCGCGTTCTATCAGCGGACGCAGGTTCTCGAGGTTCGACAGTGTAGCATAGACGCGCTCGACAGGAGCAGATATATTCTTTACGGAACTTGATTCTTTCATACTCATGAGTTATTGTTTCCATGTCGATGGAGACTTTCTCCATTGCTTTAACACTTCTATATCTTCTTTGCTTATGTATCCACTCTCTGCCGCAATCTCCGTTGTGGCTTCGTAGTCGCATATCGTCACTAATTTAAGGTCGGCGGCGTTGAATGCTTCCTCTGCTATCTGAAATCCGTATGTATAACTTGCCACCATACCGACTACCTTGAAACCGGCTTCACGCAGTGCCTCTACGGCTTTCAATGACGAGCCGCCGGTAGAGATAAGGTCTTCGACGACCACCACCTTCGCACCTTCAGGCAGTGTGCCTTCAATGAGATTGCCCATACCGTGGTCCTTTGCCTTTGAGCGAACATAACAGAATGGCAGTCCCAACTCATCTGCCACGAGTGCACCTTGTGCTATTGCACCGGTTGCAACGCCTGCAACAGCAGTGGCATCGGCGAAGTGCTCATGAACCAAATGCACCAGTTCCTGCTTCACGAACGAACGTATCTCTGGATAAGCCAGTGTCTTGCGGTTGTCTGTATAGATTGGTGAATGCCAGCCTGATGCCCATGTGAAAGGATCGTTTGGCTGCAACTTTATGGCTTTGATGCTTAGAAGTTTTTCTGCAAACTGTTTTTTTATTGGATCCATAATATCTTATTGTAACTTGTTTTCTTATGCAAAGATATGGAAAATGCACGGGATATCAAAGGAAAACACTTGTTTATTGTGCGAGTTCGGGATAAGATTTATAACATAGACAAGACCATTCTTATCCCAAACTGGGGTGTTTAATGATTCTCGCTGAGCCGGAACTTTATCGTTCCTCCGCCGGAAATAGCCTTATGGTTTATGCGCATCGAATCCTGTCGCTTGCCGTTTATCGTCACATCCTTTATATAGTCGCCCTTGCCGCTGGTCTCGATGACGAGACGGTCGGAACCGTAGTAGCGTGGGTCGAGGTGTATTGTCACCTTGCTGAAGGTCGGAGTTGTGAGTGTATATTCAGGCACACCGGGGCAGTCGGGATAGAGTCCTATCATCGAGAACATTGCCCAGCACGACATCGTACCTGTATCGTCGTTGCCCGGGATGCCCCAAGGCTTGTTATGGAAATTGTCCGCCAGCAGTTGCTTTACGATTTTCTGTGTGCGCCATTCCTCTCCTTTGAAATAAGAGAAAAGATAAGGGTAGGCAATGTCAGGCTCGTTGGCAGGGTCGTAGTACTTATTGTCGAAGACGCTCTGTAGGCGCTCTATGAACTTCTTTCTGCCGCCCATGAGTTTTACCATGCCCTTAACATCGTGAGGAACATAGAAGGTATAGTTCCATGCATTGCCCTCGTGGAATCCCGGCGACGGCTCGAAGTTCTCGCCCTGCTTAGGGTCGAAAGGTTCATAGAAGTTGCCTTCCTGTGTTATAGGACGCAGTGTGCCGTATTCCTTTGAGTAGTAGTTCTTGTAGCCCATGCTCTGTTTGTAGAACCGTTCGGCATCGTCTTTCTTGCCGAGGGCACGTGCAAAGGTCGACAGAGCGTAGTCGGCAACGTAATATTCGAGTGCGTGCGACACAGAGTTGTCATACTGGCTCTCCATAGGACAGTAGCCACGCTTCAGATATTCATCAATGTCGGGGCGTACGGGATTGTCCTTACCCGGTGTGGTGGCTGACTTTACCATTGCCTCGTAAGCTGTCTCCACATCGAAGTCGCGGAATCCCTTCATCCAGGTATCTACGATAACAGGCAGTGCGGGGTCGCCTTCCATTGTCATGGTCTCGCGTCCGAAGAGTTCCCATTTAGGCAACCAACCCCATTCCTTATACATATTGATGAACGTATCTATCATGTCCATCTGCCTATCGGGGAAGAGCAGCGTCATCATCTGGTGAACATTGCGGTAAGTGTCCCATAGAGAGAACACGGTGTAACGGTTGCGGGCTGTGCGTCCTATGCCCGCGTTTTCGATCAACGGGTAGTCGCCGTTGACATCTTGAAGGATGTTAGGATGTATGAGCAGATGATAGAATGCGGTATAGAATATGGTTTTCTGCTCTTCTGTTCCGCCTTCTACCTCAATTGCAGAGAGGTTCTTGTTCCACTCGTTGCGTGCGTTTTCGCGTGCAGTATCGAACGACAAATCCGCCTGTTCCTTATCGAGATTCTCACGTGCGTTGGCGATGCTTGTGAATGACACGCCCATGCGCACCTCTATCTGTTCGCCCTCCTCGGTGTCGAAATCAAACCACGCACCGATATCGTCGCCACTGATGTCACGACGATAGGCGTTGTATAACTTGTACTTGCCTGCCGTGTCGTCCCATTCAGCCTCGGCAGTCATCGGGCGCTGCTTCTTCCAGTAACCGCTTTTTTTAGGGGTTTTGCTTAGGCGCATCACGAAATATATGGGGAACACGCTCTGCGGAACATAGCAGAAAGTGCCAAGGAGTTTTGTTCCTTCTATCTCTCTGTCACCGACAAAACGCATCGTTGCCCCCGACTCGTTGGTCAGTCCTTCGCCGAGGTTGAGCAGAATGTGCGACTCGCCCTTTGGGAATGTGTAGCGCTCAATGCTGGTTCTGAGTGTTGCGGTCAGTTCCGCCTTGACGCCGTATTTGTCGATGGTTGCAGTGTAATAACCCGGTGTAGACACCTCGTCCTTGTATTTGCTGCCATAGTTGCGATAGTCGACATCAAGCTTTCCCGTTGTCGGCATGACAAGAAGCGAACTCGCCTCGGGACACCCAACGCCACTTAGGTTTACATGGGCAAAGCCCGTTAGGAAACTGTTCGTCACATCATAAGGCGTGCTCCACCAGCGACTGTCCTTGTCATACTTGTTTTCGTCAGAGCCCATGACATTGAATGGCGCCACAGACATCAGTCCCTGCGGACATACGGCGCCGGGATTGCAAGTACCGAAGTTAGTTGTTCCGATGAATGGGTTGACGTAATCAACCGGCAACTTGTCAGCCCATATCTGTGCCGACATTGCTATCGTTGCCAAAAAGGTCAGTATTGATTTCTTCATATTGATAAATTGTCTGATAAGCATAACCCAATCGGTCATAAGATCGCGTTATGTTTTATCCTACCTGGCTGCCTGGTTTAACATCAGTCGATGTTGTTGTTACAGAGAGTGTCCCGTCGAAGTTGACTGCCGAGAGTATCATTCCCTGGCTTTCCTCGCCCATCATCTGACGTGGAGCGAAGTTTGCAACGAACAGCACCTGCTTTCCTACAAGTTCCTGCGGGTCTTCGTAGTAGGCTGCTATGCCGCTCAGAATTGTTCTGCCGTCCTTTGTTCCGTCGTCAATATGGAACTTCAGGAGTTTCTTCGATTTCTTTATTTTCTCGCAAGATGTAACCAGTCCTACGCGGATGTCGAGTTTCTCGAAGGTGTCGAAGTCGACATTCTCCTTTACGGGCTCCGGTTCATAGTTCTCTGCCTCGTTGACTTTCTTCGTGTCCTCGAGCTTTCGGAGCTGCGCCTCTATGACGCTGTCCTCGATCTTCTCAAAGAGTAGTGAAGGCTCGCCGAGCTGCTTTCCTGAAGGGAGGATGCCCATATTGCCGAGCTGCTCCCATTCGAAAGAGTCCATGTTGAGCATCTCGCGGAGCTTTCTTGAAGAGAACGGCAGGAATGGCTCAAAGGCTATGGCGAGGTTAGCACAGAGCTGCAGACAGACATAGAGTATTGTCTCGATGCGTTTCGTATCGGTCTTCCATATCTTCCAGGGCTCACATTCTGTGATGTAGCGGTTACCGATACGTGCGAGATTCATCGCATCCTTCTGTGCATCGCGGAACTTGAATGTATCGAGCAGCTCCTCCACCTTGCTCTTCACGTCCTTGAACTCCTCTATAGTCTTGCGGTCTATCTCTAACAGGTTGCCCTGTTCCGGAACGACGCCGTCGAAATACTTCTTCGTCAGTTGCAGTGCGCGGTTCACGAAGTTGCCATAGATAGCTACAAGTTCAGAGTTGTTGCGCTCCTGGAAATCTTTCCATGTGAAGTTGTTGTCCTTTGTCTCCGGTGCGTTGGCTGTCAGTACATAGCGAAGCACGTCCTGCTTGCCGGGAAACTCTACGAGATATTCGTGCAGCCACACTGCCCAGTTGCGCGACGTGGATATCTTATCGTTCTCAAGATTGAGGAATTCGTTTGACGGAACGTTGTCGGGCATGATATATCCGCCGTGGGCTTTCATCATCACAGGGAATATAATGCAATGGAACACGATGTTGTCCTTGCCGATGAAATGCACGAGGCGTGACTCCGGGTCCTGCCACCATTTCTGCCATGTACCCCATTTCTCAGGTTCGCTGTCGCAGAGTTCCTTGGTGTTTGAGATATATCCGATAGGAGCATCGAACCACACATAAAGCACCTTACCGTCGGCACCTTCGATGGGTACCGGTATTCCCCAGTCGAGGTCGCGTGTCATGGCACGTGGCTGAAGGTCGATGTCGAGCCATGACTTGCACTGACCGTAGACATTCGGGCGCCACTCTTTGTGTCCGTCGAGAATCCATTCCTTGAGCCATTGCTGATAATTGCCAAGTGGCAGATACCAGTTCTTTGTAGGCTTCTTCACGAGCCCATGACCGGGATTGTTCTTGTTTGTAGGACAGATTAGTTCTTCCGGCGAGAGCGTAGAACCGCATTTCTCGCATTGATCGCCGTAAGCGCCATCATTACCACAGTGTGGGCATGTGCCGATAATGTTGCGGTCGGTGAGAAATTCGCCTGTCACCTCGTCGCAGAACTGCTCCTCGACAATCTCGTCGAGCTTGCCGTCGTCATATAGTTTGCGAAAGAAATCGCTTGCAAACTTATGATGTATATCACTCGTCGTGCGGCTGTAGATATCGAAAGAGATACCGAACTCGGCAAACGAGTCTTTGATTATCTTGTGATAACGGTCGACAACCTCCTGAACGGTGATGCCTTCCTTGCGTGCACGGATAGTAACCGGTACTCCATGCTCGTCGCTGCCGCCGATGAAGATAACTTCCTGTTTCTTCAGACGGAGATAGCGAACGTAAATATCAGCTGGCACATACACTCCAGCAAGATGACCGATGTGTACACCGCCATTGGCATAAGGCAACGCAGCAGTCACTGTAGTACGCTTGAATTTCATTTCTTTTTACTTGTTATATTGTGTTTTGCAAAATTACTCAATTTTGAAGACACTACAAAGGATTATCGTCAAAAAGTGAATCCGCGGATACTTATAGTTTTATTGGTGTCGGGTAAAAACTGAATGAAAGTTCTGCAAGTCTTTATTTATCGGCACTACAGGCACATATAGCCAATAGAGGCTTACTTTTTGTTTCAAATAGTTAGCGTTACTAAAAACATTCTTTTTAGTTTTGTTTCTTCCACGAACCGAGAAAGGGTCGTTATACGCCTGCCGGATTTCCTGTTTCCCAAAGGATTTCGGAACGTGATAAATCACGCACCTTCAGGTTTCAGTCTACTCGATTCATCGCTATAATTTATTTACCGGACACCAATAACTAAACCCAAAACGGCCAATAGACCGCGGTGCCTTTTATTATCAAAGAACAATAGCTTGCCTACTGCTTTCGCCCGCTTGTGTGGCATCTTACCAGCCGTATTACATTGACGTAGCCCGCTATGCCCGCGGTAACAAGACTGCTAATCTGCTCAACAATCAAACGAAATAAGTTTGGAATCTATTGACCGGTTTGGGATAAAAATACATTACTATGGAATGCGAAAGCAAAACACCCTGTTTTGGTCGTGCAATATAGGGTGTTTTGCTATTGCAATATAGGGTGTTTTGGTCGACCAAAATAGGGTGTTTTCCAAACGACTGACAATGAGATTATTACAGAGGTGCTACGGGTTGATTCCTTTAGTGCTACGGATGAGCCCTAATCGGTCACATTATTTCGAGGAATTAACGAATTCTTATACCAATCGAAGAGTTTCGTTATGCCGTCTTCAATCTCTACCTTATGTTGCCATCCGAGCCTGTGCAATTTTGAGACGTCAATAAGCTTACGCATTGTGCCGTCAGGTTTCGTAGCGTCGAAGTGGACAACTCCTTTAAAGCCGACTACTTTTACTACGAGTTCTGAAAGTTCACGAATGGTCAATTCTTTTCCCGTACCGACATTGATGTGACAATTGCGTATCTCGCCAAGCTCCGGTATTGCACCTCCGCGTCCCGTAGAATGGTTACGGTCGACAACGCCATCGGCTGATACGCCATAATGAACGGAAGAATATTTCTCAAACCCGCAGACATCAGAGAAGTTGACATTTAGGAGCACATGAACGGAAGCGTCAGCCATATCTTCGCTCCATAGGAACTCACGCAGTGGCGTGCCTGTTCCCCAAAGCGCCACCTTATTATTATATATACCATAGAAGGCAAGGACTTCGAGAATGTCCGCCTCCGACGAAGAGCCGTCTATTACAACGCGTCGGGGCTCGGTCTCGCCCTGTGTTTTAATGTTTGCACCTACAGGACGCACGGTGAGGTCTCTGCGAATCAGTTCCCAGTTGCCGTCGGCGATAAGCTTTGCAAGATACACCTTGCGCATCATGGCAGGCATGACATGAGAATTTTCGAGATGGAAATTGTCGTTTGGACCGTAGAGGTTTGTCGGCATTACCGCAATATAGTCAGTGCCATACTGCAGGTTATAACTCTCACACATTTTCAGTCCGGCAATCTTCGCTATGGCATACTCCTCATTGGTATATTCCAACGGCGATGTGAGAAGGCAATCCTCGGGCATTGGCTGTGGAGCTTCTTTCGGATAGATACATGTCGAACCAAGGAACAACAGTTTACGCACACCATGAGCATAAGCCTCGGAGATGACATTACACTGTATCTGCATGTTAATCATTATGAAGTCGGCACGATAGAGTGAGTTTGCCATGATGCCTCCCACGAATGCGGCAGCAAGAACAACCGCATCAGGGCGTTCATCGTCGAAGAACTTACGCACGGCGAACTGATCGGTAAGGTCTAATTCACGGTGAGTGCGACCAACTAAATTATTATAACCTCTTGCCTTAAGGTTGTTCCATATGGCAGAGCCCACAAGACCGCGGTGTCCGGCTATGTAAATCTTTGCATTTTTATCTAAACTCATGATCTTGTATTTTTCTAAATGATTCAGCGGCACACAATCTATCTTTTCCTTGTCGCTGCAAATAATCCGATTACCGCATAGCATATCAATGGGATGAGAAATGCGTCTGCCATGCTACCTGTCGTATCAGCGATGTAGCCCATCAGCATCGGAGCGATGGCGCCGCCGACAATGGTCATAATCAGTAGTGACGACGCTAACTTCGTCTTTGTGCCGGCATCTCTGAGCGACATAGAGAATATGGTAGGGAACATTATGCTCTCGCCGAAATACAACACGAAGAATGCCATGAGCGAAATATTCCCAACACACGTAATGACAATAGCCGTTGCACAAACCGCCAGCAAGGCACAAGCAAGGAGCACAAACTTCGGTTTTATGTAATTCATCAGCACACCTCCAAGCACACGTCCTACAAAAAAGAGTCCCATTCCGCCAAAGGCAAGAAAGGTGCTTGCCGTCTGCTTGTCAATCTGAATATTCTCCGTAGCGTAATTGATGAAGAAACTGTTTACTCCTGTCTGTGCTGCGACATACAAGAAGAGTGTAAGCATACCAAAGGCAAACTGCAGTTTGTCAATGTTCACCTCTACTGTTTTCGTCTTTGTGTCTTCCTCATGCGCCCTACGAGGATCAGGAATCTTAATGGAAGAGAACACAAATGCCACCGTGAGGACGAAGATGCCTACAATAGCGTATGGCACAGCGATACTCACTCCGGTGAACAACAACTGCCCTCCTACTAAGGGACCGATTATCCAGCCGATGCCATTAAGTGACTGCGACAGGTTGATTCTGCTCTCAGCCTTATCAGGATGACCGAGCACAGTGGCGTATGGGTTTGCACTTGTTTCCAAGCACGTCAGTCCGCATCCCAAAACAAACAAGGATAGAATGAAAAAGTAAAAGTTGTTCAGCTGTGAGCCAGGGATGAACATCAGTGCACCAATGCCGAACAGCACCAGACCTGTAATAACTCCTATGCGGTATCCCCATTTCTGAATAATCCATCCTGCTGGCAAAGCCATAAGAAAATAAGCACCATAGACAGCAGCCTGCGTGAGCGAAGACATGGTCTTGCTGATACTGAAAGACTCTTGAAAATGTGGATTCAGGACCTCAAGTATTCCGTGAGCGAAGCCCCACATGAAGAAAAGAGAACTTATCAGAAGAAACGGCATCAGATAGTTATGCCCCTCGAAACGGAACATCGCCGCCTTCTTATCTGTTGAATTATTCATGCTTCGTGTATGTTACTCTCTTCTGATGTGAATATCGAATGCCTCAGGATGGCAGGAGACAAAAGTCTTGCTGTCATTGACAACTAATGCAAGATAACCACCGCCACCGGCACCTGGCATCTTCCACGCAAGAACATCGTCCATAGAACGATATTTGTCAATGTGTGGCTGAACGCTTGCATCTGATTGTATCTTTCCATTTATTGTTGGATTTACCATTGCCGGGAACATCGCTACTTGCGCTTCAAACGAAGCACGGTAAGCCTCGGCAAAGGCATTAAGGTTGCGTTTGATTATCGCATCCCAGCAAGCATCAGCAGCATCGGCAAGAGCTTTCACCTTCATAGGGGTGATGTCTTTGCCGTCTAATACGCTGCATCCATCACGACGTGGCTCGAGCGGGACCATCACGATATGTTGTTCGAGAAAGCGAAGGGTCATCTCGTCCTGAGTACTCTCAAGTTTCAAGGGCCAGAAACCATGATCGTAATAATGACGACATAGTCCCGGCATACAGATACCGATTGAATCTTGTGCACCTGAGATGATTCCGTCGTTACGCTCAGGATTGTTTTCAAAGCAGAACACTAAACGTGCAAGCATCTCAGGATCCATTTTTGGCAACTTGACCGGCCATATCTTCTGAATCATTTTTCGCGTCGATGTGGACAGTCCACAACGATCACGCACTTCAAAGGTAGGCTCCAAAGAAATTGTAATAGCCCATCCCGGATGATGCTCACTGACATATGGTTGGTCAATCCATGTACCGGCAAGATCGAGACGCGTCGGAATACCTACGGCATCTGACGACGGCTGGGAGCTAATGGTGGACAGCTCTTTCTTAAGATCTGATGAAGAGCGCGCCTTTAACCCTTCATGAGGTATGCGCTGAAGCTCTATATATTCTATGCCACGCTCATTGCATATACGGCGTTTCTCATCAGATCCTCCTTCTGCATTGACGACAAAGACATCTGGTTTTACAATGTCGAGCGTAGGTAGAAAGTCAATCACTCCACTGCCGGCATTGATATAAGCTTCTTTCACTGCTTTAATGTTCTTCACCATAAACAGGCGCTCATCTTCAGGAAACATTGGCTTGCGATGCTTATATTGCAGATAGGTATCGTCAGAGCCTATGCCTACATACAATTCGCCATATTGTGCTGCCTGCTTAAAGAACTCGACGTGCCCCGAATGCAGAAGGTCGTAACAACCACTTACAAACACTTTTCGTGGTACCGAACATCCTTCTGCAGAAGAAACATGAGTTCTCACTCTTTCGTCACTTGCCTGTTTTGTGTCATGTATTATCTTATTATCTTCATTCATTATAATTGATTTTTAATCATTTAAAAGTGTCGACAATGTCATAGTCCACTACAATCCACGGGAAATCGTATCACAAAGGTAAACAAAAAATGCCGCCACTCCAAGCAATAACCCTCAAAATGCATGCCATAGTATTAACCACAGCTGTTATGTAACGTATGCCGTTGTCGAATGTTTGTTGCCTGTCCTACACATCATATACACTCTCAGACACTTAATGCGATTACTGTTCTTTCAGTATTCGAAAGCAGATGCTATGCAAAAGAATATCGTGAGTGCATGACTATGTGTCTTTTGCAGGGAGTGTCATCCTATATGAATTGGTTTCTTTCTTCTTGAATCCAAGTGACTGATAGAGTCCGTTAGCAACGACGCGCTTTGGATTTGAAGTAAGATGAAGCTCTATAGGAGCAAGCTTTTCAGCTTCCGCAAGCACATGCTCAATCAATTGTCTGCCAAGTTGCTGCCCTCGATACTCCGACGCAACTACAACATCTTCAACAGAAGCCTTAGTGCCAGTAGGTGAATGGAAAACGCACAATGTAGCACAAGCAATTATGTGTCCATCAGCAAAGATTACATACATGCGACAGTTTGAGTCTTTCAAAGTAGCCGACAACTGCGTTTCATTAAAGACACATCGTGCTGACAACTGCGACATCAAAGACTTTATATCTTCAAACTGCCCGTGAGTATAGCTCCGTAGCTCTTCTACCTCCATCACATCTGGTGACATATTATATATCTGTCCATTACTAATCGCGACGGAAGATATCGCGTGTATAGACTTTTTTCTCCACATCGTCAAGGCACGCATCGTATCGGTTGGCGATAATAGCGTCGCTTTGCTTCTTGAATTCTTCAATGTTGTTCACAACCTTAGACCCGAAGAATGTCTCCCCGTCCTTTAAAGTTGGCTCATATACGATAACATTTGCACCTTTTGCCTTAATGCGCTTCATGATGCCTTGAATAGCTGATGCTCTGAAATTGTCGGAATTGCTCTTCATCGTCAGGCGGAAAATACCAACTGTCACCTCCTTTTTCAATCCGTCATACTCATTATTCGTGCTGTAAGCATACCAACCGGCTTTGCGTAGAACCTCATCAGCTATAAAGTCTTTGCGTGTACGATTACTTTCCACAATGGCAGACATCATATTCTGTGGCACATCAGCGTAATTAGCCAACAGTTGCTTTGTGTCCTTAGGCAGGCAATAACCTCCATATCCGAACGAAGGATTGTTGTAGTGTGTTCCTATGCGCGGATCTAAGCCAATGCCATTAATGATGGACGCAGTGTCCATTCCCTTGCACTCACAGAAGGTGTCAAGTTCGTTGAAGTAAGACACGCGAAGGGCAAGATAGGTGTTGGCAAAGAGTTTAACTGCTTCTGCCTCTTTCAGTCCCATGAAAAGAACAGGAATATTCTTTGTATCTTCATATCCTTCATGGATGGCGTTATCAGCCGAAGGTCCTTCTGCTCCTTCGACAAGAAGCCGTGCGAATATCTCGGCAGCCTCTTTCATGTGATTGCCCTGAATAGTCTTTATGGCATCGTTCTCAGTACCAAAATCGCCACCACCGATAAGCTTTGGATAACCGACAATGATTCGCGAAGGATAGACATTATCATATAATGCCTTTGACTCACGAAGGAATTCAGGGGAGAAAAGCAACCGGAACTCACGTCTGCGACCATCAGCGAGTGGTCCCATTGCTTTGAACTTCTCCGCATACTTCACATATAGCGAACGGCAGTAGCCTACAGGAATGGTCGACTTGATTACCATTGTTGCCTCAGGATTAACCGAAAGAACAAGGTCAATCACATCTTCTATATGGTGTGTATCGAAGAAATTCTTCTGTGGATCGTAGTTCGTGGGAGCCGCTATAACGACAATATCGGCATCCTTGTAAGCCGATGCACCGTCAAGCGTTGCAGTCAGGTTAAGTTCTTTCTCGGCAAAATACTTCTCTATATATTCGTCAAGAATCGGAGAAACTCGTTTGTTTATCTTGTCAACTTTCTCAGGAATCACATCAACGGCTGTAACCTTATGATTCTGAGCCAACAGTGTGGCAATACTCAGTCCTACGTAGCCTGTTCCGGCTACAGCTATTTGTATGTCTTTAAATTCACGCATATATCAGATATTCTTTTAGTTACTAATTACATAAAACCGTGCATATATACCTTTATTATAATATAAGGCATTCGCACACGTGTCTTTTCTTATCGATGATGTGCCTTACACTTTAGTTGTCGAGCACCTCATACTTGGAGAAATTACTCTTATACTCCGGCACCATTTCTTTCATCTTACGTACAATTTCCAAATCATTGTATGTGTACGACAATTCAAACAGTTCTTTCTCACTGCTACAAGCATCAGTGTAATCGTACTCACGAACCTGTGCAACCATAATATTCGGATTCTTCGTTGGCAGATTCTTCTCTTTATCCGACAGCACTTCTTCATAGAGTTTCTCACCGTGTCTGAGTCCGGTAAACTCTATTGAGATGTTATGTGCGCCCGACAGTCGTATCATACGCTTTGCCAAGTCGACGATCTTCACAGGCTTACCCATATCAAATATGAATATCTCACCTCCGTTGCCCATTGTTCCTGCTTCAAGAACAAGACGGCATGCCTCGGGTATAAGCATGAAGAAACGGATGATGTCAGGATGAGTGACAGTGATAGGACCTCCTTTTTTTATCTGCTCCTTGAAGATTGGTATCACTGAACCGTTGCTTCCCAACACATTTCCGAAACGTGTTGTGACGAATTGCGTGATGCCTGGCTCGCCATTGATCTGCATGAGTCGTGAGCAACACTGATGGTCTGTCACAGCATTGTCAATGGCATCGGCTTCACCGCTGGCTACACGTGCCCGGAGATCGGCAAGGGCTTTATTCAGCGACTGGCAGTATATCTCACAAATACGCTTTGAGCATCCCATCACATTTGTAGGGTTGACAGCCTTATCCGTAGAGATCATTACAAACTTCTTCGTACCATATTTCACCGACAGATCTGCAATGACACGCGTACCATATATATTATTCTGCACAGCCATAGCAGGGTTGTCTTCCATCATTGGCACATGCTTATATGCAGCAGCATGAAATACATATTCCGGACGGTGCTCGGCGAAGATTGTCTCCATGAATGTCTTGTTGGCAATCGATGCCACTATGGTAGAAAACTTTGTAACCATGGACATATTACTTGCGGTCTCACTTTCCATCTGGCTTGCAGCAAAACGTGAACACCAGAGGCGGATATCATGCATTGGAGTCTCTGCCTGATCGACCAATACCATCTCTGCAGGATGAAATTTTGCCACTTGGCGCACCATTTCCGAGCCGATAGAGCCTGCAGCACCGGTGATAAGTATGCGCTTGCCACGAAGGAGACGACCGATGGCGTCCATGTCGACTTCTATCTTATCGCGTGGCAGCAGGTCCTCGATATCAACTTCCTTAAGTTGGTTGCCGTTAAACTCTGACATGCCAACCCATTCCTCTTCATGAGGAATCATCATTATCTTTATATTATTATCTATCAGTAGATTGATGAATTCCTCGCTGGCACGGAAACGGTCATTTTGCATAGGCGAGACAAGCACTACCTTCACACCGAGCGACTTCATTCGATTGATAAGCTCGTCATTTACTGCATAGACTTTTTTTCCAAGCAACAGCTTGCCAACCATCTCAGAGCCTGGCGATATAAAACCACACAGGTTGTATTTGTTCGGGTCAAGTCCGCGAATAAGCTTTGCCAGTGCCACGCCTCCTTCGCGCACACCATATATAAAAGCGCGCACGGTAGTATTATTTCGCCGGGTTATATCAAAGAGGGTCTTTACAATAATTCGCGAGAATACCAACAGCATAGTAGAGAATGCAAACATTATCAGGCAGTTGTCAAGATGCAACACAGAGATCCCATGCGCTATCATTATATTCCCACCGAATATGCCTAAGAGTAATGTAAGGAATGCTCCCAGAATCATGGCACTGCTGATGCGTACAAGATCAACGAACGACGAGTAGCGCAGGACCCCACTGTAAGTACGGAATAGTCTGAAGGCGAAAAGGAACAGAAGTATGCTTACCAGAAGTGCACGGGTTATCGACCAGAATTGCTCTATGAAACCTAAAGCACCAAGTTCTATATACTTTGCAATGTAGCCCGAGAACATCACGATGAGGCTATCAAAAGCCATAAGGCACCAATAAGGAAGTGCTCCACGCGAGAAATACCAGTTGAAAAACTGATTAAAAACTTTACTTATCATTGTCTTTCGCTTTCCAAATTTTTTATTCAATTATCATCCATACATTCAGTCAATTATCAATAAGAGCCTTACTGTCAGCAAGAGCAATGACGCGACCTGCATCATATTCCTTTTCAAACAACGCTGCAGCATCCTCAACAATAAAAGATTCTGCCGGCAATAGTGCTTTCCAAAGATAGTGACCGACATCGTTTCGCTGCACGACATCTGACTGTCCAGACGACACAACACATATAATGGGCATATCACATACATCGTTGACAGTGAGGTTATTGCCAATTTGCATAAAGTGAGTTTTTATAATATTATAAACATACACACAAGTTGCCCATAAGTCTACAGCATCGTCAGCGAGTACGTTGGCGAGAGTATCAAGATAGACATTGTGTCCTATTTCCAAAACATGCTATTCAGAATCGTAGCAAAATTAATATTTTATTTCCAAACCACAAAATAAAACATTATTTTATTTACAGTTCACATATAAAACTGTCGCAAATCAAAAGCGCAATAACCACTGTGTCAGTGAATATAAAATCGATTTAGCTATACGTTTCTAAAGCAAATCGCCATTATAGTGTAGGTTTAACCCAAACATATATAATATTTTTGTAGCAGGGCACATGCCGGTTTGCGATAAGAAAGGTCGTGTCGAAGCTGGCAATCTCACGAATAGTAAAATAAAATTACCTTCGCGATTTTTGACGAAATAGAAAACTAAAAGCAGCGATTTGCCAAGTCGGCATGGCATAAAGCTATGTCTTCAAGAAGCGACAAGAGATGAAAACAGCTTCATTCCACGCTTTTTCTCTCAAAAAGCTGTGGTTCTTGCCGATGAAACCGATGCTTTCAGCGGCAAGAAGTGGCGGTTTTAGAAGCAAGAAACGGCGGTTCTTGAAACGGTCTCCTGTTTTTGCCGGTATCAATAACGCCTATTACACTGATTATCAACGCCTTGCATGTAATGCCAAAAACAAGCGTTTTTCGTCATCGAAAGACAACGCGCAGGCAAATATCGGCTCTTTGTGCGGTCAGAACAGCCTTTTTGTTGAATTTATTCACAGACATTCTGAAGCGCACGAAAAGATGACAGAAACACAACATTAATAAAATATTGCCGTCCGTAAACAGTTAATAATCATTAACAAGCGAAGCATTAAGCATAGAAAAGTGAGGATTTTTTGCAATTTTTTCTACTTTTGTAGATATAAAAACAGTAGCGGTACTGCACGAATTAACAACATTACAAATGATAGAATACCTTATTGTCATTATACCTACTGCCATTGCCTTTTGTTTTGTGGCAACCAGTATGTGGAAGTCTGAAGAGCGTCTATCCTTGATTCTGCTTTTAGCAGCATTGCTGTGCTTCTGGACTCATTGCTTCGCACTCAGCTTCTGGTGGTTCGAAGATACGGTTATGCCGATGTGGATTGACAAGACGAGTGCCATAACCACATGTCTGTTCATGCCTTTCGCATATCTCTTCGTATGCAGCAACGTAAATGTCAAGTTATTTTCCATATCAACGGTGATGCTGCTTGCAATGATATTGATAAACATAGTCGACAGTGGAGCCATATATTTTGATCTCGAGCCTGCAAATGAAGTGATGCTGAAAGGACAGATAGGCTTTTATCAAAATGGGAATGCAATATTCCATATATACATATTCGAGTTTGTTCTCTTCCTACAGAGCATCTGGATATTGGCAAGAGCAGCCACCTGGGCACAGTCGCTACGTGAGAAAGGCATGCGTCTGAGCAGAGTGACTAAAGAGGGAATAACGATAATATCCGTATTGACACTGATGACAATCATTTCTACACTGTTGCCAATTGGCATCTGGTCGTCGGACATTGCAAGATACATCTACATGCTGTGCTATGCAGTATTCATCACTTACGGACTGTTGTTCCTGACAACGAAACGCACAGGCAATGCCATACTCGACAGCAATAACGAGCCTATCTATTTCAATAAAAAGCCAAAGTTTGAGAAGCTGGCAAGAAAATGTCACAAACTGTTCAATGAAGATAAGGTATTTCTCACACCGAATCTTAAGCTCGAGGATGTTGCCCACATGCTTGGCACAAACCGCACCTATGCTGCGGAAATGATAAAAAGCTATTTTCACAACACCTTTGTTGCATACACAAACGCACTCCGGGTGGAAGAAGCAAAGAGGATAATGCTTGAGCATCCTACAGAGAAGATGGAGGATATAGCCAAGGAATGTGGGTTCTCTACTGCATCGGCATTCACAAAGGCATTCAAGGCGAGCACAGGCATTACGCCAAGTGCATGGCTTGCCATAACAAGGCAACATGAGCAGAAGTTCAGCTCTTAGATGCCTGCGCTGAGGTTAGAGCTGTAATAAAAAAAGAAGTGCGAGCCTATTACCTTCACAATGGTGTTCAAGAACCGTCAGAAGTTCGATATTTACCTTTCGTTTGCGATACTCATTTATATGCTTTGAAAACAGGAAAACACGCAATAAAAAAGGGACACCACAGAGGGTATCCCTTAATAATTTATCGACTGCTATCGAATTAAGAAAGCTTATCGTTAGAGCCGAGCACATTCATAATCTTATGTATATACAGCTTCTTCATGTTCTCGCGAGCAGGCTTCAGATACTGACGTGGGTCGAAGTGATCCGGATGCTCAGCTAAATGCTTACGGATAGCTGCTGTCATTGCAAGACGAGAGTCAGAGTCTATGTTGATTTTGCATACTGCTGACTTGGCTGCCTCGCGGAGCTGCTCCTCAGGAATACCAATAGCGTTAGGAAGGTTGCCGCCATACTTGTTGATAGTCTGAACCTCCTCCTGTGGTACAGAAGAAGAACCGTGGAGCACAATAGGGAATCCGGGAAGCTTCTCCTCGATAGCATGGAGAATGTCGAACGCGAGTGGTGGTGGTACGAGAAGACCTGTCTTTGGATCAACAGTACACTGCTCCGGAGTAAATTTGTAAGCGCCATGAGAAGTGCCGATAGAGATTGCGAGTGAGTCGCAACCTGTACGAGTAGCAAATTCTATAACTTCCTCTGGCTGTGTGTAGTGTGACTCTTCTGCAGAAACCTCATCCTCAACACCTGCAAGCACACCAAGCTCTGCCTCAACGGTAACGTCAAACTGGTGAGCATAATCAACAACTTTCTTAGCAAGAGCAATATTCTCCTCAAATGGAAGGTGTGAACCGTCGATCATTACAGAAGAGAAACCGTTGTCGATGCAATCCTTGCACAACTCGAATGTGTCACCATGGTCAAGATGAAGCACAATCTCAGGCTTCTCGCAGCCGAGTTCCTTAGCATATTCCACAGCACCCTTGGCGAGGTTACGGAGTATGGTACCGTTAGCGTAATCGCGGGCACCCTTTGAAACCTGCATGATAACAGGCGACTTTGTCTCTACAGCAGCCTGAACGATAGCCTGCATCTGCTCAAGTGTATTAAAGTTGAATGCTGGAATAGCATAGCCGCCAGCAATAGCCTTTTTGAACATCTCACGAGTGTTCACAAGTCCTAATTCTTTGTAATTTACCATAATCTTGATATTTATTTAATTAAGTGTATTATCTGAAACAAGTCTCTTTATGTCACTTTGCAGAGGCAAAGTTAATAAATTATCCTTGTAAATCAAAATATTACAGTCGTTTTTAGCAAAGATTCGCATTTAATGCCAAATAGGTCAATAGAGCGCAGTGCGTTTTTATTATCAACAAAGAAAAGTTTTCCTACTTTTTTTTCCGACCATTTGTGTGATATCTTGTCAGACGAAAGCAGTTATGAATCTATTTAACGATTTGAAGTAAAACAAGCATGCATTTAACTCTTTTTTCAGGTATACCGAAAAATAAAGTATAAAAAATGTTGCACGTGTGAAACAAAAAAGATATATTTGCATTGAGCTTTGCTGAAATTGCAAATATATTCACAAGGTCTCGACATGAAATTGCGAGAACGGCGTATATGCTTTTCGCAAAAGGAAGAAGCAGAACAATCTATCAAAAGAGAAAAATAATAAATACTATTATCAATAATAATGTAAAACCTAAATTGAACAAGAATGAAAGAAATCAAGATCTCAAGTAGTTGGAGTTGCAAATTACTCTATGTAGTTGCACTTTCTATGTTCTCAGTGTTTGTTCCACAAATAAGCCATACAGGCTATGGTGTGGTTTTTGCACAGACAAACACCGCAAAAGGTATCGTAAAAGACGCCCAAGGTGAACCTATCGTAGGAGCAAGTGTTGTGGTAAAAGGTTCAACAATGGGAACAGTAACCGACATTAACGGAAACTTTACACTATCCTGCAAGCCAAATGATGTGCTTGTCATCAGTTATCTCGGCTGTTCTACACAAGAAGTGAAAGCCGGCGGCAACATCAACATCATTATGCAGGAAGATGCGAGCAACCTTGACGAGGTGGTAGTATTAGGTTATGGTGCACAACAGAGAAAGCAAGACCTCTCCGCATCAGTAGGTGTGGTCGGCGAGCCTGAAAAACTTTCTGTTCGCCCTGTCACATCAACAGAGAGCATGCTGCAAGGTCAGTTGGCAGGCGTCACTGTGCAGCAGACCAGTGGCGATCCTACCTCTACACCAAGTCTGGTAATACGTGGTCAGGGTTCAAAGAACGGAGACAACGTGCTTTGGGTTGTCGACGGTGTGCCAGGAGCGCCAATTCCTTCACTTTATGACATTGAATCAATCGTTGTCCTAAAGGACGCCGCTTCAGCAGCTATCTATGGAGCCACATCAGGTGCCGGCGGTTGCGTGCTCGTGACAACAAAGCGTGCAAAGAAGACCCAAGGCGCACAGCTCACATACGAGGGAACAGTAGGTGTTCGCACAGCAACGAACTTAATCCACGGTCTTTCCGCACAAGACCAGATAACCATGCGCCAGCAGTCATACGCTGCAGCTGGAGTGGCTCTTCCGGCAGGCTGGAGCGGCAACTCAGGAAATGCTGCCTTCGACGAATACATTAAGACACAACGCACTGACTGGACCGACGAGATTTTCCGCAACGCGTCATATCAGCGACACAATGTAGGTCTGAATTTCGGTAATGACGTAGCACAGAACCGTGTCACATTCGCATATAACGATGACCAGGGTGTGCTCATCAATACATATAACAAGAATTACAACCTACACTATACCGGCAACTTCAATATCAACAAGTGGGTCAGCATCAGCGAGGACTTCAACTGGAACAATATCAAGAGCCGCTCGGTAGACAACACATCTGCCTATACAGGTGTAATCCTTTCGTCAATCTATATGCCACAGAGTGCTGCTGTGTACAATGAAGACGGGACATACGGCGGAACAGTGGCACCAGAGTATGCAGGAACATTTGCATCCATACACGGCGATGCAGTAAATCCTGTACGTATGCTCACTGCCAACAACATATTCGACCGCACAACAAAAACATTCTCTACAACAACACTTCAGATTCACGACGTCATACCCGGACTGAAGTTCACAAGCCGACTCTCTTACTGGCTGGGCTACAATTTCCGTAAGAGCTTCACTCCTATACGCAATGAGGTAGGAAAACCAAACCTGAAGAATACGCTTTACGAATACACATACCGTGACACGGAATGGAAGACAGAGAATACTCTCACCTACGACAATACATTCGGTGCTCACACCGTCGGTCTGCTGTTCTCTACAACAGCCAATCGCTTTGAGGGCAGATACTTTGATCTGTCTGCCAACGGATTCGATGATGAGTCTGCCGGACTGCAGTATCTTGCAATGGCAAATACACTCTCCTCTTACGGTGACGGTTTGTCAGGTCCTGACGCCAACGTCGCTTTCGTAGCACGTGGTGCATATTCTTACGCCGACCGCTATTTCTTCACTGCTTCATGGCGTCGCGACTATGCAAGCCGCCTGCCGAAGAAGAAGAACCACGGTGACTTCCCTGCTGTCACTGCGGCATGGAAGATCTCTAACGAAAAGTTCTTCGAACCTCTGAAAAGCACCATCAACCTGCTTAAGCTCCGTGCATCATGGGGTCGCGTAGGTAACCTCGGCTCTATTCAGATGAACTATAAGATTAACAACTACAGTACATCTGTATGGAATGAGCAGGCTTTCTACGGTGCAGCAACCGGTTCGATGTACGGAACATTCATCTTCCCTTCAAAGGCACTCAACAACGATCTTACATGGGAAACATCAGAGCAGATAGACTTCGGACTTGACCTTACGATGCTGAACAACCGTCTCGACATCAGTGCAGATTACTTCAACAAGCGCACATATAATCTCATACAGGAGACAACCACCGGCTGGCCTAACACTATCGGTGTAGACCCAATGCTCGTCAACCAGGGTGAGATAAAGAACTATGGTATAGAGCTTCAGTCAAGATGGCACGACAAAGTAAGCAAGGATATAAACTACTATGTCGCAGGAAACTTCGCATGGTTGAAGAACGAGGTCACAAGTACAGGTATCAAAGAAGACGATGGTACTGACGGCGTGTGGTCTGGTGGTGGCGAATGGCGCTCACTGCCTTGGTGCTACCGCACAACAGTAGGCGGTCCGCTGAACCAATTCTTCCTCGTAAAGACCAAAGGCATCATCAAGACAGAGGCAGATCTTGCCGAAGCACGTAAGGCACAGCCAAATGCAGAGCTCGGCGATCTCTGGTTCGTTGATTACGACAAGGATAATGCTATCACAAACGCTGACCGTCAGTACTGTGGTTCAGCAACTCCTAAATACACCTTCGCACTTTCAGGAGGCATGTCATGGAAGAATCTATCTGTAGATTTGATGCTTCAAGGAGTTGCCGGAGCACAGGTATACTATCCGGCAAAGAGCATGATTCTCTCAGATGTAGAGAATGGATTCAACCGCTCATCAGAGATTCTTAAGGCATGGAGCACAAGCAATACCGGCAGCAATATTCCTCGTCTGAGCAAGACTGATGCCAACGGAAACTGGACTACAGCATCCGACTACTTCCTCGAGAATGCATCATATCTCCGTCTTAAGAACCTCACGGTATCTTACAACTTCACCGATCTCCTTCGTAAGTGTACTCACTTCGCCGAGCGCATGTCGACCCTTACTGCGTATATCTCAGGCGAAAACCTCCTTACTATAACAAAATACTCAGGCATGGACCCTGAGTGCGGAGGGTACGACACTCTTAAATACCCTGTATCAAGAGTTATATCTTTCGGTGTAAAGATTACATATTGATAACTTAAAGAAGAAATAAGAGAACTATAGTAGAAAGTATTAAAACCGGATATTATGAAAAGATATATATTATCAGCAATAAGTATCGTTGGTGCTCTGTCAATGACATCATGTACCGACTTCCTCGACACTAAGTCAGAGGGCGAATATTCCCCAAAGGCTTATTTCAATACTGACCAGCAGTCTATTGACGCAATGGACGGCGTATACTCACGTTTAGCGCAGGAGAACATGTTCGGGCGTGAGATATTCTGGGAGCAGGCTGCAGGAACAGATATAGTATGGGGACGTACACGCTCATATCCTACATTAGCGACAATGAAATATACAGGTGACGAGTCTCCGCTGCGTGGCTTCTGGGAGCAGAGCTACAAGCACGGGGCACGCGCAAACTGGATTGTAGAATCACTGCTGAAAAAGCAAAAACAGAGAACTCTCAGCGCAATAGAGACACGTACTCTTGGCGAAGCTTACTTCATGCGCGCCCTCTACCACTTCTATATTGCTTACCGCTATGGAACAGACAAGTTAGGCGTACCTTTCACAAAGTATGAGGACTACCCTGACGGATATGACTATTCCATACCTGAACAGAAGAAGACAGTAATCGACAACTATCGTCTCATCATCGAAGACCTTCAGAATGCCGAGAAACTCCTGCCTTCAAGCTACGACGCAGCCAACTTCGGTCGGGCACAGAAAGTGTCAGCAGTAGGTTACATGGCACGCGTTTATGCTTACTGGGCATGCTGGGACAAGAGCCAATGGGCAAACGTTGTTGCCTCTGTCGATAAGCTCGAGACCACATACGGTCGCGCTCTGTGCAACGACTATGAACAGAACTTCACTGACGACATGACACAATGGGACAACACGGAGTATCTCTTCTCAATGCCATCAAATGGCGGTACCAACGGAGGCGGATGCGAATTTCCCGGTGTTGTGCTCGAAAATAAAGGATGGGGCATCTTCAACGGCTGGGGACAAATTAAGCCATCATACGATATATATGAGCAGTTTACCCAAGACGACAGCAACCTCATCGACCCTGCAAAAGGCAATATAAGGAAGATACGCTCCGTACTTGAGTACAACCAGGAGTTCCAGTTCTTCGGCGAGACACGTAAATTCTTCTCCGTATCCGATATAGAGGCTGGTTTCATGATTAACAAGTACATGAAACCTTTTGGTCGCAATAATGCAACGCAGGACCTTGACAAAGGCATGGGCTACGTGAATCCAAATGGCGACTGGCCCACAGCTCGCTTGAATGTGCCCCTTATTCGTTTTGCTGATTGTCTACTGCTGCGTGCAGAGGCAAAGATAATGCAGGGACAGGACGGCACGGCTGACATTAACAAAGTAAGAAACCGTGCCAATGTGAAGTCTTTGGACCACACCGCAACAATGGCTGACGTGTATCACGAGCGCAGAGTAGAGCTCGCATTCGAGTTCACCGACCATGCTTTCGACCTCAAGCGTTGGCATAAGAGTGGCGACGCTGTTATAAAAGCACTTGCAGAAAAGGAACTGAATGCAAATCCGCGCGTACGCTATCATTTCCTCAGAATGAAAGTTGACGGAGTGGAATATGATGGATACCTCAGCAAGAAGACATCTGACGAGAGTGATATAAAGTGCATCTACCTGAACCTTTCAGACAATAATTTCTATGAAAAGCAAGAGAGCAACGGTTCTGTGAAAATGACACCTACAAACCTCAGACCTGAGAAAATCGCCAACGAATATCGCTGGGGTGACAGAGAGAATCCAAAAGCACCATTCTACATTGCTCCTTACGGCGATCCTTCAACAGTGAAGACCGGCAGCTATGAAGAGAAAATGATGACATTCCCATTCCCAAGCGAGCAGGTGTCAAAGTCAAACGGTGCACTGAAACAGAATCCTGCATACTAAGAATACAGAGGTAAATAGAATAGAATTCAATCCTCGTCAAGAAATTTTCCTGACGGGGATTTTTATTATCTGTTATTTTACATTATTGGTGTCTGATAAACAAATTATAGCAATGAGTCGAATAGGATGAAACGTGTAGGGACGTGATTTATCACGTTTCGTCTTTATAAGCAAGCAATTATTTATCACGTCCCGCCTTGGCAATCAAACCATAACGTTTGCTCATGCCGAGCAAGGCTGCCGCCTTTTGCACTATCCAACAACAGTAATCTCATAAAATCCTTATAAATATGGATTGTAGTTTTTTCCTTTTTTTAGTAATTTTGCAAATTGAAAAATCACAATAACCGTTTATATTATTATAAAGGAATGTACAAACTAAAACGAATTATTATCCTCATGTTGCTGGCTGTAGGTGCAGCCTTGCCAAGTGCAGCCTCTGACTATGTGAAGGTTACTAATGAAGATGGCGAGGCTGTTTTCTTTGCTATCGACGAGCAACCGAAGGTAGTGTTAACCTCTACTGCGCTGATGATTATTACCACAAAGCAGACTGTCGAGTATCCTATTACAGAGTATCGCGCTTTCATTTTGGAGAATCCCACGATTAACAACATCACGTCTGTAGCGTACGAACCGGTGTTCAACATTGGTTCAAGCCTTATGGCTGAAGGTCTGCAACCCGGAAGTGCCGTTACCGTATGCGATGTCGGTGGATTGGTCGTAGGCAGTGCAAAGGTATCAGCGGAGGGCAAAGTAGAGATACCTCTCAACAATCGGAATGGTATATTCATAGTAAAGACAACATCACGGACATTTAAATTCATAAAACGATAATGAAGAAGTTTTTTACCTTAATAGCTGCAGTTTTTGTTGCTGCAGCCAATATCAATGCACAGACAGTGACGATCAGCAAGACTGACGGAACAAAGATTTTGCTCAAATCAAATCAAATAGAGAAAATAGAGTTTGGTGCTGATAAGGACCAGCCTAAGTTCCTCCGCGAGTTCATGGGTTATATTCTTTTTTCAACAAAGGAGAACCAGAACCAATACTATGGTTATGGAGCCAAGGTGTCGGTTTACAATACTCCCACAGGCAAGGTTAGTTGCATATTCAAGGGCGGAGAGTGGAGCAAGGGATATTTCGATATCGTAATGGACCATAGTAATATCTCAGGCAAGGGTGTGTTGACGATAGCCAGACCAATACAAGACGAGACGGATATCTACGATGCAAAGATTGAAGGCAGCATGACCAACTTCAAGATCATAGCCGGTAGCATGGGCGACATAATCATCAACTGGGTATATGCAAAGTCAGAGCCGCTAAACTACGCTACGCAAGGCATATACGAAGGTACTGATAACATATCTGTTGCCAGTCAGTCGTATGCAAGCAATAAGACTGTGGGGTATCAGGTGACAGCCAATGCAGACGGGACAATAAACCTTATGGTACCGCAGATAAGCTATGAAAATACTCTGCTCGGCACAATCGTTGTAGGTACATACACTATTCCTAATATTCCTTACGTAGAGTCAGAGAAGGCATTCGTGAAGGCATATAAGGATGATAAAATCCCGTTCCACTTCAAGTCTAATACGATGGATGGCGACTATGTGATGGACAGCGATGTCTGCCGTGTGGTTGTTCGTAGGACTGACACAGGTTATATTGAGTTGGAAAACAACTATCAGGTTGGAAAGATGCCTTTCCCTGTCAAAGGAACATTCAAAGGTGTTAGTTTCCGGTAAATCTTTTTCTTCCAGCCTGTGTAAGAAAAAATACCTTAATAATATACACTGGTATGAGGAAAGTTGTTCTATAAAGACTTTCTTTACATCTACCGATATATTATTTTCGGGTTTATAAATGACGTAAGCCGAAGAGACGTGATTCGTTACGTTCTGTCTTTGGCAATCAAACATAATAACCAGACATCAACCGATGTAAGACGGTGCCGGTATTGGCGCCGTCATTCTTTTGCCTGCCATTTCTCGGAAGGACGGTAAATAATATTCCGCTTGTCAGTTATTATCAGTTTTTTTTCATTACCTTTGCAAGTGACTAAGATTATTTATTTATGATACTGACAATAATAGTATTGATTGTTACTATCGCTATGTTTGCCTGGGGGCGAGTGCGTGGCGATATTGTTGCCATGTCTGCCCTTATGGTGCTTACAGCTACAGGTGTGCTCACCACAAGTGAAGCCTTGAGCGGATTCTCTTCGCCTATAGTCATCATGATGATCGGACTGTTTATTGTCGGTGGAGCCATCTTGCAGACCGGTCTGGCGCAGTCGGCAGGCAACAATATAGCACAACTGGCAAAAGGCAATGAGACGCGTGCATTCGTACTCGTGATGCTTGCCACTTCCGTTATCGGAGCTTTCGTAAGCAATACCGGCACAGTGGCGATAATGATGCCTATCATTGTTAGTATGGCTGCCAGTTCGGGCATCCGCTCCTCACGTCTGCTTATGCCGATGGCGTTTGCAGGAAGTCTTGGTGGAATGCTGACACTAATTGGTACGCCACCGAACCTTGTGATAAGTGAGACGCTCGAGGACAACGGATTCGCTCCGCTGGCATTTTTCTCTTTCCTCCCCGTCGGCATTATCGTGATAGCAATGGGCGTTGCGATATTGCTGCCGATGAGCCTGATGCTGATAAAGAAGAAGGATAAGCAGCAGATGCAGAATAAGGAAAAAAGCTTGGATGAACTGGCAGAGGAATACCAACTGCCGGATAAGTTATATAAATATGGTGTGGGCAGCAGTGCTGACAGTTTATCGGGATTGAAAGTCGGTGAACTTGACCTGCATAACAACTACGGACTGACAATTCTCGAGATTCGCAATGAGAAACGCAATGCTTTAAGCCGCGATATCAGTCAGAACATGGCATGGGCAGATACGAGAATAAACCATGAAGACATAATATATTTCTATGGCGACGAAGAAGGTATGAATCGCCTGGCAAAAGACTATCATCTCGTGAATCTACATGGTGAGGGACTGGACTTCTACAGCATCGGTATCACAGAGATTGTGGTATTGCCGACGTCGCAATTAGTGGGTACGCGCATCAAGAACTCAAGGCTACGCGAGGACTATTCGGTGAATATACTCGGTATACGACGTGACGAGGAGTATATAATGGAAGACCTCACTGAGCATCGTCTGCGCAATGGCGACATACTCCTTGTGCAAGGTCATTGGGACAAGCTTCTGCAAATGAATTATGAGAACGACAACTGGGTGGTCTTAGGTCATCCTGATAGGAAAGTAGAGAAAGTGCTGCTTGATTATAAAGCTCCTGTGGCTGCAGTCATTATGCTGCTGATGATAGCAATGATGGTGCTCGACTTCATTCCTATGGCGCCTGTCACTGCCGTTCTTATAGCAGCGTTGCTGACTATATTCTCGGGCTGTTTCCGTAGCGTTGATGCAGCGTATAAGACAATAAATTGGGAAAGCATTGTTCTTATCGGTGCTATGATGCCAATGTCGACAGCATTGGAGAAGACCGGCGTGTCGCAGATTGTGTCGGAAACACTTGTAAGTAGTCTGGGGGCGCTGGGTCCTTATGCTCTGCTGGCAGGAATCTATTTCACTACATCGCTTATCACGATGTTTATCAGCAACACAGCCACCGCGGTACTTATGGCACCTATCGCCCTTGTGGCTGCGCAACAGATAGGCGTAAGTCCGTATTCGTTTATGTTTGCCGTAACGCTTGGCGCGAGCATGTGCTTTGCCTCTCCCTTCTCTACACCACCCAATGCACTTGTGATGAAGGCAGGACGTTACACCTTCATAGATTATGTTCGTGTAGGACTTCCGTTGCAGATAGCCATAGGTATAGTGATGACAATAGTGCTGCCATTGATATTCGCATTCTAAGATACAGTCTTGGAAAAAGATAAAGCCTGGCATCCAGCCAGGCTTTATCGTGTGGAGCTGGAGATAAAAGAACTTATCCATATCAGCCATTGATTTAAACCAAAAGTCATTGGCTGATTTGAGTTTAGTATGGTTGATAAATTACATACATTATCTTCAGAGGAATTATCTGCATACTTTTTTAATGTTAGATGTTATGTTTATTGGAATAAATCGTATCAATATTAAATGGGACACGACATATTGACATCCTCGTTCTTAAACTTGCGCAGTAAGTTGCACCACATCGCTTTGAATTATCTTTCAAACGATGAGGATGCTAAAGATGCACTACAAGATACGTGGTTGAAACTCAAATCTAAAGGTAATATTTCAGACGATAACGAAGCGAAGAACAAACTCGTATGTGCTCTTCGCAATGTGTGTATCGACAAATTAAGAAAGGCTAAGATGCAGTCTATTGAAGATTCAAGGACTTCCAAATTACTTTATTACACAATGGAGACAGAGGACATAAAGAATCTGGAAAATCTTTTAAGTAAAGGCTTGTCCCCTCTTCAACAGCAGATTTTTAATTTAGTGACACATGAAGGATATGATTACGAACTGATAGCAGAAGAGTTATCCATGTCAGTAGAAGCTGTGAGGATGAACATGAGTCGTGCTCGCAAAAAGATACGTGAACATTATAAAAGACTGAATAAATGAAACGGATAGATGATTTAAGCATTAATGAAGTTGAGACGCTATGCCAGCTTTATAATGATTGCCGGTTATCTGTACAGGAAGAAGCAGAACTGGAATATATACTGTTTAGTACACGTTTAAACTCTGAGTTGATTGATGAAACCAGACTGTTAATGGAATTGTCGTATCAGGTAAAATTCTCTGATATGTCCATACACCATAGGTCGCGAAAAGTCCGGACGCTTAGTGTTTGGTCATTGAGGATTGCTGCAAGTGTGGCAATACTGATAGGTGTTTTTGCTCTGTTACAAATCCACGAGTTTAATAATGATGACGGCATAGTGTTTATTGCCTATGATGAGGGAAAACAACTGACCTCAAAAATGGCAAAAAAAATGGCTGAGAAAGAGGAACAGAAAGTGAAATCTTTCATACAGGCATTAGAAGTACAACAGGCAACAGAGCAAAAGAGGGTAGAATATTTTATGAATCATCAAAATCGTAAACAATGAAGCGTTTTTTAATTCTTTTTTTCATGGTAATCGTAACGATTACAGTTTATGCTAAGCCTCCACGATTAAATGTGGAAAGATTATTTGATGGAAGATATAACAATAACAAAAATGTTACTATTTCCATCTATAAAACCAACGGTAACTATTATCGAGGCATTACGATTAAGAACAATCCTAAGATAATTCACGCTATAGCCGAAGCCATAGAAAAAGATAGGTCGCGCTCAAAAGACTATTCCGACTATCAAGGAGAGGATGAACGATATACCTCACTTCAGATAGTCAATAATGGTGAAGTAATATACATAGGCTTACAACGTGACAGATTTGGCGGAGGATTTTTCTTCATACAAGGTAAAGAAAAAGCATTTAAATAACTCATTAAAGAATGAGATATATGAAATCAGTTATTGCATTGTTGGGAATATTACTATTTCCAATAACTATGAACGCTCAGCATGCAAATGATTCTATTACTTCCGACTGGGATAAGTTGCTTCAACTTAATGAAGTCGTAATTGTTGCTTCACGTACTGTGGTAAAGCAAGCTCCCGATAGAATCATTTACTTGACAAAGAACGATCAATACGTTAATGGTATGAATGCCATAGAAGTGCTTGACCGTATTCCATGCGTGTCAGTAATAAATGATATGGTATCTGTCGCTGGAAAAAATCAAGTAAAGTACATTGTAGACGGTCATCTTTTGGAGATGTCTGATGAAGCTATAGTTGCGCGTTTGAAGAATCTGCAGGCTAATGGTATAGAGAAAATAGAAGTGTTTACTACTCCTCCTGCAAAATATGCCGCTGGGAATAGTGTTGCATATATAAGCATAACATCAGTTAATGAGTCTTTAGGCTCACGTGGAAATATATGGGCGAATGGAAATGCGCGCGAGTCGTTCAGCTATCTTGTTGGCGGAAACATGTCGCATACAACACGCAAGGTAGAGCTATCGGCAGATGCAAGTTGGAATGACACAAAAGGTATCAACGATTTAAATCGTACATATACGTTTGTGGACTATATAAAAACATCCAATCGTTCTACTGATTACACTAATAGAACTCTCGGAGCTAACGGTCTATTCAAATACAAATTCACAGAAGAGTTAGGTGCTGGTGTAATTTTCAATTACTATACAAGTAGGTTGAATAGCTGTCTGTATGATATCACTACAGATATGGATGCAACATACAGGTCTATAAACAATTCACCAACTCGACCAAATGACTCGTTTACATTTACAGCTTTTTCTGATTGGAATTTGGATTCAAAAGGGAAAAGCCTTAATGTCACTTACAACTATTTCGATAAACGAACGAAGAGCTTTTCAGATGTGTCGACAATAGGAAACAACATAGATACAAGACTGACAAACAATGGTGACAACAAATATCATATCCATTCAGTGAAGCTGGATGCAGTGTTGCCACTTCACGTCTTTCGCATGGAGACAGGATTGGCTTTTACTGGCATAGGTAATAATACGGAACTGGAAATCAAGAAACTTAAAGACAATGCTTTGATTACAAATACTATGCAAAACGATATTTTCGATTACTACGAAAACACAATGGCAGCTTATGTAAGTATGGAAAGGAATCTTACAAATTCTCTTTTCGGGAAGTTTGGACTTCGCTATGAGAATACTCATATCAAGGGGTATCAGCATGTGAACAGTGAGAGAAACAGCGACACTTATTGCCATTTATTCCCAACTATTAATTTAAGTTGGAATCCATCAACAGCATGTCGCTTCACCATTGCTTATTCCATGGGTATAACGAGACCTAATTTTATTGACTTGAATCCGTATAAATACTATACTACTACGACTGATTATGTGTCGGGAAATGCCAGTTTGCGACCAACTCTCGCCCATAATGCAGAATTAAATTATAGTTTCAAAGGAGTATATGCAGTGTTATATAATTCTTATAATAAAGATGCTATAGGATATATGACACGATTTAATTACGATGGTTCACAATACACAATACCCGAAAATCATATAAACACTAATAAAACAGGTCTGTATGTATCCTACTATAGCTCGTTACTCGGATGGTGGAATGTGAATCTTGGAGGTGAAATTTTTCACACCTATGCCAAATCAAAACTAACAGATTACAAAGATACGGAAGATAACGATTGGAGTGGGAAATTAGAATTAACCACATCATTTATGTTGAACAGACAGAAGAGCCTTGCACTGAATGTAAGATTCAATCATTATCTTCCTTATCATGAACAAATGGTGAGATTTGAATCGATGTCATTGCTTGGATGTGATCTGAGATACACATTATTAAGCAATAGGCTAACACTGACAGCATCGATTAGCGATCCTTTTGGTTGGAACATCACAAAGTCTACAGCTATATATAAAGACTACAGTATCAATACACGCAATAACATCCATGCTCATTCAGTATCATTCCGGGTTGCATATAACTTCGGAAGAAATAGTGTCAAGACTGTCTACAGAGACAACAAAGAGCGAGAATCAGGAAGAGCGAACTAAACAAGGAAATCGGAATGAACCCCAAAAGTTGTGTCTGACTTTTGAGGTTCACTTCATTTTGACACATCCTCTCACTTTAATTAAATCTTTTCTTGCTCAGCTTATATTATGTGGAGCTGGTGGTAAGTGAACTTACCTATATCAGTCCTTGATAATCAGAACTTTAGCCGAATCTCAATTTTCCCTGTAGCCAATCTGTAGCCATTTCAGATATTTTTGAGAGAACGCATAGAAGTCGCAATAACTTCTTATATTTGGGTTCAAATTTACAAAAAAATGAAATATCTTCCAAATCTTTGAGTGAAAATGTTTTAGAAAGATTTTGGTTACAATTTTCAGTGCATGGTGCAAGCCTATATATAAATTGGGTCTTGCACCATGCACTGATGGGCCCTCTTAATGCATTCATGCTCTATTGGTTTTCAACACGCAAAATGGTATTATTTTACCAGACAATGGTATTTTGATATTCCCCAAATCTCTCTTTTCATTATGAACTTTGCAGCCATAATAATTACTAATCAGTATTTTATGGCTAATAATGACAATAACTTAGAACAAAAGGGATGCCTGTACATCAGTACTCCAACGCTTGAGACTTTAGTACTTTCATGCATCAATGTAAAGGATGCTGCACATGCAAGTGGCATCGAGTATTCTAATTTTCTGAAGGCATGCAAGCTGGAAAAGGATATAAGGCTCAGTACATACCGGAAGTGTGCGGCAGGTTTAGGCATGGATGTGCTTATTGTTCACCTGCCTCACGATATTGTAAGAAAGTTGGTAAAGTCCAAACCTCACGTAAGGAACCGATATGAGACGATTGAGCAGGATGAGGTAATAGAGATTTTCAGGGAATCCATGCTAGGTGGTGGTATGCGGATAGACGAACTTCTGACCGAGTTTATAAACCATTTAACAAAACACGAGAAAGACCATCTAATGAGGCCGTTTTTGATGGCTATTATAGAACTTTGCCAAAAACTGATTGACGAAGATGGAAAACAATGAAACGCGTTCCCTGCTGAATGAAATTCAAGGGCTTCGTGAGGAATTCAGGCAGGTAGCATGCTTTATAAGTGAATTAAAGCGTGATTATTCCGTCTTGGAAGAAAAGATAGAATTGAGCACGTCGGATGTCCTTCACCTGCTTGGAATATCGAAGGCTTCACTTGCCAGATGGAGGGAAGCTAATTCCATTCCCTACCGATATGTATCGAGCAATCATGTGGTTTATCCATTTAAGGGGCTGTATCTTGCTGTCAAGAGCGGCAGGGCTACATTCAAAGGATTTCGACGCTTGGAAGCCCTTCAGCGCCTTAACGCCTATAAGGACGGTATTCTCAAGGGCTACATGGGAGATTCACGGACTTTATTCGAGGAGCTATGAACATCAAGGAAGAAATACTGAGCCGAACCAACAGGGGACTGGAGATTTTCTGCTTCTATATGCCTATTGACTTTGTTCCCAAACGTAATTTCCGAAACCCTTTGTACGCTGACAGGCGTGCCTCGTGTAATATCTACCTCGATAACAAGTTGGGATGCTACCGTATGAAGGATTTTGGGAATGATGCTTACTCCGGTGATTGCTTCTGGTTTGCTGCTATGATGCTTGGTCTGGACGTGAGAAATGACTTCATGGTCGTACTTGAAACTATAATTAGGGATTTACAGCTTAACATGCACCTTGAACGAAAAGAGTATCATGCGCAGCGAGTACCCATAATGAAGCCATATGAGCGAATGGTATTACCTCCAGCCATTCATACTGTTTCCACAGCAAACGAGAAGTGGTTCAAATATATTGAGCAGCCCTTTGGGGAATCGGAGCTGAATTATTGGTGGCAATACGGTATTGATGCCAAGACTCTGCAGCGCTTTCGTGTGAAATCATTAACACGCTACGAATCCATTTCCAACCAAGGCAAGTTCTTCTCACTAGTTTCAACGAAGGAAGATCCCATATTCGCCTATTGCTTAGGGAAGTTCGTAAAAGTCTATCGACCCAAGAGCAAGTTACGTTTCCTCTACGGAGGTGAAAAGGTGGATGACTATGTTTTTGGCTTTGAGCAGCTACCCGGAAAGGGCGACATGATATTCATCACGGGTGGAGAGAAGGACGTGCTTTCACTTTCCGCTCACGGGTTCAATGCCATCTGCTTCAACAGCGAGACGGCACAGATTCCGGGAAATATCATAGAGGGGCTGCTGCTCCGATTCCGGCACCTTATTATATTGTATGATACGGATGAAACTGGCATACGAGAAGCAAAACGGCAAGCAGAAATGCTCGGTCAATACAAGGTGTTGTGTCTTACATTGCCCCTTCGGGGTACAAAAACAGAAAAGGACATTTCTGATTACTTTGCCTTGGGCAATGGTGCTGAAGATTTGAAGGCTTTGCTTTCTGACATATTTACCAAAATGTATGCACAAACGATGATGATATTGCAATCATGTGAAATAGACTATGACAACCCTCCCGATGCCTCAAAGTCAGTTGTGGCAGTAAATGGAGTACCACTCGGCACGCAGGACAACCTTTTCTGCATTACAGGTGGAGAAGGTACGGGTAAAAGCAACTATATATCCGCAATTCTTGCGGGTACACTTGGCGCAGAACGGTTACAGGCTGAGCAAACCCTGGGGTTGGATGTTACAGCCAATCCCAAAGGCATGGCAGTGCTTCACTATGATACGGAGCAGTCCGAGGCACAACTACACAAGAACTTGGGTAAGACTATTCGGAGAGCCAGCGTTGAGTCTGTGCCACATTTTTACCATTCGCTTTATCTTGCATCACTCTCCCGCAAAGACAGACTGAAAATCATTCGTGAGAGTATGGACCTATTTCACCATAGACATGGAGGTATCCATCTTGTGGTTATCGACGGTATTGCTGACCTGATACGTTCTGCCAATGACGAGACGGAGAGCATTGCCATTGTAGATGAACTGTACCGTCTGGCAGGAATCTACAATACCTGTATCATCTGTGTGCTCCACTTTGTTCCTAATGGCATCAAACTTCGTGGGCATATCGGCTCTGAGCTGCAGCGAAAGGCGGCAGGGATACTCTCCATTGAGAAGGACGACAATCCGGAATATTCGGTTGTCAAGGCTTTGAAGGTACGTGACGGCAGTCCACTCGATGTGCCGATGATGCTCTTCGGCTGGGACAGGGAAGCAGATATGCACGTTTATCGTGGGGAAAAGTCGAAGGAGGATAAGGAAAAGCGCAAGACCGATGAGCTCTTGTCGGTTGTAAAATCTGCTTTTCATGTAAAAACAAAGCTGTCATATCAAGAGCTATGTGATGTGCTGATGCGTGAAATGGAGATTAAGGACCGAACGGCAAAAAAATACATAGCCTATATGAAGGAACAGCGTATCCTTTCTCAGGATGCAAGCGGAAACTATCAGAAAGGAGAACTATGCCATACTTAGAAGGAACTGCTGAGAACGATTGGGGCAAACGGATGTTTGACAGGTTGAGAATTGTCGAGGACAAACTCGACCAGCTGCTTGTGATGCAGGAGCAATCCGTTTACACAACTGTCCGTCCGCCTCTTAAGCCAGAGTATCTTGACATCATAGACGTATCGAAAATCCTCAAAGTGGAGCAAAAGACCATCTATAATTGGGTGTGGGCACATAAGATTCCATACCTTAAGGCCAATGGAAGGCTGTTGTTCCTGCGAGAAGAGGTGGATGCGATGCTCCGCAAGAGAGACAACCGATAATAGGGGCAACTTTAGCTTTATGCTGATAGTGTTATCGAAATATAGCCTTGTGGAAGATTACCGCTTAAAAAGGGAACTGGTTGCCAGGCTGTATCATTTATTTTGATTATCTTTGCACAAAAGAAGATTATGGGAAAAACCGCTATTGATGTCGTTGAGCAGATAGAACTGCTGAGACGGCGAGGAATGATTATAAATGACGAGGATAAAGCCAAGGAGGTTTTACTTGATGTGGGTTATTATCGCTTGGGATTCTATTGGTTTCCCTTTGAGGTATCATATCCATGCAAGGATTGCAGAAATCATCAATTCTCAGAGGGAACAGACTTTGACAACATCGTCAAACTATACTATTTCGATTTCAATCTCAGGAATATCCTGACAAAATATCTCAACCGTATCGAGATAAACCTCAGAACGTTCCTGACTTACTATGTGTCAAATAAATATAAAGATTCGCCAACATGGTTTGTAGACCCTGCCATTGTGACACAGAGCTATGTCCAAAGCTTTGATAAAGAAGTTTATACTAATAAGTTCAAGCTAAATCCTGTGATCAAGCACCATCATAAGGTGCATATAAATGACAAATACGCTCCTGCATGGAAAACGATAGAGTTTATGACATTGGGGGAGGTCATCTATCTCTTTAATGCCATTAAGGACCAGGAGACAAAAAGAGCGGTCAGCGAGCATTTTGAAATCAGGAAGTTAGTTGTTTTTAACAGTTACTTGTCTGTTATCAGGACAATAAGAAATCATTGTGCGCATGGCAATATCTTGTATGACATAGCCTTGCCAACTTCCATCAGAAGAGGACCTGCCGGAAAAATGTCAGAGTTGGACTACCAGAGATTGCATGGTGCCGTCAAGGTCATATACTACATGACGGGCATAATCTCAAAGAACAGACAAAGGGATCTAAAGGAAGACCTAATAAAGCTTTTTGAAAAATATCATCAAGTAAAAGAAGTACAAAAAAAGATAGAAAAAGCCACTGGAATAAAAAATATCGGCTTAATTCTTGCTTAATTCAAATATATACACTATCTTTGCAACATCAATAGTGCCGATAGAGACTTTAGTCGCTTTATTAGCACTCTAAAAAGGAAAAAATGGGGCTGTACACATTGTCGGTGCAGTCCCTTTTTGTATATTGTTTAATCATCAAATCTTATGGACTCTGGATGGGATATAACTAAAGAGAAGGTTGGCAATTACTTGGGTAATTGCCAACCTTCTCTTTTAGTGGACTTGCGGAGAGTCGAACTCCGGTCCGCACAAGGAAACCATATGCTTTCTACATGCTTATTTCAGCCTTTAGTTTTCGAGCATTGGCAAGACCTGAACCACCAACCAATACCTTATCCTCTGAATTTCATCCGTGCAACGAGGAATGCACGGATTATTTCCGATTTACCTGCACCGCCTGACCCTTGGATTCGGAACAACATCCTTGGGGCGATGTCTCGTCCAGCTATCTGATAGCTGGATAATGCCAGTAACCTACTGTACTTCGGTTAGGCAGCGAGAGCGTAATTGTTTTCGCCAA
>ENA-OWND01000087-OWND01000087.1-metagenome-genome-assembly--contig:-NODE-87-length-58509-cov-5.393147_pt1 | contig 58509 bp, 34 predicted proteins | sample MGYA00245342_ERZ651119 | MGnify/ENA primary metagenome ERZ651119 (study PRJEB26857, sample SAMEA4031756) | metagenome | biome: human; feature: oral; material: saliva | place: Philippines | collected 2014 | study... | reverse complement strand
CACAGCGGGAAGCGGCAAGCTGCGCTGCGGGGCACGGGTGTTTCTCCCGCGGGCAGACGGACGGGAGCGAGGGGGCGCGGGCCGAATCAGTGAATGGTGACCATCGTGGCGCCGAATCCGTACTCGCGGAAGGAGGCGTCTTGGTGGGTGCAGCGGGGATAGTGGCGCTTGAGGTCCTTGAGCAGGGCGGCACGCAGCACACCTTCGCCCTTGCCGTGGATGAACACGATGCGTCGGCCGTGCTCTTTGGCGTGGGCGCGCATGGTGTCGTGGAAGACGCGGAGCTGGCACAGGAGGATGTCCGACGAGGTGAGGCCGGCCGTGGAGTCGAGAACGGATTCGGCATGGAGATCGACTTCGACAATGGCATTGCGGTCGAGCGTAGCGGCACCGGGCACGGCGGCTCGGGCGGCGGCACCGGCATGATCGCCCTTGCGCGCGGGACGGTCGGGGTGCGCAGCGATTTCGGGGGTGACGAGGGCCTCTTCGATGGCTTCGGCGCTCACGGCGACGGACTTGGCGGGACGGTCGTTCTCCACAAGGCAGCGCACGAGGGCGGGTTCGTCGAAGAAATCGGAGTCGCCGAAGGTGTGGAGTTTGTAGAATTTCGTACCGTCGACGCGCAGCGTGACGTTGAGGGGGAGTTTGAGCGCAAAGGGCTTGTCTTCCTTATAAGAGATGAGTTGAAAGGTGAGGCGCTCGAGGTCGGGGAGATCGTTGTGGGTGAGTTTGGCAAGAAAGACCTTGCGATTGGGCTCAACCAAGCCTTCGCGCCACAGCCGGTAGTCGGTGCCGTGTTGCGTGAGGGCGATGTAGCGGACGAAGAGGTTGGAGTCGTTGACGAAATAGGCCTCAAACTCGGTGACACTCAGTTGGCGGGTGTCGGCGGGCACAAAGGCGAGGTGGAGATTGAGGCTGTCGGCGCCTTTCCGCTCGAGGGGACGGGGGCGGAAGGTGATTTCGCGGTCGGCGGGATCGGCGTTTTCGTCGGCCGGCCGACCTTGCGCTTCGAGTTCGTCGCCCTCTTCTTCGTCGTCGTGGGCGGCGAGTGCGGCCTTGAAGCTGGTATGGGTTTCGCCGTTGGGGGCTTTGCGGCGAGCGCCTCCGCGGGCAGTGGGATCGTAGGGGTCGATCTCCTTGCTGCGGCGACCGGCGGCGGGTTTGCGCTCGAGGTTGTAGGCGTCGGTGTCTACCACGACGATTTCGTGGCGGAGGGTGGGCACTTCAAATCCGTCTTCGTCGGTGACGAGGACGAGGTCTTTGCCCTGAAATCCGGTGATGCGGCCTCCGCCGACCGCGTTGAGAAAACGAACTTTGTCTCCGATGTTCATAAAATGGGGATGTTTTGAAGCAAAGGTACAAAAAAATCCGTGTGACACGTCGCACGGGAACAAAAAAGTCCCCGCTGTCGTGAAGACAACGGGGAGCTGTGCTTAAGCTTTCGGCTCGTGTGAGCCTGAAATCTCGATTATTCAGCGATGCAGATAACGACGCGGTTCTGATCGTTGACAGCGAAGGGCTGAACAGTGTCACCCTTTGCGTCTTTGATGATGCGGTTGGCAGCGATGTTGCGCTTAACGAGCTCAGCGAAGACAGCGTTTGCACGTTGCTTGGAGAGACGGCTGTTGATCACTGCGTTACCCGTTCCGCGGTCGGCATAACCGGTGATGGAAACCTTGGCATTGGGGTTTTGCTTGAGGTAGTTCACCACTTCGTTCACCTTCACGATTTCGCTGGGGCGTACCTTTGCGGAATTGATGAGGAAGAATACGTTGCGGGTGAGGCTTTGTACCTGAACGGGAGCAGGTGCGGGAGCAGGAGCGGGAGCGGGTGCGGGTGCGGGCTCAACAACTTCCTCTTCCTTCACTTCTTCTACGACAGGAGCCACAACGGGAGCCGGAGCCACCACAACGGGTGCAGCTTCGCCGATGCGTCCGAGACGGAACTTCAGACCTGCATAAGCGTCGAAGAGCCAGTCGGCGTTGCCACCGTCCTTGGAGTTGAACTTATCGGAGGTGACGGTAGCGAGACCTTCGAGGTTGAAGGAAACGCGCTTGGCAAGACGGAAGTCAAATTGCACACCACCGCGGCCGCTGACAACGTTCAGCTTGTTCTTCTCCCAGAGGAGCTGCATTTCAGCGGGATGACCGAGAGTGTACTTGTCGTTGTATGCGTCCTCATTCTTGAAGCCGTGGATGTAACCCACACCGAGGATACCGTAAACGGTGAAGAAACGGTTGGGGTTGTAGTGGCTGAAGATGGTGTTGAGGTCGAGCATAGCGTCGAGGCCGAGTTGACCGTAGTTCCACTTGTAGTAGTCCATACGATCGTGGTTGTAATCCCAGCCGTTCTTAGCTTCCCAGCCGCTGGCGTGGAGACGCAAGCCTACGGGACGCGAGAAACGATAGCCCACCGAGAAAGCAGCGGCGGGAGAAATGGTCTTCGACCACTTAAGGTGCTCACCGTAAGTGGTAGCCGCGCCACCCTGAAGACCGATCGTCCAATAAGGGCTGAAATCATACTTGGCCGAGCTCTGTGCGTTGGCACCGAGAGCCACTGCTGCGAGAGCAGCTACCAGAAAAGTTCTGAATTTCATAACTGTGGTTATATTATTGAGTTGAATTATGCGATGCATAGTGCCGAAGGTGCGAAGTTTCTTCGGTTCCGCGTCCAAAGTCCTGCACTTTTCTACTATTACTCGTTGCAAAGGTAAGCCTTTTCAGAGAGCCACCCAACGTTTTTAAGGAAAAAAAGGAGCTCAGACACAATATAAAAGAAGAAGCTTTGGATAAATGGCGCTTTTGGCACGCGCATTCGGCACTTTTGGGATCAAAATGGCCGATGTGGTCGTGCTATAGTCCCACCATAACCTTGTGACCGGCCCGAATTTGCACGCCGGTGGTGCCTTTCGGAGCTTTGCGACCGGTGAGATCGAAATTGTCGGCGGATTTTGCGGAAAAATCGGCTGTTTTTCCGGCAGACCCGCCTTGTTTTTGCGTTTCGTCGCCCAGTTTCACAGCTTCGATGCCCACGAGGGGATTTTGCTCACGCGTTTGGTAGACGCGCACCCAGTCGAAGCGCGTTTCGTAGCGGAAGTTCATGTCGGGACCTGCCGCCCAACTGCCGTCGCCCACGCTCTGGTTGAGAATGAGATAGAAGGGTTCGGTGTAAGGCCACTGCCCGTTGGCCAAGGCATCGGCGTTGGTGCTCTTCACCGCGGTGCCGGCCACTTTGCCGTCGACGCTCCACGTGATTTGGGTCGGTGTCCACTCGACGGCGAAGGTGTGGTAGCGCGAATAGTCGATGTCGCCCATCGCAAAGTGCGACATGGGGTCGTTTTTGTGCTTGAGGTTGAACGTCCAATTGGAGTGCAGGGTGTGATAGGCCTTGTTTTCGTTGTTGATCTGCTCCCAAATGTCGATTTCTCCCTCGTGCGGCCAGCCTTTTTTGCTTTGGGCGGGCATCATCCAGAAGGCGGGGAAGTTGCCACTGTGGGGGGTGGTGAAGATACGCGCCTCGGCTCGACCGTAGCGGAAGGAATAGCGGCCTTCACTTCGCACTCCACCGGTGATGAAGTCCTTTTGTTCGCCCTTTGCCTTGAGGGAATCTGGCGTGGCCATGGCGCGGCACACCAATTCTCCGTTCTGCACGAAGACCGTGAGGGGCGAATCAGAATGGAAGCGGGCCCAGGTGGGGTTGCGGCGGACGGTGCGCGACCAGATTTTGGCGTTGGGCTGCGAACCGTCGGGGCCATCGAACTCGTCGGCGAAGGCGGGCAGATATTTTGCGTTTTGGCCGGGCACATAGTGGGCGATGATGCGCACGTCGCCCTGCATGACCGCGGCGGGGAGCGTGATTCGGCCGTCGGCGGCGGGGGTGAATTCGGTCTCTGTCCACTGCGGCGTGCCGCCCACGGTGGAGGGGCCGTCGAGTTCGCGGCCGTGGCGCACGGCGAAGCGCTCGAGTTCATAGCCGGCATCGGGGGTGACGACGCGGAGGGCGAGGGCTTCGTCTGAAGCCACGGTGAGGGGCAGCGCGCCGTCGGGGGCATAGAGATTGGCGTTGCGCGTATCGAGACTCAGGCGGGACTCGGCGTAGGCTTTGCCCTTGACTTCGAGCCAGGTGTCGACGATGGCGCCGCGATTGGTGAGGATGCCGTTTTTGCCCTTGGCGCTGTTTTCCGACCCGAGTGAGCCGGCGGGATCCACATTGTCCCAGTCGACTTTGAAACGCAGGCGATAGCGACCGGGCGCAAGGTTGGCGGGCAGGCGAAACGCGGGGGGATTGAGTGCGCTGCCGTAACCTTGGACGTTGGGCGCGATGCTGCGACCGGTCATGTCCCGACCTTGATAGTAGGAATAGGCGAGGAGGTCACCGTCGCCGGTGAAATTGCCGTCACTGTCGCGGTCGACGAAGACGTATCCGTGCATCCACGTGGCGCCATTGTTGCCGTAATCGAAGCGCACCTCGACGCGATCACCGGGACGCGCGGTGAGGGTTTCGGCTGTGAGGTCGGTGTAGGGGGCGGGGTTGGCGATGGTGAGACGACGGGCTCCGGCCGAGGTGGTAAAGGTGACGCCGCGCAAGGGACGGTCGGCGGAAACGGCGGGCGCGTTCTTGTCGAAATGAAGAGGATAGTCGGATTGTGCCGCGGCTCCGAGCGGGAGCAGCAGGGCGAAGGCGAGGAGATAGGGTTTGATCATGCGATAAAGAGATGATAGGAGGGAGAGAGGTTCGGGCGGAGGGGAGGGACCGAACGGAGATGGGCCGCGACACGGCGCTTTGGGGGGCTGGCGACGGGCCGGGCGGGAGAAAACAAAAAGGCATACGAGCTACCGTGTGGTTCTCGTATGCCTTTTGAGCTGTTGTGCGAATTAACGCAACACTTTGTGTCCACCGACGATCTGCAGTCCGTGTGCCGATTCGCTGACACGGCGACCGCTGAGATCATAGACCGCTTTCGATGCGGCGGGGGCGGCGGCTTTCAGCGCACCGAGGCCGGCGGGTTTCGTAAATTCGATTTCCACCGTGGCACCGGCGGGCACATCCTTCAGTTCGTAGGCACCTTGCGTGGCAGTGGGCACCACTTCCAGATTTTTCTGGCCGACGTGAACATAGACCGTGGTGAGGTCTTTGTCGGATTTCACCACGAGGGGTGCGCCTTTGTGGCTGACGATGCGCGTCGCAGTGGGTTTTCCGTTCACCCAAGTGATGTCTACGGTGAAGTTACCCACGGCTTTCAGACCGGTGACGTGACCATTCTTCCAAACGGAGGGAAGCGCGGGCAGGATCTCGATGATGTTGTCCTGACTTTGGAGCAACATTTGCGCGATACCCGAGCACATTCCGAAGTTACCATCGATTTGGAAGGGAGCATGCGAGTCGTAAAGGTTGTAATAGATACCGCCTTGTCCTTCGTCCACGCCGTAGGTGGTGGAGTGACGCAGGGCGTTGTTGAGGATCACACGGGCGTGGTCGCCGTCTTTGGCGCGTGCCCAGAGATTGGCCTTCCAGCCCATCGACCAACCGGTGGCCACATCGCCGCGGAAACGGAGCGAGCGCACGGCGGCATCGTAGTAACCTCCGTCGCCGGGACGCACTTGGTTGAGCGGGAAGAGGCACATGAGGTGGCTCATGTGGCGGTGGTTGGGGCCTTGTCCGCTGGTGAAGTTCGAATACTTCCACTCGCGGAGCAGCAAATCGCCCTTCTTAATATTGCGTTGGTCGGCCTGTTGCTTCCACGTCGTGCCGTCGTAGGCTTCGGTGTGAAGGCCGGTATCGATATGATCGAGGTAATTGTCGAGTTTCTCCACGTCGGCGGGCGTGAGTCCCAGCTCGGCTGCGCCCAATTCGTTGATGGCGTCACGGCAAATCTGCAGATTAGCGCGCACCAATTGTTGAGCATGTGCCACACCATCTTCGGTGGGACCGTGTTCGGGCGACCATTCGTTGGGGCAAACCCACGTGCCGTCTTTCACACGCGTGTCTTTTTTGAGGCGTTCCATCCAGAATTCGGCCGAACTCCACATGGCGGGGAAGGCACGTTTGAGGTATTCTTTGTCGAGCGTGTAGCGATAGTGATCCCAAAGGTGGGTGCAATACCAAGCATTGGCCACGCAGTATTGTGATCCCCATGTAGACATGCCGCCGAAGATGCTACTTTCGGTGAAGACCGTCCATCCTTTCGTCTGTCCGGAGCGTTGTGCGGCTTTGCGCCAGGCGGCCGAGGTGGAATTGTCGATGATAAAGTCGAGGAAAGGCACGTGGCACTCGCTGAGATTGGTTTGTTCGGCGGGCCAATAGTTCATTTGCACATTGATATTGGTGTGCACATCGGAATTCCAAGGCGCATGTGCGCTGTTGTTCCAGATACCTTGCAGGTTGTTGGGCACATGTTGTGCGCCGCGGCTGGAGGAAATTTCGAGATAGCGTCCGTAGTGGAAATAAAGTTCCTCGAGGAAGAGTCCGTCGGCCGAGTTTTTGTTGTTCTGAGATCCGCTATAGAACTTCACAAGGTCCTCGGTATTCTTTTTCGAAGGGTTGGGTGTGATTTGGAAGTCCACACGTCCCATGAAAGAAGTGAAGTTTGCCACGTGCGCATTGAGGAGTTCGTCCCACGACTTGGCAGCCGCTGCGTCAACGATGCCTTTCACGCGGTCGGCGAGCTGGGCGGCGTCACCGGAAGTGCGGGCCGGCACCGAACTGTCGAAGCTCGTTCCGCCACAAAGGAGGAGAATCACTTCGGAAGCGCCGTCCACTTCGATGCCATCGGCCGTGGCGCGGAGCGTACCACCCACGGGAATCACCTTCATCAGGGCGTTGTGATAGACGGTTTGGAGTTTACCATTGAACGTCCCGGTGCCGTCTGCGGCATACGTCGCATTGCCGGCGTGCAACTCGTCGCCGGGCACGAGCGAGAAGCAGAGGTGGAGCTTATTGGCGCCTTGTGCCGTGTAGCGCGCGGCCACTACGCCGTCGGGGGCGGAGGCGAAGTAACGACGGGTGTAGAGCGTGCCGTCTTTGTCGGCAAAGTTCACACCGCCGATGCCCTTATCGATGTCGAGATAGCGCACATAGTTGAGCACTTTCTTGTTAGCCGTCCCGTCGAAGGCGTCGGTGTTGAGGTTTTTCACGAAGACACCGCCGAAGTTCAGGAAGCAACCGAAGCCACTGTTGGGGCCGTCGCTGCCTCGCGGGTTGATGTCGTTCGGACCACCGGCCCAGAGCGTCTTTTCGTTGAACTGAATTTCGTCGTTCATCACGCCGCCGAAGAGGCTGGCACCCAGCGAACCGTTACCGATGGGGAGGGAGTATTCCATCCAGGGGTTCGACACGCCCATAGCCGGTTTCTTGTACCACAGGGTGTGGCGACTTTCAGGCGTGAAGCTACCGATTTGCGTGAAAGGATACTCCCAGCGTCCGTTTTGCGGGAGCTGTTGGCGATAGGCCGAGTAGGTCACCGGCGGTTGGAAGGAAGGATCGACGAAATAGAGCGGGTTGTTCGGGTCGCCTGCGTTCCAGAATCCGAGTTCTTTGCCCGCGCCGGCACCGCCCCACTGGTTGAAGCCCTTGTTTTTTTCGTTGCTTTTGGTGATTTCGTAGCATCCGTCGTGTCCCGGGCTGGCGATGAGGGCGAGTTGGATGGCCTTAGATTTGTCGGCCGTCGCACCGATGTGCGTATTGTCGGCCGCCATCGTGACGTAATTGCCCTTGTCCGACCGAAGAACAAAGGCCTCTTTATTGCCGATCAGCGCGAAAGTCTGTCCGTTTTTGGCGAACAAGGCGGTGCGCATCGGCTGTCCTTCGCCATTGTCTTGCAGGAAAGCCTCGCCCGTCTTGAACTGGATGCGCACATATTGGGGTGCGGCTTCCGTACTGAACACGGGCTCCAACTTCTGCGCGCCCGCCGCCACCCAAGTCAGGGTGAGGAGAACGAAAAGTGAAAGCAATCTTCTCATGTAGTGAGGAATAGATAAGGTAAAGATTTGAATAAAATTCATGTTTGGCGGGCACTTCCCTTCGCCGGGGGCGCGGGGGACCGAAAAAGCGGGAAGTGTGGCAGGTTTACCTGGCAAAAGGCAGGTGATACACGCGAATACTGTCATGCTCGTGTGGCAAAAATAGTATTTTCCCGTCAGATAAACAATTTTTCTCGGACAATTATTTTTCAAATTGCCATGTGGTGCACGCAAAAGCGGCGTCCCTCGGGAGGAGGAACGCCGCAGTGCATGAAAAAAGTGGAATGACGGAGTGTCTTATTCAGTACTATATAAGAGATGAGTCGCGGGCTTGCGGCTTACATCATGCCGCCCATGCCGCCCATACCGGGGGCTCCCATCGGCATCTCGGGCTTGTCTTCTTTTTTGTCGCAGATCACGCACTCGGTGGTGAGGAACATGCCGGCCACGGAGGCTGCATTTTCGAGCGCCACGCGGGTCACCTTGGCGGGATCCACAACGCCGGCTTCGCGGAGGTTGACAAACGTGTCGTTCTTGGCGTTGTAGCCGAAATCGCCCTCGCCTTCGCGCACCTTGTTCACAATCACTGCGCCTTCCACGCCGGCATTGCGACAGATTTGGCGGAGGGGTTCTTCGATGGCACGGCGAATGATGGCGATACCCGTCTGTTCGTCGGCGTTGTCGCCCTTCACGTCGGCCAGTGCCTGCTGGGCGCGGATGTAAGCCACGCCACCTCCGGTCACGATGCCCTCTTCGACAGCGGCGCGTGTGGCACAAAGTGCGTCGTCGCAGCGGTCTTTCTTCTCCTTCTGTTCGGTCTCACTGGCTGCACCGACCTCGAGCACGCACACGCCGCCCGAGAGTTTGCCGAGACGTTCCTGGAGTTTCTCCTTATCGTAGTCAGAAGTCGAGTTTTTGATCTCGTTTTTGATTTGCTGCACGCGCTCGGCAATGTTTTCTTTCTTACCGGCGCCGTCGACGATGGTGGTATTGTCCTTCGTCACGGTGACTTTCTCAGCGGTGCCGAGCATGTCGAGCGTAGCCTGCTCGAGTTTGAGTCCCTTGTCCTCGCTGATCACCACGCCGCCGGTGAGCACGGCGATGTCCTCGAGCATGGCCTTGCGACGGTCGCCGAATCCGGGCGCCTTCACGGCACAAATCTTCAGCTGCGTGCGCAGGCGGTTCACCACGAGGGTGGTCAGCGCTTCGCTGTCCACATCTTCGGCGATCACCAAGAGGGGGCGTCCGCTCTGCACGGCGGGTTCGAGGATGGGGAGGAAGTCCTTGAGGTTGGAAATCTTCTTGTCGTAGATCAAGATGTAGGGGTTCTCCATCTCGCAGTGCATCTTTTCGGCGTCGGTCACGAAGTAAGCCGAAAGATAACCGCGGTCGAACTGCATACCCTCGACGGTTTTGAGCACCGTGTCGCGTCCCTTGGCATCTTCGATGGTGATCACGCCATTGGCCGTGACAGCGCGCATGCCGTCGGCGATGAGTTTACCGATTTCGGCGTCGTTGTTGGCCGAAATGGTGGCCACCTGTTCGATCTTGTCGTAGTTGTCGCCCACCTGTTCGGCCTGCGACTGGATGTGTGCCACCACGGCACTCACCGCCTTGTCGATACCGCGCTTGAGGTCGAGGGGATTGGCACCGGCGGCCACGTTTTTCATGCCTTCGGTAAGGATGGCCTGCGTGAGCACGGTAGCCGTCGTCGTACCGTCGCCCGCGTCGTCGCCCGTCTTCGAGGCCACGCTCTTGACGAGCTGTGCGCCGGCGTTTTGGAAGGAGTCTTCGAGTTCGATCTCCTTGGCCACGCTCACACCGTCCTTGGTGATGCGGGGCGCACCAAACTTCTTATCGATCACCACGTTGCGGCCTTTCGGTCCGAGCGTGACTTTGACGGCGTCGGCCAGGGCGTCGGCACCTTGGCGCAGGAGTTCGCGAGCATCTACATTGTACTTAATATCTTTTGCCATGATCTGTTGCTAATTAAGAAAGGGGTTGGCGTGTCGGCGGGCGGTGAGCCTCACACCGTTTCACGCGGAAATGAATTGAAAAAATCGCTTTGAGGGTGAAGCCAAACGGCTCGGGCAGCATTTATTCCACCACGGCCAAGACGTCGCTCTGTCGCATGATGAGCAACTTTTCGCCGTCTATTTCCACTTCGGTGCCGGCATATTTACCGTAGAGCACATTGTCTCCGGCTTTGAGCACCATGGTTTCGTCCTTCGTGCCTTGACCCACAGCCACCACCGCGCCGCGGCTGGGTTTTTCCTGTGCGGTGTCGGGAATGATGATGCCGCCGACGGTTTTTTCCTCGGCCGGTGCGGGCTTGACAAGCACGCGATCTGCAAGCGGTTTGATAGTCATTGTTGTCGTTCTTTTGATGTTTCGAATTTGTCCTTGTGGAATGCAAAGACCTTGCCAAGGGAGGCCGACGCCACGGAGTGCGACATTTTGTCAGCACAAATGACAAAAACGCGGCGCCGCTCCCCATTCCGACGGCCATCGCGGCGGGGGGGACGCCACTTTGCAACCCGATTGCGAAAAGAAAGGTCTATTTTTGCATTGTCGTCCTCCCGCTCGCGCCCCTTTTCGCGCACCCAAGCGGCGGCGACACGCCATTATTATATATAGCCCCGCGGTGCCCCACGGCCTCATCCGCGGTTTCACTCCCCTTGTCCATGTCCTCTCCCCTCCCCCTCTCGTCCTTCTCGGCCGCCGGTCGGCGCCTTGCCCACCGCGTGGCCACCTTGCCGACCGATCACGCGCCGTTTCTACTCGAAAGTCGCGCGTTTTCGTTCAGCATCTCCCCGTTTTTCTCCCATAACGCCCCGCTTTCTTCGTCCGCACCGCACGGCGCCTGCTGCGGCGGGGAGACCGCAGCGGCCACGCGCCCTGCGCACCCCCACACCGCCCCTGCGTGCGGCTGCACCTGCTGCGGGCACGCCGGCCGCGGGGCAGATCAAGATCACGAGCCCGAAGACGGATGGCGCCAATGGGTGCGCCCCGCTGTGGGTTTGGCCCTCGCCCTCTCCGCCTGGGGCCTCCTGCACGCTGTGCCCGCCCTCGCTCCGTGGGAGCGCCTGCTCTACGTGCCGGCCTACGTGTGTGTGTCGGTCGGCGTGTGGCGCGAGGCGTGGGAATCGGTGCGCCGCGGCAGCTGGTTCAACGAGTTCACCCTCATGCTCCTGGCCACGGTGGGCGCGCTCGCCCTCGGCGACTGCCCGGAGGCCGTGGGCGTGATGCTTTTCTACCTGGTGGGCGAAACCCTTCAGGGCATGGCCGTCGGGCGCGCCCGTGCCGACATCGCTTCGGTGGCGGCGCTGCGGCCCGATCACTGCACGGCGGTGGACGAGCACGACGATTCGCTGCACGAGGTCGACCCGACCACCGTGGTGCCCGGCACCGTGCTGCACATTGCCCGCGGCGCGCGGGTGCCCCTCGACGGGCTGCTGCTCACCCCCTCGCTGCGTGCGGACACATCGGCCCTCACGGGCGAGAGTGCACCGCGCAGTTTCACCGCCGGCGACGAGTTGGCGGCCGGGGTCATCGCGCTCGACCGCGCAGCCCGCATCCGCGTGACGAAACCCTACGGCGAAGATGCCCTTTCGCGCATCATGCACCTCGTGGAGGAGGCCGCCGAACGCAAAGCCCCCGCCGAACAGATGATGACGCGCATTGCCCGTGTCTACACCCCCGTGGTGGTGGCGCTGGCCGCCCTGCTCGCCGCCGTGCCCACGGTGCTGGCGGCCGTGCGCCCGGACTGGGGCATCGCGGCGCCGCAATGGTGGTATCGCGCACTGGTGTTTCTGGTGGCTTCCTGCCCCTGCGCCTTGGTGCTGAGCGTGCCGCTGAGCTATTTCCGCGGCATCGGCGTGGCCTCTCGGCGCGGCATCCTCTTCAAAGGAAGCCTGCATCTGGACCGCGCGGCCGACATCGACACGGTGGTGTTCGACAAAACGGGCACCCTCACGCACGGCACGGTGACGGTGGCCGACGGTGTGGAGAGCGGCACGGCGGGTGCTTTCACGGTGGCCGACGACCGCACGCGCTCCTCGGCTGCGCCGGCGGTCGAGGCCCTGCACCGCATGGGCATCCGCACGGTGGTGCTCTCGGGCGACGAGCGCGCGAAGGTGGAAGCCCTGGCGCGCGAAATTCGTCTCGACGAATGGCACGGCGCTCTCCTGCCGGCCGACAAACTCACGGCACTCGAAGGGCTCATCGCCGCGGGAAGGCACACGGCCTATGTGGGCGACGGGGTGAACGACGCCCCGGTGCTGGCGCGCGCCCACGTGGGATTGGCCATGGGGGCCGAGGGAACGGATGCCGCCGTGGACACCGCCGATGCGGTGCTGGCCACCGACGATCTGCGGCGCGTGCCCGAAGCGCTGCGCATCGCCCGCCGCACGCGCCGCCTGGTGTGGACCAACGTGGCGCTGGCCGTGGGCATCAAACTCGCGGTGCTGGTGCTCTCGGCCTTCGGCCTGGCGGGCATGTGGGCGGCGGTGTTTGCCGACACGGGCGTGGTATTGCTCTGCGTGGCCGTGGTGCTGTTGGCGCGCTTCCCCGCGGAGACGGTGCAACCGGCGGATTGCGAGGCCGAAATGCGCAGCGAATCGGCGGAAAAATCGTAACTTTGCGCTCATCGTCTCGGCGTGTGGCGCAGCGCCCTCCGGCGGCCGTCGGTGCGTGCCGAGACGTTCCACCCCTTTCTTTCCCTTTGTCACCTATGACCACTCCCGAAGAAGAAAAACTCTTGCACCGCGGCATTCGTCCTACCGCGGCGCGTCTGCTGGTGCTGCGCGCGCTGGAGGCGGCGGGTTGCGCCCTTTCGTTGGCCGACTGCGAGGCGCGGTTGGGCACGATGGAGCGCAGCACGGTGTTTCGCGCGCTCTCCACCTTTGCCGAGCACCATTTGGTGCACCATGTGGAGGATGGCACGGGACAGTTGAAGTATGCGCTCTGTCCGGACTCGTGCCATTGTGGCGAAACCTCGGCCGACGATCCGGCCGACCTGCACCTTCATTTCGTTTGCGAGCGTTGTCACCGCACGCTCTGCCTGCCCGATGTGCCGATTCCCATCCCTCAGCTTCCCGATGGCTTTGTGATTCACACGGCGGGCTATGTGGTGCGTGGCATCTGCGCCGATTGTGCCGCTCGCTCGCGATCTTGATGCCGCGCTTGGGATGCCTCGGGGCGAACTTGCCGTTCATTTCCGCAAGCTGTCCGCGCCACTCCTCACCACCCCACTCCCCTCTCGGGCTGCACCCGCATTTCCTCCACAAGGTGCTCTGCCGCTTTCTCGCCCCCCTTCTCTATCTCGGGCAGCACCCGCGTTTCTTCCGCACACCGCCCACGCCGCTCCTACTCTCTGCGGACTTGTCTCCGCGCCTTCCCGCACCTGCGCCACGTCCCGCCCCGCAGCACCCCACTCCCTCCGCGCCGCCATCGCCGCAATGGGACCTTCTTCCGAAAACACAAAAAAACGAGCACCGTTCCTAAAGGAGCGGTGCTCGTTTTGGATGCTAAGCGGTCGACATTCGGCCGAGTGGTGTTGACCTGCGCCACGATGGGCGGTCACACCGTCGGGAAGTGCGTGCGTCGACGGCTATTAACGTGCGCGACGTGCGCGGCAGATCTGATTGACGCGGCGCTGTACTTTGGCGTAGCGGGAACCGAGTTGGTCTTTGCGCACTTGGCCGTTGCCATAGACGCCGCGCATCACTTCGCGGGCGGTTTGTTCCACACTGCTCGTGGGCGCCTGTGCGGGCGCGGCGGCCGTGGTCGGCGCAGAGGTGGACGTGCTCGACGCTGATGCGGGAGCGCTCGATGTGGAAGCAGCCTTGGTCGACGCAGCTGCGGAGGCAGGCGATGTGGAAGCAGCCTTGGTCGGCGCAGATGCGGCGGAGTGGGTCTCGCCACCGGCCTTGGCACTCGATGTTTCGCCCGTCGGGGCGGCGGTGGTTTCGGCGTTTCCGTTCGCTGCGGGAGCAGCTTCGCCGGTGCCTTCGCTCGCAGCCGCCTCTCCGCCGGAGGGCGACGCAGCTGCCGACGCGCTATCGACGACAACACTGTCGTTCTGTCCGGCAGTCGCCACACTCGGCGTACTATCGTCGCCACATTGGCGCACGAAATACACACCTCCTGCGGCCAACAGGGCCACGACCACGACGGCCACCCACCATTTTCCGCCACCCGACGAGGGTTGTGGCGCCGCTCCGGGGCTTTTGGGCGCAGTTCCTTCCACCTTGGGCACGGAAACTTCCGAATTCTCTTTCGTGCGGAGGGTGACTTTGCGTTTGAGTTGGACCATGGAAAGAGCTTTTAGTCGTTGCAGATGAGTGCGAAACCGGGCACTTCGTCGAAGGCAGTGCCGAGATCCATCACGCGGCTCTCGTTGATGAGGGCGAATTCGCCGTTGTTGTTGGCAATGGAGCAAACAAGATAAACGTGTCCCTGGCTGGGATCGTCCATGTTCACCTCGAGGTTGTCGCCGGCATCGCTGGTCACTTCCACACGACCGCCCTCGTCGGCAAAGGTCACATCGCGACCTTTGACGGCTGCATCGTAGTTCACCACGCAGATGTAGGCTTTCTCGATGTCAGCGAGGGTGGCCACGTTGATTTGTTCCACTTCCTCACCGCCGGGAGAGGGTTCTTTCTGGTCGCCCATGTGGAGGATGTAGGGGAACTCGGTGAGCGAACCGAGGTCCTTGCGGCGGCGACGGTATTCGTCGGAGAAGACACCGCCTGCTTCGCCGTCTTTCTTCTTGAAGAAGAGGCAAAGGTCGAGGTCGGTGGCCGACTGCCAGAGCATGCGCACCTTGAGTTTTCCTGAAAAGGTGAAAGTTGCGGTTTCGCCCTTGGTGCGGAGGGTGATTTTGCGTTTGAGTGTTACTGCCATAGTGGGTAAGTGGGGTTTAAAGGGTTGAGATTTCGAATGGAAACAGGGGGACGCCGTGCCGCCCTCGGGGAGCGGAGGCGCCCAACGGGGGAGGAACGGGCGAAAAGCGGAGGTACGCTGCGGCGGAAAGGGGGCGTCGCCGTGTCAAGTGGTGCGCTATTCGCCCGCGGCGGGGATCCTCACTCGCAGATGAGGGAGAAGCCGGGCACTTCGTTGAAAGCCGTGCTGAGATCCATGACGCGGCTCTCGTTTTTGAGGGCGTAATTGCCGTCGCGGTTGAGGATGGAGCAGACAAGATAGACGCTTCCGGGCTCGGTGGCATCGGCTTGTACTTCCAAATTGTCGCCGGCGTCGCTGGTAATCTCCACGCGGCCGCCCTCTTCGGCGAAGGTGACATCGCGACCTTCGGTGGCGGCACCGTAATTGACGATGCAAACGTAGGCTTGCTCGAGGTCAGCCAGCGATCCGACGTTGATTTGCTCTACAGATTCACTGCCTTCGCCGGGTTCGGGGCTGTCGCCGAGATGAAGGATGTAGGGAAACTGGTCGAGCGCACCGCGATCGGTCATGCGGCTGCGGAAGAGATCGGAGAACACGCCGCCCACTTCGCCGTCCTTGCGGCGGAAGAAGAGACAGAGGTCGAGATCCGTTTCAGACTGCCAAAGGAGTCGCACTTTCAGTCGGCCGGTGAAAGTGAAGGCGGCCTCTTCTTTGCGACGGAGGGTGACTTTGCGCTTGAGACGCACTTGGGGTTGATCAGACATGGGAGAGAGGGGTTGAAAGGTTTGTATATATAAGATGTGGGTCGGGCGCAACGACACCCCCGCACGGCTTCTTGCTGCGCACAGCGGGGAGGACGTTTCGCGCACGGTGTGCATTAGCGTTCGTCGTCCGCGCGTTCGCGCACGTTGCAGATGAGTTTGAAGCCGGGAATCTGCTCGCAGGCCTCGACAATGGTGAGGACTTTGCGCTTGCGCAGGAGCCTGATGAGGCCATCGGGGCCCTTTTGGAGATTGGCCACCCAATAGACGCAGCCTTCGCCCTCAGAGCGGAGGTTGCTGTGGTGATAATCGCCGGCCTTCGTTTGAAAATCGACATAAGCGCCCGCTTCTTCGAAAAACGAAGCGCTCTCGGCATTCGCCGCCTCGTAGTCCACCACACAGATGCAGGCCTTTTCGATGCCGCGGAGCGCGCCGATCCAGATTTCCTCGGTGGCGCCTCCACCTTTTTGGGACAGCGTCTCGTCGCCCCGGTGCAAAATGTAGGGGAATGCGTCCAGTCTGCCCATATCATCGAGACGTTCGCGATAGTCGGAGGAGAAAACGCCGCCCGTGCCCCCATCTTCTCCGCGATAGAACAGGCAGAGATCGAGGTCGCGCGCCGTCAGTTCGTCTCGGTCGGCGGCATTCCAGCAGAGTCTCACCTTCATTTTATTCTTGAACGTGAAGATAATGCCGCTTTTCTCCCGGATGGTGACGTACGGTCTCCTCTCCTCTTCGGTGCATGGCACACCTTTTTTCCTAATACTGAGTAGTGGGTCTTCGGTCATGGGGACGGTGGATTTAGAAATTGAACTCATCTAAAGAAAAGCCCTTTTGGGGGGCGTTTTTTGCGTCCTTCTTTGGTTTATTGTCGGGCACAGGTTTCGTTTCGGCATCCACTTTTTTGGGGCGGGCGGCGGGTTTGGGGGCTTCTCTTCCGCCGAAGAAGCCCCCAGGATCGCCTATTCCCGACGGTTGATCCGCAGGTGGTTGCACCGGCCCGATGGGGAAACCTTTGTTTTGGTCCTCTTCATCGAAAATTCGTTGGAAGAGTCGCGTCACGCTCTCCTGTTGTTGGGGTGCAGTGGCTTCGGCTTTGAGCGCTTTGAGGAGTTTTTTAGCTTCTTCGTAGCTGCGGTCGGTAATCAGCACCTTGACTCTTTCCAGCGCTTCCTTAAATTGTCGGCGATCTTGCTCGGCGCGCACTCGTTCTTTGGCGCGTTCCACTCGTTCGGCGAGTTCTTCGTCTTTGCTGCAGCGGAGCACCTCTTCGGCGTAGCGGACAAAGGCGGCCCAATCTCCGTCGAACCAGGCTTTGTTGTAGCGTTTTGTGCAGTCGTCGATGAACTCTTTTTGCTTTTGCTCGGCTTCGGCTGCCCGTTTGTGCTGCTCTTCGCGGGCTATCCACTCACTTTGCTGTTCAGGGTCGAGGAAAGCGGCGAGCCGGCGCGCACATTCGGCGGCCTTTTCGTGGTCATGGCGGTCGGCGGCGCGGGTATATTCCTCCTTCATGGCGAGGATTTTACTCTCGCGCTCGCTGATTTTCAATCGGCAGGCGCTCATGCGCGGCTGCAAATCGGGGTGGTTCGGGTCGAGGAAGCGCACTTTCTCGAATTCCTCGAGGGCTTCGTGGTAATTACCCTGCTGTTCTAAGACGTCAGCTCGGGCGAAAAATCCGCTGATGCGGGTGGCCTGATCGATTTGCTTGGTCGACTCGTCGTGAATCTTCTTGGCGGTTTTGGAATCGGGGCGCACATTGAGGGCAGTTTTGGCGTGTGTGAGCGCCTCTTGCCAGTCGCGGTGCTCGAAAGCGTCCTGCGCCTGTTGGATGCTGCGTGCATATTGCTCGGCGCGCACCTTGTCTTCGGCGATGTTGCGGGTAGCGATTTCGAGTTTCGCTTTGGCCTCCTTGTCTTCGGGGCGAAGTTGGAGTGCATTTTGGGCCCAGTCGAGCATGCTGTGCCACTCCTTTTTCCGTTCGCACTCTTCAATTTTGGCCATGGCCGTGAAGAACTCTTCCTTGTCCTTGCGGGCGGCGGCGTCTACCTGCGCCTTTTCGTCGGCAAGGCGGGCGGCTTCGCGTTCGCGCTCGGCCTCGGCCTGTGCATTGCGCAGGGCGATGAGTTCCTGCTCGCCGAGTTTGCGGTGTATTTGGGTTTCGGTGCTGAACTGGTCGAGGTTAATCTCACGATAGACGGAGACGATTTTGGGAAGGTCGCAGCGGCGGAAATAAACGAGGTCTTCTTTTTGAAAACGGTAGCTGGCTGTGACGGCTTCGCTGAACTTTTCGTTCACAAATCCATCGCCGAGGAAGAGGATACCGCGGAGAAATTCGTCGGGCTTTAGGATTTTGGTCACGAAATTTTTGATCTCGTTGATGACGGCCCGGACGATTTTTTCGGTACGGTTGTTGATTTCTTCGGCGGTTACGCTCACATCGAAGGTGTTGGGGGCCACGGAAAAGCGCACGCCCAGCAAGTGTACGGGGCGTCCGCCTCGGGTGGCATCGAGTTGGCGCAACCACTCGTCGGCATACTGTTCGAGATTGCAGTATGCCTTATCTTTCTCCTCAGGGGTGGAAAGAAAATGCTGCACATTGTTGATTTTCGCTACGACAGTTTCGACCAGCGCGCGCACTCTGGGGTCGGTGCCCATGCCGGGGAGGGTATCTTTGTCCAACCGCACGAAGGTTTCGCCTTCGCGGTGGTAGATGCTGAAATGGAGTTGCTCGTTGTAGGCGTTGAGCACGAGGTAACACCCATCTTCGCACAAGTGGTTGCTGCGTCGGGCGTGTTCGAGCGCGAGATGTTCGACGGGCACAGAACGTTCGCACACATCGAAGCCTTCGTTTTTGAGCACATTTTCGACAAAGATGTTGCGCGAGGCGTAATCTACGTCGGCGGCGAAGGAGATGTAGGTGGGCACTTGGCGGCCGGCGCAGGGCGCACTGTCATAGCCCGCGGCTTCGCTCCACTCATCGAGGATGCCGGCTTCTTTGAAGAGGTGGCTGATGGGTTGCTCGCGGTCGTAGAGCGAGAAGGTTTTGGTGTTTTCGGCCATGAGTCGGAACACCTGACCGAAACAATGGGGTTCGCCTTTGAAATAGGCGTTCTTGTAAGAATTTCCGTAGTGCACACGGTTGTTTTCCGTGTCTTCGCGGAAGAAAAGTTCGAAGTATTCGTCTCCCGTTTTGGGACGAATCGGTTTCACCACGCCATTATCGTCGCGCACGGCGGCTACAATGTAGTGAGTGTCGACATAGAGAAAAAGATAATTCATGTGTGCAAGGGAGAAAGCTGTGTCTCCTGTCCGTTTGCTCATCGGCGCGCATTGGCGCATTGGCACAGCGGTCGGCAAGTTGGGACATTTTGACGAGAAACAGGACCGTTTCTTCGATTCTCGCCCGTGTTTTGGTTGCGACTCCGCAGTTTTTGCATCGTCGTGTGGGCGACGGGCGACAGCGGAGGCGAATAGGCGGTGAAAATGAGGAGAGTCTGTCGGCCCATGAGGGCGGCGGCCGATGGAATCGGCAAGCGATGCCCACCCCTGCGGGCGGCTGTGCGCCTCACTCCCGAGGAAGTGGGCGCACAGTGCCGCGTGGGCAGATGGAGCAGGGGCCGGTGGAAGCCTCAGCTCCGCCGCCGTCGTGCACAACGACGCGGCGACGCAGAGCGACTTCGCAGGGCGGCCGGCACGTGTGCTATCAGACGAAGATCTTCTTGATGACGGTCTTCAAGAAGCAGGCGCCCTCTGCAATGATGAGCGGCTGGTGGTAGGGAAATTCTCCACTCTGGTGGCGGAGGGCCTTCTTGTATTCGTCGTCCTCGGTAACAAAGCTGGCGATGCGGTCGGAGAGGTCGACCAGGTCTTCGCGCAGGTCTTCGGCTTTGGCGTAGAGTTTCGTTTTGTGACTCACGAAATCACAGAAGATGTTCATGAAGACTTCGAAATTCTTGGTGCCGTTGAATGACAGGCGGTTCATGTTGTCGGCAAAGTATTCGCCGGAGAGTTCGTCGTCGGCTTGCAGCGTGACAGACGCCTCATTGTCCTGCAAATATTGCACGCCGGTTTCGCCGCAGAGGTCTTTTTGGTTGAGCGATTCGGCTTTGAGCACTTCTTTGGGCTGCACCAATCCCTTGGCTACCTCCGACTTGTTGTCGACTTCGATGTCGGTTCGGTAGCGAACTTCGACTTCTCGGTCGATCATGAGGTGGAGTCCGGCATTGAGACAGTCGGCGTAATACCTTTCTGTGGCGTTGGTGCCGGCGGGTTCGCGGAGCCAGTGGAAGAGTCGGCCGCCCTTACCGAAGGTGAGCACATCGACGCGCTTGATGTGGTCGAGTTGCTGCTTCTTGATGGTGTCGCCGATGAGGATGCCCGAATAGAAGAGGAGCAGCCCGGTGACATAGGCGGGAATGGTGAAGACAAACTTGGCCTTCTCGCTGATGGTGCTGTAGAAGCGCTCGTAGTCTTCCGTGTCTTTGAGCTGATCGAAGACGCTGTTGAGGCAGTAGGGCGCCTTTCGGGGGGCGTCTCTCACGATCTCCTCGACATTGTTGACAAAGACTTTGTTTTTGTCCTCTTTCTGGCAATAGTAGTTGAGTGCCTCGCGGAACTTTTCGGAGTTGATAATGGCGTTGAAGAAGACGCCTGCGGCGAGACGAACGGAACTTTCGCGGAAGAGGGTGGCTTTGTTGGCGTTTCGCGGATCTTTGGCCAGGAGGAGGATGTCGCTCGTGCTGCCGCCGACGTCGATGCCGAGGAAAAGATTGTCGCTGCTCAGGCCGATTTCGCGTGTGAGGGCGAAACTGCACACGGCCTCGGCCTCGGTGGTGTAGGTGCGGGGGAGCGTAGGTCGACAACCCACGATGGGCGTGATTTTGCAGAGCTCTTCGTAGATATTTTCGAGCTCATTGCGATCGGCTTCCATCATGGCGCCGGGATAGCTCCACACGATTTCCTTGGGTTTGAGGCGCTTGGTGTAGAGATAAGCGCAGGCTTGGAGCCAGAGACTCTTGAGGAAAGCGCGCTTTTTCTGCAAACCCTTGTCGTCGTTGAGCCACTTCATGTTGTAATGCAGCGTGCCGGCTTGGGTGGTGATGGTGCGTTCGTCCATCTCCTTGACCAAGACATTGGGACGACTCACGGGTACACCACCGGCTACCTCCTCGCTTTGGTATTTGAGATTGTAGCGGCTGTCGTGTTCGTGGAGCCAGGATTTGATTTGCCCGTTGCTGGTGGGATAATTGCTGAAGAAGAGCAACTCGTGGTTCTCGGCCACAGCGCGCAGATCGCGGGTTTCTTGCCCGACAAGCATGGTGCGGAAATTCTGGAACTCCACAGGTTGCGCTTGACTCTCGTCGACGCTGTAGTAAACGCACATGTTGTTGCTGCCGAAGTCGATGCCCACAACGGCCTCTCCCTGGGTGTCGAGACTAGTGAGGTCTTTCACCACTTGGGGGCGGAGCATTAAGTAACCGGCGTGTGCGTCTTTTCCGGCATCCTTGACCGTTACGGAGAGACCGGCGGGGGCCAAGGCCATGGAATAGATGTTGTATTTGTGCAATTCCTCGCCTTGTCCGGGGGGATAGGTGATGAGTTGTCGCACTTGCGGCGCGTTGGGTTCGTCGGAAGCGGGGTTGTAGTCGGAAGTGAAGAACTGTCCGTCGATGTTGCGCACAAATTCACCCTTCTGCTTGAAAATGGCTTGGAATTGTTGCGCGGCGTCGGAGGTGCACTCGGTGTAGAGATAGTAGTTCTTCCAGTTTTCCGAAACGAAATTGGGCCACATGATGACCTTCTTGGGTTCGGTCATCCACTTGACCACGTATTCGCGGGTGTTGAGTTCGACTTGTTCTCCGTCAATCTCGACGACGAGGGAAACAGCGAGGGATCCGGCGTCGTTGAGCCGGGCAGAGAGGCGCGTTTTGCAGTTGTCTCCGTAGCCAAGGAGGCCGGAAAGCGAATTTTTGAAGATATCCAATCCGATTTCCGAGAGGGGGAGCGAGAAATAGTCGGCGCCTCCGGTGACAAGGTTGTCGATTTTGAGGTAGAAGACGGCGCTTTCCGAGAGTTTGGGGCGGGCATCGGCCGCTTCTGCCCAACCGACTACAAATTTGTCGTCGCTGAGCAGTTTTTGCACGTCGCCCACCAGCTTATAGTCCCCGTCATTGTTGTAGGTGAAGGTGAAATCGGGCTTCAGATAGACAGGAACGCTGCTTTTGAAGAGAGCCGAGAAAGGATATTCCAGGTTGGCGTACTGCGCCACGGGACCAATTTCACGCAGCTGCCCGCCTTTTTGGCGCAATTCTCCTTCCCATTTCCGACTCATGCCTTTGAATCCACTCAACACCATGCGTTTCTTTCCTCCGCGCTGGGCATTGATATTGTTCTCGAAGGCATCGAGATTGCCGTTGAGGTTTTTCACGAAGAGATAGACCTTTTGCAGCTGTTCGGGGCTGAGGAACGGCGTGGGATCTTCGAAGCGCCCGTTGCGGAACCACTGCACTTCTCCGGCGTCGGCCCCGACTTGGGTGTAGTCCACGCCGGTGAACACGCCGGTCATGGGCGAGGTGCCGCCAACAAGATGGCCGCGGTAGTAGATGAGTTGGATGAAGGGCTGCGTATCGGGGTCTTTGGCGAGCTGAAGTTGGTTGCTCCAGAGGTCTTTGTCGTCGAAGAGCATGCGCCCGAAGGCCGATGCGATGTCATAAAGTCCGCCATTCACACTCATGGTGATGGGTTTCGAGAAGCTGACCCGGTCGGGATAGAGCGCCATGACGGCGAGCAGGCCGCGCCACTCCCCGTGCAGCATTTCGTAGAACTGCTGTAATCCCGAAGAGTCGATGTTGGGATCGGGGGCATTGAGGGTTTGGAGGGCAAACTTGAAGAGGCGTGCGCGCGCCCAGGGGGTGGGCACACCGGAAATGAGGGCGGCGAGCTTGTCGCTGCCCATTTCTTCGAGGATTTTGCCGGTTTTGATGCCCTGAATGTAGGAGGGCACCATGTTGAGTTCGTTCCATTCGCCCGCCGTACCGGTCGACAAATTGGTGTAACTCTTGATGAGCAATGCTTTTGTAGACATAGTTTCGTGGGAGATTAGGTGAACTGATAAAGTTTGCCGAGGGTATCGTAGACGAGTTTGTAGAGTTTCTCACCGCTGTTGGTGATGGCCTTCCATCCTTGGGAGCTTTCGCGCTCGGCGATGAACATTTTCTTGAAGGGGTCGAACTTCGAACCGCCGAAAATGCCGCTTTTCTTATAATTGTTGTCCTTTCCGATTCCTTCGTTGCGGTAAAGTTCTTTGTTCCAGTTCACTTTCATCAAATCCTTGAACGTGTTGAAACCAAAAAGGCTCGCGTTGAAGAGGAATTTGTCGCCACCACCGGCCGAACGGTGCAGTTGTCGCACCCATCCCTCGGCGAGTTGTCCTTCGCTACGTTCGAAGAAGAGAAGCGCAAAGTACTTTTTGAGATACTCCACCTGCGAGACTTCCATGCCTGTGAATTCGGTGATTTCCTTCTGCGCTCCGCAACGCACACTCTCCACAAAGTCGTCTTCGCCATTGCAGAAGAGGGCAAAAGCGAGGAGCATGCCAAATTTCCGTGCAAATTCCTCCGCCCGCTGCTGACCGACGAAGTCTTCGAATTCGAAACGTCCGTCTTCGCTGATGGCACGGTAGATATAATCGGTGGCGGCGTGCTTTTTGTTCTCTTCCAGTTGCTCGGGTTTCGTGTTGTAGAAGTCGAGTGCTGCACAAGCCGCGAGGAGTTCGATGTAGTGGGAGTCGTTTTTCTGTTCGGCGCCTCCGGTGATGGTCTTACAGATCTCTTCGCCACGCTTAGCCATGGGTTCCCAATCGATAGAATCTGTGCCGAGCATGTAGAAGCGCTGGTAAGTGCTGCGCACGGTGGCGTCGTCGTCGTAGAACATCATGGCCACTTGCGAGTTGAGGGCGAACTTATCGCTGGTGGCAATGACCTTTTGGGCGTTGAGTTCGTCGCCGGTGGGGGTTTTGAAATTGAAATAGGCCGTAAGCAGGGTGGAACCGAAATACGCATTGCGCAAAACGTTGACCGCCCCGCCGTTCATGCGCTCAGCGGCGCGCGAAATGGCCTGCGGAATGATGGGAATGGACGAAGCGCCCGTACCGCCGAAGACCGACCCGAGGATAAACACCTTGGGCGTGCCGTTTTGCGCCGCTTTGGTGAGCTGCGCGAGGAAGCTTTTCAGCTCGTTGTCCATCGGACTTTCGGCGGCTTCGAGGATGGCATGGTACATCATCATCGAACCGAGGTGGGTTTGTGCGCGATAACCATGGCGGAGATTGAATTCCTCCACTTGTTTGGTGAGCACGAGGTCGGCCAGGTCGGCCTCTTCGCGGTGGTTGTATTGCGTTCCGCCGTAGTCAAACACCTCTTGAAAGGTGCTTTGCGCATCATAGTTGGGGCTGAACTCATAATACTTCACATTGGCCGAGAAGAAGGTGTCTTTAAGCGGCGTGCGCGCGGCGGCATCGCTACCTTTGGCGCGGCAGTAGGCCTCTTTCACCTCCTTGAGGCGGGCAAAGTTACCGTTGTTTTTATCGGTATCGAGGGCAAGGAGGTGGAGTTCGGTGTCGTCGAACATGCCCATAGCGCAGAGGTGCAGGAGCGATTCGATGCAACGCATGCCCGTTCCACCGATGCCGAGAACGAAAAACTGATTCATAGCATTTTATTTCTTGAGGTGGAGGATGGAACCAAGCTTAGAATTGGGAGTCACCAAAGCGAAGATGATAAGCAACACGACGTAGCCCAAAGTGAGCGCCCCCAAAGTCATCCATAGAGTATGGCTAAACTGCGTTTTATATGCCGTCTTCTGGATATGGCCCATAACGTAGAGGTCATTATAAAGGAAGAAACCGATCCAAGCCACAGCCCAAACAATGCCACATGCCCAGCGGCGTTTGATGTAAGAACGGTCTTTTCCGCCCTCCCAAGAGATAAGCGTCGAGATGCCCCAAGCGACAAAAAGGGCAACAAGGAGGACAACAGCTGCCCAAACCCAGGTTTCGGTTTGCAGCGCATGGAGCTGCTTCGACGTAGTAACGTTGATCATAATGTAATAAGAATAAGATTATCGTTTATTTGACTTGATGTAGAGCGTATAGATGGGCGTCTTGAGAATCAGTTCCTTGATTTCGGGATTGATCAGACACTGTTCGATGCTGGCTCCCACCGAAACGTTTTGTTCTCCGGGATGGGTGAGACTCTCGAAGGTGAAAAGCGGCAGATAGACGTTGGTCATCGGGCTAATGTCGGTGGCAAAGAGATCGATCTTGGTGTAGTTGAACGGATCGCCGTCGAGAGCCTCATCGGGGTTATACAAATCGCCGGCAAAGGTAAGATCCACGATGCCATTGGCGGAAAACTTCTTGTCATCGACCTTGACAAAACCCTCACAATCGGCCGGTTCGATCTCTTTCTCGGGCTGTACCTTTTCCTCCTTCGCGGTGCAGAAATCGGTATAGGGTTGATTGATATTAGAAACCTTGGCCGTGAGACGATCAATGCGATAGCCGCCCAGACTATTGCGATCTACACGGAGTCCGGTCTCGAAGGGTTTACCGTCTTTGAGCTTATTGCCCTCCTCATCTTCGCCGTTGACGAGCATCGGCTCAATGTCTTCTTCCCAACCGGCTTCCCAGTCTTGCACTTCATAGTTGCCCGCAGTCTTAACCACCTTGGCACTCAGCAATTCATCGGGCTGCATCCCCTTGCCGTCGGGAGAATAGAGGAAGGGAGCGTGCACCGAGAAGTGGAACTCGGAGGTGCCGGGGAAATTCTCGAGGCGCACCGACTGCTTCACGCGGTTGTAGATATTGTCGGGCAGGCGCTGATCGGTGAAAAGGAAATAAAAACGCTTCTTTTGCACCGAGCGAGCACCGACAAGTTCCTCGTAGGGCTCGACGAAGATGAAGATATCGTGCCCCTTCTTGAGCCAAGTCTTGAACGCCTCAGCCAAGTAGGGGTTGTTGTCGTTACCTTTCGTCACCGTGGGTTCGTAATATTCGCCGTCGGTGAGGAGAACGCCCTCCGTGTTGCCGTTGGCGATGCGCTCGGCCGCCGTTTTGAGGTCGGCAAAGGGCACGTTTTCGATGGTGCGCAGCAGCGCGTAGGTCGAATCGGCGGCGTGCGGCTCTATGCTCTTGCCCTTGACGGCAAAATATTGCTTGGCACTCGCCGTGAGCGAAGGCTCGAAAGCTTGGAAAAAGCGCGAATGCTGCCCTTCGGCAATGCAGTTCGAATAATCGACATAGAGGGCCAGGGCGTTGGGATTGAGCTTTTCGTTCTGCTTTTCGAAATAGAATTCGTGGAATTCAGCGAGCTTGTCGGCGCTTTCCGGCGTCGGCGTACCGCCACCAAAGCAGTCCTTCCAAAAACTGCAGCCCGTCAAAAAGCCAATACCAAGCAATCCGAGGATCAAGTGAGTGATTTTCATATCGTGAAGCGTTGTTTTTATTATAGATCGGGAGAGGTGTGCTGCCGCGTCCGCGTTCCTACACAACACGCAGCGGGTGCGCCCCCCAACAGCGAGCAGAGCTATTCAACTGCAGAAGCCCTTGCGCTGCCGATTCGGTGGGCGAGGACAACAGATCGCGCTGCCCGAACGAGGACAGGGGAAGTGCGGCCAAAGACAAGCGACAAAACGGAGTTAACAAACAAACTTTTAGTGACTACAAGGAATAGTCATTACACAATTCATTCAAATCCAGCGCTTACTCGCTGCAAATATAACAACTATATCACAATTCAACGAAGCTTTCACCCGTTTTTTTACACTCCAGTGGACAAGAATGCAGCTTACCCTCCACAAGATGCTAAAAACATACACTTTTCTCGCATCACTCGTTATCAAAAAAATGCATATTAATTCATTTTACTCATTTCTCTTCCGATACTGCTCCATTTCCCCCGAAGATACAGCAGAAGTACATATCAAAATCGCAAGTTATGACCAGAAGCGTACACTAAACCTCGAAAAATCGCAGCATTCTGTCGCATTTATTCACAAGCGCCTCGTTTCTCGTCTAAATCCTCCTCACAATCTGGCTTAAAGGCACCTTTCCACTGCTTTTATCTCGCCGATGTCCGCCCATTCGTTCCATCTCCACCGCCCTCGGCGGCTGCGGCGAGCGCACTCTCCGCAGCTTTTTGGTATTCGCTCCCCGTTCTTCCCCAAAAGCCGCGTGTTTTCGGAGATTTTCCCTCCATTTTCACAGCTACCTCCACACGACAACGACTTTATCTCGTCCTCACCCCCCAAAAACAGACGAGTCGTGCACACCGAAGCGTGCACGACTCGCAGCAAAACGCGAACAACGCAGACCGCCGCAGCCGAACGAAAGTTCGACTGCGGCGGCAAAGCAAAAGCACCGAGCTCGCCTCAGCCCAAGAAGACGGAGAGGACGAGTTGCGCCAAGAGGATGCGCATGAACATGGCCAGGGGATAGACCGTGGAATAGCCCACAGCCGGGGCGTTGTTGCCCGCGGTGGCATTGGCAAATGCGAGGGCAGGAGGGTCGGTGTTGGAGCCGGCAATGAGCCCCATGAGGGTGAAGTAGTTGAGCTTCATCTTCAGCCGCGCAAAGACGCCGACCAGCAGAATGGGCACGGTGGTGATCAGGAAGCCCATCCAGACGTAGTGCACGCCGTCGCCCTGGGTGATGGTGTTCCAGAACGAGGCGCCGGCCTGGATGCCCACACTGCTGAGGAAGAGCACGAGTCCGACTTCGCGCAGGAGGAGGTTGGCCGAGGTGGAAACGTAGGTGTTGATCTTATAGCGGTAGCCCACGGCGCCGATGAGGATGGCGACGACGAGCGGTCCGCCGGCCAGGCCGAGTTTGACGGGCACGGTGATGCCGGGAATGGGGATGGGGATCTGCCCCACGATGATACCGATGAGAATGCCGAAGAAGATGGCGCCCACGTTGGGGTGGTCGAGGTGTTTGACCTGTGCGCCGACCACTTCTTTGAAGCGCTCGATGTTTTTCTCCGTGCCGGTGACCAAAATGCGGTCGCCGACCTGCAAACGGAGGTCGCGTGCGGCAAAGAGGTCCATGCCGTGGCGGGTGACGCGGGTGACGTTGACGTTGTAGATCGAGGAGACGTGGAGCTGCGCGAAGCTTTTGCCATTGATTTCGGGGCGCGTCACGACAAGGCGGCGGCTGACGTACTGTTCGCTCTCGATTTTCTCCTCGTGTCCCACTTCGATGAGCTCACCGAGGAGTTCGCTGATGCGTTCGGCGTCCTTTTCGGCGCAAACGAGGTGAATCTGCATGTTTTGCTCGAGCACGGTTTCGCGTCCCGGGATGAGGAGCGTGCCGTCGGGGAGGATGCAGCGCGAAATGACGAATTGGACGTTGAGGAACTGGTGGAGCGCTTCGAGGGTGCGGCCTTCGGCGGCGCTTTTGGTGACGCGAATCACCAGGTGTTTGGGTGCCGATGCGGGATCGCTCTCCTCGGCCGTTTCCAGCGCCTTGCGTTCTTGCTCGAGCGAGGTGCGGGTGAGGAAGCGCACGGCGATGGTGGCCAAGATGATGCCCACCACGCCGAGGGGATAGGCGCAGGCATAGCCGTTGGCGATGACCGGCACGTCTTTCACGCCCGTCATCAGGTCGGGCAGCACGTTGTTGGCCGCTCCGAGACCGGGGGTGTTGGTCACCGCACCGTAGAGCACGCCCACCATCATGGGGAGATTGTTGGGCGAGTGGGGGTCGCCGAAGATGCCGAGGGCGGTGGCGAGGAAGTAGAGGCCGATCATCACGGCCACATTGAGGAGCACGAGGCTGAGGGTGAGCATATTCATGCCCAGACCGCCCGATTTGAAGGTTTGGAAGAAGCTGGGGCCCACCTGCAGTCCGATGCAGTAGACGAAAAGGATGAGGCCGAGCTCCTTGACCATGTCGATCACGTGCTTTTGTCCGGCGACGGCGGCGACAGGGTCTGCATAAAGATAATGTGTGCAGATGTGTCCGACGAGAATACCGACGAAGAGTACCCACGTCACGCCGAAGGCGATACCGTTTTTGCCGCCGATGCGCCAACGTCCCAGGCGGACGCCGAGACTGATGACCAGGGCATACAGAATAACCAAGTGAGCTAAGCTCTCGGGGTTCTGCATGAGTTTAATGAACCATTCCATGGATTGAATTGAATTTGACTGACTGTATAATTATTTCCGCCTGCAAAATTAAAACTTATTCGATATTTTCCCAAGCCTTCTCGGGGCGAAAAGCGCAAAAGCGGGGAGGTTTTCGCATTCGGGCGGGGTAAATTCACAATGAAAAGATAAAAACCGCATACGTCGCAGCATTTTTGTAGCCCACTCGGCGCAATTATTCCTGACACTTGGGGGATGTCGCGCAATAATATTCGCACCGCAACACTCACGTACGCTCCGCCGTACGCTGTGTCCCATCCAGTGCCGTGTTCTTTTGTTTTCACCGTCTGTTCCGTCTCGGTTGCCCCGACCGAGACGAGCATAAAATTCGGTGTGAAGATAAAGAAATGGTACAAGAGGCCTTGCAACGACAAAAAACATGTATCTTTGTAGATGGCTGACGCTTCCTCGGCCATCACCGGCGCGAAAACAGATGCTGCTGACGCTTCGCCCCAACGAACGGAGGGCTGCCGAACAGTCCGCCTTCCTTTGTTTCACCGCTCAGTGACGGGGTCGTCTCGCGAATTACGAGCAGCCCTGCGGAATCGTTCCCGACACCTTAAATAAATTTCTCTGAGTAATCCCGATTCACCTCTCCATCATCGCATGTTTAACGAAGCGACACGCGTACAGATGCCGGCTTTGGTGCATCTGACCCGATTAGGTTACCAATACTTTGGCAAGATCCATGAAGACGATGCCAAAGAGGGGGTATATGACCCTGAGACCAACATTCTTCTGAAGGTATTTCGAGCGCAATTCTGTCAACTCAACCCAACGCAGTCGGGTGCTTTTGAACAAACCCTATCTGCGATTCGCAAAGAACTCAATGATGACGATCTGGGTTGTGGTTTTTATCAGCGGCTCAAAGCCACCTCTCCGCTCAAACTGATCGATTTCGACCACCCGGAAGCAAACGTATTCCATTGTACGGCAGAATTCACCTGTAGAAATGGACAAGCTGAGTTTCGTCCGGACATCACTCTGTTCGTCAATGGGCTGCCGTTGTGCTTCGTCGAGGTGAAAAAGCCCAATAATACCGGCGGCATGGTGGCTGAAAGTACGCGCATGAACAAAGAGCGATTTCCCAACGCGAAGTTTCGTCGCTTCATCAACATCACGCAACTGATGATCTTCTCGAACAATATGGAATACGACACCCGGGGAGGAGTGGTACCGGTGGAAGGCGCGTTCTACTGCACGGGAGCAAGAAGTTTTGCTCCCTTCAATTGTTTCAGAGAAGAGAATACTCGAGGTAACAAAGTCGCGCCTTTTCACGAGGACTATCCCTACGGGGATATCATCCCCTCGATCGAGAAGCAAATTCTTACGGACTACAATTGCCAAGTGATCCACACGAGTCCTGAATATCAGACGAACCGTTCGCCCTTCACCCCTACCAATCGGATTTTGACCTCAATGTGCAGCCCCGAACGCTTGCTCTATCTGCTGCGCTATGGCATAGCCTATGTGCGTATGGAACGAGAAGTGGACGGTAAGATCGAATCGACTGATCAAAAGCACATCATGCGCTATCAGCAACTCTTTGCCGCGATGGCGATAGAGCGCAAACTTTCGGAGGGGATTCGTTCCGGTCTTGTGTGGCACACGCAGGGAAGTGGAAAAACCGCGCTGTCCTATCACCTCACTCATGTGCTCAACGACTATTTTGCTCGTCAAAACAAAGTGGCCAAGTTCTACTTTATCGTAGACAGACTCGACCTACTCGAACAAGCCACTCAGGAGTTTGAAGCGAGAGGTTTGGTGGTCAACACCGCCAATAGCCGCAAAGAACTCATGGAACAGTTCCGTATCAATCAGGCTCAACACGGATCGACGGGCAAAGCTGAAATTACAGTGGTCAACATCCAGCGTTTCGCGGAAGACAAAGCGCGTGTGGAACTCAATGCCTACGCCACGAATCTGCAAAGGGTTTTCATCTTAGACGAAGCGCACCGCGGCTATCGTCCCGGGGGTTGTTTCTTGGCCAACCTCTTCGACGCAGATCAAAATGCCATCAAGATTGCACTCACGGGCACACCACTTCTCAAAGACGAGCGGGCTTCGTGCAAGATATTCGGCAACTATCTGCACACCTACTATTACGACCGTTCCATCGCCGACGGCTATACGCTCAAGATCATACGTGAGGACATCGAAACGTCCTACAGAGAAAAACTCACCGCAGTACAAGAGAAGCTGGAAACGCTGGTGCAAAAGAAGGACGTCAGCAAACATCAAATCATCGAACACGACAACTATGTTGACGAACTCTTGCGATATATCATCACCGACCTCATACGCTTTCGCAAAATTCAAGGAGATGACAGTTTGGGCGGCATGATGATCTGCGAGACAAGCGCACAAGCGGAAAAACTGCATCAACACTTCGAGGCAATTCGGCAAAGCGTGTGTCCGGACACTCCGCTAAAAGCGGGCCTCATCCTGCACGACTACGAAGACAAGGAAACGCGCCGCCAGCTCGTCAAGGACTTCAAAAAGAACATGACGATCGATGTGCTCATTGTCTACAACATGCTGCTCACGGGGTTCGACGCCCCACGACTCAAGCGCCTCTACTTCGGTCGTAAACTCAAAGACCACAATCTTTTGCAGGCCATCACACGAGTGAATCGGCCATACAAAGACATGCGCTACGGCTTTCTGATCGATTTCGCAGACATCAAGCGCAATTTTGAAGAGACCAACGAGGCCTATCTCCAAGAATTAAATCGCTTTAATGAGGTGGCCGACGAGGAAGAAGAAAATATGGCGGACACCTTCTCCCAAGTTTTGGAGAGCAAAGAAGAAATCATCAAACAGATGGAAGAGATTCGCCAAACTCTCTTCGAATACTCGTGCGACAATGCCGAAGACTTCTCGACCGAAATATCGACGCAAGAAGACAAAAGCGTGCTGCTCGAGCTCAAGCACACCCTCATCGCAGCCAAAAATATGGCCAATGTCGTGCGCACCTTCGGCGACGAAGAGATGCGCAATGCCTTTGCTCAAGTCGAAATCACGAAACTTCCCGCTCTGCTCAACGAGGTGCAGCAGCGCATCAACCTCATCAATCAGAAAGCGGCCTTCGAAACCAACGCGCAAACGAAGCTCCTCATCAATGAAGCCATGCTCGACATCGAGTTCAACTTCTCAAAAATCGGACAAGAAGAGCTGCGGCTGATAGCCGGCGGAATGGAGTTGAAAGAAAAATGGCAACGCACGATCACGGCCTTCACGGAGAATATAGACCAAGACGATCCTGAATTCATCTCGCTGCGCGAGGCTTTCACCGAACGATTTAGGGAACGAGGCTTTGTGATCGACACCATTGCCAAGTTCAACGAAGAAACTCAAGCGCTGGACGAAATCATACAGCGTTTGAAAGCCATCCAACTTCGCAACAGCGCCTTGGTCAAGAAGTACGACGGCGATGCCAAATTCGCCCGCGTGCACAAACGCATCAGAGAGGTCAATCGACAAAGAGAAAAACAAAAGCAGAAGCCGATGTTCTCCTTCAAGGACGAAGAAATCATGGTCATCCTGAAAATCATCAAGGACAATATCGACACTAAAGTCTATGACAGAAACGATATCCTACTGAAAGACGCCTATTTCTCCAAAACTGTACTTAGTCTGATCAGCCAGTGTCTCTATCATTTCCCACAAATTGAACCCGACTCAAAAGACTACGGGTTCATCCGCGACCGCATCACACAACAATATCTCAATCAATACAACGCGACCTATCCCACAGCATAAGATATGCCCATCAAAGAACAGACCCTCCGCCTCATTGACGAACTCAAAGCCACGTGCAAAAACTATGGTATGGGCAATGACGGCAATGAATATAAGATCATCACACAGGTCTTTCTCTACAAGTTCCTCAACGACAAGTTTGGCTACGAAATTAAACATGCCAAAAGCGAACTGGCCGCACGCATCCAATCGGCTCCCAAGTGGGAACTGGCCTATGCCGAGCTGAGCGACAACGAAAGAATGCTCTTGCAATGCGCCATCTCGCCCGATGTTCCGGTTTTAGAACCCTATCACCTCATTGCACACCTCTGGAATCAACAGAGCAAAGGCGACTTCGACACGATATTCGACAACACCATGACAGACATCGCCGAAAAGAACGCCGACATCTTCTCCACACAAACCTCAGGCCATACGAAGATCCCACTCTTCGAACCGCTCACTCACTATGTAACCGACACTGCCCAACGGGCATCCTTCGCCCGTGCGCTGGTAGACAAGCTCGTCAATTTCTCGTTCGAAGCAGCCTTCAAACAACACTACGACTTCTTTGCCTCCATCTTTGAGTATCTCATCAAAGACTACAACACCTCAGGGGGCGGAAAATATGCCGAATACTACACCCCCCACGCCATTGCCACCATCATGGCGCGCCTACTCGTTGGCGACAATCCGCAACTCTACAGCCAAGAATGCTACGATCCCTCAGCCGGCACAGGCACACTGCTCATGGCACTCAGCCACCAAATCGGCGAAGAGCGCTGCACCATCTTCTCCCAAGACATCTCGCAGCGATCCAACAAGATGCTCAAACTCAATCTCCTGCTCAACAGTTTGGTCTCTTCGCTCGACTACGCCATACAAGGCGACACCCTCACCTCACCTTATCACAAGAGTGACGACGGACAAAGCCTGCGACAATTTGATTTCGTGGTGAGCAACCCTCCATTCAAATATGATTTCTCTGATACCCGCGAGAAAATCGCTGCACAACCCGCACGCTTCTGGGCGGGAGTGCCCAACGTACCGGCCAAGAAAAAGGACGGAATGGCCATCTACACCTGCTTTATCCAGCACGTGCTCAATTCGTTGAAATCAACGGGCAAAGGCGCCATCGTGATCCCCACAGGCTTCATCACCGCCAAGAGCGGCATCGAAAAGAAGATTCTCGAAAAAATCGTGGCCGAACGCTGGGTTTACGGCTGCGTATCCATGCCCAGCAACGTCTTTGCCACCACCGGCACCAACGTCTCGGTGCTATTTTTCGACAAATCGGCCACTGCCGACAAAGTAATCCTCATCGACGCCAGCAAATTGGGCGAAGAATACAAAGAAGGCAACACACAAAAGAAACGCTTGCGCGACTTCGAGATCGAGAAAATCGTTTCGACCTTCCGCGAACGCCGCGCCATCGACGATTTCTCCGTCTGCGTCAGCTACGATGAGATAAAAGAAAAAGGCAATTCCCTCTCAGCCGGGCAATATTTCGACATCAAAATCGAATATGAAGACATCACCGAGGAGGAATTCAATGCTCGTATGGCCAACTTCAAACAAACGCTATCCGAACAATTCGCCGAGAGCCACCGACTCGAAGAGGAAATCATGAAACAATTGGATGCTTTAGTCTTCAACACCAATATAGGCAACAATGAATAACGAAGTTCTATTTAGGCTATATGATCTTCCCAATGAAGAGGGAAAGGTGCAGGTGCTTATAAAAGAGGAAACCATTTGGTGCACACAGAAAGCTATGGCACAACTCTTTGATGTGAATCTACCGGCAATAAGCAAGCACCTAAAAAACATCTTTGAAGAGGGCGAGTTAGAAGTAAATGCAACTGTTTCCAAAATGGAAATAGTTCAGACCGAAGGCAAGCGAAACATCAAAAGAAGCATCGATTTTTATAACCTCGATGCCATTATCGCTGTTGGCTATCGTGTTTCTTCTGCCAAAGCAACTAAGTTTCGTCAGTGGGCAACAAAAATTCTGAATGAATACATCCGCAAAGGCTTCGTGATGGACGATGAGCGGCTCAAGCAGGGAGAGTCGGTCTTTGGAAAGGACTATTTCCGCGAATTACTCGAGCGAGTACGTTCCATCCGAGCCAGTGAACGACGCATTTGGCAGCAGATCACCGACATCTATGCAGAGTGCAGCACAGACTACGATCGCAACGCCCCTACAACCAAGGAATTCTATGCGATGATACAAAATCGCTTTCATTATGCGATCACAGGGCATACAGCAGCGGAAATCATCTACACAAAGGCCGATCACACCAAAGAGCACATGGGCTTAACCACTTGGAAAGATGCTCCGGAGGGGCGCATTCTTAAGTCAGACGTGAGTGTGGCCAAAAACTACCTATCCGAAGAGGAGATACGCCGATTGGAACGTGCTATAACCGGCTTCTTTGACTATATTGAGGATTTAGTTGAGCGTGAAACAACATTTACGATGGCAGATTTCTCCGAGAGTGTCGATGCTTTCCTGAATTTTAGACGTTATCAAATACTCCAAGGCAAAGGCTCAATCTCAAGCGAGCAGGCAAAAGCGAAAGCCCATACCGAGTATCAACTCTTCAATCCTACGCAACGCATAGACTCGGATTTCGACAAAGAACTGCGTAAACTGAACCGGAAACGCAAAAACAATGATCATGAAGAAGTATAAACTTGGAGATATAGCAAACATTATAGGCGGAGTGGCCTTCCAACCATGCGATGTACGCAACAATGGTATAAGAGTTTTACGGGGAGGAAATATACAATCACAAAGTATTGTCACCAAAGATAATGACTTGTTCCTTCCTTCAAGCTATAAGAACAAAGAAAACCAGCTTAAAATTGGAGACACTGTCATTGTTGCTTCTACCGGCAGCGTAGAAGTGCTGGGAAAAGCAGCTACTTGCTTCAAAGAGTTACCCAACACGCAAATAGGTGCCTTTCTTCGTATCGTTAGACCCAAAGAAAAATGCTATGCAATGTTGATTTCGATAGCGCTCAATAGTAGTCACTTCGCAAAGTACATAAAATCACAAGCAAAAGGCACAAGCATAAACAATATAACCCTTACACATCTCACGAATTACACTTTCTTCTTCCCTGCATCGTTTCAGTTAATTGGAAACTTGTATCAATCCATAGAAAAGAAAATCTCTCTCAATCGTTCGATAAATCATAATTTAGAGGCGATGGCCAAGCAACTCTACGACTATTGGTTTGTGCAGTTCGACTTTCCCGATGAGAATGGTAAACCCTACAAAAGTAGCGGAGGGAAAATGGTGTGGAATGAAAAGTTGAAAAGAGAAATACCCGGGGGGTGGGAGGTTAAATCAATCTTTGAAGTAATTTCCGTTCAATACGGTTTCCCTTTTTCCACTGAACAGTTTACAGAGGAAAGAACAAATGTTCAAGTTGTTCGTATTAGGGACATACTTGAGGGTACGACTTCCGCATACTCTCTCGAAGACACAGATGAAAAGTATCGTTTGAATGAAGGTGATGTCCTCGTCGGAATGGACGGTAATTTCCACATGAACTTCTGGCATAATAATGAGGCATATCTTAATCAACGATGCGTGAGATTAAGACCGTATGGTGACTCTGACATTTCTTCAATTCAAATCTTGCATAGCATAAGTCCCTATATAAAGGCAAAGGAGCAGAGTGCTAAAGGTTCAACCGTTGGGCATCTTTCAGACAAGGATCTGAAAGGATTGTATCTTGTACAATCTAGAAACACAATGCACTTCAATTCACGCAGGACACTTGATGGATTGCTTTCGTTGATTATCAGGAATAAGAAGGAGGTACTTTCGCTCACTAAGCTACGCGATTCCCTTCTTCCTCTTTTGATGAATGGTCAAGTGTCGGTAAATTATGAGTTGCTTGGCCATCGCCTCTAAATTATGATTTATCGAACGATTGATGTGTAGTTTTTTCTCTATCGAGAATAAACAATCAGCGATACGAATCTGCTCTTCAATTGAATATGGTTCAATCTCTATAGAAGAGAGTGCCATATCCAATTGAAGATTTTTTATACCTGAAGTTTTTCCCTCAAAGTTGAAAAACACCCCACTATTATATAGATACCGCCAATACAGATAGACGAAATAAGGATTCCACCCATGTTTAACTCTAAATGCAACACAAAAATTAGAGCACACGATATTTCCTCTCGCCGATAGCAAGGATTGAGATATATAAACGGCACGCCCTGTCGATTGCGTAGGACTGCCACCCGATTTTTCAACAACTATATCTCCGACTTGGAGTAACCTCTGTTGAAATGAACGATCAGAAATGTAGCGGAGAGGAATCTTTCCAAATTCATTATTACCAATGGGCACAATATCCGCTCCTCTCACACAAGACACTGCATGAGGGCTCTCAACACTTGAAGATTCATTACCCCAATCCCCTGTAACAAACACATCGATTATCTCCGATAGCTTCATTTTTTTCTGCTGTTTCTTGCAAAGATACGCCCCACGGCGCAATCCCCGAAGAAATCAGCGACAAAATGCCATTGTCAACCGATGTACTTGCGGTGCGCCATCTTTACGTTCGTCTGATTCACCATAGCATAGTGCAACGTCGTATCAATTTTGACATGCCCCAACAGCCGCTGCACCTGTTCTATAGGCATCCCTTTGTCGATGGCCATCGTCGCCAGCGTGCGGCGGAACTTGTGCGGATGTATTTTATGTAAGCCCACCCGTTTCCCCAGATTGCGCAACCGAGTTTCCACCCCTCCTATCGTCAATCGGCTATGAGGCAAGGAAAGCGCCACAAACAACGCCGGATTCTCATCCGTGCGACTCTCGAGATAGCGTTGCAAATGTATCTTCGTCCGCGCGTTGAAGTAAACCTCGCGCTCCTTGTTGCCCTTTCCCAACACCACACACTGCCTTTCGTGGAAATCGATGTCCTCGCGATTCATCTTCACCAACTCCCCCACACGCATTCCGGTAGAAGCCAGCAAGTCCACCATCGCCAAATCCCTCATTTCGCTACAGGCATCGCGCAGCATCTCCAGATTCTCATCGCTGATCACCTCTTTGACCAAACTCTCCGTGCGCACTTTGTGAATACGCCGCACCGGACTTTTGGCAATACAGTCCTCATCCTCCAACCACGCAAAGAAACTCGAGAAAATGCGCCGCAAATTATCAATCGTCACCCTACTCGACCCACGTTCACGCTGATAACAAGCCAGATAAGCACGAATATCATTCGTATCCAGCGCAGCAATACGTTTTTGTACACTGCAGAGCAAAGACGCTATGGTCGATTCATAGTAGTGCAAGGTGTTTTCAGAACAACCTTCTATTTTCTTTGCTGCAATAAAGGCTTGCAACAGTTCCTCATTCGCCTGCTCCCGCTGTCGCTCCTCGCTTTCTGCCGGCACCATTCGCACCTCTTCAAACACCACATGCAAAACCTCTCGCAGGCGCAACTGCTCATTGACACCCAACACACCTGACATCTCTGCCAGCACGTGCTCTATCTTTTCTTCTTTCATCTAATTCTATTTTTGTGTTACCTCATATATAGCAAAAACTTCCGAGAAGAAAGAAACCAATCGTTCGATAAATCATAATTTAGAGGCGATGGCCAAGCAACTCTACGACTATTGGTTCGTGCAGTTCGACTTTCCCGATGAGAATGGCAAGCCCTACAAAAGCAGCGGTGGCAAGATGGTGTGGAATGAAAAGCTAAAGAGAGAGGTGCCAGAGGGGTGGAATGTAGCTAAAGTTAAAGATATTGCATCAACGTATTCTGGAGGTACACCTACGTCTAGGAATAGAGATTATTATGAAGGTGGAGATATTCCTTGGATAAATAGTGGAGAACTGAACAGTCCTATAATAACAAGTACTTCCAACTATATTACAGAAATCGGACTCAAAAACTCCAGTGCAAGATTATATCCACAAAATACAGTTTTAGTTGCTTTGTATGGTGCAACAGCTGGAAAAGTTAGTTTATTATCTTTTGAAGCATGTTCTAATCAAGCAGTATGTGGTGTAATGCCGAATAAAAGCATTCAGATTACCTACATAAGGTACTATCTCTCATCTTTATATGCGCATTTTATAGCATTAAGTAGTGGCTCTGCGCGTGATAATATATCTCAAGACACCATAAAGAATACACCCCTACCCATTCCACAGTATGATGTATTAAGAAACTATTCAGATATCGTTAATCCAATAGTAAATAAGATAATTGCTAATCAGCATGAACTAGAGTTGCTGACTAAGCTACGCGATTCCCTTCTTCCTCTTTTGATGAACGGTCAAGTGTCGGTAAATTATGATTTAGCATCCATCATCTCTCAGCTTCACAATGTCAAGAAAGCCAATTTTGCAAATCATCGTGGTCGACATGTCACCAAGTTTGTGTATATTTGCGCAAAAGAGGAGCGTGCACGCGAGAAAGGCAGTGGAGTTTTGCCGAAAAAGCCGCGCACTTTCTCACGAAAATCGTGCGATTTTCCGCACAAGTTGCGGAGTTTTCTCCCCTTTGGGCACCGAGCCTTTGCCGCCTCAACAGCGCGCAACCGGCCTTCACCCTCCACGGCACCTCACCGCCCGACAACCGGCGACACACGCCTTATTTACTATATATAGGACGCACGCCACTATAGACAGCGGCACACGCCAGATAGACCGCGCACACACCTTATATATAATAGGACGCCCGCGCCTTGGCCCGCCTGCGGCTGCCTCTCACGCCGTCTGCGGATTCCGCCCCTACCTCCACGGTCGCCGAAGCACAGAAGTCGCCCCGTCGCCCCACCCTCCCACAGTCCACCGCCTATGAACTCCCTCTTAGCCCGGTTGCGCCGCTACTTCGTTCGTCGTCAAGACGACCGTCGCAACGAACGCGCCGAAGACTTCCTCAAAGCCCTGCTCGAAGCCGGCGGCACCCTGCCGCGCTCGGCGTGGGACGGGCTGTTTGCCCGGCTTGCCCTCGAGTCCGACACCGCCGCCCAGACGTTGGGTCGGCTCGCCCTCGAGGGGCGTGTCGACATCACGGCCGAGGGCGTCGCCCTCACCCCCGCGGGTCGTCGCGACGCCCTGGCCCTGATGCGCGCCCACCGCATCTATGAGCAGTATCTGGCCGAACACTCGGGCTATGCGCCCGCCGAGTGGCACGAACGCGCCCACCACATGGAGCACCGCCTCGATGCGCGCGAACGCGAGCGCATGGCCTCGCTCTTGGGCAACCCCCTTTTCGACCCGCACGGCGACCCCATTCCCACCGCCGGGCTCACGCTGCCCGCCCTGCCCGCCGGTGCGCGCGACACGGCGGCCGAGGGCCTGCCCGAAGCGGGGACGTTGCTGCGCGTGGTGCACATCGAAGACGACGACGCGCGGCGCTTCGCGCGCATTGCCGCCACGGGTTTGGCCAAAGACGCCGTGGTGCGCGTGGCTGCAAGCGCGGAGGGCAGCTTTGCCTTCGACTATGAGGGCGAACACTTCGCGCTGCCCGCCGCCGACCTCGCCGCCATCGACCTCCGCCCCCTCACGCCGGCCGAAGCCGCCGAAGTGCCCACCGACGCCTTCCGCATGAGTCGGCTCGCCGAGGGACAAACCGCCGTGGTGGCAGGCCTTTCGCCCTCGTGCCGCGGTGCCTTGCGCCGCCGACTGATGGATCTCGGTTTCGTACGCGGCTCGCGCGTGTCGGTCGGCATGCGCAGTCCGCTGGGCAACCCCGTGGCCTATGTGGTGCGCGGCACTGCCATCGCGTTGCGCCGCGAACAAGCGCGCCAAATCATCGTCACTCCGTTATGAAATCCCCCTCTTCTTCCTCCTCCGCTCCACTTCCGCACGCTGCCTGCGCCGCGTGTCCCACCGCTTCGCTCCACTCCCTGCGCCGCCACGGCGAAACGGGGGGCGAAACGCGCTATGTCGTGGCCCTGGCCGGCAATCCCAACACGGGCAAGAGCACCGTTTTCAACCGCCTCACCGGACTGAAACAGCACACCGGCAACTGGCCGGGCAAAACGGTGGGCAAGGCCGAAGGCTTCTTCGACTTCGGCGGCGAGAGCTATCGCATTGTCGACCTGCCGGGCACCTACTCTTTGGCCTCCACCTCGGAGGACGAGGAGATCGCCCGCGACTTCATTCTCTTCGGTCAGCCCGATGTGACGGTGATGGTGGCCGACGCCACGCGCCTGGAGCGCAACATAAACATGGTTTTGCAGGTGCTGCAAATCACCGATCGGGCGGTGCTGTGCGTCAACCTCATCGATGAGGCTGAGCGCAACCACATCTCCATCGATCTCCGGGCGCTCTCTCGGCGTCTGGGCATCCCGGTGGTGGGCGCCTCGGCGCGTTCGGGTCGGGGCATCGGCGAACTGCTCGAAGCGGTGCGCGCTGTGGCCTCGGGCACCTTCGTTTGTCGGCCCCCTCGCGGCTTCGATCTGCCGGCTGATACGGCCGCCGAGGTCAATCGCCTCACCGCGGCGGTGCGCACAGCCCACCCCGAACTGTCCAACGCCGAGTGGATCGCCACCCGCCTGCTGGAACGCGACGAAGGCGTGCGGCGCGCCTACGCCACCCCCGAGCTCAACGCCCTGGCCGACGAGATACACCTGGCCATCGGCCACAACTTCCACGACCGCTGGATGGAGCAGATCTATGCCCGCGCGGGCGAAATCTGTGCCGCGGCCGTTCGGCGTCCCGGCGGCGAGGGGCTCTTGCCGCTCGACGTGAAGCTCGACCGCATCCTCACGCATCGCTTCTGGGGCTTCCCCATCATGCTCGTGTTGCTCTCGCTGGTGTTCTGGTTCACCATCATCGGCGCGAACTACCCCTCGGCCTGGCTCGACTCGCTGCTGGTGGGTTGGGGCCACCCTGCGCTGCGCTCGGCGTTCGAGGCCATGCATTCGCCCGAATGGCTCACCGGTCTGCTCGTCGACGGGATGTATCTGACCACAGCTTGGGTGGTGGCGGTGATGCTGCCCCCGATGGCGGTGTTCTTCCCCTTGTTCACGCTGTTAGAAGACTTCGGCTACCTGCCGCGCGTGGCTTTCAATCTCGACGAACTCTTCCGGCGTTCGGGGGCCCACGGCAAACAGGCGCTGACCATGAGCATGGGCTTCGGTTGCAACGCGGCGGGCGTGGTGGCCACGCGCATCATCGACTCCGACCGGGAGCGGCTCATCGCCATCCTAACCAATAATTTCTCGCTCTGCAACGGTCGTTGGCCCACGCAGATCCTTTTGGCCACGCTCTTCGTGGCGGCGGCGTTTCCCCGCGAATACGGTCCGACGGTGGCCGCGGTGGCCGTGATCGGCGTGCTGGTTTTGGGCATTGTGCTCATGTTCGCCTCGTCGTGGGCGCTGTCTCGCACCGTGTTGCGGGGCGAAGTGTCGACGTTCCACCTCGAATTGCCGCCCTATCGTCCGCCGCAGTTTTGGCAAACGCTCTACACCTCACTCATCGACCGCACCATCATCGTGTTGTGGCGCGCGTTGACGTTTGCCGCCCCCGCCGGTGCGCTGATTTGGCTCACCTGCAACATCGAGGTGGGCGGCGCTTCGATCGCGGCTCACCTCATCGGTTGGCTCGACGCGCCGGCGTGGTACATGGGCCTCAACGGCATTATCCTCCTGGCCTATGTACTGGCCATTCCGGCCAACGAAATCGTGATACCCACCATCTTGATGCTCACGCTCATGGCGTTGGGGCAGGTCGACGCGGCGAGTGCGGGCGTGCTCACGGAGGGCAGCGCCGAACAGACGCGGCAGATTCTGCTGGCGGGCGGTTGGAATCTGCTCACGGCGGTGAACCTCATGCTCTTTTGCCTGCTGCACCACCCGTGTTCCACGACGCTCTACTCTATATATAAGGAGACGCGCTCTTGGCGCTGGACGGCGCTCTCGGCGTTGCTCCCGCTTTCGCTCGGCGTGTTGGTCACGGTGATCGTCGCCACCGTGTGGCGCTGGGTGCAATGAGCGCAGTGTCGGCTTGCCCGCGCGCGGTGTCGCCGTGAGGTGGGCCGCCGCGTGTGCCCCGCCCGCTGCTGCTGTCGGATGCTTTCCGTCGGTAGGCAGCGGGCGGGGTTTTCGATGGGTGCGCACTGCGATTTCGGCGCCTCGGGCCGTGGCGGGGGTGCCTTTTCGCCCCGTGCGGCACGGCCCTGCGCGCGTTCGCTTCGAGCGCCCGCGCACCGCCCGCGACAAGGCGCGACGAACGCCCCGCGCTTTGCACAGAACAAATGACAAATGCCGCGCATTCACACAATAAAGTCTAACACGCGAGAAAAAATTGGGGGGAAATCGTGCACAATCGGCCGACGGCGCTTATATTTGCCGTGCAATCAACGTCTCGTGTCCCCTGCGGACACACAACTACCTCAATCCGCGTTGCTCCGGCTGCGTCCGACTTAACAACTGTTCCCCTCATTCGAACACAGACTTTCGTGCAGTTGCTCGACGGTCACGCGCTGTTCCGGCTCGCCCACGTCTCGCGATCGGGACGCCCCCACCCGGACACGCAAAAAAACCTACAAACGGCGTATGAAAAAACAATATCTCTCCGCATTCGCCCTTGCGCTCTTCGCCTCCACGGCCTTCGCGCAGACCAATCCTGTTCGCACTGTCGCAGAAGTGGCAGTAGCCAATGAAAACACCACGGGCAAAGACGTGTACATCGTCTTGGGCAACAACCTCGCCGCGCGCATCAACACCAACGGCGGACAAATCACCGGCCAAGCCGCAGGTTCGCCCGTGCGCATCGTGACCGTCAACGCCACCGACCACGTTTACAAGATCTACGACGTGAAGAGCGGCAAGTGGTTTGCCAACAAAGGCGGTGCCACGGCCTCTAAAGCCGACGACCAAGTGACCCTTTCGGACACCCCCTCCGAATGGTACATCTATAATAACAACAACGGCAACGACGCCACGCTGCTCGACATCGCTCCCAAGGTGGGCAGCGCCGCCATCACGGACGGCACCATCGCTTCGTGGAACTTCTTCGCCGGTTATGCCGCGGGCAAGCACGTGGGCTACTGGGATGCCAACGACGGCAACTCCGCTTGGCGCCTGTATGATCCCAAGGCCTTGGTGAAATCGAGCGTCGCTGCGCTCGCCGCTGTGGATTCTTCGGCTGCCGCCACCGCCAACAACGCCATCGACGCCGCGAGCGACGAAACAGGCTACGCCGCAGCGCTCAAAGCTTTCCGCCAAGCCCTCGACGACCACCAAGTGCGCTTCGCCAACACGGGTCGCGGCGCGAAAAACTACCTCACGCTCTCGGCAGATTTCAAGGCCGGCGCCACCGAAACCAAGAATGCAGAAGACGTGTTCGTGCTGAAATATCATGCCGACAACGACAACTTCTCTCTGCAACACGCCGTGACGGGCCGCAACTTGGCCAACGTCCCCAACTTCAACCAAGCCGTTCCCTCCACCACGAGCGATGCCACGCGCTACGATCTGCTGTCGAACGACAAGAACAACACGATTTCGCTGCGCAACGTGAGCAACAACGCCGCTCAGAACTATCTGCACCTGGCCAGCGACAAGGTAAATGTGGTTCGTTGGGACGCCGGTAACGGAAATGCCGACAATGCCTCGACTTGGACGATCGAAAACGCCGACGACATCGACGATAGTGCACTGCTCTCCGCAGCCATGCGGCGTTTTGAACTCATCCCCGCTCCCTCAGACGCGGGTGAGCAACTCGGCCAGCGCACGCTGACGGACGAAGTCGACGAGCTCGTAGATAAACTCCTGGATAACGAGCCCCTCACGCTCCAGGAATATCAGCAACTCCTCTCTGCCCACGCCGACAACCGGTTCTATGAACTGAATATGCCCAAGAAAGGCCTGTTCTTCAAGATCAAATCGAACGACGGCAAGCGCTACGTCACGGCAAACGGCGCCACCGACGGCGTATGGCAGCTGCAAACCACGACCGACAGCACAGACGAAGGCACGATCTTCGGCTACGACGGCTCGCACCTCGTGTCGCTTTCCACCGGCCGCGCCGTGTATCTGAAGGGAGACAGCAAAGCCAAGCTCGCCAAGTACGACGAAACGAACTTTGGCACCGTGGAATTTGGCACCACGCCCGACAACAAATATGCGGTCTACGTCAAACAAGGCCAACAAACAGCCACGATGTACCTCTATCAGGAGGCTTCGAAACCGGGTGTCGACGGTTTGGGCGGTAAGAACACGGGCCATGTGCTCACGCACCTGCAGCTCGAAGAAGTGGCATCCGTGCCCGTTCACCTCAACACGGCCGGTCTCGCCACCTTCGTTCCCGCTTATGACATGGTAGTGCCCAACGACGTGGAAATCTACGTCGCTTCGCAATACGACACCGCCCACCAGCGCATCAACCTCTCGCAGGTTCAGGGCAATGTGATCCCGGCCGACACGCCCGTGCTGCTCTATGGCGCCGCTTCCACGACGATTCAGCTCACTTACTCCGATGTAGAGGACGGCGCCCCCGCGATCAGCGTCAATGCCTTCCGGGGCAGCTTCACTCCCTCGGCAGTTCCCGCCGGACAAGAGGGTCGCGTGCTCCAGGATGGTGAGTTCGTCAAGGTCGATCCTACCTTCGTTCGCGGCATGCGCGCCTTTGTGAGCGCCGCTCCCTCGGCCGGCACGCGCACCGCCCTGGCCTTCCCGGGTGTGACCGCCGTCGAAAGCGTGAAGACCGCCTCCGAAGCCGAAGCGCCCATCTATGATTTGAGCGGTCGCCGCGTGACGAAGCCCGTGGCCGGACAAATCTACGTGCAAAACGGCAAGAAGTTCTTGCAGCGCTAAGGCCCTTGCGCCCTGCGGCGCCCAACCCCACTCTATGAACCGTGAGACAAGTAAATGCCCGACCCCTTCGCGCATTTACTTGTTTCCGCGTTCATCGAAACCGCATTCAACAACGAGAATATATTCAACAACTAAACTCAATCATCAAGATGAAAAAGTACACAACTCCCGTACTCACGCAGTACAACATGGCCACAGAAGGCCTGATGACGCTCACAAGCCTCGAGACCAGTAGCAGCAGTCAGACCACTCCCGGACGTGCCCAAACCTTCGAGAAGCAGTTTTCGATCTGGGGCGACGACCAAGCCGCCGACGAAAGCGACGACATGGACTTCAACAGCACCGGCATCTTCTAAAAGCTGCCGCACGGCGTCTCTCGAGGCGCCACGCTCGCTCCATTGCAGCCCGCTCTGTGCGGGAAGCCCCCACTGTGGACTTCTCGTCGGAGCGGGCTTCGTCGTCTTCGCGCGGCAAGGTCGACGAGGCCACGCTGCCCAAGTGCATCGCTCCCGCTGCCGAGGAAACAGCCCGATCGCGAGCACGGCAACACCGCGCGGCAAGGCAAGAACAGCGTGCCGAGCGCACAAAAAACGCGCAGACTCGAACGGAAAGTAGGCTACTTTCGGCTCAAGTCTGCGCGTTTTTGCACCTCCTTCGCGGTTCGTCGGGTGCGTGGCGGCGCGAAGGCGGCATTTCAGTCCACCTCATCGTCGTCGTCGCCCCAGGTCCACACGCCGTTGCGCAGTCGGGCAGCCGCGGTCGGGGGCTTCGGGCGTGCCGCGGTCGGCATCTCGGTGGCCGTCGGGGTCTCGGCAGCGGCGGCGAGGGCATTCCGCGGGGAGTTGGGCCCTTCGGGTGCCGCGGCCGCACGTTCGCTCACACGGGCGGGGGCATTCCCCTCCGCATCGGGCCCTTCGGCGCCGAAGCAGGCCGTCGGGAGCGCACCGATCGGGAGTTCGTCGGCCCAATCGAGGACTGCGTCGTCGGCAGTGGCATCGCGCGTTTCCCAGTCGCCCGCAAAGCGCTGTCGGGCCGCCTCCTCGATGCGGCGGAACTCGGGCGTGTCGTGGTAGGCGGTGTGTTTGCGCAGCATCTCCTCGAAGGGCGCCACGGCATGGCGGTAGGCGGCGAGTTCGTTCTGCTGTTGCACGGCGTGGCAGGCCAGTTGGTTGATTTCGCGCTCACGTTCGCGGCGCAGGTTGTCGCACACCACCGCAAGGAGGGGGCCCAGCACCACATCCACCAGGTCGTGACCGCGCATATAGAGGTAGGCCTTGTCGGGCGTCACGCCCAGTTGCTGCAACTCGTCGCGCAGGGGCTTGTAGGTGGCGCGTGCCTGCGGAAAACGGCGTTGTAGCGTGGCGATCTGGCGGTTCACCCGGCGGCGGAGGGCTTCGATCATGCGTTCGGGGTGGTGAAGTTGCACCTCTCGCAGCTCGACAGTGCGCGCAAAGTCGGTGAGCGAGAATTGGGTGTAGGCGCCGTAGCGATAGGCCCACACGTTCCACACCAAGAGGGGGTGGACGGTGCGGGAGAAGGCTTGGAGGAAGGCGCGGAAGTCGAAGAGTTCGCGATCGTTGAGCGTGGCCATGACACACACGCGGTGCAGCACCTCGGCATGGCACTGCAAATTTTCGATGGCGTAGACCCCGGTGTGCAAAACGTGGGGCGAGCGGCACACCATGGCGCTGGTGGGGGTGGCGCCCTGCATCAAAACGTCGTAGTCGGCGTCGACACAGGCAATCATGTGCGGGCCGAGCCGATTGGCCAAGGCGATTTTCTTGCCCCGGCCCAGGGTGACGCGCGAGGGGAGGACCACTTCGAACTGCACGTGCGGGGCCGCGCGGGTGAGCACATCGCGCCAGAAGAGGATGTCGTCGTAGCTCTCGACGTAGGCCACGGCGCGCGGTCGGGCACGCCGGCCTTCGAGGCGGGAGGCAGCGGCGATGTAGGCAGAATTGAGTTGGGCGGAGAGGCGAGACATGGCAGTAGTTGACGAAAAAGTGCGGGACACGAGGACAACTTGCGCGGCCGGCCGTGCGACACGGGCGGGGCGGCCGCAAAAGCAGCCGGCAGCGAGCGCCTCAGCGGGTGATGTCCTCGATTTCGGTGACGTGGTCCTCCCACCCGTCGAGGATCACGGCGGGCGAGTGGGTGGTGAGAATGATTTGCGCGCGGGGGTTGAGCGCACGCACCATCGAGATGAGTCGCTTCTGCCAATCGAAATGGAGACTCACCTCGGGTTCGTCCATGAAGAAGACGGTGGGGCGGCGGTCTTGCACGAGGGCAGTGAGCAGGAGAATGAGCATTTGCTTCTCGCCCGAGGAGAGCACGTAGGGCGAGAGGGGCTCATCGTATTGGAGGAAGCGGAGCTCATTGCTCGAACGGTCGAGGTGCTTGCCGGTTTCGCTGAAGAGGTCGTCGATCAGGTCGCGAAACTGCGTCTTGGCCGCGGCGGCTTCGGCGGCTTCCTCGCGGGCGGTGTCGCTGCCCTCGGTGAGCAGCGCGATCATGCGGTTGCCCACGTTCACTTGGTAGTCGAGATAGCGGCGTTGCAAGCGGTAGAGTTGCCAGTCGAGTTCGGTGACGATGGCCCCGTCGGCGAGGGTGGCGATGCGCTCGGCGGGGAGGATGCGGCTGTCGACGGAGCGGACGAGATCGTAGCGCACGAGTTCGGCATCGTCGGGGGCGAGGGTGAGGGCCACATCGTCGTGTTGTCCGCCGCGCAGGGTGCCGGAGGGCGCGAGGTGGGCGGCGCGCTGCACGAGGCGGGCGAGGATGGTGCTCTTGCCGGCGCCGTTTTTGCCGCTGAGCACGTTGACATCGGGCCGCAGTGTCCAGTCGATGGGCTTTCGCCCGTTCCAAAGACTGCTGATCTCGATGCGTCGGATGTGAGTTGCGTAGTGAAAATCCATGTGCCTGGGGGGTTTTGTGACCGCGGGGGGCGGTGTGCCGACAAATATAAGCATAAAAGCGGAGCCGATCGCCACCTTCGGTGCCAAAAGGGCGGAAAACGTCGATTTTCGCCCCTTTTTCGTTGGGTCGTTTCGCTTTATTGTGACAGCCGTCGCGGCGTAAGTGCGTGACAATGGGTAACTTTGCGGCATAGAATACGAAAATACGACGGCCTTTTCGGCTTTGTGATTGACAAAGTGCAGCCGGCCGCCCCACAGAATTAACGCATCCTCACCATGAAGAAGGTACATTATCTCCCCCTCGCCCTGCTGTTGGGCGCCGGCGTGGCGTTTGCCGCCCCTCGGCGCGTGATCACGGGCACCGTGGTCTCGCAGAAAGACGGGCGTCCCCTCGAGTTGGCCACGGCTCGCCTGGTGCTGCGCGCCGACACCACGAAGTTTTTGGCCGGCGCCGTGACCGACAGCCTCGGCCGCTTCCGCATTGTCACCGACACCACGGCCGCCCTGCGGCTGCGCGTGGGCTTCGTGGGCCTGCGCTCTGCGGGGCGCGACGTGAACTTCGCCGCGGGCGGGGCCGACAGCCTCGATGTGGGCACGATTCAGCTCGACGGCAACGACATGGCCCTGCGCGCCGCGGTGGTGAGCACGGCCGCCGCCCGCGTCGAACAGCAGGGCGACACCACGGTGTTCAACGCTTCGGCCTTCCGCACGGCCGAAGGCTCCACGCTCGAGGCGCTCGTCAAGCAATTGCCGGGGGCCGAAGTAAGCGACGACGGCACGGTGAAGGTGAACGGCAAGACGGTGAAGGAATTTCTCATCAACGGCAAAGACTTTTTCAAGGGCGACACGAAGGTGGCCATGAAGAATCTGCCCACCCACCTCGTCTCGCGCCTGAAAACCTACGACAAGAAGAGCGACTACGCCGAGCAAACGGGCGTGGACGACGGCGAAGAGAGTTTTGTGCTCGACATCACCACCAAACGTGAGCTGAACCAGAGCCTCATCTCCAACCTCGACCTGGCGGGCGGACGCGACGACAAGGGCGACGGCCTCTACTCGGCCAAACTCATGGGCATGCGCTTCACCGACCACTCGCGCGTGGGCCTCATCGCCTCGCACAACAACGTGGCCGACCGCGGTTTCGGCGGTCCGCGGGGCTTCTGGGGCAACAACGCCGGGCGCACCACTTCGACCATGGCGGGCACCGACTTCTCGTGGGACAACGGCCGCGGCAAATTCGAAGCCGGCCGCCTCGAACTGGGGGGCAACGCCATCTACTTCCGCAACGACAACCGCACGGAGACCATCTCGTCGGTCGAAAACTTCGTCACCGCCACGCAAAAAGGGAGCTTCGACGCGGCCCACGCCGACAGCCACGGCCTGAACCAGGACTTCCACGCCCGCCTGCGCCTGAAGTGGAACCCCGACTCGCTCACGCAACTCTCTTTCCGCCCGAACTACGACTTCAGCACGGGCCGCACGACGCAAAACTCGCGATCGGCCTCGTTCGACACCGATCCCTTCGCGCGCTACGGGGTGAGTGCCGTCGACGACGTGCTGGCGCGCGTCCACAAAACCCGCTTTGTCGGCGACACGGTGCACGTGGCCGACGATTTCCTCAAGAACGTCAACACGCGCTACGACCTTTCGCGCACCACCACCCACAAGGTGGAAGGCGAACTCAACCTCACGCGCCTCATCGGGGGGCGCAACGGCCGCAACCTCGCCTTCGAAGCGCGCGGCGGCTACACCACCACCGCGGCCGACGCCTATTCGCGTGCCGACCTCTACAAGCGCGTGAAGGCCGACGCCGCCGGACCGCGACTGGCCGCGGGCGGCACACACCAGTTCTCCGACTGCCCCTCGACGCAGTGGAACTATCGCGTGGGCCTCTCCTACGTGCAACCGCTCGTGGGCAAACTCCTGCTCGAAACCCGCTACGCTTACGAACACAAATACACAACGGGCGACCGCACCCTCTACAACCTCCTGAGTCTCGACGGCTACAACACGCTCGCCGACTTCCTGAGTGCGCACACCGGCTTGGGCACGATCTCGCAACTCTACGTGCCGGGCTCGTCGAGCACCCTCTCGTGGCTCGATCCCGCCCAACTGCTCAGCCGTCTCAACGCCGACGACGTGCAAGCGGCCGTGCGCGATGCCCAAAACTCGCAGCACGCCACCTATCGCTACGACAACCACCGCGTGAACCTCGGCCTGCGCTACAACGTGGGTGCCGTGCGCCTCTCGGCCGGCGTGCAGTTCTCGCCCGAACGCACCCGCCTGCAATACGAGCGCGCCAGCATCGGCCGCATCGACACCGTGCGCAATGTGCTCAACTTCGCCCCCAACGTGCGCCTGCGCTATGCGTTCTCGAAAACCACCAACCTCGATTTCAACTACCGCGGACGCTCCTCGCAACCCTCCATGACGCAGCTCATCGGCGTGGTCGACAATGCCAACCCGCTCCGCATCTCGGTGGGCAACCCCGGGTTGCGCCCCGTGTGGAACCACGAGATGCACCTCTTCTATAATGCCTACAACGCCGAACGCCTGCAGGGGCTCATGGCGCACGCCGACCTCACGCTCTCGACGGGCAACATCTCGCAGCTCACCGTCTACGACGACGTGACGGGCCGCCGATTCACCCGCCCCGAAAACATCGACGGCAACTGGAACGCCGCGGTCGGCCTGACCTTCAACACGCCGCTCGATCGCGACAAGGTGTTGAACCTTGCCACCTCTACCGATGCCAACTTCACCCGCTCGGTGGGCTACATGGCCACTTCGGGCACCGCCTCCACCCTGCCCGACGCGCCTTCGCTGCGTGAGGTGAACGCCCTCTTCGCCGGCGTCGTGGCCGACAAGAGCCGCACCGCCGTCACCGCCCTCTCCGAGCGCATCGATCTGTCCTACCGCCGCTCGTGGTGGGACGCCACCCTCAACGGACGCGTGGCCTACCAGCACTCCAACTCCTCGCTGCTCACCACCGGCCGGCTCGACACCTGGAGCTTCGCCTACGGCGCGGAGGCCAACTTCACCCTGCCTTGGGGCATGACTTTCTCCACCGATCTGCGCATGACCTCGCGCCGCGGTTTTTCGACCTCGGCCTTCAACACCAACGAGCTCGTGTGGAACGCCTCGCTCTCGCAGTCGCTGCTGAAAAACAAGGCCCTCACCCTGCGCCTGGAGGCTTTCGACCTCTTGGGCCGGCAGAGCGAGATCAGCCGTTCGCTCACCGCGCTGGCACGCACCGACTCGTGGACCAACATGCTCAACCAATACGTGATGCTCCACGCCATCTATCGGCTCAACCTCTTCGGCGGCGCCAAAATGCCCGAGCCGCCTGAGGGCCACGGCCCCGAAGGTCGGCCCGGCGGCAAGTTCCGCCCCGTCATGCCCCCTCCGGGTGGCGGACACGGCGGCCCCGGCGGTCGAGGCCCGCGCTTCTGACCCGCGGCACGCTTGCGCCCAGGGCCACACGCACCCCGCTTGCACCTTCTCACGGTGCAGGCGGGGTGTTTTGCGTGGAGGCGATCGGACCGGACCCGAGGAGGCCGGCGACCCACCGCGGGGCAGCACAAGCCGCTTTGGCACACGGCGCGAAACGACGGCACCGACCGCCGACATCAAGGGGCACTCGGGCGGACGGGCACGACTTGCGCACCGACGGAGCTCGCGGTGCTCGCAAAAAAGCGGCGACCGGCCGACGAAAACCCGCAGCTTTTGTGCCATAACACCCCGCTTTCTTCGTCGCGGCGGGAGCGCGGCGGCAAAAGGCCGAAAAGCAGCGCGAAACCACGGGCACAATCGCCGAAAGGACAAAAACATTAACTTCTCATCGCCGAATCGTCAGCAAAAACACGTTTTCACGCCGTGCACACCCGCGGAAATGCAGGCCAAAATTCGCACCTTTCGTCGGTTTAGGGGGAAACAGGGGGCGGAGTATTCATTTTATTTCAAGGCTTTGCGAACGAAAACAGAAAAAGAATCGACAACGCACAGGAGGCTGCGGCGCAAATTGTGCATTTTCACGCTTCGACCCACTCACTTTGTCCACTCGTCCAACGACTGCCCGCGTCGACACTCAGAATCAACGATTTGTCCTTTCGCTTCGTGGGAAACAATGGGCAAAGGACGGCCACTTCGGGTGCGCAATTTCCCGTTTTTCGTGCAAGTTCGACGACAAAAAGCGGTTATTTCACCTCCGAAGGCCGTTAATTCCATTCTAAAAATTGGTCAACTTGCAGTTTATTCAGATATTTGTGGCAGCAACTTACCGAAATGCACGGTCACCGTCACCGCCTCACTCCCCTTTCCCTCACAAACGTCAAGATGAAACAACCACTTCCCCCTCCCCTCCGTCTCGCCACCCCCACCCTGCTGCGCCGAAGCATGGCGGCCCTCGTTGCGCTCCTCGTGCTGCTCCTCAGCCTCCCACAGCGTGTGGCGGCCCAGGGATGCCCGACGTTGGACACGGGCGACTTCACCGCCACCCTCATAGCCGCCAACAGCGACTGCCACACCCCGGCTCGCCTCTCGGTGGTTTACCGCAACGCTGTGGCGGGTTTCACGGCCATGACCTACAGCGTGTCGAAAGATCGCACGACCTGGGGCACACCGGTGGTGACACCGCGCCCGGGCAGCGAGGCGGTGTTGCCGCTCGACGGGTGGAACGAAGGCGACCCCATCTATATTCGCGCCACGGCCACCTGCGGCACGCAGCAGCCCCGCGTGGTGCTGCCCAAAATCGTCTACCACGTCAAGACCTCGGCCGATGTGCTGGCCACGCCCGTGGTGACGCCGGCCGGCGGCTGCGAGGCCACGGGCGGTGCCGTGAGCCTCAGCTTGACGGGCGTGAGCGGTTTCTCGCGCGTGCAGTATAAGCTGGAGCGCGACCCCGTGCGCGCCGGCCAACAGGCCGTGCCGGTGGGCAACCTCACGGCGCGCAGCCCCTACCAGCAGACGCTCTTCTTCAACCTCTCGCCGGGTCGCTACACGCTGCACGTGCGCGCCACGCCCGGCTGCACGCCCGCTGCGCCGGGCGCTACGTGGAAAGACGGCGCCTACGAGTGGGAACAGCCCATCGACGTGGAGCATTTCTCCGTGATCCCCACCCCCATCCTCACCCGCGGCACGTGTCCGGGCGGCGTGACGATCAATGTGGCCAAAGTGGTGGGCATCGGCGGTTTGCGCTACGAAATTTGGAAAAAAGGTCAGCGAGCCACCGGCGCTCCTGCGCTGCAAACGGCCACGGTGGCCTATCCGGCGTTCTCGCACACCTTCACCGGGTTGCCGCTCGGCGACTATGAGGTGCAGGCCACCTCGACCGACTGCGAAGCCCGCGCCACAAGCTCGTTTTCGATCACGCAAGGTGAGCTCGTCCAGCCGCAAGTGACGATCGTGCGCCACACCTACGCGGGTTGCGCGGCGGGCAAGATCGAAGTGTCGCTGCCCGGCACCACAGCGGCCTGTCCGGTGAACTTCACCCTCACGCCCACAACGGGCGGCACGCCGCAGGTGCGCAACAATGTGACGACCGAGCGCGCCCAATTCTCGGGTCTCGCGGCGGGCACCTACACCCTGACCGCTACCTACGGTGGGAACAATGTGACGGCTCCGGTGGAAATCAAGACCGTCTCGCCCGGTGTGCTGAAAATCAAGCCCACTCTGGCCGAAACTTACTGCAGCCCGACGGGCGAAATGGACTTGACGCTCGAAGGCGGCACGCTCGACGAACCGGCTACGCTCGAACTTTCGCTCGACGGCACGACGGTGCGCTCGGTTAATTTCAATGCGGGCGAAACCACGAAGCACATCGATGGCCTGCTCCCGGGCGGCTATGCCCTTACCCTCCGCACAGCCTGTGGAGCCACCGTGACAACGACGGCAGCCATCGGTATGAAGAACGCGCCAATGATCTCAATATACCCTGAAGTCCAAGGCGATATGGACTTCTGCCAACCGCAACCAATGGCCAAGGTAAGGATGCGCATCGAGATAGCGAGACCAAATGATGACGGGGACCCCGAGGTACAGAAAAGTCTGATTCGCACTTTTCTGACGGGCGCGACCTATACGGTGCGCGACGGCGACAAAGTTATAGCTTCAGGCCCAATGCCGGTCGAAGAAATCATTCGTTTTTTGGAGACGAATTACTCTGCGAGCATGGTTTTGTTACTACCACTCAACGATCACCCGCTCAGCTTTTCTCTCCAAATGCCTTGTGGTACGCCCACGATTCCTGCGCTCATGAAACTGAACGAGTTTCCGCAAGATCCATCGACCAAAGATTCTGCAGTAAAATATCCCCTGGCCGTCTTTTCCGATAAGTCGTCTTGTGACAAATACGAAGTTCGCATCTCTCAACGTGCGTCGTACGAACGCGAAAACGTCACGGTGAAGCTAATTGACAACAACACCGGGCGCTCTTTGGGCGAAGTGACTCCTCCGGAGGAGTACGCTTACAACGGATCGACGTTCGAAAATGTGCCTCCCGGAGACTACTATTATGAATTTTGGTCGGACTGCCCGAATGCGCCCCACCATCGCAGCGATGTTTTCACTTTGAAAAACGATGAACCGGAAGTTAACGTAAACTCCGAATACGCCAAGGGCTGCGAACCTACAGGAAGCATCTCTTATTACTATATTTTGCCTAGCAGCGTAAGCGCCTCAACCAAGGGCAAACTCTATCGTGCAGATGGTAGTTTGGTGGAAGAAGGGGAAATCAATCAGCACAAATTCGAGCACCTCGCTCCGGGAAAATACAAGCTCGTCGTTGTTCCTGCCCCCCAAGAAGGTGACAATTGCACAGTAGATGGCTTCACGCGTGAAATTGAAGTAACATCACTCAGAGATAAGCCGGCCGACACTCCGGATTACTATGCAGAAGAGATACAGAACCTTACAGCGACGCTAGGTTCCTTTGGCACCCACACAAACACCCTGAGCTTCGATTTCGTATCGACGCCCGGCACTCACACCCTGAAGGTGGAGGATTACCACAGTTCTCCCATCACAAAGACCGTTACCATTCCCGACAACGGGAACAAGACGAACAAGGTTCATGTGACCTTTAACAACCTGGCAGAGTATGCAACACTAACCTTTCCCGCCGGAGAATGTGGAGGAATCGAAACCCAAAGAACCTACAATCTCGTTAGAATCTCTACCGGTAAGTACACAAGAGCGGAACTTCAGGACGCACTACGTGTAACAAACATTCCCGCCATTCCGGGATGCCGCAAGGGAAAAGTCATCTTGCACTCAAACCTTGTAGCAATGGGGGTTCCACAACGCCCCACAAAAATTTATTTGGAAAGATCTAGCTACGGAGGAGTCGGTACTATAGATTCTATCACTTCTCCCAATATCATTACAGATCTGGAAATAGAGAATGAAGGCTCCCTCACACTATCCTATTATTACGATGGGGACATTGTTGATAATTTCAGCATAAACGAGAGTGACTTCATGGGTTATCCTTTCTTGCATCCGGATGTGCAGACGCTGCGCACCTTACTCGGCGATAAAGGTTTCATAAAGATCCAAAACACCTTCGCTGCTCCCACCGATCATGTCCACATTCGGATCACCAACAACGATAACGGGAGGGTTTTGCACGAAGAGACCATCGTGGGCACGGCCCCCCACACCTATGAAATGGTTCCCGGCTCTTACACCGTGAGCTATGAAGCGCTCGATGGCTGCTATGTGGGACAAACAGGCGAACAACAACAAACCGTGAATCCCGCAACGTTGGAAATCAACGTCGCTGGAAATTCAATGATGTGCGCCAACGACGGCGTGATCCGCGTAAGTTTGAATGGGGATTACGGCAACGCGGACCTCGTCAATTACGAAATTACGCCTCAAAATGGAGGGCCCGCAATCCAAGGCCAGACCACCACACCGCTTGTGCCCAAAGAATTCCCGGGATTGGAAGCCGGTACTTACAACGTCAAGGCTACCGCCACCATTCTTCGGGGATTCGACGGACTGCCGCACAGCTACGAGACAACAAGAACAGCTTATCTCAGCACACCTTACACAACCCCTCTGTCGGTTCGTCCGGATCCGGGCAAAGCCTCTCCGGCCATCACCGAATGTGGAACGGGTGGCGCGATCGGCTTGCGCATTGAAGGTTCGCGATACAACAAAGTAAAAGTATTCATCACCGAGACCCCTTCAGGCCCCATCAACCCGCGCAAAGAAATCAGCCAAAACGCCAATGGTTCGTGGGGACAAGACCTCGCTCCTGGCAATTATAAGCTCTTTGTCACGGACGGATGCATGGACATCGTTGTGCCTACAGCCACCGTGCCGAACAGTGAGTTCAAAGCTGACGTGAAACCTTATGAGTGTGTAAGCGTGGATGTGCAATCTCCCCACTCCGGAAAATTGAATTTCAGCACAATCATGAGCCTTGCCTCCTATGATCGTGAGCTGAGAAGTAATTTGCTTGATAACGTAGAGTTGCAAGTCGTCTCTCCCGGTTCAGCTCCCGATGAAACCAACTGGGGAACGTATGATAGATTATCTTATTATCTCCCTCCCGAAACGCACCCCTACGACTACCACTTCACGTCGTCAACGGATCGCTTTGACTTCAGAAACGGATACGATATCCTCTACCGGTTCAAGAATTGCCCGCCTTCAATGAAACGTGTGCACCAAGCACCGGGCTCTTTCAAAGTCTGCAATCCGTTCCGAGTCTTCGTTTACAGTGTAGACAGTTGTACTTACGAACAATTCGTCATCCACGAATACGATGCAGATCGTCCTTATCGTATCCAGGTGCGCAATAATAAAACGAATCAAGTCATCTACGACCAAGTTCGTACGTTCCCGTATAAACCCAACCACGGAGACATCTGGGAGAATCAGTTCCGCTATCCCTACGGCGGCGAATACACCATGACCATCACTTCGATCAACGATCCGCTGATCCCTCCCTATGTCGCTCAAATCAAACACAAGGTAATCTTTAAGAAGGAATTTGTCTTCACTGCAGGAGAATTCAGGGGGAGTAAGAAAATGGTCAGCTGTACCTCTGCGAATTATCAAATTACTTGGAGAACTGACAATCAGAAGTGTTACCTCAAAACCGACGTAAAGGTATTCGACAAAGCAACGGGGGCAGAGGTTAAACCCTACTTCTCACGACCGGTAGACGCTGATGGAAGTCAGTTTGACCGATCTTTCATGCTACGCCGCAACAATGTGTATGTGCTGAAGGCCTATGAAGATGGGCAACTTGTATACTCCGAAGACTATACCGTAAAATACGATATGCCCATCAACTACAAGCATGTTGACATCGATCTCTTTGACAAGTGCCACGAACCCGATGAACAATTCGCACCGGTATCTACAAACAAAGAAGAAGACCTCAACTACATTGCAGAAGAACTACCTGCCGGAGTCCGCGCTTATGACAAAAATCTTGAATATGACGACTTCTTGAAAATCCTTCTTCATGACAATGTCAACAACCGTACATATGAGTCACACGACATATCTCATTTTACGAGAACAAGTTCTTCGGATCAAAGGGATTATCCATTCATAATGGTCAGAACGTGGAACGAAATCAAAGCCGTAGGAGACACAATTAAAAATGTCAGGCCGAAGATACCAGTCGGAACCCACACTTTGGAAGTGCTAACTTCGTGCGGAGACCTACACACCTCGACATTCAATGTGACTTATGCCCCGGCAGCAGTCTCCAAGGTATCGTTTACGGACGTCCAGTATCAATGCGATGGTAAGCTGTCATTCACTCCGACCGGAACAGCAGCATTCCCGGACAAGAGTGACCCGGTAAACATCGTAAGCTATCGTCTCAGCGGCGACAAGTACACCACTTACAACTGGGGAGATCCGGCAGAAACCTACAATTATACAGGATATATCACCTATAAATTGTCGTTTGAAGACGGTAGCACGTGCGACCGTACACAGTTTTACGATTTCAGCACTGCACCACTGGCCTTCGACAAATCGAGCACCGTCAGCTTCTTCTGCTCCGGCGCCGACAAGGGTGAGATCAACGTAGGTCTCAAAGGCGGCCATCCGCCCTACACCTACGAATTGCACACCCTCGACGGCACCCTGCTAGAAACGAAAACAGCACCGGGAGCCGTCACCTTCGAACACGGCAGTCTGGGCTCTCGCTACCGCATCGAAGCCACCGA
>ENA-OWND01000082-OWND01000082.1-metagenome-genome-assembly--contig:-NODE-82-length-59470-cov-6.745586_pt1 | contig 59470 bp, 65 predicted proteins | sample MGYA00245342_ERZ651119 | MGnify/ENA primary metagenome ERZ651119 (study PRJEB26857, sample SAMEA4031756) | metagenome | biome: human; feature: oral; material: saliva | place: Philippines | collected 2014 | study... | reverse complement strand
AATAATATATATAATAATATTATTTATATATACACTACCCGATTACCACATTACCACGTACGTACATAATAATACGCGCGTACGAAATACGTACCTTAAATGATTCTAATAATCCTTAAAATTTATTAAGTGAGACTCGTAAAAATTTTATATTTTTCTGTTTTCAGAAAAAATTGGCAAAAGTGGAAAATGGGGTAAAAATCGGCCCCAAAAACACCCCCTGACCTGCGGTTACCACTTTTTTACCACTTTTTTCCACGAACTGGTAAAAAGTGGTAAATTCTGTTGGCACCCCCTCTGACCAGGCAAAACGTCAATGCACCAGAAACTTATCTGGCACCCCCAAAACTGGCAATTTTTCAAGGCGTAAACCGCCGCCAACTAATCGCGGAAACTAGCCAAAAACCAGTGCCCCGGCTACACTAGAAGCCATGGAACCAAACAAAAAACCAAAAACCAGGCGGGACGAAAACGGCATCGAATACAACCCCGACCCGGCTATTGAACACAAACCAGGCTGGCGGCACACCGAACGCATCACAGACGTTCTCGGCCGGCCAATCATAGACTACTACGAACCCATTACCGCCGCGGAAAACCCCCGCAGCTACTACAACTACCGGGTTCTAGGCCAGCCCACGCCGCAACCCGCCGCGGCAGGCCAGGATGCAAGGCTTCTCGCCTGGGCCAGGCGCCAGCTCTCAAACGGCTACACCTTAACCACCAACCCCGACCCCATGGTGGAAGCTTTCTATCAAAACCTCATTGCCGCAGCTTGGCATGGCCAGCTCAAGGGGCAACCAAACCACCTTAACCCTGCCGAAACATACCTAGTGCTCACCCAACTGTTCGGCACCACAGACGGCGCCCCCAACCCCCGAATCATGGCCCACTCCGCGGTCTACAGCCTCCCAGACCTACTTAAAGGGGAAACCACAACCAACTACTGGTGCATCACCATCCACCCCGTCGGGGAAAACAACTTCGGCGACTACGAACAAGGGAGTGAAGAGTTCTACCAGCAAATCCTGGAAAAACACTACGTGAATGTTCACCGCCTCGGGTTAGTGGACACAGGCGTTTCCCTTTTCGACGATGAACTGCAAGAACTCTTCCACCCGAACATTTGCGACGATCTGGCAAAACCCGTCCAAGACTGGGTTGGAAAGGCAGAAACAAAATGGGAATACTTGTGGCACGTCAACGCCATTTTCGTTGACGCCGACCCGACCAACGCGGACCTTGTGGAATCCGCCAGCCAGGGGGCATCCACCCAGGCTTACTCACAACCCCTGCTGAAACCTGATACCACCCCGGCCGAAAAAGCGGCGAAAGAAACCGAAAACACAATCACCACCTCGGCGGAAAAACCCCAACCCCTCTAAGGACTCCACTTAGTACTATTCCACATTCAAGTGCTCACCTGGTGGTTTAACAATTTGGAAAGCATCATCCGCAATTTCCTTACCAACCTACGACGAGATGTAGCCCGGCGGCGCGCCACAAATGTGTTAAAAAACACGGGCTACAGGCTTGCCAACCCAATGTTGGCTTGATTATAATCAGGGTATGTCAATAAACAATCTCCCTGAAATGCTCACAAGCGAGCTCACCAGAAAATACGAGCCGTACCCAAACCACCCGATTCACCAAGCCCCCCACACCTTGGCGGCCCCACCTGCGGACAAACACCTACTATTGTTAGATACTTACGCCGCCTACCGGGCACTCATGTACGACATCACCAATGAACAATTGGACAACATCCAAGACAGCGAAACCGTCGACGACCTCAAAGAAGGCCTGTGCGCGGCCGCCATGTTCTACACCGCGGCAATGGAAGAAGTCGAACGGGGGACCCGCGGCGAAGAATACGCCGCAGCCAACTTATCAGACAGTGAACTAGAACCGGGCCTTACTGAAGACTTACTCAAAATGGCGCGACTGAACCAGTTCGTCATCGAGCAACAAATCCCATCAGGGAACCTCACATACGAAGGCGCGGAAATGGTGAAGAAAGCAAGGCGGCTACACGAACTATTCATGTCCAACACCTGCCTCACTGATGAAACCAAAACCGCGGTAGCCGCCGTATCTTTAGTCGCCCTGCAATACATTGCCTGCTGCTACATCACCCCTGTGGAAAAATAGGAAAAACAAATGCTCCCCGAAACCATCAACCCTAAACTTTTGGACATGACCCACATGTTCATCGCCACCTATGGCAAAAATCCCATCAAAAACCACGACGAAGTCAGGGTGGAAACACTTAAATTCGTTATTAAACACGGGCACGTGGGTGTGAGCTCCGAAGGCTACGCCACCCCAAACATGACCGAGCTTTCCAAACTCACTGACATGTTTTCCCCCGTGTACGCTGTGACGGTGAACAAAAACCCCGAAACAAACCAGTGGACGTATCCTGTTACTGCGTACATGCAGGAAGAACTTTCCGACCATTTCCTGGACACCGCATCAGACCTGTATAACTCACACGCTGTGCACACACTCGAAGAGTTCAAAGAACAATATGAGTTCTTCGCCAAAATGCTTCCCGAAGACTACGTGGAACGGAACCCGCTCATGATCGGGTTCTTCCGAAAATTCGATGATGAAAACCCCATGATAAACCTGGGTGAAGTGGGTGGTTGCGCGTTCCACGACGAGCCCGCCCCCTACCTGAAAAAGAAAAGCTTCTACAAACACTGGGAATCTGATTTCGGCAGCTTCAGCAACAAGATCGCCTTGTTCACCATTCGGGGAGCCCGGGTGGAGGGCCAAAAACTCTACGATTTGGACTATTTCACGCTGCAAACCCAACCTGATGGGGGTTTGAAAGCCCACTGGGTGGTTGATTTTAGTAGTGATGATGAGACCCGACACCGCATGCCACTATTCCACATTTTGGAACAACTAGTCGACAGTGAGGACTTCAAGCTCCCCATTGCCGTTATGGCAAACAGTTACCTGTTGGATAATGTTTACGGTACTTCCTCAAATCGGCGAATCCCCGAAGCCCTATGGTTCAGTGTGCCGTGGGCTGGTAAAACCGGTGGGGTGGAAATCGAACCCATGAACTATGTTCACATGACCCCACCAGAATATGCCCCATACGAGTTGCCGGAACCACAATTCTTCCTTGACCTGCTCCCTGAAGAATTTACTGGTTCTGACCTAGTTGCTTTAGGTTTCGTGTCGCCGGAGTACTCTAACAGTGCTACTTTGTCTGAAATTCTAAAAAACCTCGCGGAACAGGAACAGGAACAGGAATCCGAGAAGAAACTCCCACCTGTAGTTGAACAGCGGGAAAAAGCCCCCTTTGTCATGTGCAACAACCCGACTGAAGCAATCACCGAAGACATGCTGGCGGACGCCAACCTTGAGCCGGGCAAGGTGTACATGTTCAACCATTCCAATCAAAAATTTGAGGAAGTCCGAATGTTAGAAGATGATGAATTAGGCAATATTTTATCGTTCAAATCCGAGGAAGCCCCCACCCCGGCGCCAATTATGGATGAAACCAACCCCGAACACTACCAAAACTTCAGCAACAACACCGAGGTCATTGACATTGCCGAAAACCTATCCTACAACGCGGGCAACGCGGTCAAATACCTGTCCCGCGCAACCCGGGTTGATGGTCAAACAAAACATGAAAACCCCTTCACAGACCTGCGGAAAGCCAAATGGTACATTGAGCGGGAAATTGAACGACTGGAGCAAGGTAATGAGTAACGTCTCAACTCCCCTGGAACAAATCCGGGACCATTTACAAGCCGTGCTGGACATCATGGCAGCGGAATACCCACACCAGCTGGACAACAACGAGGTAATCGTGGCGCTTATTTGTGATGCTTGGGGTGAAATTATTGATGACACCAAGCCGAAGGATATTTCTGTTAAATCCTGGTGCAAAAACATCCCTAAGGCACCAAGTGTGGATCGGCAACTCTTAAACGAAGCCTACTGCGAACACGAATAGCAAGAAAGGAATAAACCAATGATCGAAATTGAAGGCCCGCTGAAATTCGAGCAGAAAGAAGCAAACGAAACCATCCAAAAAATCGGGGAAATCGTCAATGGGGCAATCCACGCCCTGCGGGAAGTCGCCCCCAACGGGCTGCACATGCAGAAGCTGGAAAACAGTCTCGTAGCCCACGCGGCACTACTAAGCTACGATGTTATCGAAGAAAGCTTAGACGCCGACATCCCTCGGCGGCTTGAACAAGGACTATTGTTTCATGGGAAAAAGACCCTTATTGAAATGAACAGTGAGGATCAAGAAGCGGACATTCACCTTTTCAAACCGGAAGAGTTCATGTTCTCCGGGAAAGACCAGGTGGTCATGCAATGCCTTGACGCAAAAGAAAAAACCAATAAGGAAAACTTTCCTGTAGTGAGCCAAATGCACTACCATTTACAATCAGTGCTGGATGGTTTCATTATTGAGTTCCCCGAACACGCCGCGGTTGATAACCCCATGGAGCGACTAGTTCAAGCTGTTTGGTTAGAAATTATTGACATGGCTTCAACAAGGAATCTAGGTGAATATTGGAATAAGAACATTGGTTGTCCAGAAATTGACTGCGATCTTCTATCCGACGCCCTAGGGTCAATGGGTGTCGATAACAAACTTTACGACGACTAAAAGAAAAGAAAAGACTAGTGGAAAATTTTCAACCGCTCACAGCTGCGCTGGAGGCGTTCAATACCCAAGCCCTGGCGGAAACCAACCACATTCCCGCGGGGGAAACCAATACCGCAATTTTTGGTTTCGTGGTGGTCACCCCCGCGGAAGGCTACGAAGACCAACACACCCCAATGGTGATGGCGGCCAGCAGCCAAGAACTCCCCGCAGAGACCATTGTGCAAGCAATGGTGCACCTAGCCCACGACGTGTACGGCATCCGGGTAGCCCCAGAAGGAAAGGAAAACTAACCATGTCACGGTTAGAAGTCGAAAAAGTCCAAGTAAAACCCTTGCGCCCCATCATTCGTGACGGACTTCAAAACGAACAGCTACTTGAAAAAGTCGTGACCCCAGGGGTTTATTTGGTGGGTCACACTCTGGCGACAAGCCAGCTTTTGGATGCTTTGGGGGACCACATGGGGGCAAAATTTAGCCAACATGAAATGCCGGAAGCTTTCTTAAAGCTCAAAGAGTATGCCATTAGGCTGCGGGCTGCCAACCCAGATAATGGTAATTTTCTTCCCGACCCGCTCATGCCCGCAGTGTTCGGGGGCCGAGTTTGTTACGACAGCCACCACCTGCCAAACCCCGACACAGCCCAGCCCGGCGCTTACCTCAACAACATCGTGGCCCAAAACCACTGGAGTGTGCTAGAACACGCGCACTTCAACTTCTATCTCGAAGGCGTGTCCCGCAGCCTCACCCACGAACTGGTGCGGCACCGGCACTTCAGCTTCAGCCAAGAATCCCAACGCTATGTGGCTCAACCCCCGCGGGTTGTGGTGCCGCCGAACGCCACCGCGGACGAAGAACATGGCATTCTTTACCTATCGGCTTACGTTTACGAGCAATACAAAGCCCTAGACCAAGGTTTACTGGGAGAAAAAGATGGTTTAACCCATAAACAGCGGCGGGAGAAAAGCCGGGCCGTACTCCCCAACTGTTTCGCAACAAACATTATGGTTTCTGGTAACCTACGCAGCTGGTTGGAGTTCTTGCAGAAACGCCTATCCCCCGCAGCGGACGCGGAAATACAGCAAGTAGCAGGTTTTATCAAAGAAGAACTCGTTGAAGCCCTCAAATTCCCTGATGGCACCCCGCAGTTTGACATGGAACGGGCCTTAAACGGCCCCGCCACCAACGAACAACAAGCCCCCAAAGATGGGGAGGAAGAAGCCAATGAGTAAGAAACACAAGAAGAGTAAAAAGGGCAAGAAGAAAACCACCCTGTTTGAGCGGAAACTTGGCAATGAAGTTTTGCCGCTTTTCGACGGCAACATGTTCTTAGATGACAACGCCAAGGGTCTTTTCGACACGCTCATCATCCCCGTGGGTTTACGCGCCGCCGTTCGTGAAGTAGGCTGGTGGAACTCCCACGCGGAACAGTTGCGCTATTGGGATTCAGAAGTAGAACGTAGCAAAAAATTCGCCAAGGACAAAACCTACCGGAAGAAGTTTATTGCCATTTTCGAGGAAGAAGCCCAAGAACTCATCAACGCGGCCAAAAAACCAGATGTGGAACTCATGCTGGACGGCATCGGTGATGTTTTGTTCACCCTTTTTGGCCTGGCTTGCGCCGCTGGCCTGGATGACCAGTTAGGGGCAGCTTTTATGGAAGTGTGCGAATCCAACGAAACAAAACTCCGTGGTGAACAGCGCAAAGACGCGGAAGGTAAACTCATGAAAGGTGACGAATATAAACCACCCCGGTTTGACCTGATTACCAAATCCATTACCAAAAAGGTATAATGGTAGTCAGGGAGATTATTGTAAACGCCCCCCAACCTTTTACTAGCCGGGTTGGGGGGTTTCCCCATGCTACATTGAGAATAAACAAATAGAACACGTTCTGGAGGTTGTAAAGTATGAGTGTTGGTCAGCAGCGGAAAGGCCGCGCCCTCAATAAGGCGAAAAAAGGCAAAGGTATGCACGGCGGCAGGTGGAACCATGGGTTCGTGCCGCTCAACGCGGTGGCGAAACGGTTAAAGGAGAAAAAATTCCGGCAGCAAGGTGTGCGGCGGAAAAAACTAGTTGGGTCAAAATAGCATGCCGGCATCGAAGCTTTGTTCATACCAGTGGGATGATGCTACGGGCCACCACGAGTGCCTGGAGTTCGCGGCCCCAGGTGGCACCCGCTGCCCCCAGCACAAACGCGACAGTAAACCCCGCCGGGTGGGGAACATTCCGGCCAGCCTGAAAGAAGCTATCCGGCAGCGCGACAACTACAAATGCGTCATCTGCGGCACCCCCGGTGTGGAAGTGGACCACATTATCCCCTTAAGGGACTTCCCGGAAGACCAACGCGCGGTAGAAGCTAATCGGCCCGACAACCTGCGAACCCTATGTTTCATCCACCACCAGCAGAAAACAGTGCGGGAAAACTTAGGTCACCTAGCCCCCACCGACATGTTCGACTACACGACCACGTCGCGGAACCGGCACCGGCGCAGGCTACGCCAACAAGGTTTATGTTTGGAGTGATTCACCAGTGGAAATAGTTGTGCCCCAGCCGGAGAAAAACCCGGACGGGTCCGTGAAACCCTGGCCCACACTAGGCCCCCAAGTGTGCGACTTTTTAGAAGAACGAATGGTGTTCGGCCCAGGCTCCCTTGCGGGGGAACCCTACAAAGTTCGTGACGACATCCGATACATTTTGTACCGCGCCTACGAACACTACCCCGAAGGCTACACCTATGAGGGAAACGACCTCACCGGTCGTCGGCGGTTCAAAAAAGTCATTATTTCCTGGCCTAAAGGCCTAGCGAAAACCGAACTCATGGCTGTGATCGCCTGCCTGGAACTACACCCCGATGCCCCGATCCGGTTTGACGGGTACGACCCGAAAGCCCCAGGGGGTATGGCCCCCGGCCGAAGCGTGCGCTCCCCCTACATTCCCCTGCTGGCCCCCACGAAAGACCAACTGAACGACCTGGCCTATGGTGTGGCAATGGAAATCATGAAAACCATCCCCGACTCTGGCCTGTTTGACCCCACCATGGCGCGGATTTTGATTCAAGGGGAGGAAAACTCCAAAATCCTCCCCGTAGCACCAATGCCGAACGCTTTGGACGGTAAAAAACCCACATTTCAAGGCATTGACGAAACCCACCGGCTGGAAAAAGACCGGCACCACCAATCAGTGCAAACCATGGAAAACAATCTTGGTAAACGCTACGAAGACGACCCATGGCAACTCTGTATCACCACCGCCGGCGACCCCAACGTTGACAGTGTGGCATCCCGACAATTCACCCTAGGGATGAAAATATATGAAGGCCGCATCCAAGAACCCGACACCCTGTTCTACCACCGGCAAACCAGCGACAAAAACGCGGTATTCGACACCATCCCCAACCGGCTGAAAGCGTTGCGGGAAGCCAGCGGCCCCGAGGCCAGCCAATACCGGGATTTGCTTTCCATCGCCCGCATGTGGGACAACCCGGACGTTGACCCGGCCTACCTTGAACGAGTTTGGTGTAACCGGTGGGTGGCGTCAGCCCGCATGGCGTTCAAAAAAGACGTGTACGCGGAATTAGGCGACCCAATGCTCATCATCCCCCGACGCTCCCCCGTGGTACTAGGGTTCGACGGTGCCGTGGCGAAAGACTCCACAGCCCTAGTCATGACAGAAATCAAAACCGGGGTGCAAAACCTCATAGGCCTATGGGAAAAACCAGACACCGACGAGGAATGGCGAGTACCAGTGCACGAAGTCAACGAAGTGGTCAACTGGGCTTTCAAACAATTCAACGTTGCCAAAATGTACTGCGACCCCTACTATTGGACAAACGACATTGACCGTTGGGCTGGAGTGTGGGGGTCAGACAAAGTCATATCATGGCCCACCACCCAATTAGACCGGGTGTACTATGCGATCCGCGCCTACCAGCAAGCCATAGAAGCCGGCGCGGTAGCGCACGACGGCAACAAAGACCTCATCCGGCACGTTGGCAACTGCGGAATATCCTATAGCAACCTGCTAGACGGGGAAGGGCACCGGAAATTCCGGTTGTCCAAACTCCAGTCGGAAAATAAAATCGACGCCGCCATGGCCGCGATCCTGTCGTGGAAAGCCCGTATGGACTGCCTCACAAAAGGCTACACATCCACCACCCAGGCGTCCCAACTGCCGTTCAAAATCCGGTAGCCAAGTAAAATTCAAACCAAAACCAGGCGGAAGGAGAAATTATGGGGCTACCAACAATCCAAGTGGGGGCACCACTGAAAGCATCAGCGGGAAATGATATTCTCGCTAGTTCCCTGTCGGTGCTTTTCAAAGAACTAAGAGACCGGGAGAAAAACCTACGGCAAGAACTCGCCTACCTCAACAACCACCCAGTTGATGACGTGAGCTCCCCAATAGCGCAGCTGGTGAGCCAAGACAACTCGCTGCGGGTGCTGCGGAACCTGGCGCGCACCAACTTTGCCAGGCTTATTGTTTCCGCCACCACCGACCGGTTGGGTATTCACGGTTTCAAAACCGCGGAAGAATCCGGGGAAGACGGCGACGATGAAGCAGCCCGCCTGTTTGCCCTAGACCGCATGGGGGAGCAAGGCCTAGAAGCAATGCGGCTAGCAGTATCTCACGGGGTGTCCTACCTGGTGGTTGACCCGTTCACAGGCCGGCAGAAAATTGTGCCCCCCTCGAACGGCGCGGTCATTACCGACGCGGTAGGTGAAGTGCAGGCAGCCCTGGTGGTTCGCCGGGAACGCGCCGCCAAACGCGACGTCCTAGACCTATTCCTGCGGGAAGTTGACGAAATCAGCGGTGAAGCGACCGGCCCCACCCGGGTGTATCGGGCAACCCGGCCCGCCGACCCAGAAGGGTCAAGTTTCGTACCGCCTGGGGAATTCACGGACAAAACAACCCGGCGCGACCACGAAATCCCCTTGGGTGAAGATATTTCCGGTGGTTGGAAGTGGCTCACCACGAAAACTGTCAACTATCAGCGAATCCACGTCACCCCGTTGGTGAATGAGGGCCGCATGGCAGATTTTGCGCCGGCCGTCACCATTATTGACCGCATCACCCACATGCGGTGGCAACGCCTGGTAGTGGCCACCTTGCAAGGTTTACGGCAGCGCGCCATCTCAGGCAACCTACCAAAAACAGACCCTGACACGGGGGAAAAAATCGACTACAACGAAATGTTCGCCATCGGCCCCGGCTCCCTATGGCGTCTGCCGGAAGGCGCGGACATGTGGGAATCCTCCCCCGCCAGTTACGCGGACAACACCGCCGCGGTGAACGACGACAAAAAAGAACTCGCGGCCCTGACGAAAACCCCCATGTCGTACCTGTCGGATGCTGTCAACCAGTCAGCGGAAGGCGCCGGCATGTTAGATGACCTGTACTTGTCGAAAATTGATGACCGCCGCAGCCGGTTCGGTGTGGCGTGGCAAGTCCATATGGCGAACGTGTTTGAGGCCCAGGGGGATAAAGACCGGTCTGACTTGTCCGCAATTGAAATTGTGTGGGAGCCCATTAAGGTTTGGTCTATCACTGAATCCGCGGCGGCGTTCGCGTCCCTCGTTTCGGCGAAACTCCCCCTTGAAACCGCGGCAAAATACGCGCTTGGCATGTCGCCGAAGCAGATTCGTGAACTCTTGGCGTCCGCGGCAATGGCGAAACTGGATGTTTCCGCCATCCCGGCCGCCACCCCGCTCAACCGCATGCAGGCGCTCAACGCGGAACAACAACAACAGGCAAAAGAAAATCGACCCAGTGTTGGAAGGAGCCCTGAATAATGACAGTCCCAGCAGTGGATAATGGTGGGTCACAACCCGCGGTGCCGGGTGAAGCCTTGCCCCCAGTCCCTAGCGTGTTTGACTACCCCACTGTGTTGCCTGGTCAGCAAATGACCGCGGAACAACAGCGGCAGTTTCAGGTGGCGCAGGTGGCAGCAATCATGTACGCGGTGAGCCGTGTACGGTTGGGTATCCAATCCACAGTGGTTTTACAAATCATGCAGATTTTACGCTCCACTGATTTATCATCCAAGCAGGCGGTGAAAGCGTTCGCTAAACAAGCGGCAATGCTGGTCCGTGCAGCCACGCGGAACGTTCGGCTCAACACTTGGGGTGGGGTGGTGCAGCGAGCCAGGGTGTACGGTTTAGATTTGCCGGCCACACCACCACCGGAAAGTCGCATCCCTAAAGACTTACGGTTTACCCGAACCACAAACTTGGAGAAAGCGTATGAGCGAGTGGCAAACGAGTATCAGAAATGGTCTAGTTTAGACCGGCATGACCCGGTTTTGGTGAAAAATTTGTTGCGTCTAAACCCCAGTGAGATCAAGGTCACACCCGGGTTGGATTCGTTCACCAAAGACGCCACCCCAACCCCACCCCAACCCAAAACGGAAGAACCAAAACGTGACCAAGAAGAAACCAAAGAAGAACTGTCGTGGGAACAATTCTTCATCCAGGCGGCCAGCAAAGCTGAAAGCATTAAAAACACACAAACAGCGGGCAAAAAAGCGGACAAACCAGATCAAGCAGCAGCAACAACACCAACAACAACTACGAGAACTGACCAACCAAGGCCCAGCACAAGCGATAATGGCCCCAGTCACCATGATGCTGCGGCAAATGATGCCGAAAATCCCCACACCGGGGGTAAACCTCCCCAACCAGCCGAATCAACCACCGCTACCACCAGCCGAATTGATGAAGAAGTTACTGATTTCAAACAGCAGTTAGACGAAATGTCCGACGAGGACATGTCACGGCTCATTGAACAATGGGCCAGGCAAAAAACCGAAGAACGTATGGAACGCATGGTTTCCCAAGATATTGCCGCCGCGGCCCGTAATGCACACCAGGAAATCATGCGGAAAACCCCGAAAAAAAACATCACCGGGTATCGGCGAGTAGTGCACCCCGAGCTGTCCCGCACCGGCAGCTGCGGGTTGTGCATTGTGGCGTCAACCATGATCTACAAAAAATCAGACCTACTCCCCATCCACGCTGGTTGCAAATGCGAAACCGTGGAAATCTACCAAATCGACGGCAAAACCTACGACCCCGGCCAACAAATCAACGACGAAGACCTATCAGTGTTCTATGAGGAAGCCGGCGGCACCACCCACGGCTGGAAACTCAAACGGTGGAAATACAAAGTGGTAAACCACCCCGAATACGGCCCTACACTAGTAAATACCAACGAGAAACGCTCACTAGAGCCTATCGAATACGCGCAGGAAGGATTTAAAGATGAAGGCTGAAGACATGCGGAAACTCTATGAGGGTCTTAAAATAATTTTTGAGAACCAAACCCCCGAGGAGAAAGAGGCACCAAGTGGCGACCAAGAAGCCCATCAAGAAGCCGGTGAAGAAAACAACCAAGAAACCAGCGGCCAAGAAGAAGCCGCAGCCCAAGCAGCAGTCGAAGCCGCAAACCGGGCTCCAGAAAATGCAGCAAGCCCAGCCGAAGACGAACAACACTCCAACCCCGGCGCAGAACCGAGCACTGAACCCGCTAGCAGCGAAGCAGCAGGCGAACCAGAAACCCCCGGCGAACCAGATGCAGATGAAGCAAGCGAAGAAGCAGGCGGCGCCGAAGAAACCAGCAGCCCTGAAGAAGAAAAAGAAGACTTCCGGCCTGAAGAAATCGGTCAAGCGGTAACCATCGCGGAAGAGCTAGGTCTCCCCCAGGAACCCGTGGAAACCCTATTTTCCCTGATCGACCGTGATAAATTAGTGAATAATGAAGGTGAAATTGGTAAGGAAGAACTTACCAATACACTGAAACTCTTGGAGGCAATCGTCCTGCGGAAGCCGGCGGAAACCCCGAGGGAAGACAACTATGGTTACGATCCTGAAAACGCGCGGCAATCCACCGGGTTCGGGAAATACCTATAAAGGAGGAATGAAACTTGGGAACCAATAACCCACTCTCCCCGAGTGCGACCCTGGAGTGGAAGAGTATTGATGACACCCGCTGGCGGAAAAACGGCAGCCAGATTTCCGAATCCGGCCAAAACGGCATGCTGGTTATCAACGACAAGGTGAAGGCCGAAGGCCCGCACCGTGTCGGCCGGTGGCTGAAATCCGGTGTTCCACTCTACCGGGATGCGGACAACAAGCTTTACCTGTGGGACGCGGCAAGCGGCAAGAAGATTGCCGGTTTCCTGCAAACCTTTAAGGAAATCGCCCCTACCTTTTCCGACCTGACCGCGTACGGGGTGAAATTCTACGATGAAATCCCCGTTGGCATCCAAACCGCTGGTGAAATTTACCCGAAGTGGCTACCGGTGACCGTGCCAGAAGACCAAATCCCCGTACGGTTTGGCGTAAGCCCCCTATAAACTTTTTGAAAGGAAGTGGTTAAATGGCACAGAATGAAATGGCGACCTCCAGCCTTATTGACCCGAAGCTGGCAATCACGGTTGCGCGAAAATCCCTAGCAGACTGGGAAGTAAACAATCATGCTTCCCTAGCAGCCTACCTCCCATCCAAGGAGGTTCAGGACATTGCTTACGAAATTGATTACATTGACGACGCCGCGGTGACCGCCGCTAACTGGCGCGCCTTCGACGGTGCCGCAACCGGCGAAACCTACGGCACCGGTGCTAAGGCTGTCGGTTCTTTGCAGCCTGTTAGCCGTATTGACACGGTGACGGAAGAAGCAAAGCTCCGTATGCGTTTTGATGCGGACGAGGCTTTGAAGCGTACCTATGTTGACCGGATTGCCCGCGCCGCACAATCAATTGCTTTGCAGGTGAACTACCAGCGGGCAAATGCCCTGTTCAACGCTAAGCTAAGCCTACAGGGCTCCGGCGGCCTGCGGATCGAAGTTGATTTCAACCGTGACCCGGCGTTCAACCCGACCGCAACCAAGTTGTTCTCCGACCCGGCAGCTAACCCGTTTGAGCAGCTGCTCATTTGGCGGGACCAATACTTTGACAAGAACCATGTGGAGCCGGCGGAAATCTGGATGCCCAGCGTGGTGTTCCGTGCGTTTCTTCGCCACCCCAATGTGGTTTCCGCCACCAACCCCAGCTATGCCCGCGAACCAAAGTTCGCCACCCGCACAGCGGTCAACGAAGTTATGGTGGACACGCTAGGGCTTCCGCCGATCGTGGAAAAGTCCGCACAGAAAGTGAAGGTTGATGATTTCGACACCGGCCAAACCAAGCTGGTGAACGTCATCCCCCAGGACAAGGTGTTCTTCATGCCGAAGCCTGGCTCCGCCACGGCGCCGAACGACTTTGAAGACTACGGTGTAACCCTTTGGGGTGAGTCCGCGAACGTTGATCTTCCGGGTATCAACAAGGTATTTGACGATAAGTTCGGCACCCCCGGCATTATCGCTGGTGTGCTCACCCACAACAGCTTCCCCGTGTATTCCGAGGTGTTCGCTGACGCCCTGGCGATGCCGGTGGTGATCCAACCCAACAAGGTTCTGGCCGGGAAGGTGCTGTAACATGTCGCAACTGACCACAAATGTGACCTTGCGGGGTCCGGCGCCGGATTTTGCGCTGAAGTTTTTCGGCCCCGGCGATAAGCTCCCCGAGTGGGCTTTAGAAGAGCTAGCAGACAGCCCCCACTTGTTTGCTGACGGCGCCAGCCTTACCCCGCGGCCTACCGAGGGTGCGGGGGAGAACGAGAAGCCGGATAATTCCGGTAGCGAATCAGAAAAATCTGATGATTCTGATGACCAAACCACCCCGACTACCCCGCAGAACAATCCGCCGTCCCGGAATAAGTCAGCCGCCACCTGGGCTGCCTACCTGAAAGAAAAAGGTGTGTCAGTGCCGGACGGTGCATCCCGGGAAACCCTCATTGACATTGCCGAACGAAACGGTTTATTATAAACCCAAAACCCTTTCTTTAAGAGTTCGGGAATGAGTGATACACAAAAATATCCTGCTACGGTGGGGTATTTTTGTATATATGAGCAGTAACTATTTTGGCACCGTCGAAAACGTGGAACTCATGTTCCAGAAACCCCCCACAGAGCGAGAAAAGAAGCTCATTGAAAAACAGCTTGAGCGGCTATCATCCATCCTCGCGGCAAGATATCCCACTTTACGACAACGGTGGGAAGAATCCCTGCCAGATAGTGACCTGCGGATACTAGTGTCCCGCATGGTTGAGGCAGCTTGTGCCAAAATCACCCGCGCGTCACAAGGCAACGTGGCGTCCGAAACCATCGGCCCGTACGGGTATGCCACGTTCGAGTCCGCCGACCCGGGCAAAGGCTTATTCCTCAAAGAAGACATTCAAGCCTTAGAGATGCTGCTTCGGCAAACCACCGCGAAATCGTTAAAAATCACTAGCGATTTCAGTGTGACAGAAGCTAAACCCATGCTACGTCCAGGGGTGCCGAACCGCGGCGACCAAGAGTGGTACGGCCCAATGTACAAGTATTGGTACTTTTAAATCATGCTCAACGGATTTTCCTATAATGTTCACGTGTACCGCCTAGCGAAATACGGGCCCGGGGGGTCCCCGCCGGCCGGGGCTAAAATCATCCCCCGCGGCACACTTGAAGGCCGGTACAAATCCCATACCATTTATGGCGCGGTAGTGTGCCCCAAAAACACCGCGGTGCCAGACCGTGCTGTTGGCTGGGCTAAAGTCATGGATACCGATAAAATCATGTACTGCCAGTATGAAGATGACATCATCCCCAGCGATTACTTCGCTTACGAATCCAGGCCAGGGAAACTAGAAATCACCCGCGTAGGCGGGGGTGTTATTAACGACTGGACCAGCCCGTTTTCCATGTTCTACCAGGGTGGGAAAGAAGTCATCATGGAAAATATTACAGAACGAGGGGTATAGTAATGGCGGAAAAATCCTGGGAAACCAAAGACATCAACCAAGCCGGCGGGCAACGCCGACTATCCCGCCACTACAACGGTAAAAAACCCCGCGCACTCTATTTCCGCAACGAGCGGGAATTCGGCCGGCTATTACTACACAGCAGGGCTCTGGAAAACCTGTTATATCGCAAAGCCCAATACATTAAATACCGCCTGGCGGTGAAAATCCCCCTAGGTAGCGGCAGGGAGAAAGGTCACCTGCGGCACAGTTTTTATGTTGAGGTGCAAAACCCTGGCGGTGTCAAGAAAGACCGTGTGGCAGTGAAAATCAAGAGTAAAGACCCTAAAGGCTTCTACTACGGTGACCTGCACTCGGCGAAACACAAACCAGCGCGGTGGACCCACAAAACCCTGCGGGAATCAAGGATGTAACCATGGCACGAAAAAAAATAACCCCCATCGCGGAAGATATTGTTATTGAACTACTCAAAGACCTAGTTCCAGAAGGTGGCGGCATTGGCACTAATCGTGGGGCTGTTGAACATGAATACATCACCCTCGCGGAACTGGAAGAAGCCGGCCCCCTCAAAAGCAACGATTACATCCTAGTCCACCGCGAAGGTGGATTCTTGTACTACGACCGAGTAACGGACATTGTGAACCTCACCATTTCCGTCTTTACCAAAGATGAACGCCGTTCGCAAGAACTCATGATTAAAATCACAGACCGAATGGTAGAATCCGTAGAAGAAGATGTTTTAGGCTTTCCCTATGATTTTTGTGAAATCTTAAGCGGGCCTGAACTTCAAACAACCTGGACAATGGATGACCGGGTGGTGGAAAAGGTTTTCCAAATCCACATCCGGCCAAAATGGGAGGACTAGAAATTGGCGTTTAAGATTACTCTACCGGCAGACGCAACATCCGGTAGTTTTACGCTCACCGCGAAGGCGAAGACCACTGACGCGATTGAGCACCCGTTTGCCGCATCTGATGTGAAAGCCCAGCTGGTCAAGCTTGGTTACAAGAAGGCGAACGTGACCGGCCCCAACGGCGGCCCGTTTGTGGTGACCGGTGTTCGTGACCCGCTCACCGCGGACGGCACTAACCTTGGTGGTGCAACCAAGACCGTCACTGTGACGAATGATTCCGCTGCTGCCGGTGACGGTAAGACCTTTAAGGAAATTCGCGGCACTGACTCGGAACTCATCCGCAAATACCTTGGCGGTTGTATTCTCATCGGCAAGGAAGATTCCGAAATCCCCGAAGAGTGGGGCATGGGTGAAGACGGCAATCTTCCCGACCTTGGGGCTTTAGGCTATGTGTCCCTAGGCTGGATCACCAAGTCCGAGGGTCTGGAATTTTCCACCGAAACCGAAAACTCCGACGTGGAATCCTGGGGTGCGCCCGAACCAACCCGTACGGACATTACCAAGAATGTGACCAGTGCACAGTTCACCTGCCAGGAAACCAACAAGGCAGTGCTCAGCCTGTACTTCAACGTTGATCTTTCCGACGTGAAGGTGTCTCCGAACGGCGATATTGTCTTTGACACCCCCACCGAGTTGGAGACCCGCTACTTCCCGATGATTTATATTGCCCATGACGGCACCGGGAAGAACGCTTCTTACTTCATCCGCGTGATGCCGCGGGCAACCGTTTCCGAAGTTCAGTCCCTGTCTATGAATTCTGAAAACGAGTCCAAGTTTGGTATGACCATTAAGGCCACGGTGTCTGACAAGGAAGGCTACTCCGTCCGCAACGTCCTTACCGGCCCGAAGACCAAGAAGCTTGCTAAGCAGATGGGTTTTGCTGACTAACAGACAGCGGAAAATAGCCCCTAGCAGCCTCATAGCCGGATTGGAAGTATTTACTAATGAAAAGGTGCGTACGTTTACCAAAAGTCCGGCAGCGGCTTTGCTAGGGGCTATTTTGATACCATAAACACGTGAACATCTACGATCGTCAAGAACAAGACATAGCCGAACTCAAATCAGAAGTCACAGAACTACAACGCATCGCCAAACCCGATACAGGCTGGCGCCCGGAAGACTTCACCACCGACACCGCGGAAACCATCCGGGACAAAAGAAACCTCATAGACATCATCACTAAATACGCGAGTCGGCAAGAAAACTTCGAAGAGTTCCAAAAAATCCACCAAAAAACCTATGATAGTCTCAAAGAACTACTAGAAGAATACAAAATAGAATCAGGTGAACGGGCCAGGCAAGCCAATATCTACCAAGAACTCAAAGACTGGTGGGACCAAAACCAGACCATTATCGAAAGCGCGCAAGAAGCCCAAGATGTGCGTGCCCAATCCTCCGCTATCTTAGAGAAAGTAGTTCGGGAAAAAGGCCTTATTGAACAAGTGCAGCGGGCACTACTTACCCAGATTGCAACAAACAAGCGGGAAATAGAAACCCTCGCTACCACCGCCACCAACGCGATCAACCAGGCGGTAGAAGAAGCCCGCCGGCTCAAAGACCAAGCAGGTTCCGCCGCCACCAACGCGGTGAACACCCGCGTCAACCAGTTAGTTGACGGCGCCCCCGCAGCTCTTGATACTTTGCGGGAAATCGCCGCCGAACTAGAAAAACACACCGATGCCTTACGGGCCCTCACCCAAACAGTAGGTCAAAAAGCCGACGCGGCAACAATGAACACCGAACTAGGCCGCAAACTCAACCTTTCCGAAGTGGCAATGAACCCCGACGGCAACCGGATTGTTCGCCGCAAACCCAACGGCACCATCCCCCTGCCCGCCAACCCCGGCGCGGAACCAAACAGTGCGGTCAGTAAACAATGGGTGGAAAACTATCACCAAAACACCAACCCTAAAACTCACACTCACGCACCTGATGATATTACAGGTTTAACAGCAAAAATCCTCGCGGTAGTCAGGGATTACCGGTGGGAAGGTATCCCGGGGGATTATGTGCAAATCAACCAAGATGGCAATATCGCATCCCCTAAACTCTTCACCTCAAAAACCTACGGGGATGTAGCCTTCGCCCGTGACCTTTTGGCCCGTACCGGCGCGGAAGGCACCACCAGCATCACCGGCAGCATCGGGCACAAAAACCGTACCGTTACAACAGACGCCAACGGCCGCATTCACAACAACAGTGCCCCCACCCTCCCCAGTGAACTAGTCAACAAACGATACGTTGATGCGGGCATGCCCTGGGTTGGCACAGATGCGGAATACAAAGCCCTTGCCGACAAAGACCCCAACCGTCTATACATTATTAGGTAGGCGCAGACATGACCATCATTGACAAAACAGCAATAACGGCAGCATATCTAGGTGAAGCACCAATATATAAAATTTTAGATGGGAAAAATAACCTCATCTTCCAAGACGTCAAAATAGAAACCTACGCCAAAGACGGGCTCATACACCCACCAACATTCGCTAAAACAGCCTCATTTTTCCTACAAGGCGCCGGCGGTGGCGGCAAAGGCGGCTTCGCTTTCCCCACCTCACGATCATACGTTGGACAAGGCGGGCAAGTAGGCGGTTACCGGGAAATCCTAGGCCAACCAATAGAAGACTTTTGGCGGACCGAAGGTTTACAAATCAAAATTGGCAAAGGCGGGCAAGGCGGCACCCCCAATAGTGCCCAAGACTCCCCCAGCGGGCAAGACGGGGGCTGGACAGGGGTAAAACTCAAAAAAAATGAAGGATTCTATGCCGCCGCTGGTGGTAAAGGCGGAACAGAACACTATGTTGAAAACAGCTATATCCCCGACCGCGTAAACGAACTGCAGCAACTAGTATGCGGCGGAAGCTCAACAATAAAACACATTACCGTCCCAAGAACTTTTAATCCGACACATAATATTTTCCCCGCAACAGGCGGAAAACTGGTATACAACCACACGGCCAGGGGGTTTTTCCGATTCTCTTCAGAAACCGGGGATCGTATCATCGGGAGCGTTGACGGACTCGCCGGCGGGGGTGGTAGCGGCGGGTCCCGCGGCGGGTATGGGAAGACAGTAGTCACCGGCGGTAAAGGCGGGGACGGTTGGATTATTGTTGTTTGGATACCGTAAACTACAAATAACGCCACACTAACAAGAAAGGCCCTAAATTGTCTGAACAAAAACGTGGACGGCTTGTTGTTGTCGATGATGACGGCAACATCATTGATGACGCCCCCCAAAGCCAGCCAGAACCGGCCACGCCACCGCAAAACATTGACGAAGTTGAAATCCCCAAAGACACCAACAAATTTGACCTCAACTTTGAAGACTTTGTTGAAGAAGCCCACGAACTAGATAAAAAAGCAGGCTTCGCCACAAAACCCCTAAGCTTCATCATCCCCAAAAAACTGTCCGGCACCGGGCAGGATGAAATTTTCGAGGTGTACCCACCCACCGCGGGGCAGCTCGCCACAATCTCAACGCTTAACCCTGAAGACTTCGTCTCCATCCTTGCGGTGCTTTTCATCAAGGAATCCAAAGAACCAGGTGGGGAACCTGACACCAGCGAATACGAACGATTCCTGCGTTGCTTAGATCACATGCCAACAAGCATCTTCATGGTTTTCATGGAAAAGTTTGTTGCCTGGTGGGCACCCAACGCCGCTAACATGCCCGCCGCACTCCCAAAATCAGTGAAATCTATGCCTTATGCAAGGAATTTGGCGCAGAATTATACCTAGACTACCTAGAGTACGGGGTAGAAATCACCGACTTTTTCCGCGGCAAGAGATCCTGGAAACAATTCTGGGTGCTATTCAAAGACCTACCCCCACACTCGCGGACAAAAAGTAAAATGCTAGCAAACCGCGAGGTAGCGGCCTATGAAGTCACCCAACTATCCGACGAGGAAATCAAGGAATCCATTCTTGACGGTAGTCAAACCGCGGAAGACCGCGGACTCCCACTTTGCGGTTACACGCCGCTCATGGCAAAACTTGATGATGTAGTGGATCACCTCATCATCAGCCGAGAATCCATGGCAAGAATGTTCGGGAAAAAAGATAAAAGCAAAGTAAAACTCACGAAACGCCCCAAGACCGCCTACCAAATTGAGCTGGAAAAACGCCAGTTAGAATATGAAAGGGAAGCTTATAATTCCACCCTCGCGGCGTTCGGTCTTTAGTAAAAAATCTAATCCGTGGGGGTCGGGTTAGATTTTTTACTTAAAGGAGGGCTGTTTTGGCTGGCGGCTACATGATTGGCGAAGCCTACATTCGCATCTTCCCCAATGCTAAGAACTTTCACAACAAACTCAAATCCGAGGTTCAACGAGAATCCAAAGGGATTGACGTCAACGTTCCCGTGGAACTTGAGGACGAAAAGTTTAAAAAACAGTGGGACGAGTTCAAGCGTCGGGTCAAAGCGGAGGCAGAAAAAACTTCCGCGCAAATCAAACTAGACCTTGACACAGCAAAAGCCCGGCGCCAGGTTGAACAGTTCGTACGGGAAGTCAAAAAACAAGACGCCACCATTGACCTGTTCGTGAAGTTCCAAAAGGAAAGCTTGGAAAAGGCCGGGGAGAAAATCGAACGGTTCAAGAAGAAGCATGAGAAGCTCCGCACCGCGGTGCAGGTGAACACGGCGCGGGCAAGCAAGGAACTTTCGGCGTGGCGTCGCACTGAAGCGGGCAAAGCTGTAGTGCAGACGGTTATTACTAAGCATGTCGGGGCTAAAGTCCCGGTATCTAACCCGTTTACTAGTGCGGCAAAGAATGCCCAGAAAGAAGCCCTTAACGCCTTAAACTTCGTGCCGCGGCTACTTGCCAAGGCCAATGAACAATTTGATGCCGGTATCCGTCAGATCTACGATCCGTACGTTCACTTGGCGGAATCCATGTACAAGGCTGGTTTGAAGCCGTTCCAGCTATTCCGTGACCAGGTTTGGAACAACTCCAAAACCATGGAAGAGTTCTTGGAGAAAACCAAGATCGCGGCGCTTTTGGCGTGGGACAAAATGTTCCCCAAAGACAAGGTGAAGCAGGCCACTGATTTTATTACGGCCCAGTTTGATACGGTGCGGGTGAAAGTTTCCAATATTTGGGAAGCTATTTTCAAACGCGGCCCCCCGAAAATGGATTGGTTAAAGAACCTGGGGGGTGGGGCCATTGAAGGCCTAAAGGGGAAATTCGCGGGGATTAAGGATATTTTCAAGAGTGGAAATTTCCAGATTCTGCCGAATTTTGATGTGAGTTTGAAGACTCTTGAGGGTCAACTAAAGTCTTTTGTGAGCAATGTCACAGGGTCTGTTTCGGGGGCAGTGAGCACCCTAGGGTCCAAAACCACCGCGGCGTTCACCAACATTGGTAACAAAGCCGGAAACCTGCTCACACCAATTAAGTCAAAACTCACCGCGGCAATCGCACCAATCAGTGGTCAAATCACAACAGCGCTCGCCCCCGTTACCACAAAAATCCGCGGCATGTTCGGCCGGGGCCTCATCCAAGCCCGGCACCTCATCCCGGATTTAGGGCCGGCAGCTGCCCGGGCACATCGAGTCTTCACGGCGCTAGGTGCCGCCGGACGAACCGCATTCCGCCCCGTTGCGGCCCTAGGCCGCGGCATCCGCGGAAGCTTTCACGCCGCTGCCAGTGGGGCTGGGTTTTTAGCCCGCGGTATCCGCAGCCTTACCGGTCGGTTCGCATCATTCGCGTTCCGGTCAACCGCGGTATTTAGCGTTATGAAACGCGGATTCAGCCGTATTGGCGACTATGCCATTGGCGGCATGCGTGTGGCCATTGGCATGTTCATGAAGATGGGGGGCATCCTACTTCAAGCAATCATGCCAGCCCTAGGCGCCATCGCTGCCGGGTTCGCTGCCCTAGGCGGGCAAGCCCTCATCGGCACCGTCCTAGCCCTAGGCGGGGCAGTAGCCAGCGTAGCCACCGCAGCTGCAGCTCTCGCCCCCGCATTCCTCGCAGCAGCCGGCGTCAGCTTCGCCGCGCTCAAAATCGGCCTCGAAGGCGTCAAAGAAGGCGTCAAAGCCGCATTCAGTGCCGAAACCGCGGAAGAGTTCGAGAAAGCCATTGAAAAACTCCCCCCGGCGGCGCAAAACATAGCGCGAACATTCCGCGAATTCCAACCCCAAATCAAAGCAATGAAGGAAGCCGTCCAAGGCAACCTGCTTGCTGACCTGGGCCCAGGGATTCAATCCGCCATGAACAACCTGCTGCCCACATTCTCCACCGGTCTACAAAATATTGCTACCCAGTGGAACGGTGCGCTCAAAATGGCGTTCGCGGAACTATCATCCCCGCGGGCACAACAAGGTCTTTCCGCGGTCATGGACGGGGCAAACCAAATGGCCGCGAACATGCAGCCGGTTATTTCCAACCTGCTAGCCGCAGCCGGATCCCTTGCTGAACAAGGCAGCAAATACCTAGGCTCAATCGGCACCGCTATTAGCAATATGACCGCTGGCTGGGTGGAAAAAGTCGAATCCCTCAAACAAGTAGACGCCAGCACAGGCCTGTCCAAATTCGACACCATCATCCAAAACGCCAAAACCAATCTGGGTTTCCTGAAACAAATCCTTGACGGCTTGTTTGGTACCCTAGGTAACCTGCTGAAAGCCGCGGAAGTCGGCGGCGGCGGGTTCCTTAACATGATGGCCACCGCGCTACAATCCCTTAAAGCCGCCACCGCGGAAGGCACAGAAGGCTTCAAAAACATTGTCACATTTATGCAAGCCTCCGCATCAGCAGCTAGCCTACTAGGGCAAGCTATAGGCCCAGTGCTTAGTATCGTAGCGCAGGTTGCGGCAGCCCTCGCCACCGTTGCGGCAACAGCAATGCCAGGTGTTTTAGCGGTATTAGAAGCTGTCAAAACCGCCATCCAGCCAATTTTTGATGTCGCAGGCAAAGTCGGCACAGCACTAGGGGAAGCCCTCCAAGCTGTTGCCCCCGCAATATCTCAACTAGGTGCCGCCATAGCCCCCCTACTTGAAGGGCTAGCCCTTGGTATTAAAGCCATGTTTGAGGCTGTAGGGCCAGCCCTCACATCCCTGATCGCTTCCATTGGTCCCGCCATGGAGGCCCTCAAACCAGTCTTTGAAACCGTTGGCAAAGCACTTGGTGATATTTTCGCGGCCCTAGGCCCAATCCTAGAGTCCACCATAAATATGATTAAAGCGTTCTCGCCAATCCTGGATCAAATCTTCAAATACATTGGTGAAATCGCCACAGAGATTATTAACGGCCTAGCCCCGCTGTTTACCGGGCACGATTCCGTCCTCATTAAATTTGTGGACTCCCTCAAACCTCTAGTGGACGTTTTAGGGCAAGGGCTACTAAGCGCAATCCAGGCGTTGCAGCCGGCAATCCCACCAGTGATTGACGCTTTCAACAAGATTCTGGAATCACTCATGCCACTGATGCCCACCATCACCGATGTGGTGCGGGTCATTGTTGACGGCCTAGTCACAGCCCTACGTGACTGGCTGGTCCCAATGTTCGTTGTTGTGGTGAAAAACATCATGGCTTTTGCCTTACCAATCATCGACTACCTTGTTCCGATCCTGAAAGTTCTTATCCAAATTGTGATTGGGGTAGCTGACGTTCTCATTAGCGCGTTCAGCACCGCGATGAAATTTATCATGCCGCTTGTGCAAGCCGTAGGGGCTGTTATCCAATGGCTAGGCGATATCATCGACCGTGTTATCAAAACTTTTATCGCCCCCATCATTGAAGGGTTCAAAACCCACATTCAAGAAGTCTTCGGGGTCATAATCTCCCTCATCAAAGGTGATTTCAGCGGTGCGTTGGATCACCTCAAAAACATTTTCAAAAACGTTGTCGACACCATCAAAACGATTTGGGAAAAACTCAAAGAATACTTCGGAACCCCGATTAAATTCTTCATTGATGTTGTCGTCAACAAAGCCATCGTCGATGGCTGGAACTGGATTTCCGACAAATTCCTCGGCGGCAAACTCGCCAAACTCGAACACATGCCATACCCTAGCGGCCTGAAATACGCAACCGGTGGTATTCTCCCCGGCTACACGCCAGGCCGTGACCCGCACAAGTTCTACAGCCCAACCGGCGGCAGCATTGCCCTATCCGGCGGTGAAGCAATTTTGCGACCTGAAGCCACCCGTGCCTTCGGCCCGAAATCCATTGACGCCATCAACAAAGCAGCCCGCGACCACGGCGTCAAAGGCGTGCGACGCCTCATCGGGGAAGGTGCCCAATACAAAAAAGGCGGCATCGTCGGCGAAGCTGCTTTAGATAGCAAAATCCACCACGTCCTGGAAGAACTTAAACCAGAACACGGCAAACCCTACCAGTACGGCGGTACCGGCAACCCCAGTTGGGACTGCTCCGGGTTGTGGTCAGGTATTGTGCAAGCCCTCAACGGTGGCAACCTCCGCGGCGGCCGTATTTTCAACACGGAATCCCGCTTCGAAAATTACGGGTTTGAGCCCGGCCTAAAAGGCCGCGTTACCATTGGTGTGCTATCCGGCAAAGGCGGCGGAGAGAATGGACACATGGCCGGCACCATCGACGGCATGAACCTGGAATCCTCCGGCGATAACGGTGTGCAAATCGGTGGTCGGGCCCGCGGTTCTGACAACTCACTGTTCAACCACACCTACACGCTGACGGAATTCCTAGGCAAATTCATTTCTGGCGGTAATGGTGGCGGGGCAAGCTTCTTATCCATTCTTATCAGCGGGGTGAAGAAATTCCTGGATGGATTGCTCAAACCCATCAAAGACAAGATGACCGGTGACGGTGAGCACGGCAGCGGCACCTTCGGACGCCTCATCCCGGGGGTGGCGGAGAAACTTTTTGACGCCACCATTGATTTCATCATGTCCAAACTGCCAGAATTCGCCCCAGCCGGCGACTCCGGCGGCGGGGGTGGTGGGGATGTTGAACACTACCGTCCCCTAGTGGAACACATCTTGGAATCCAAAGGCCTACCAAAATCCCTGGCAAACAGCCTGCTGCGTCGCATGAACCAAGAATCCAGCGGTAACCCCCGCGCGGTGAACGGTTGGGATTCCAACGCGGCTGCTGGTAACCCATCCAAGGGTTTGATGCAGGTGATTGACCCCACATTCCAAGCCTACAAAGATCCAGGCTACGACGATATTTGGGACCCAGAAGCCAACATTCGTGCATCCATCAACTACGCGATCGCCCGGTACGGCAGCCTGCCCGCGGCCTACGATCGTGCCGGCGGCTACGATTCCGGCGGTGAAGCTAAAGGTGTCGGCTACATGCCGAAATACACCCTGCGGCCAGAACGTGTCCTATCCCCAGGGCAAACCAAAGCGTTCAACCGGTTTGTGTATGACTTCCTACCCGAGCTCATCCAGTCCTATAAGAAAGACCCAAAGCGGATCCAAAATGCAGTCAAGGATATCACCAAAGAACTGCGCATCATCAACACTAACTTGTTGAAAGAACGCGACAAGCGGATCGACAAATGGTCTGAATGGGTAGCTGAAGACTTCCGCCAACAGGAAAAAGGCACAAAGAAGCTCAACAAGATTGACATGTCAATCTTTAATGAGAAGTGGTGGAAGAACAATACCAAGGATGGTGACCCCGACAAGCTTATTAATGCGTTGGAAAAGTACGCCGACAAAAACGGCGACAAAATCAAAACCAATGTCAACAAGGCAGTTAAAGACGTCGGCACTGTCCTAGAAGACCCTCACGGCTATCTGAAAGCGGAAGAAGTCGCCCGCGAACGGGTAGAGAAAGAGAAGGAAGAGGCCGAAAAGAAAGCGGAGGAAGAAAAGCAGGAGAAGGAACGCGAAGCCCAACGGGACGCCCAGGAGCTCAAGTCTGACCAACGCCGCGAAGAAAGCAAAAAGAAGAAGGAGGAACGCGCCGAAGAACGCAAGAAGAAGAACGAGAAGAAAAAGAAAGAGCTCAAAGCCGCGAAAACGGACGCCGAAAAGAAAGCGATTGAGGCGCGGTATAAGAAGGAGGAAGAAGAAGCTTCCGACGCCGAATACGAGCAGAAGAAGCACGAAAAGCGGGAGGAACAACACCAGAAAGACCTAGACAAGAAGGAACAGAAGAAGCTCAAGGAGCAGCAGAAAGAGCGCGATAAGAAGCTACAGGAGGAAATCAACAAAAAGAAAGAATCTGGTGAGTACTACTACGGCTACAAGGTTCTCAAGGAGGACGGCAGCAACCCTGACGCCTACAAGGAATCCGACAACGACAAATTTGCTTCTGACACCGGTGATGCGGTAGCTGGCAAATTTGACCTGAGTGGGATCACGCAGAAGCTTCGCAACCGCTTCCAGCAAGGTAAACAGCTAGAAGCCGGTATTAACCTGGCCCTACCAAGCTGGTATGCCGCCCTCAACGGTGACACCAGTGGCCTGCGACACAATGTCGCAGCGGCTTCCGCCATGACCTATGATGAAGCTGAATCAAACCTGCGTTCCTATGGGCCAGAAGCACTCGCTGGGCTGCTAGAATTTGGTTTGAGTAGCGCTTCAACCCGGCGCGCCACCAGTGCCGGGCCGCTCATTCAAAACGCTTACCTTGGCATGACCCAAGCGGAAATGATCCAAGGTTTAAGCAAGTACGATGCGATGCGAGCCCGCCGAGGAAGTGGTACTAGGCGGTAAACAAGTAAGGAGGCCAGATGGTTTGGAAAGACAGCGTAATGGTGGTGTACCAAGGCCCACCACGGTGGGATGGTAATAAATGGATCAACGGTGACCGGTTCCGGCTATCTGGCTTCCCCCGCGGGGAACGCCTCCAAGACGGGGTAGAGCTAGCTCGCGGGCTCAGTGGTTTGGATCGCAGCACCGATGAATACCGGATTGATACGGGGGCTGACACCCCCGGTGGTGACTTGGTGGCCGTGTCCACTGGTCGCCGTGAAGTGAGCGGGCAAATCAACATCTTAGGAAGTAATCCCGCAGAAGTGCGGGAACATTACCGCAGCTGGTGGCGGAACCACCCGGAAAAAGAAAAAGGCCGGCTATGGTTCTACACCCGTGAAGGCGAACCGCGGTACCTGTCAGTAGTGAAAACCGAAGGGGCGGGGCTTTTCACCAACGAACAAGACCCAGCCTTACTGAACCGCATCACCTCCATGCCGTGGGGTTGGGTGTCAGACCACCCCTATTTCTATGGTTACCGCACCAGCCACGACCTGCGGCACACCGGGGACGGGCATTTTAATGCTGTGTTCTACAACCCCTCCACAGTGCCCGAAATCTACCCTGATCTGTATTTGCCGGGTGGCGGCAAATTCCAGCTATCCCTAGGCTATGGTCAACCCTATTTCCAAACCAGACCAATCCCCCGCGGAGCAACCGCGAAAATTAGTTTCGACCCGCGGAAACGGACCTATGTGGAAAAAGACGCCCGCGGCAACTACACGAACCTGTGGCCACTCATGCTAGGCCGCAGGCCAAAGATTAGCCTGGAACCAGAAACACTCAATAAGTTCACTGTGACGTTAATGGAATGGACCAACAATGACGATCAACGTCTCGATTCTGACCCCCGTATTGTCTACACACCGGAGTTCATGTCATGGGTCTAACAGCGAAACCAGGGTACGAGTCCACGGTAAAAAACGGCTACCGGTTCGAGATTGAAGTGTTCAGCGGGGACGGTGTTTACTTGGGTGAAATCGGCGACTATGACGATTTACAGATAGAATTTTCCAGTGAAATCACCGACTACGATACTGGGTCTTTCGCTATCCCCTCCACTTCAATTTGGGCACCGTTTTTCAACGGTATTCAAGGCCAAATCGTTCTCATTCACATTCTTATCAGCGATGATGATGGGGTTTGCAAAAAATGGACCGGCAGGGTTGATGATGTACAGTACGGTGCGGAATGGTCCCCCACTAAAACCACCATCAATATTATTTCCGACAAGATTTGGTACAAACATATTATTTGTTGGTCGGCGCCGTTCTCCCCAATTGGTATTCAAGCGCCGAAACGGCGGGTGAAAACCGGGCCGGCAATCTCCCAGATGAAACAATTCATCATTGATAACCTTATCCGCATTCAAGCCCCAAACCTTAGCGGCCTGCAACAGGCCAGGCTGTCAACCTACAACAACAAACCCAGCGAATTCCCCAACGTGAAAGACATCATGACCCCCGTGGTCATGCCTAGTATTTCCGACCAAGTGGACACCAGCCCCGTGGTTGCGCTCATGGCGCAAATGACCCCAGCAGATGAACTATGCCACGAAGTATGCAAAGATTACAACCTGCTCCCCTCCGCGGAAATGATCGTACCAGGCCGCGACCCGAAACCAGACTGGTACACAGGTAACCTTGATAAACCCCTAGTAGTGCTGGATATTATAGACAAAGATTTATCCCGCACCCGGTCACAGTGGCAGCCCAAATGGAAAGCATTAAGCAAAGAAGCACTAGTGTTCGTCCGCGGGTTGTTCGGCCGGTACGACGCCCCGCCCCCAACCCTTATCAAGGTCAGTAACACGGAACAGCTTAAACAATTCTTCGGCGACAACCCTACTACTGACCCGTGGGTGATTTTCCGCCGCTCCCACGAACACTGGGGGAAATACTCTTACCGCATTGTGGCTCCCCGCGCGGTAAAAAGCATCGCCGGCGGTAAATCCCAAGACTTCCTCAACAAAGGGATTAGCTTACTTATCAACACCGCGATTAAAGGCGCCCTATCCATGATCGGTTTAGCCTTCGTCGGGGACATCATCACTGGTGAATTAGATGATATCCTGCTCGCCTACCAGGTAGCTGATGACAATTTTATGCGGGAAAACCTAGGCAAATTCGCCCTCCCTGAATCCTACGACGGCAAAGGTGTCACAGCCTACAGTTTTGACTCGACACAAGCCCTACGGACCGGACGGATTGAAAACCTAGGGTTCTATGTTGGCGAGTTCACCGGCGGATTGTCCGCGTTCAAGCCGTTTAAAATCTTCCGGGATTTTGACTTGCTTGACCCCGTAGGTTGGGAATCTGACGACGGTGAAACCATTTATACTGAACGTATCAAAAAGATCACCGTGCAACACAACCGCGGTGCCGAGCCCCAATTTGAAATCAACGTTGGACGAAATGAACGAATGGATGACCCAATGGAGCTCACACAGCGCCAACAAGCGCGGTTTAGTGTGGCGATCAAAGCAGCGTTTAACGTGGATTAAGGAGAGAATATGACAAATAATCTAAGTGATATGCTAGTCCGCCTGCGGTTTCACACCGAAGGGGATGGGTTGGATTTTGCGAAAACCCGCCGTGCCGCCTTCGTGGTGGAAGACGGTTATGGGGAGCTTCCCTTGCCTTCGGGGCAGAAAGGGGAAAAAGGGGACACTGGCGACCCAGGCCCCGCGCTTTACCCCGACCTGGTAGTAGGTGGGTCCGATAGTGACGCGCTCAAAGCCTTGCAAAAACGTTCCGCGGCATGGAAAACCGATCCTACCGAATCCCGGTTTTTCGTCATCAACCGGGACACAAAAACCGGGTTTTTCTACACCCGCGGCGGTTGGACGATCATTCGGAACCTGTTTGGGGCAAATTCGGAAATCACCCCCGCGGAGTACCAAATGCCGGTGACACTTAAAAACGTGGCGACTGAACCATCTAACCCAACTGACGGGGTGGTGCTGTTTGCACAAGGCGGCAAGCTTTACATGAAGAACCCCGCCGGTGAGAAGAAGCAGCTTGGCTAATGTCGAACCGTACACGAAACCACCCGCACTGGAATGATGATCCCTGGGATTCCGCGGCAAGAACCGCCACCCAGGATGGTATAGGCCCCACGCTGGGGAAATATGATCTTTCAGCTTTAGGTAACGGCAATGTTCAGGACATTGACCTGACCTACAAGGATCGTGAACTCCGTGATGACCCGGCTAGGCAAAATAACCCGATTTTCCGGTTATTCCAATCCATATCGAAACGGTTATCTGATTTCCGCAATGAAGTCTTAAAGCGGTTCATTAGGGAGCGGGAAGACACCGAAAAGGCGGTGTTGGCTGCAAAAAACCAATTCAATGATCGCCAGTCAAAATACGCCGCGGCATTGGACGCGGCACAATCCTATGGGTCTTGGACGATCGAGAAGCGGTTTGACCAGCAGTGGTATGAGGAAACCTATTTCTGGATTTTCACTAAAAACAAGCCAAAATGGGGGATTGTGCCGGTGTGGCACGGTGGACAGGTGGGGCCGGCGAAGAACTGTCATGTTGATAGTGGGATTATTGTTCTAGACCAGCCTGGTTTGTGGCGGTACAGCATTCGCCTGCTGGTGACTGAACAAAATATCAGTACACCGCCGGGGATGGAGGGTTGGCCGAAAAATTATATCCTTGATGAAGATGACTCGGACACATGGATCCGCGTTGAAGTGTGGCGAGCTGACGCTAGCTTGCAGGAAATTGACAGTGACGACACCTCAAAACTTATTTCACGGCAGACAGAACAGTTCGGGCAAAAACAATCGAAGCTCACGGCAAGTTTCGCCCCGATCGTACACACAGCCCACTGTGACGGAACCGTGTTTTTGGATAGCAATATGACAGGCCAGCGTGGGGCTAAGCTGGTAGTAAAGGTGTGGGGGGCCATTGTGCACGCAGGGGCTGAATCAACCCGCGCCACGGTGGAAATGATGGACACCAGCCATTTGGTGCCTAAATCTTTGAAGGAAGGTGGCGTGTAAAGTGCTATCTCACGCGGAAGAATTAGCGGGGGCTAAAGCAAATGTTGCGCGGTTAAAACAGGCAATCCAGGATTTTGACTCAAACACACCATTGGGGCAGTCGTGGCCACTGGCACAGCGGAAGCTTTCACTGAAAGCGGCGGAGGCATTTTTGGAAAATTGTCAGACCCCGGATGGGCCTTGGTATTAGGGGGGTGTTAGTAGTGGTAAACTATTAATTAAAGCATAACAGTGACGAAATAAAGGAAGGGGAAAGGTTGAACCTAGACGCCTACAATTTCAGTTTCAACTCGCGTGCGCCGGTGGAATACAAGCCGTTTCTGGAAGATGCGATGATTCAAGCTGGGGTCACCACGAAAGACCGCGCCGCAGCGTTCCTGGCAACCGTTGGCCATGAATCCGGGGATTTATACTACCTAGAAGAAATCGCCGACGGCAGCGACTACAACGGCCGCGCCGACCTGGGGAACTTCTATGCTGGGGATGGCCCCCGCTACAAAGGCCGCGGTTTCATCCAACTAACCGGCCGGAACAACTATCTTGCCTTCGGCAAGTGGTGTGTAGAAAAAGGCCTCACCAGTGACGAAAACTTGTTCATTAACCAGCCGGAGCTGGTGGCGCAGCCCCGCTGGGCTGCCCTGTCAGCAGCCTATTATTGGGCTAACACCCGCCGCAGCTATAACGGCACTCCAGAGTCCATTAATGACTACGCGGACCGGCGGGATTTCGTCAGCGTCACCAAAGCGGTTAATGGTGGACTCAATGGCTGGGAAGACCGCAATGAGCGTTACCAGTCTTTCTACAACTATGCCGGGGATATTCTCCCCGGGGAAGGAGCAAACACGGAACCCGAAGAAGTAGAAATTGAAATCCCGTACTCCCGGGCTAACGTCACCCAGGACACCTACTACAATTGCGGCCCGGCATCTAGCCAAACCGTAATCCTCGCGGCCACCGGCAATCTTATTGGCGAGTTTGAGCTAGGCGGCATGCTTGGCACCACCACTAATGGCACTGACTACATTGGGCAATTCCCCGCGGTGCTTAACGCCTACATTGACGGCGGAAAGTACACCTACCGGGACTTGCCGAACTACCCTGACGGGGACCTGAAGGAACAAATCTGGAAAGACATCACCCGAAGCGTCCGCGCAGGCCACGGCGTGATCGCTAACATTGTTGCCCCACCAGACAATTATCCTCGCGGTACCCGCGGCGGCATCAGCCCCGCCTACGGTGGCGGCACAATCTACCACTACATCGCGGTCATGGGTGTTTGCCCTGGTGAAGGCCGCCACGTGTGGATTGCGGACAGTGGTTTTAGCCCATACGGCTACTGGATGAGCTTTGACCAACTCTGCACCCTTATCCCCCCGAAAGGGTACGCATACAGCACCTCAGAACCCGTTATCCAAAACTCGAACAAGGAGGTTATATTGTTCGGACCAGATCAAATCGGCGCCTTACATGAGGCGAAAATGAACACCCGCGAAATCCTAGATATTCTCAAGGGTATTCAGCGGGACACCAGCTTAATCCTTGACCAGTTGGTAGGCCCAGAGCGGAAGGACGGCAACCGCACTTTCAGCGGCTGGCCAAAGACAGCCACATGGAACGGGACGAACGGTAAGACGTTCGTTGAGTACACCACCGGCCTGCTGGAACAGTTAAAGCCGCTCCCTGCGAAAGGGGAGAAGTAATTGAACACGGTCCAACTCTCACCTGGCGTCCGCAAGGGTATTTACATGGTGGCAGCCTTGTGTATGTCAGCAGCCGCGGCACTAGGGTTCATTGACGCGAACACAGCTGGGGATTTCATGTCCGGTTTCGCCCCTGTCCTTGAGGGCTCCGCCGGGCTTCTTAGCATCTTTTCGCTAATTATGGCCACGCTCAAAACCCACGCGGACAGCGATGTTTCCCGCTTCGACGTGGAAAAGGAGGTTGCCGAACGCATGGAAGCGTACACCAGTACCCTCCATGACCAGATGGAGGCTATAGCAAAAAACGCGGCCTCTGAAGCCTTACAAAACATTGACCCGAACAAGTTTCTCCCCGCAGACTACAACCCGCGGCACGAACTAGTGGTCAATAACATGCTGGAGTACTACAAAACCCACGGCAGCGAATAACCACTACTAACCAACTTTAAAGAAAAGCGGTGGTTTTCCGCATGCTTACCAGCCTCGAACCCCATGTGGCACAAATGGTTGGGACGGTGGTGGTCGCCGTTATTTCCGCAGCCAGTGGGGTTGCCGGGGCCATGCTCACAACCCGCGCGGAGAAAAGCAAGATTGAGGAAGCGAAAGCCGAAACGGAACGAGAAAAAGCCATAGATAACCTCAGCTACCTGCTAAAACAGTTAGACGGGGCAGTAGATCGAAACAAAGATTTGGAAGCCCAAAATATTGAGCTTTACAACGAAATTTTCGATCTGAAAAACCAGCTTATATCCATGGCCTATCTTGTTGCCTACATTCAGGTGTTGCGTGAACTTTGGCGAGAACCCCCGCGGTTGCCGGACATGCCGGACATTGTGAGAAACGCCCTGGAAAGGTTTAAAAACTAGATAAACCCCGACAGCACGAAAGGTTCTAGAAAGAGCTGTCGGGGTTTATCATTGATCTATCCCGACAACAATGCTAGCACCATGGACTTAGAACATCAAGTTATTGACGAAGCCGCAAGTTCATGTACTTATAGGTGCGTTTACCGTTGACCATACACCTGGTTGTTTCCACACCCAAAGCCCGAAGCATCTTCTTGAATTTCCGCAAGTTCGTCAGTGGCGTTGTAGATAACCCATTAGCGTGCACCCAACGGTTCCACGCCTGCGTAATATCGGATTCGTAAACGAAGGTTTCTTCCTCAGCCGTATTACCGAACTCATCCACTTCTGGTTCTTCATCAATGGTGATTTCGCACATTTCTTCAATAAAGTCAGTGTAGTAGTTTGCACCCTGCGAAATGGCCTTAGTGGAAGTCTTAATAGCAGTAGGCCAGGTGTCATCAGATAAACCTTCGGCCAGGTACATTTCCAGCCCCTCCATGAGCCAAGCCAGGATGGCCGGCAGAACCTCGGGGTTGTTGACGATATCGTCCTCGAACTTCACCATCCCACCACGGTGTTGACGGGTGAACGGGATCGTGCACATGCGCCGCAGAGTTGCCGCGTCAGCATCGGGAATACATGGCGGGGTGTTCGTAGCGGCATACAAGGTGAACTGTAATTGGCCCTCCACAACGTTCTGTGAGTGCGGAAGACGCAGGGAGGTACTATCATTACCCGTAGCCCGTTTCAAGGCGTCAGCGGACAAATTAGACCGCTCCCCGAGCTCGGAAAGAATCACCGCGCGGCGGTTCATGGAAAGCAATAATTCTGCATTCGGTGCCCCAGTGTCTTGCCCAAACACTTTCTGCGCGGACAGGGGACCCGCGTAATCACCTAAAGCCGCGGCAACAGCTTGCAGCAACGTGGTTTTACCGGTGTCAGACTCACCATGGAAGATAAAAAGCAGTTTTTCTGGGTTGCCGGAAATAAGGGAATAGCCTAAGCATTTCTGGGTGAAGCGGCGTAATTCTTCATCAGGGATGAAATTTTGTAAATATTTTTCAAAAGCCGGGTGTTTCGCCCCCGGGATGTATTCGCAAGCGGTGGACATGGAAAGCCGGTCTTCCGGCACACTGTCGCGGATGGCCATTTTACCGCGGGAAAGATCTAAAGTTTTCGCCCCACCAAGGCCCATAAGGCCCTTTTTGGTGTCAAAGTGGGTGATATCCACGTGGTGTCCCGGCATGGCGTGCATCTGGGCCAGGATGGCCCGTTGTTGTGAGGTGGTGGCGGTTTTGTTCGCCAGTTTGGTTAAGTATTTAATTTCTTCATCAACGTTTTCTAGCCAGTCAGTTTCCGGCTTAGTCATTTCCCCACCCTCGGAAACCCGCTTATTAATAACGTCACGGAGTTTCCGTAGCCGGTCGCGTTCCGCTTTGAGTCGTTCGCTGGTCGCCTCATACACGATTCGAAGCGCACGGTCTTTGTACATGAAGTCGGAATACCGCATGGTTTCAGTGTTAAGCAGCACGAACTCGCGGCTACCCCCCTCGGCACAGGCCAGGAAGCGGGTTCCCCAATAGTCAGAAACCATTTCCGCGAAACCGACATCATTAGCGTCATACTTGCGCCAATCAATAATCGGCGGGTCGGTAATCGCCATATCTTCTAATTCGGCCTGTACGGCCGCAACATTCTCCATAGGGGTGTTGGCTACTGCTTTTTCACTCAATTTCTGCATTTTCTCCGCGATCTCGCCCGGATTGACGATGTGGATTTTACCAGATTCCACATCAGCAGAAATTTTCTCGATATCGCCAATGATGGCGGAGTAAAATTCTTGCTTCGCAACCTCGGGCTCGCGGCGGCCGTCCTCAACCACCGTGCGGAAAAAGTGGCTCCCTAGTTTCTTAAGCGCCAGTTTTACCCCGGCTTCGCCGTCCACACCATACATGATGATGTTATGCACTGCGGACACCATAGTGTCATGGCCATTATTCATCAAATCGTTTTTAAGCCCGTCACTGTCACAGGCTTTCAGTAGCCGCGGGGAGAGTTCACTTGAGCCGAAATGATAGAAGTTTTTCCGCATCCATTCTACCGCGGTGCGGTAAGGCCCGTTGTGGCTTGCGGCTTGAGAAATAACACCAGGTTTACGACTTGAAGCAGCCTTTTGTCCACCCTTAGAAAGGTAGTCTACCCACGTTCGGGGGAGCCACGGTAAGTCCATTACGCTGGGGATATCGCAAATTTCCTCCCCCAAATACCACTGGTATTGCAAATTACCGACAATACTAGGGTATACTACTGCATAGCGGTGCGTTTTTTGCAGCAGATCGACATCTGGACAAACCGCTGTTTTCCACTGAAGACCCCGGGGGACCCGGTAGAATGAATGTCCTCCGGGGTTTTTTGCACCCCGGCGGCTTGACCGCGGGTGGGACATACGATCGAGGGGGCCAAGCTTTTCTTCTAGCTCAGCAATGTTGTCGGCGCCTTTTTTCCCGTTGTAGTGGTCAACGTCAATAGCAATAATGTCGAATAGTGCGGTGCCGGTTTCTTGTTGGATTTCCCGCATTTTCGCATCATCATAGGTTTGCATGCGGATGGCCACGTTGTGGTCGCCGCCGGATTGTGCATCCCAAAATGCGATAATTTGATCTGGTGTGATATCAGCCACATGTCCGGTAGTGTGCTTCGGGGGCGGGAATTTTTCGCCCGCAGGCAGCGGTAGCGGTGCTGTGAAGCCCTGGTTGAAATACTGGGAGATGATTTCCCCGAATTGTTCCTCGGTGAGTTTCTTAGGGGTGTTCATAATTATTTCTCTCCCTCGTGTTGGCTTGCATGTCCACGGGTGTGAGCCGCGGATAAAATATTAGCATGGTTGATGTTTGAAGTTGGAACAATCCGCATTCCGGCGTCGTAGATTCTAGCCCCAATCACGCCTCCGACATCAACAATATCTGTCGGGTCAATCCCGAAATGGTCATTACCGGGAACATTAGAATCACTCACTCGGAAAACCCCAAGGTTGAAGTCTTTCTCTAGTAGTTTAGCGACTTCTTGGAGGAACGATATGGTTTGTTCTCTGTTAAGGCGATTTTCCGTGGTCATGAGCGGCCTTTCTCAATTGGCGGTATTGATATTGCGAGTATACACCAGGTGAGGTTTTGGGGATGATTTTACAGGCTGGTGTATAGGTTTTGGTAACTGGCATAGGGGCCAGAAAGTTTCCGCAACCAGGCGACAGCGTGTCGTAAACCGTCGCGGGCATGTCTAGTATCAGAATCGGATTTTTGTTTGAACCCCCACTTTTCGAGTCTTTCGTCTGTGCAGATGTTTTTTGCATCTGCGGGGGACTGGTAGATGAGATTGATTTCTGGGAGTGGGTATTCGTAGTGTGCGGGGTCTATCCGGCCTAGCATGGCAGCGATAATTCCTGATGCTACGCGAACAGGGGATAAATATTCTGATGAGCTGTTGGTTTGCCGTAATGTGAAGTTTTCCATCACCAACCATATTTTGGGGTTTAAGTAGTCATAACAGCCCCAGGTGACATTGAGAATGTATTCGGCAATGTCTTGGATCATTTCAATCTCATTGTCGCTTCGGTTGTCAGTGACGGAACCGCTGTTGCCGTAGGTGAATTGGTCTAGGGTGTAGGTAACGTTTTCAACACTTGGGGTTTTGTCACTATCCCACCCTAAGATTGCGATTCCTGTGGTGACTCCCGGGTCTACACCAACAATATAGTTGGCGTAGGCGGGGAGGTGACGCTTAAACGTTGGCGGCATGAATCTTGTTTTCTGCCCGCAGCTTCAGGGTTTGAAGTTTCCCTTCGGGAACTTTCGGGGCATTCGACCGGTTACGGTTTTGATGAAATTCTTCAATGGTGGTTTTCCGCCAAAAAACAGATTGTCCGATTTTGATTTCTGGTTGTGGCAGGAAGCCGGAGCTTTGGTACCGGCGGGTAGGGTTGAATGTGACACCGAGGATTTCTGATGCAGCTTTGACGTCGATGTAGTCAATGCCGTGAACTTGGATTTCGTGGGGAGTGAATGGCTCTGCCATGACAATTCCTTTCTTGGTTGTTTTGGATGGTTTCATTATAACTAGACTGGCGCGTCAAAATCAACTTTTTTCAATGTAATCTCTGACACCATAAGACAATGAAACTCCGCGTTTGCTTGACCAGAAGCATAAACCCCCCAAACACCCTTGTCATCAAAAGCCCTAAGCTGCTGCTCAACCCGCGGAAACACAAACCGGCTTACTGTCAAGCGGAACTCATTACCGCACGGGTCAAGCGCAATCACCCGTGCCCGGGTAGACAAATCTGGCTGTTTCAAAGAATCCAATACTTCCTCGCGGGTGATGTTCTGGCGTTCCGCTAGGTCCGCGATCACATCAATATAGGTCACACCCAGCACTTGGCCCGCAAATTCACATTCCTGACCATCATTTTTAGGGAGGTCCGCGGTAGTAAATGGGTTCACAGCCCACCTAACACTTTTCGTCACCGTGACAGCAACACGTGAGGATAACGCCAAATCAAACGGGTCAACAGATTCACAAAACGCCTGACACCGTTGAACAGTTTTAGGCCCCAACCCGCGCACAGCTTTCTGTAAATCAAACCAACCCTTGACCTTGTGGCCAGCCATGTATTCCATGATATTCGCGGTAGTCTTCGCCCCTAAGCCTTTGATTTGCTTCAGCCCACCCATGACGCCGCCTTGTTCGGGTACAGCGGTCCAATCAGACCCACACACGGCAATATCCGGCGGGAGCGCCTTTACTCCATGTTTCGCGGCGTCAAGTAGCAACACTTTTTCGGGAGACACCTTTCCCTTCACATGCCCCTTGCCACTGGCTACACGCAATGCCGCAACATAAAACTCTAGCGGATGATAAGTCTTAAGCCATGCGCACCAGTATGCGATCGTTGTATAGCTCACCGCGTGCGCGATATTAAACAGGTAGTTTGACGACGCCGCCATCCAATCCCACACCTGCCTGGCTAGCTCTTCGCTCACGTTATGTCGCTTCATGGCGCCATCGCGGAACTTCACCCAGAAAGCCTCAAAAGCCCCGCCTTGTTGTTTTGCCCCAATGATCTTCCGAAGGCGACCAATCTCTTTGTCTGACAAGCCCCCAAATTCTTTACCAATCCGCATCACCTGTTCCTGGTACACCAGGCATCCGTTCGTGTCGGCAAGCAGCCGGTCAATCACGGGATGGATAACCCGCGGGGGTGTCCCATTTGCTACCTTAATGTATTGCGCGGTCATACCACTGGTCATAGCACCAGGACGGGACAAAGCGTTGATATCTGATAGCACGCTAAAATTCGTCCTTTCCAGGCCCGTACAGACCTGTTTGACAATCTTCCGGGTGGTTGCTCCCTCAAACTGGAAAATGCCCGTCAAATCGTCGTCAACCCACTTTTGCAATACCTTTGGATCATCGGGGGTGAGGCGGTAAATATCCTGAAGCGTTAAATCCGGCACCATGTCAATCACGTCACCAACCAGAGTCATAGTAGACAATCCTAGACAGTCGAGTTTCAACATGTTGAGATATGCAGCATCGCGTTTATCGAAGGCGATAATTTCGCTGTAGTCATCTTCCCCTGCCTTTTTGCGGCGGTAGATGGCGCACGTGTCCGAGATTTTCGTGTTTGACAGCACCATCCCCGCGGCGTGGACTCCCATGGTCTTTTGGTCGCCTTCCAAATCAAAAGCTAAGGCCCAATCGGGGTGTTGTTGCACCATTTTCCCGCAAGGCTGGAACGCCGCCGCGGCGTCCTCCGCGGAATGGAATTCCCGCGGTGAACCGTGCGGGGTATCCCCGATAAACCCAGCGAATTGTTCCGCTTTCGCCAGGGGTATTCGCAGTGCCCGAGCTGTGTCTTTCACTGCGGTTTTACCGCGGTAGCGGTTGAAATTCCCAATGTTCCCAACGTTTTCCTCTCCATAGGTCCCCCTGGCGTAGTCGAAAACCTCCCCGCGACGGGAATCCTGGTAGTCCGTGTCAATGTCGGGGGCATCCTCACGACCTGGGTCAAGAAACCGTTCAAATAGCATGTTGGGGTACAGCATTGGGTTGATTTCCGTGATTTGCAGCAGGTAACAGACCAGGCTGCCAGCTGCGCTGCCACGGCCGGGACCAACCACAATCCCCTGGACTTTAGCCCAGGAAATAATTTGTTGGTTGATGAGAAAGTAATCTGCGAAGCCTTTAGCCTGGATCACCCCAAACTCTTTATTGATCCGGGCTTTGTACTCACTGGAGTGTGCTTTGTAGTGAGCGGCAAACTCAGGGAAGTTGTGGAACCGGAACTGTAAACCGCGGAGCAATGCTTGTTTTAGCAGGTCTACCGCGGCGTGGTCGGTGCCGTCCTCATTGAAACTCACCCGAATAGGGTTAGTTTTCGGGAGTGTGACGTTACAACGGTCCGCGATAACCCGCGTATTAGCAATGGCTACTTCCGTGTTCTCCGTGGTAACATGTGCCGCCAGCAGCCGCTTGGTGAGATATTCATCACTTTCAGGAAAAGTGCACTCTGATGCTGCGTAATCACGATTCGCCCCTACTTCCTCAAACGTTTTCCCCCACCCCAAGGCATTCGCCAACTGTTGCAGCCGCCAGCCGCCGGGTTCGTGATAGTGGACGTCGCATGTGGCTACTAATGGGACACCGGTTTTTTCCGATAATTCTTGCAACCGTTCATTGAGATAACAGGTGCGGTCATAGTAGGAAAATGGTTGAAGCTCAAGATAGTAGCGGTCCCCATAGCACCGTTGGAACGCTTCAACAAGCCGTAACGCTTTTTCAAAACGCTGGTTAATCTCTAGTTGTGGCACTCCCTTGGATAGGTCTAGTTTCGGCCCTAGGCTTTTCCCGCCGGCAAGCAAGCATGATAGCCAGCTGTCCGCACAACCGGACAGCACAATAAGCCCACTGGTGTCCGCTGGTTTCAGCAAATCGCGGGGGTTTACGCTCATGGAGCCTGCGAACGTTTCCCGCCAACCCGCGGACACTAGGCGGTTTAATTGCCGGTAGCCGTCTTGATTCATGGCGAGGACGGTTTGGTGGAATTTGGCGCGGGTTTTCGGCAACGCCACGTACAGTTCGCAGCCAAAAATTGGTTTAATCCCCGCTTTTTGTGCGGCCTGTTCAAGTTGTACATGGGAAGATGTGTTCCCGTGTTCGGTGAGCGCCAGAGCTGTCATCCCTAACTCTTTCACCCGGTCAACATGTTGTTGTGGGGTGCCGTGCCCGTCCTGGTTGGAGAACGACGTGTGCCCGTGCAGATTGATGAACTCCACTAGTTTTCCTTTTCTCATAGTGCAGAAAAACCCCAACAAGAGACTTTTGTTGGGGCTTCATATTAGTTGTTTGCTAACTCGTGGATAATGTCAATCACCCGGTCAAAGTTTTGCTTTTGATCCTCACCCCACCCGGCAATCATGTTGCCGCCGGGGAAGATAATAACTGGCGCCGCGGTGGCCCCCGCTAAGTGCAGGAAGTCCAGGTGTTCTTCCGCGTTTAGCTCAGTAATGTAATAACCGGTAGGCAGACCACATTCGGCAATGTAGCGCCGCGCCGCATCACAAGTAAGACAATTAGCCTTCTTGTAGAACTTGATTTCATGCCCCATGACTTACTCCAAGCCTAACATGTCGTCGTCAATTTCGATGAATTCCTCGGAATTGTCATCGTCTTGCACATCAGCGTCGAGGGTTTCACCGGGGTCAGTGGTGTAATTCTCGATCGCATTTTCGGGCTCTGCGAAGTCCGCGGGTTCTTCTTCCGCGGGTGGTTCGGCGTCTTCCACCTTATTGGTATATTTTTCTTCCGCGATGAGGGATTCGTTGCTACGGAAAATCCACTGCACGTTCGCATAAGGCATGCCTGTGGCTTTGCTCACCTGGGTGGAAAGCTTCGACTGCACATCAATCATGATCCCGGGCTGTAATTCCACCTCACCAATGCGGGTAACCACTGTGAAGTGTTTTTTACCGTCCCTCGTGGTTTCAACCTTAGTGCCGAGCCCGTTGTCAGTGTCCGCCATTTGGAGGAAGTCCACAACGCCGTACCGGCCAACTGTAACCTCGCGGATGAAATCATCAATGCTACCAACCCGAATGTCGAAGAAGCGGTCGGTCGGGTCCAGTTCCAGGTCAAACCGGTTCCAGTAGGTGAAGCCGTTGAAATCAGCGGAGGGATTCTTCTTGCCGCTGCGTTCTAGCGGTTCATTGATCCGCATTTGCGCAATCATGACTGGCTTGTTGTTTTTGTCCGTGTCAACGGACAGGTTGATGAGTTCGGTGCGGTAGCGGCCGTTCGGCGGCGGGGGGCCATCGTAACCACCAATGTTCTTGGCGCGGCGTGCGGCTTCGGCAACGGCTTTCAGGTCTAGTCGGAGATTCAGTTTCATGGTCTAGTTCTCTTCTTTCTTAGTGGCGACAGGATTATCAATGGTGGCTTCGGATGCGTCAAGCAGCATCTGGGTGAATTTCCCCAGGGTCAGATTGTACGTGTAGTAGGGTTTTTTGAACACCCCTACGTTATCACGGGTGAGTTTGCCCTCCTGGGTGGCGGCGTCGAAACGGTGCAGGTTTTTGTATTCTTTCCCGCGGATTTTCACGCTTCCCTGGATGGTTAGGTGTAAGACGATTTGCATGCGGCTACAGATGAGGGCTGCGAGTTTGCCGCGGCCGCCTTCAATCATGGGACCTAGTTCCGCGGTGCCTTGCGGGTTCCAAATCTCCATCTCATGGGCCAAGAACAAGACGTTGGCGTCGCTACCAACCAGGCGGTCAACAATATAGCGGAGGCGTTCTTGGTCTTCGTACCGCAGCTGCTGTGTGCGGACGAACCGCCGTGGGTTCGAGTTGTTGGTTTGGTAGGTGCTGGCCTGTTCGTGCTGCTCTGACACCATTTTCTGCAGGGTTGCTTGTACCCAGAGTTGCAGGGAGGTGAGGGAGTCAACGATGATCCAGTCAAAGTAGTCGGGCCGGTCTTCAATATCGTTGAGGTAGCCTTCTAACTGTTCCCAGCTGGTGATTTTTGCTACATTGGTTTGTCCGCCACCGCGCGCCGCGGAGCCAATATTTTCCCCGGGGAATGACAAAATGAGGTTTCGTTTCCCGTGATCGAGGCCTTGCCCTGCAAAGTAGGTTTTGCCTACGCCGGGCCGGCCGTAGAGTAACACGTTAATGCTAGTGATCTTGTCGTCGACGGGTTCGACATCATCAAATAGGCTCATGACGTTTCCTTTCTTTTGGTTTGGGTTTTAGGGTTGTTCTGGTTCTTTAGGATCTTCTGGTTGGTTTGGCTCTTCAGGGTTTTCAGGTTCTTTCATATCGCTTCGCATTGCCGCGGTGTCTTCTTCTTGGAGCCGCCGCATGAGTTCCTCGAAGCTCAAGCCTTCGGCTTCTTCGCGGGCTTTGCGTTCCATCTCTTCGACTTCGCGGTCAATGATTTCTGCCGCGGTGGGTTTCTTCACGTCTGGCACGGTTTTCTCTACGTAGAACTCATTGTAGAGTGTTTCCAGCTGTTCCGCGGTGAAATACTCGGTTGGGGTAGTGCCTTCTAGAACTACAACGCGGTAGTTGCGGGCTGCAAGGGCTTCAAGGATTTTGTTTGATAGCTCAATGTCATCTGATTCGTACCAACCACCGTTATCCATTTGGTAGCCGGCCTGTACACGAATGCGTTTGGGGTCGCCATCAATTTTGAAAATCCGTACCCATGACGTGAGACCTGTTTCTGGGTCTTGGAGCATGTCGTTGAAATCAACCTTGCAGCTTAGCATTTGTTACACCCCCGCAACAACGCGAACTTCACGGATAACAAGCTCGCTGGCCTTTTTGATGGTGCCGGCTTCCTTGAGGTCGCGGACCAGGCTGTTGACGGCACGAACCGCGGTGGTGTCCCGGGTTTGATACTCATACTTATTCGGCTTGCTTGCGGCTACCTCGTCTCGAATGAAGTAGGTGACCAGGAAGCTAGCTGGTGCAATCTGCATAATTAGTGTTCCTCTCGGATTCGGTACAAAAGATTTTTCATTTTCTCGTCTTGGCGGCCGTCCTCATCGAGAATACAAAGCTCGTTAAAAGGACACCAGGCGCAATCTTTTGTTGGGTTTTTACTGGCTGGAACAATACCGTTGCGAACCAGGCTTATTGCTTCCATATCGGATTTGATCCGCTGGATTTGGGTTTTCAGCTGGGTTTTGCTCCTGTACACCTTGACCCGTTCCAGTGTTGGTGTGGGTTGGTTTTTGGAAACTTTGCCGAAAACCTCGATCCCGGCTTGTTCTGCTAATGATTGTAACTCGGCAATTTTGAGTTTGTCAAGTCCTTTTTGCCCGTTTTCGGCGAGCGCAGCAATGTAGTCGGCTTTTAACGGCTTGTTGCACACCAAACCATCTTGGTTGCGGGGTCTGGTATCGGGTGCACGCTTGACAAGATAGTCGTAGATAACCCCGCGGAGGTGTTCGTCCTGCTTGATGAGGCCTTTTTGCTGTAGGTAGTGTTCGGCAATGGCGTAGTAGGCGCCGGCTTGGTCATCAAGGGGGAGGAACTGGTTCCGGCCATAACCTAGGCTAGAGCAGGTCTTGTAGTCCTTCACCCATAGGGTGTCGTCCCGCAAATCCCTAAATGTTAAATCCATCACACCGCGGAAAAAGCCGAAAGGTTCAAGCCGGGATTCCACGGCATCACCCGCAGCGTTCCAATCCCACTCCATGTGCGGAACAGAAACGTTGAACGGCAACTCGGGGGAAATCACCTCAATGTGTTCTTCAGACCCGTAAAAGTCCACATAATGCCGCAGCATCGCGTCGCCAAGTTTTAAAGCGTCAACAGAGTTGTAAACGTCTTCTTCCCCATTGCCGCCTTTCACGCTAATGTATAAGCCTTCTTTGCGGGTGTCCTCGCAGTATTGTGCCCAGGTTTCCCACGGCGGGGTACCACGCTTAGTACCAGGAATATAGTATTTTTCCATTGCCAGGTGAATACCAATACCAAACCATAACGCGGTGCTACGCTCGGAAACTGGTTCTAGGCGATCCATATAGGCGTACCACCACTTTTTTTGGCATTGCTTAAACATGCTCCGCTGACTGGCGGATAAGGTTAGTGGCTTCATTTCGTACCTTTCTCACTCAAGATTTGCCGGGCAACATCGACGCCGCGGTAGCCGTCAAGCAATACTTTTTGGCTCACGTCCCGCTTGATAGTGGTGAGCGCGATTGACTCTTCCACGCTTCCTAGGCTGCGCACATAGTGGATGATAACGTTGTGCACTCGGCTAGTGCGGTGGATACGGTCTTCTACTTGTTCTTGGTCATCTGGAATGAATGTTTCATCGAGGATAACCAGTTCATCGGCGCGGTCTAGGGTGAGTGCCACACCACCAGCCTTGGTATTCACAAACATTACCTGTACACCGGTGGGTTTCTGGAACTCTTGAACAAACATTTTCCGCTGATCGTTAGGGGTTTCCCCGGTGATACGGTAAGATTGGATGCCTTTTTTGTTTAGTTCCGCGTGGAACAGGTTGATGACGCTGGTGAATTGGCTAGCAATAACGATTTTCGCGTCGTCCATGCTGCGGGCTGTAGTTCCCTTGTAGATTCCGCGTTCTTCCAGGAACTCCAGCAGCCAACTAAACTTATTGGACGGGAGACTAGGTTTGAACTCTTCAATGAAATCAGTAAAGCCACCCGCGGTAATTTCCTTGGTTTCCAGGCGACCGTAACACCCGGCAAATTGTTTCAGTCGGGTGAGTTCTGCCAGCACGCCGTTGGCCATGAGGTCGCCGCTATCCAGGTGCGCAAGTGCTAGTTCTGCCATTTCTTCGTAGGCTTTCTTCTGCTTCCCAGACATTGGTAACCAGTGCCCCACAAACCCCTGTTTGAGTTGTGGGGGAGCGTCAACCCCAGGGAGCATGTATCCCGCGTAGGATTTCGGCGGTAGGTCCGGCATGATTTCTGCCTTGGTGCGACGGATCATGTAGTCGGAGAGTTCGTCGAACAATTCGCGTTCCTTTACCTCGGTGAGCTCGCCTAGTTCGATCCCGCCCCAATAGCCGGGTTTAGCATCAAAGTAATATTTCTGCCACCGATTGAGGCTGCTATATTGTTCCGGGTCTAGCCAGTTGAGGGTGCCCCAAAGGTTTTCCACTTTACCGCGGAAAGGGGTACCAGACATAGCGATCTTCCGGCCCCCTGGCCTTACTTGGAGTTTCCCTATGCCGCAGCGGACCTGCTGTTGTTTCCAAGCCTGGGATTTTTTCGTCACCAAACAGCGGTGGGACTCATCCACAATGATTGCGGCCCATTGGCGGGGAATCTTAGGTTCACTTACCATGTAATCATGGAAGAACAGGTGTTTCCAATGATATTCGTACCAGCCTTTGTCCTCTGACGTTTCGGGTCCGTGGTATTTTGCCCGCGCCATTTCGTGGTTGCAGAGGAACCAGCGGCGTTTGCTTGTTGGTGCCCCGCGGAGTTTACCTAGGCTGTGTTCTCGCTGTTTTGCGGGGCCTTCGACGACGATTACTTCGTCTTGCATGGGTTTCCAGTGTTGGAACTCTTCCGGCCACGACACGGTGGCAGCGATGGATGGCGCGAGCACTAGAATATTGCCGGTGACGTTGGCGTTTATCATGGTGGTGATTGCCATAAGGGTTTTACCGGAACCGGGATGATCCGCCAGCAGGGCTGATTTGTGGCGGGTGAGGAAGCCAACACCGGTTTTTTGGTATTCTTTGAGCGCCGCGGCGATCTTGGGTGCTTCTAGCTCAACATGGTAGTTCAGCTGGTATTTTTCCAGCTCGGTGTTGGACGTAAGATGGAGTTGTTCCCCATTTTTCAGCCGCTTTACCGCGGTTTGCATGGCGGCATCCATGGCGACTTTCCCGTAGGGTTTCAGCGCCAGGTAGACTTCTTGCAGTTTGATTAGGGTGAGGGGGTAGTAGTAGTTGCCGAATTGCCGGTTGACACCGCCTAATGCTTCCATGGTTTTGTGGAATGTTTGGTCACTGGCAGGGCCTTTAATGGCAAATTCGGCCCCAGCGTAGAGAATTTCAAACACCTGTTTTCCTTTCTTTTTGATAACACCACTATAACATGGTGTAGCCTATTATGTCTAGTCCCAATCGTCGTCTGTGATTGACTCAACAGTGCCGATCACATAGGCAGAACCAGAACCGGAAAAATAGTCATGGTTTTCATCTGAAACCGTGGAGAGCTGCGAAAGAATCACCGCGGAAACGTTATCGCCGTAGTCACCAAGGTTCTTCGCATAATCACTATCCCCAAGGTTGCTGGCGGCCATTTTGCCGTTATAACCAAGGAACTGTAAAGCATCGGGAATCCAGCCTTTACATACATCGGACCAGGAGTAATACTCTTCAATCCGCTGCTTCTCGACAGCGAACAGGCTTTCAATTGAATCTTCAACATATGATTCAATCCGGGACCAAATGTCCGCTGCGGTATCATCTTCTGCGGCTTCCTCACGGATGCGCTCAAAAATCCCGCCAATGTAGAACCCGTGCACCGCCTCATCCCGCATAATCAAGCGGATAATATCCGCGGTGTTCGTGAGCTTTGCTTCCGCGGCAAGCTTCAACACCGGGTAGAAACCCGTGTAGAAAAGGAACGACTCTAGCATCACGCTGGTTGCGGCTTTCAGTGCTGTCAGCGTTGACCCCGGCAGGCTATCTGCTAGCGGATCAATTTGTGAACCCTGATAGGCGGTGAGGAAATAGTCCATTTCCGAAGACAGCAGTCCGTCCGCATTGGCCAGCTTGAACGCTTCGTCGATCTTGTCCGAAGGCAGCAGGGTGCTGAAGATCGAGGAATACGACCGCGCGTGCACCGCCTCCATGCCGGTAATGAACGACAAGTTCGCGGATTCGTGCGGGGTGATCCCTGGGCTGGAAAGCAAGCAAGGTGCCCCGAACTCGGCCTGTAGCGTATCCAGGCGAGTAAGCGACGCCAGGGAGTGCGTCACAACCCGTTGCGTACCCTCATCTAGCAGGTTCCAGGATTTTAAGTCATTGGATAGCGGGATTTTTTCCGGCAACCAAAAATTCGAGGTTTGCTTCGACCACACGTCTAAGTCGATTGGTCGAGTAGGCTTGTTCCAATCGACTGCCGCAACTGTTGATCCGCGGCGAATTGGGTAAATTTCTTCGAAGCCTTCCGGCAGGCCCTGCGTAAAATCATGTAACATTGCTGCTTCTTTCTGTCATCGAGGGGTTCAATTGCTTGTACCAACGCGGTGAGCATTTGGTACACCGGGATTGGCGCGTCCATGAAAACTAGGTTTTTCCCGCCAAAAAAAATGGTGCCGGGAACATCGTTTTGCACATTATCGCTATCTACCACTATAGCTTGAAAGGCGGCGAAAAGCGACGGGTTTTCGTGAATCCAGGAAATATTTTCCGTGTTTTCCGCTACATGCGGAAACGCCAAAGGGATGAAGCGGCAGGCCCGGATGACGGTTTCGCTGTGCGGTTTTGACCACTCAACGCTGCCGTCTTCCTCCCATGTGATCCAGTCAACCCGTACCCCGCGGCGTTTCGGTGTCGCTATAGCGCACACGCCACACACTCTTCCGAGGCTTCAATCGCTTGTTTGCGACTAGTGAGTTCGGTTTGCCGAATCCGGGTGTAGTACAGGGATTTAATACCTTTCTTCCAGGCGTAGATTTGTGCCTTGTTGATGTCCCGCGTGGTGGCGCCTTCTTTAAAGAACAAGGTAAGGCTGGAAGCTTGGTCAACATATAGTAGTGCTACCGCGTACATGTCAATAATGGGTTTCCAACCCAAAGAATATGCGGTTTCCACTGGCTGGTTCCCGGTTTTTTCCATCCACTGGGTAAGCCCGAAGGCGGGGGAATACACCCGGCCGATTTTGCCTTCTTTCCGCACTTCCACGGGGTCAACAATGGGGTGGATTGAGGGGGTGGAGTTATTGATGTAGGAGATTGAGCCGGTGGGTGGGATGGCCTGTAGATACAGGTTCCAGATTCCAAAACTTTGCACCCGTAGTTTCAGGTCAGCAATGTCTTCCGGGTTGAAGTATCGCGCGAACAAGGGGATGAGTTTTTCAAAGTAAACAGACTGTTGAGTTTTGATTTCGACACTGTTGAGGTCTCGAATTGTGAAAGAAAATTCTTTTTTTTCAGCAAGCTTGTTTGACGCCTTGATGGCGTAGAACGTGACGTGTGCCATGTATTTGTCAAATAAGCTACGGGCTTCGTCTGAATCGTATGATAACCCGCGGTGCAACAGCGCGCCGTGCAGGTTCATTTGGCCTAGCCCGATGGCAGCCTTTATTGCATTCCCCGCGGCAACCAGCGATGAACAGGCGAGGTCAGATTCGTATACTACCTGGTTGAGAAACCGCACGGCTGCGGAAACTGCCCCCTCAAACTCTTCTAGCTGCCCTGATTCCAATAAGGTCAGCATATGGTGGATATTAAAACTGCCAAGGTTACAGGCGGTAGCAAACCCACTATTGTCATAGTCCAATGTGCCGTCGATGTCGAAATCGCCAGGCATGGAGCTTTGCGCAATCTCTGTACACAGGTTGCTGAAACGAATGGGACCTAGGTACGGCACCGGGTTGCCGCGGTTCATGGCATCCTGGTAGACAATAAACGGGTAGCCGGATTCCATCTGGATTTGCGCTATTCGAGTAAGGACTTCCCGCGGGTTGATATAAGTTTTCTTTACTTTCGGGTCCCGTTCGACGTTTTCGTATTCCTCATCCCAGTCAATGGCGCTTAGCCGGCCGTAGCCGTACTGGCAGAGGTCATAAACGCTTGGGAGCATGATGTTTTCACCCTCCCTGGCTTTCCGCATGAACACGTCGGGGATGACCACGCCGAGCGATAGGGTCTTGATCCGCACCTTTTCGTCCGCGTTTTCCCGCTTGGTGTCCAAAAACGCCATAATATCGGGGTGCATGATGTGTAGGTAGGCTGCCCCAGCGCCTTGGCGCTGACCTAACTGGTCGGCGTAACTGAACACATCTTCCAAGATTTTCATCACGGGGATGACGCCGCGGGCTGCGCCTTCATGGTTTTTAATTGGTGCCCCGTTTTCTCGCAGGTCAGTAAGGTTGATTGACACGCCACCGCCGCGGCGGGAGAGTTGCAGGCTGTCTTTGATGACGTTGGCGATGGCTTCCATGTTGTCGTCGGCATCGAGTAGGAAGCAGGATACGGGTTCGCCACCATTGTAGCGGCCGGCGTTGAGGAATGTTGGGGTGGCGGGCTGGAATTTGCCCGTCATGATGAGGTCAACAATTTGTTTGGCGTGCTCAAAGTCTTCACTAAACACCAGGGCATTGAGTACCACGCGGTCCTCGAACCGTTCGTAGATGCGGGACCCATCAGGGGTGCGCAACGCATACGAGGTGTAAAACTTGTAGGCCCCAATGAAGTTCGGGAACCGGAATTTATAGGCGTAGGCCTGTTGGAAAAGTTGTTTCACCTGGCCAAATGGGTACTGATTCAGGACTAGTTCATCCCACGCGCCAATGCTGGTAAGATGCTTGACTTTCTCTTCTAGTGTGTGGAAGAATACAGTGTTTCGATTGATGTTTTCGAGAAAATATTCGCGGGCTGCTTGAGCGTCTAGGTTGGTAATTTCTTCCGCGGTGTGGGGCCGGGAGAGTTTCGCGTTGGTTTCAAGATAGGTTTGGTTCATAGGTTTTTGGCGTCTTCTTCTAGTAGTTTGGCGGCTTCGGCGGCATAGTCTGGGTTGATTTCCACCCCGATTGCCCCACGGCCTAGTTGTTGCGCGGCACGGAGGGTGGCGCCGGACCCGGCGAACGGGTCAACAATGGTGGCGTGGGGGTTAACCTTTTCCAGTAGTTGAACAATGAGGTTTACGGGTTTGGGTGTGGGGTGTTTTGGCCGGGCTTTCGCCTGGGAGTTAAGGGAGTCCATGGTGATGTGGTTTGGGCCCCGGCGGCCTTGGAACATGGCGGGGTTCAAACCACCAATAAGATAAATTTCTTCCGTAGCATTCCCCCACGGCACTCGCAAATCGCCTAGCCCAGGGCTGGCGCCTTTGCACCAAGTAATGATGTTTCGGGTGTCTGCTGGTCGTGGTTGGCGCCAGGAACCGAACACTAATCCCGGCCCACCTTGGTATTCACGCCAGATTTGCAGCATGTAGTCGCGTGTGACTGTACTTTCATCTCCGATGACAGGGGTGAATTTTGTTTTGCGGTGCCGAAGGTTCGTGTTGGTGCCGTAGGGTGGGTCAGTGAGCAGGAATAGTGGGGTGGGGGCGAGCGTCCACAGGTAGGGTTCTTGGAGCGCGTCACCGCGGTACAGTTGAATGCCGCGGTGATTGTAGACCAGTTCTGCCACTAGGCTTCCTTATCTTCTTTGGGGAGGAATGCTTCTTCCGCGGTGGTGTGCCGCGGCGAACCGTGGAGCCGTAGGTCTTCCAGCAGGTGCCAAGTGGCCATGAGCGCGGTCACGCTAGAAACGATAGCGAAATATAAACCGACGTTGGTGTTGAAAATACTGGCCGCGCCTGCGGCAATGAGAGTGAGCCCTGAAACGGCGAAGAACCCGGCAGCGTAGGTGGGGTAGCCCTCAAAGTCGGCGAGGGGAGCAAGCCAGTCGGTGACGACAGTGCGGAGCTGGCGGATAGCGTTAACAAACTTCGTCTTCATGGAGTTTCCTTACGGTTTCGGTGATGAGCATGTACCCTGCACATGCTAGGACGATGAGGGTGTGGACGGCGTAAAACCAGTGCTGACTCATCATTCCCCCTAGTAGTGGAGGGCTGAATAGGATGGAAAGTATTATTGCTATGGTGGGGGGTATGACCACTTTACAATATGCTTTGAGCTGGTTTTTCCGGTGTTGTTTTACTTTTTCTCTTTGGACTATTTGGTTGATTGTGTCCAGTATTTCTTGGATGTTTTGGCTGGGTTCCAAGGCCGCCTCCCGGATAAAGTGTTGTTTTCGCTGATTATATCCTGAAAGGCGGCGGGTTGTCTAGTTTTTAGGTTTCAATAATAGTGTCGTTTTTAAATTCCAATCCTAGTTTTTCCATGCGGCGCTGCCCCGCGATTGAGATTGGGTAGAAGTACACTGCAGCATGTTTAATGAGCCGCTGCATGCCACCCCAACCACCGCGGTATTTTTTCTGCAGTAGGATGATGCCGGTTTCGGCGTCTTTTAGCCGGAGTATTGGCTCCCCACGGTTGTTTTTGAACACTGTCACATAGAAGATATCTTCACCTTCGTGTGATACCACATGTTTGCTGCCGTTTTCCCGAAAATCACGGTCTACAACCATGTTTTCCAGCCCTAGTAGTGCCACGCGGGCTTCAAGTTTGTTGTCGCTTAAATACCAGTATTCCATTAGTTTTCTTCTCCCCATGAGTCATTATACATTTCTTGATGTAACCGCACGGCTTTCATCCAGGTACTGCCGAACATTTCCGTGAGGTCTCGTTTTTTCTGCAGGTTAGCGGGGGAAACCCCCGTGTAGTCGCAGACGAATGACCGCGATAGGCGGCGGCGGGGGTCCCGGTAGCGGAACCCTACCGCGGTTTTGAGGGTTGTTTTCCCTTGTTTCGTGCGGGTCAGGGTGGTGACAACTTTGAAAGCAGAGTCAATACCGCTTGCCGCGGGGTAGGCCCAGATGGTTTCAAACCGGTTTGCGTCACCACCAATGGTGAAACACCCGGTGTACATGACTTCTAGATCCCAGTCGTGAAAAGGGAGGGGTTTATCGCTCATTTTTGAGCTCCCATTCAATCAGCCGGATAAAGGCTTCTATGCGGCTGCCTAGGCAGATGGTGTCAGCCCAAACGGAATAGTATAGGTAGCGGGTAGGGGTGATTTCTAAGTCTAGGTCATCTGGCCGACCACCCATGGCAGTCTCGATTTCATCCAGTAGGGGGATGAGGCTAGTGCGTAAAGCTTCGGCTTTTTCCAACACTTGAATCGCTTTGTTACGATCGAAGTTGGGATCGTTAGTCACTTTGATTTGATTCAGAATGTTGCAATATTGCCAGTTGTAGTCGCCTAGCTGGTATGAAAACCAATCGTAGGTGTCGTTTCGGTTATTCGTCATTAGGCACCCTTTGGTTTTTGAAAGACGGTAAATGTTGTAGTCCCTTTCCGGCCCTGCCTGGTGCCGTACAGTGGCGGGTAGGGGGCTAGTTCTAGGACGCGACCCAAAGGGATGTGTTCACTGCACCATTTGAGGGTGAGCACGCCTTCGGGTTTGAGCACGTGGAATGCTTCCTCAAAACCCGCTTTGAGGTCTTCCTCCCATGTGGTGAACAGCACCCCGTATTTTTTCGCCAACCAGCTAGTATTCCCGGCTTTGGTGAGATGGGGTGGGTCAAAGTTCACTAGGGTGAATGTTTCATCTGGGAATGGGAGTCTGCGGAAGTCTGCGATTTGGTCGGGTTGGATGGTGACTGTCCGGCCGTCTGATAGGTTTTCAGTGCCGCTGCGGATATCACAGTAAACCGCGGCCGGGTGGTTCTTGTTGTGCCACATCATGCGGGCGCCACAGGTCATGTCAAGTATCATTTAGTCATCCTCGTATCTTATGACCCCGGCGCGCTGGCTCCAGGCTTGTTTCGCGGGTGTGTCTTCATAATCAGTGTCGGTGGCCCACCTTTCGTAGTCGTCGAAGGTAATTCCTTCGTCTTCTACTACTTGCCAATCATCCACGTATTCCGCCACATCAAAGTAGTCTTCATCGCAACCTTTGCAGCTTTTCACCTCGTACAGACCCAAGCTGTCAGCATATTTTTCCCAATGGTATTTTTCTCCGCGGGTGATTTCTACTCCGCATGAGCTACAATGGTGTGTTTTTTGTGCTTTGCGCCATTTTTTATCTAGCATGATTCCCATTTAGATCACTCCTTGGTTTGTGTATTGCACCGCATTGATGGTGCGGCGGATGGTGTCCTCATCAAGGTAGGCTTCGGCGCGCCGAGGAATGTTCACGCGCACTTTCCGCTGATCGTCTAACCAGACTTTGCCGCGGGTGAAAGCATCCAACCGGGAGGCGGGGAGGGGCCTGCCCTCGAATTCGGCGTATTCAATCCAACTATGGTTTTTGGCGGCGCGGACGGCGTGGACGCCGCAAAGTTCCAACCAGTTATTCACATAATACCGGGTTTCGCCAATTTTCGGGTGCGTCCAGGTGCCCAGGTTAAGTTGAGGGTTGGTGTCACCGGTCACGGCTTGGACACCGCGGTAGATTTCGCGGAAGTCTTCCACATCAAATTGGCGGAGGACTTGCCGCCAGTTTTCACCTAGTAGTGCGTCGAAAATGCCGGTGTCAACGTCTTCTTGGTTGGTGGGGTTGAAGTAGTTGTTGCCGATCATGATGGAGAATTGGTTGAGGCCGCCAATTTCAGTATTGTTTTCACCCCATTCTTGCCAGTAGCGGCAGATGCTAGCCCCGTGGTCGCGTTGGAAAGCTTGGTCTTTGATCCCTTGGTATTGTTCAACGGCTTTTTGTAGCTTGTACACTTGTAGTGGGGTGCGGCCCCCCGCGGCAGTTTCAAGGGTTTGTTGGACTTGTCCGCGGGTGAGTTTGATTGCCGCGGTGGTGAGGATAGTTGGGTCAATGATTGCCATTGCGGTTCTTTTCTTGTGTTCTGGTTTTATTCTACTCTGTCCAGTTAGCAATGTCAAGTTATTGTATATGATCTAGGTTACATTTTATGATCCTTGTTCAGGGATGGTGTCTGCCCAGTTTTTGGAATCTCCCAATCGGGAAAGCATTGCTTCAAGGTTCCCCCTCACAAAATGCACGTAGCGAAGCAGAATGCGCCAGTTTTTATCCGGCATGAGCTGACAAACAAACCCGTAAGTCTTTTCCAATGTTGCTAGATCGTATTGCACGACTTCTTCAAGGTAATATTGCAACGCCGCAATCTCCCTGAGGGCTTTTTCACCCAACGCTGTCGCTTGCGCCTTGGTGAGATAGTTGTAGCTATCGTCTTCAGAGATGTTCGCCAGGGTAGCGAGTGCAGCTACATTCATCGCCCTGGTGGCCTGGTTAATAACCTCAAGAACTCGCGCTTGAAAATCAACCCATTGGGCTTTAGTAAGCCGACCCGCGGCAATGTTATGCGGACTGATGTTATCCAATTGCATTTTCCACTTCTTCCCGTACGGCTTCTAGCTTCTTCCAGAGCCCAACAAACCATTCGTTGATGTCCGCAAAACCTTTGTAGTGTAGGTTCCCGCTTTGGGATTTGAGAACAAATTTGTCTGGGTTAGTCCCTGCTTCGTCTAGTAAGACACGCCAAATTCCATTAAGGTAGATAGTAAAGCTTCTCGCATCCAGGATTGTTTTTTCAGCTTCCCGCAGATAAGATTGGACTTCTAATATGTTAGCCCGCCAAGGCTTGCGGAGCGTGAGAAATAGTTGTCCTTGGGTTATTAGATAGCCTAGTTCTTTTGTGAGGTAGTTAAGCTCATCGGTGAGTTTAGCCCACTGGTGTGGTTGTACTTGTCGGTTGCGGATTTCTTCTGGTGTCGGGTAGGGAGCCCCGTATTTTTGTGCCATTGCTTTTGTGTCCTTATCTACATGGGCGGGTTCTATGGGCGGAATACCCGTATGGGCGGAGTTAGCATCCCCACTATTGTTGGCGCAGCGCTGTCCTTAGCCGCTGGGTTGCAGCTGATAGGTTGGTTCCCACGGTGAGCACGTAGGCGTGGAGGGTCCGCAGCGCGACCATGTCGCACACCGCGGGGGTGCTGGGGTCCACCTCGTCTGGTGTTGGGTTGTACGTGAAGACGTCTAGCAGGTAATCTTGCACTTCGCGTAGTGGTTCTGCTGCGTTTTCTGCCGCTTGGAGGGCTTCTTGCACGGTGTGTAATGCGAGAAAATCATCACTGCCGCTCACGGTGGCGATGAGGGTGGACAGTGCTACATCGGTGGCATAGGTGGCCCGATTGATGCTGCGGAGGATTTCGGTTTGGGTTTGCAGCCAGTCGCGTTTTGTGACTTGCCCGGTGGCGATGTCGCCGGGTGGGGTTTGCATTATTGTTCCTTTCTTGGTGTGTAAAACTTAGTTTACACTACTGCAGTCGCCGTGTCAAGTGGTGGATCGGTACTGGCGGGAGCGCAGGGTGTGCGCGTCCCCGCGGGTGGGTCGGCGGGAACGGCTTTCGGGTGGCACGACCGTGGCGTCTGACCGCGGCTTGCGCATATTGGTGCGGGTTGGCGTAAGGTTTGGTGCGGCTCAGCTAAGGTTGCGCGCAATCGTTGCAGGTCTGGGTGGGTTTCGGGGGCAAAACAACAACGTTTTAGTTTCGTTCGGCTAAGGACCTAAGCCTAGGTGGGTTAGGGTGAGCTCACCAACGATTGCGCGCAAAGGGAAAAGGGGTGGCCCCTAGCCCCCTACGGGGGCTAGGTAGGTGTGGGGGTTTAAGGTTTAAGGAAAGGTTTAAGGTTCGGTGCTGGTCAGCGGGTTTTTCCGTGTATATAGTGCCTACTGCGCACCAGGGCTGTGTGTCCTAGAACACACTAGGTTGGGTTGACACCACCCACAGACCCATGTATACTGGGGTCAACAGCAAAGAAAAGCGCTGGTAGATATACGAAAACTCGATAATGTGTCAAGTACCAAGCCCCAAAGATGTGGTCTAAACCACACAAAGTGAGCTTGACACCCTACTAGGTAGGGTGTATAATAAAGAGTATCGAAAGCAGATGAGATTTTCGAGGGATAATGACTGGTAGCAACAAGACAAGGCCCCAGCCCCAAAATCAAATCGCCGCCGATACCGCTAGATAGTGAAAAGCATCACAATAATCTAGCTTGACAAACCACACTAGATGTGGTAAAATAAAAGGTGTAGGCGGAAGCCACGACGGGTAATTTAATTGCCTACCATGCAACCACCAACCTACACCAGTGGCCAAGGTCACAAACACCAAAACTTGACACACCACAGTGAGTATAGTATACTAAAAGGTGTAAACAGGGAAGTAACTTCCCCTTAGAGAAAGGTTCCGCAATGGAAGCCCAAACCGAATTTCAAGCCGAAATGCAGCGGTTCGATAAGGAACATGTGACTGACCTCATGAACAAACTAGGCGAACGACTCGATGCAATGCGCGAACTCGACACTGAAACTGAAAATTACTGGTTGAAGCGCAATCACCAACTCGCCCTCCACTGCTACCTCCAAATGGAAGAATTAACAGAAAATATGCTAGGCCTGTCCCGATATGTTGCCGAAATCACATTCCGGTATCCCAACCAAAAGTTTTTTGACCGTGCATACTGCAAATCATCAGACATGGTAGAACAAGCAGAAATGCTACTGTCCAACTGGATTGGCTGCTTCTAAACCCTATCAATCCCCCACGTCCCCGCGGGTGTGGTGGAAGGGGGCACTCGGACAAAATTTTACGCACACTCTCCGGGTGCCCACCCCCCACCAAACCCAGAGAAAGGAAAATCCATGCCGTACTACACTCTCGAAACCGCAATAGCGCACGCTCAAACCGCCCTGCGGAAGACCCAGAATCTATATTTTGAGGCTATGAATCTTATGCAAGCAGTCAAGGAAGACCCCTACTCCGAAAACGGTTATTGGGGGGTGGAAACGCTAAAAGACCAGCTCTTGCCCATGATTGAACACGGTCGTCGTGCTGGTGCCCTTGAAGAGTTATTCGTCAACCCTATCATTGATTACTGTTCCGCTACCGTGTGGCATATGGTCGAGGACGTCGAAAAATTCATTGAAACCTATGAACCCATCGTGCGTCGATAACTAAAAACTAACCCCTGTGGGGGGAGGTGGGGTGCCAACCACCGATAGGTTGGCGTCACTATCTCTCATCACTCGATCCTATCGAAAGGATTTTGCCATGGAAACCATGCGCACTGATAACCAAACCCAACCGCTCTTCAGCATCTACGACCTCGACTGGGACCACGACGACGATAACGACTTGGTAACGGAAATTCAGGTCACCCGTGAGCACCTCACCCCCCAACTCCGCGGTAGCGCTATGACCCACAACATTTTCCAAAATGATACCTCGGCCACAATCCAAATCCGTTGTTGCCTAGATCACGAAGCACTCGCCCCCTACGCCTGCGTTAGCATCGTGACCAGCACCGATAAGGTGTACTTTTCAGACTACCGAGGACATGACCAGCTTTTTCAAGCGCTTTTCGGTGCCGAAGACACGCAACGGTTTGCGTACGAATTTGCACAAGAAAATGCGTTGCAGTGGTCAGACCTCCCAGACTTCGATGGTGCCTACCCAGTCGATATCGAGCAAATCCGCTTCGGCATGATGTTTACCCCAGTGAAGCTCCAGAGTGGCTTATATGCCCAGTACAAAGCGGTTTTAGACCCCTCTGACGGCAATCGCACCGAGGTGTTTTTGACCGAATTTCCGAATCAAAATCCAGCGGGGTATATGAGCTATACACTACCAAAAACACCCCCCACGGTCACGGTTGCCACCCCAGAGGGGGAATGGGATTCCTATAAAAATCCTGAAAAAATGCCTCAATTCTTCGGTGCCGATTGGCGAGAAGAACTCGGTTACGCCCTAGAAAATCTATAGGCAACGTCTATCACTCCCTAGCGGAGTGGTAGGGGGAGGAACCTATAACCGCTTATAGGGTTCTACTCTCTATCACTCAACCCCCTATAGGGGGCAGAAAGGAAAAATCATGCCCACCCCTATCTCCGCCCAGGCGTGCTACAGCATCGACTGTGAGGACACCTCCGCCCAGGCGACCACGACGATTGATAACGAAAACGCAACGCTGGTTTTGACCACCCGCCCAGGCTCCGCCCAGGGCACTATCCAAACCACCCTCACCCTGACCCTCAAAACCCCCCTCCCAGGGGTCCCAGGGGGGTCAAAAATCGAAGCTGATTTTTTGGATATCTGCAAAAACCCAGCTCATGAGCTATGGTGGCTTGGTGATTTGCTGCTGAAACACTTTTGGCGAGAGGAACTTGTTGCACACTGTGAATACGCCTACTACCTAGCGACCCCATAGAGCGACCCTATATATGGCGACCCCTACAGTAGTAGGGGTGCGACCCCTATAGCAGCCACCCCTATACAGTGGCGACCCCTACAGCAGCGGTATAGCCGCTGCTGTAGCCATAGCATGGCGCCACCACATACACGCACCACATACTGTTACACACATCACACTAGATAGAGTTGACACCACACAGTGGTGTGTGTATAATATATAGTAGATGGTCAGAAAGACACAGAAAGGACACCATCATGCTTGAGCAATTCAAGACTCTTACCTACCGCACCGCACGCGCACTCATTGGTGGCGCACCACACATGAGCAGCGACCAAGTAGCAGAACAGCTGCGCAGCGGACAGTTCGGCTACCTCATCGACGCACGCTCACACGATATCCTCCGCATGGCAGACGCCATGGCAGACGCCTACAACCGCAGCGCGCATCGACACACTACACACACCTTCGCAGAGTGGGTCATGGAGTCCCCCAAAGCCGCACACCTGCTACGGCAGTACCGGATTCGCGCATTCATCATGGGATACTACGGCGACCCACGCCACACCACCTTTGGCCGCGTGTACTCCATGCCGACCCTCCCCCTCACACCCGCGGAGGTAGGCGTACCACCCCAGGCAATGGTGGGAACTACCTCCGCGTGCGCGGAGAATACTACCAAGAGTGGCCGGGTTGTTGGGGCAGCGAGGAACTACCTCCGCGTGCGCGGAGAATACTGAAAATCTCTGGCCGTCTATG